>MDTA01074507.1_pt1 | contig 40422 bp, 41 predicted proteins | sample 811151 | NCBI WGS metagenome assembly MDTA01 (sample SAMN05326648, study PRJNA326480) | marine metagenome | isolation source: seawater | place: Indian Ocean: South | collected 2010
AAACTAGTTCTTCCCATAGAGCCGTGGTAGACCACCACGTTGATAGGCTGGGTGTGGAAGCGCAGTAATGCGTGCAGCTGACCAGTACTAATAGCTCAAATGGCTTAATTTATGCACTGAAAAAAATTTTAACTGTTATTGAAAAATTAAATTGTAAAAAAAAGTATATAATACATATTTATTTTTGTATAAATAATACATTTCACTTATATGAGAATTTTAGTTACAGGTGCTGCCGGGTTTATAGGATCTCATCTATGTGAGGCACTTCTTAATCAAAAACATAAAGTTGTAGCTTTTGTAAGATATAATTCAACGCAGTCTCTAGGCTGGCTAGAAAATATTACACATAAAAACCTTGAGGTAGTAAGAGGGGATATTACCGATTTCGACTCTGTTAATAATGCATTGTTAAATTGTGACTATGTATTTAATTTAGCAGCTAGTATTTCTGTACCATATTCATTTAAAAATCCACAAACTTTTATTGATACAAATATTTTAGGAGCGCTAAATATATTTAGAGCCTCAACAATAAATAAAAAAAAAATAAAAAAAATAATACAAATATCTTCAAGTGAAGTTTATGGAAATGATTTACTTAAAAATAAAAGTTTACTATCCGAAAAAACTATAACTGTATCTGAATCACCTTATGCAGCTTCAAAAATTGCAGCGGATAATCTTGCAATATCAATGTTTAAAGCGACTGGCCTACCAGTTGTAGTAGCAAGACCATTTAATACGTTTGGACCAAGGCAGTCTTTAAGAGCAGTCATACCAACTATTATTTCTCAATTTGCAACAATAAATAAAAAGAATAAAGTTATTAAGGTAGGTAATTTAAAAACTAGTAGAGATTTTGTTTATGTTAAGGATACAGTTTCTGGATTAATCAGCCTTCTTAAGACTTCATGTAAGCCCGGTGAAATTTATAATATTTGTACAGGCAAATCCTTCAAAATTAATGATGTAATTAATTCTTTAAAAAAAATTAGCGGCCATAACCCAAAAATAATTACTTTAAAAAGCAGATTTAGAAAAGCTGAAGTCTATAATTTAAAAGGCTCTAATAAAAAAATATACACAAGCAATAAATGGAGACCAAAGTATTCAAATTATTCAGGTTTTAAAAATGCCCTAAAAGAAACCTATGAATGGTTTAAAGAAGAAAAAAACTTGTCAAAATACTCAAATATTCAAAAATATAATATTTAACCATGAACCAAGGTGAATTTATCCAAATTGGAAAAAGAAAAATTGGTCCAAGATTTAAACCTATTGTAATTTTTGAGCTTGGTATAAACCATAATGGAAACTTAAAATTTGCAAAAAAAATAGTTGATGAAGCAATTAAATGTGGAGCAGAGGTAATTAAACATCAAACTCATATTCCTAGTGATGAAATGAGTGAAGAGGCAAAGAAAATAATACCAGTGCACACAAAAAAAAATATTTATGAAATAATTCAAAATTGTGCTTTAAGTGAAAAAGATGAATTTGAATTAAAAAATTATATTGAAAAAAAAGGAGCTATTTTTTTAAGCACACCATTTTCAAGAGAAGCAGTTAATCGATTAATTAAGTTTAAAGTAAAGGCATTTAAAATTGGAAGTGGAGAGTGCAACAATTATCCACTTGTTAGCTATATAGCTTCATTTAAAAAACCTGTAATAATTAGCACTGGTATGAATGATTTAAAATCAATTAAAAAATCAGTAAAGATATTAAAAAAAAATAAAATTAAGTTCGCAATACTCCATACTACAAACCTTTATCCCACACCACATAACTTAATTAGACTTAACGCGCTTGATGAAATTAAAAAAAATTTTCCTAGAACAGTTTATGGTTTATCAGATCACACGGGAGAAAATTATACTTCTTTCGCTGCGGTTGCGATGGGAGCATCAATTATAGAAAAACATTTTATTGATAAAAGTTCAAGAAAGGGACCAGATATATCAGCGTCTGTAAATTCTAATCAAATGAGAGATCTTTTAAATGGAGTAAAATTAATAAGCCAAGCAAAACCGGGTGGTGTAAAGCCTGTTAAAGAAGAGAAGAAAACAGCTGAATTTGCTTTTGCGTCTGTTGTTAGTACTAGAGATATTAAATCTGGAGAAATATTAACGAAGAGTAATATATGGGTGAGAAGACCTGGAACTGGCGACTTTACAGCTGAAGATTATTTATCATTAATTGGAAAAAAATTGAAAAAAAATATAAAGAAAAATACTCAAATTAAAAAAAATCATATTGAATGATTAAAAAGAAAAAATTAAATATTGTTTTTTTTTCTGCAAATAGAGCAGAGTACAGTCTTATTCATCCATTTCTGAAAATATTTTTAAAACACAAAATGTTTAATGTAGAATTGGTTGTTGCAGGATCTCATTTCTCAAATAAATTTGGATTATCTGTTAAGGAAATTAAAAAAGATAATATAAAATATTACAAAATCAATTTACCGCTGAATACTAACACATTAAGCAGCACATCAGATTATTTTAACAAATTACAAAACAAAGTTAACTTGTTTTTAAAAAAAAGAAGAACAGATTTAGTTTTTTTATCAAGTGATAGATTTGAGACATTTGCTTTTGCAATTTCTACTTATTTAAGAAAAATACCAATTATTCATTATGAAGGTGGAGATATAACAGAAGGTGGTGCGTTAGATGATAATATAAGACATGCTATTACTAAAATTTCTAACATACACTTAACTACAAATTATAATTCTTTGAGAAGAATCTTAAAAATGGGAGAAGAAAAATGGCGTTGCCTTAATGCTGGATATTCACCTTTTTATTCAATGCAAGAGCAAAATTTTAAAAAAAAAGAAATAGAAAAAAAGTTTTCACTAAATCCTAGAAAGTCACTAATTTTATTTACCTTACATCCGGTCATAAAAGATGAAAATGATCAAAGAAAAGAGGTTGATCAAATTTTTGAGGCTCTTAAATATTTATCTAAGGATAATGAAGTTATAATTACTTACCCTAACTTTGATCCTGGATTTCAATATATTATAAATAAAATAATTAACATAAAAAAAATATGCAAGAATATCAAAGTGATTAAACATTTGGGTCGTGCTAACTACCATTCATTACTTTATTATATTGGAAAAAATAAAAAAGGTTTTTGTATGGGAAATTCTTCGAGTGGTATAAAAGAAACAATTTTTTTTAATTGCCCAACTTTAAATATAGGCATTAGACAGAATTCAAGGTTAAAACCTAAAAATGTTGTTGATGTAAAAGCAAATAAAAATCATATAATTAAAAAAATTAATAAATTAAATAATTATAAAGTATTTAAAAATCCATATAGGCTAAGTAGTAAATTTAAAGAAATTCCAAACGAAATAATAAAAAAAATTTTAAGAAATGATTTAAAATTTAAAAAATGCACAATTTAAAAAATAAATCACTCATTATATATAAACACCAAAATATCTCAGAGGCCATAACCAAGATTACAAAATCAAAAATAAAGATACTTTTTGTAGTTGATAAAAAAAATAAACTTATAGGATCTATATCAAGTGGTGACCTGAGAAGATCAATTAGAAAGAATATTGATTTAATGCAAACAGTTGAAAAAATTATGTTCAAAAAACCAAAATACTCGAAAAAAAAAGGTAACAACTTGTCATCTTTGAAAGATTTTATATGCATCCCAATTGTGAATAAAAGAAAAGAGATAATTGATTTTGAATTTAAAAGAAGTTTAACAGCTAATAAAAAAAATACGGTTTTTTTAATGGCAGGTGGAAAAGGTTCTAGATTAATGCCTCTAACTAAAAAAATTCCAAAACCACTTTTAAAAATCAAAGGAGTTCCAATTATAGAAAAAATAATATCAAATTTTGTGAGTCAGGGTTTTAAAAATTTTACAATATCTGTAAATTATTTAGGACATAAAATAAAAAAATATCTATCTAACGGTAAAAAATTAAAAGTTAATATTAATTATATTAGTGAAAAAAAATTTCTAGGCACTGCCGGTTCTTTATCATTATTAGACACAAAAGAAATAATTTTCCCATTGATAGTTGCAAATTCAGATCTACTTTCTAATATTGATTATAATAATCTTATTGATTATCATAATAAAAAAAAAGCAGATATAACTATTTGTGGTAAAAATAAATTTTTTGAAATGCCTTATGGAGAAATTTTAGAAAATTCTGAGAAGGTAAATGCAATAATAGAAAAACCTAAAATTTATCATCTTATTAATGCAGGTGTCTATGTTTTAGAAAAAAAAATTATTAAAGATATTAAGAAAAATCAAAAATTAATGATGAATGATTTTTTATCGCAACAATTAAAAAAAAATAAAAAGGTATTCTGCTATCCAATTTATGAAAACTGGATAGATATTGGAAATAAAATAGATTATGCAAATAACAAATAACTTAAATTAATCCTTTTATTGCTAATTTCATTACATATAGTCTAGTTTTTTTTTATTGTAACAATTCTATGGGGCTGACGTATATGTAGAGCATTAAAGATATCTTTATTTCCATCCAATCTTTCCTCAGTCCAACTTCTTAAAACATCTTTTTGTTTTTGTAATTCTAAATTTAATTTGAACGGTTTTGAGGATATAATTTTTGAGTTATTACTTAAAGCTGCCAGTTCTAAAGATTTGTTGCTAATAATGTTCCATCCACTTTCTAGATCTTTTTCATTATATTCTAAGCTTGAAGGTTTATATTTGGTAAATACATCAATTTCAAATTCGCTAACCATACCTGAAATTATTAATCTACCACTTGGATTAAGCCAACTTATAAGGTTATCGAGTGCTTTTTTATAGTCATCAAATATACTCAATACGCCTATTAATGTAATGACATCAAACTTTTTTTTTATAGAATTTTTATCCAAAACATTTCCGTAGCAAAATTCAAGTTCTGGAAAATCTCTTTTAGCTTTACTTATCAAATTATCTTTATAATCTATTCCAACAATTTCTATTTTAGGAAATCTTGTCTTTAAAAAATTTGGAAATGCGCCAGTAGCACATCCGATGTCAGCAATGGTTTTAAATGACTCACGAGCTACCTCATTTGCAACTTCGACAAACATTTGTTTTGTTTTTTTGTTGTCTTCATTCAGATAAAACTGATCATGCTCTCTTTTAATCATATAAATTTAAATTTAGTTTTAAATATCTTTATTAAAGATTAAAAATTAATCAACTTAATTAGTAGAATTTTTTGGAAATTATTATACTAACTAATTTTTTTTTTTAATTGCCATTTTTCATTTTTTTTTTCCCATAGGTGGGGAGATCTAAATCTATCTATCGTTGAAAAAAAAACTTCATCATTAATATCAATGTACTCTAAAAATTCATTAAAATACTTCTTTGGAAATTCATCATCATATTTATGAACAAGTTGAACCCCTTCATCCCTAGTAATTTTTTCATTTCTTATCTCTTGACTAGCATCGTATGAAGTTCTTCCTAATCCAAATTTGATATAAGTGAAATAATAATGAAATGGGTCAATTTTATCGTCTATGCTTGAATATTTTGAATATGAGCCCTCAGTTCTTTCAGTATTAGGTTTAAAACCAGTGTTTTTACTTGCATAATAAAAACATTCTTGGGGATCCCATTTTAAATAGTATCCAAGATATTGTTGTTTAATATTGTTGTTTATTAAATCGTTGTTATTTAATGGTAGATAAGGTTGAAAATCATTTATTGTAAATTTATTTTCTTTGATTATTTCACTTATTTTTTTTCCTCCTAATATAATTTCTTCATTTTTTTCAATTGAAAAAAATTTTTTGTTCATTTCTGGTGTATTATTTTCTTTAACTGTGTTTCCATATTCTGCTTGATTTTCTCCATAAAAAATTAATGGGATATTAAATTTTAAAGCAAAAAGTGGTCCAATAATTTTTTGACCAACGATAAATGGTTGAAATGGATGTAATAAATTTTCAAATGCAATTTTTGTTAGATATCTGTGTAATTTTCCGTTTGGGGTGAATAACACGTTATCAAATCCGCCTATTTTAATCCAATTTGTAAAGTTTTTCCAACCAATATCAGTATACATATGGGGTGCCCAAGTTACAGTAAGAGGGTTCATTCCATACTTGTATTTAAGAATGTGAGCAGTATAAGCACTGTCTTTACCTCCACTTCCAGGCACAATACAATCATAACCATTAGGTTTCCTGTATTTTTCAAGTAACTTCAATAATTGATCTTCCCTTTCTTCCCAATCAATCTTTTTTTTTGTTTCTGCATAAAAACAAGCTTCACAATTTCCATTTTCATTAATTGAAATACCTCTTTTTTTATCGTTAGAATTTTTAAACTCTATGACACTACTTGGCCTCTGATTGCTTATTACGCATTTATTGCAAAAAACTACTTTCTCTGGCAAGCCATATAAAGAAAAATTCTTTTTACTATTCATCGTTAAATTATTTTTTTAGAACATTTTCTAACAATTCCAATCCAATATTTCCACTTTTTTCAGGATGAAATTGAAGACCTAAAATATTTTTTTTGTTAGTAGTTATCGAAACATAATTTTTTTCATCAAAAGATGATAAACCCAAATGTTCATTATTATTTGGAATATTTTCAACCCCATATGAATGCACATAATAAAATTTTTCATTATTAAACTGGTGAATTCCTTTAAAAAAATTATTTTTTTTTATTTGTGTTTTTCTTAGCCCAACATTTGGTAAAATTGATAAATTATTACCTAATTTTATTACGTCACCATCAAGATATCCAAAACCTTTATTCTCTCCATTTTCAAAACTTCTAGAAAAAAAGAGTTGCATTCCTAAACATATGCCTATCAATAAATTATTATCATTTTTTATATAATCTGCCATCATTCTTGAAAGTCCGTTATTATTTAACAACTTTATTGCATAATTAAATGCACCCACACCAGGCAAAATAACAAGATCAGAATTTAATTTTTTATGATCAGAAAAAAAACTAACATTATATCCTAAAACTTTAATAGCATTTTTTAAGCTCATAATATTTCCTAATCCATAATCAATTATTTGTACATTTTTCATTTATTTAAATTATCTATGATATCTTTAATTTTGATTTTATCGTAATGCAATACTGATGCTAACGCTACAGACATATTGCTAAATTTCTTTTTTAGATCTTTAATATCATCGATGCTTCCACATCCTCCCGATATGATTAATGGTTTATTTATAGTTTTATAAACATGATCAATTAATTCAATATCAAATCCTGTTTCTGTACCTTCTTTGTCAATTGAAGTTAGTAGAATTTCCCCACAATTTTTCTGATGAATTATTTTTATCCACTCTGAGAGATTGATGTTTGTTCGTTCTCTTCCACAAAATTTATATGGCTCCCATGTTGAACTTGGTCCCTCAATTTTTTTTGCTTCAATGTTGCAAACTATAGTAGAGGAACCAAACTTATTTACCGCATCATCTATAAATGAAGGACATTCTAGAGCTTTACTATTTATTGCCACTTTATCTGCTCCAGAATTAAGTGCTAATTCTATATCTGAGAGAGATCTAATTCCACCACCTAAAGTAATCGGAATAAATATATCTTCAGTTATTTCTTTAATTAAATCAAAAAGATTGTTTCTTCCATATAAGCTAGCAACTGAATCTATAATTAAAAGTTCGTCAATATAATTTTTATAATATTTATTTATTAACTTTTTTGGATCACCAACTTTTCTAAGACCCTCAAGGTTAATCCCTTTAATTACATAATTGTTTTTAATATCTAATCTTGCAATAATTCTCATATTGTTTAGTTTTCAATTTTTATGTACCAAGAAAAACAAAACATAATTAGCTTAATTCCTGCAAAAGGCAATTCGACAAAGCTTAAAAAAAAGAATTTATTAAAATTAAACGGCCTTACTTTATTTGAAATAGCCATTATAGCATCAAAAAAAACAAAAAAAATTAAAGAGACATATATATCCTCTGATCTAAACAAAATAATTAATATTTCTAAAAAATATAATATTAAATGCATTAAAAGAAAAAAATCTTTAGCAAGCTCTAAAACTCTTGCATCAGAGGTTATACTGAACTTCATTAAAAATTATAAAAAAGAAAATAAAAATCTAAAAAAAAATACGATAATATTATATCTTCAACCAACTTCACCTTTTAGAAATCATCATCATCTAAATAAAGCTCTAAACATTTTTTTAAAAAAAAAACCATCAATATTAATTAGTGTTAGAGAAAGCGAAAATTTTTATAAATCATTAAAATACGATAAAACCAAAATTACGCCATTTTTTAAAAAAAATTATGTTAATTTAAACAGACAAGAATTACCTAAAGTATTAATCCCAAACGGTGCAATATTTATTTTTTATCTTCATGACTTTTATAGATTAAAAAATTTTAATTTTTCGAAAACAGAAATTTATCGAATGAATAATATCGAAAGTCTTGATATAGATAATAAAGAAGATTACATAACAGCTAAAAAATTATCACTTCATTATCTTAAATACAAAAATGGATAGTTTAAAGTTTTTTATATCTTTTCTTTTTAAATTAAATTTTTCAATACCAATAAAAAAAAAAGTTTTATTATATGATAATGTTTCATTAAATATGCTAAATGGAATTATAAAAGAAAATAAATACAATATTTTAAAAATTAGAGGGGAGACATTTAATTTTTTTGTAATATTAAGTTTAATTTTTAATAAGATTACGATTACAAGAAATAACTACATCAAACAATATATAAAAACTGTTTGTCCTATTTTAGTAATTACATCAAATGAACATGATATTTTTTTTTATAAATTAAAAAATTATTTTCCCAATGTAAAATTTATAATGGTTCAAAATGGAAACCGAAGTAAGAACTTTGACTTGCTTGATAATTTTAAAAAAAATAATAAACAAAAATTATTAGTTGATTATTATTTTTTGTATAATAAACATTTAGCAAGTGTCTACAAAAAGTATTTAAAATTTAAACCTATAATTTCTGGATCTTTTTTAAATAATTCTAGCCCAATTAATACAAAATTAAGAAAAAAAAATAATATCCTTTTTTTATCACAGTACTCAGATAAAGAAGTTTTTAACAGCAAAGTTTATTACTCTTCTGATAAAAAAAGTGAATTTTGGGTAGAAAGACAAATTTTACCAGTATTAGAATATTTCTGTAATAAATATAAATTTAATCTTTACATTTTGTTTAGAGGTTCAAACGATAATTTTATAAAAGAAAAAAAATTTTATAAGAGTATTATTAAAAATTTTATACCAATCAAAAATAAAAGATTTAAGAATAGATTATATTCTTATCAAATATTAGACAAATTTAGTAAAGTTGTATTTGTAGATACTACACTTGGATATGAAGCAATGTTGAGAAATATTAAAACAGTATCTATTTGTTGCAGAAAAGTTAAAAATAAATATTTATCTAATTTTACTTGGCCTTTAAAAACAAGATCAAAAGAGGGTAAATTCTATTTGGATAAATTAAATAAAAAAAAAATGTTTAAAGTCTTGAAAAGTAACTTTTTAGAAAAAAACGACAAATGGTATGAAAAAAATAAAAAAATCATAACATCACTTATTAGTTATGACCAAGGTAATAAAAAATTAAAAAAGACAATAAAAGATATTTTAAACTAACTATGATAAATCAAATTCTAGAGGTTATTAGTGCTCTGAATAAAAAACAAAAAAGAGTTCTTTTAATACTTTTTTTTGTGTCATTATTTTCTTCAGTGCTAGAATTAGTATCATTAATAAGTTTAATTAATTTTGTTAATATAATCGCTAATAAAAAATCATTATTTTTACAATCTGAAATATTATCAGTACCCTATGAAAGTTTATTAAAAATTTCACAATTTAGTGTTGTACAATTTGATGGTTTAATAGCTTTAATTGCTCTTTTTTTTAGTTCTATTTTCTTTTTTTTGAATGTTTATTTATCTTCAAAAACTGCAACTAAAATTTCAGGAGAAATAGCTTCAGATTTATATAATTATTACATTAGAAGAGATTATATTCATTTAATTAATGATAATACTTCAAGATTAATAAATAATTTAAATAGTGAGGTATACAGAATTGGATGGCAGATTTTAGACCCATTACTAATCTTAATATCAAAGTTTTTTTTTCTCGTCCCATTAGTTGTAGGAATTTTAATTTATAATCCAGTTATCACATTAATAGGTTTTAGTATTTTTTTAATTTTTTACATTTTATTTTATAATTTAACTAAAAATAAAATATTCAAAAAAGGTGAAATTCAAACAATTAATATGAAAAAAAGAATTCAATTGCTTCAAGAAACATTTGGTCTACTAAAAGAAATCAAAATATTTCATAAAATTCCTTATTTTCAGAAAAAATTTAATAATACAAATTTTATTTTTACATCTGTTTCGTCTTATTTATCTATTCTCGGTCGACTACCCAAAAACATCATAGAGTTATTTGCATTTTCTTCAGTTATAATTTTAACAATATACTTATATCAGTTCAAAAACTTAAATTTTGTTGAAATTGCTTCTTTAATTTCAGTTTTTGTTCTGAGTGCAATAAAAATTCTTCCTGCTTTACAACAAATATATTCAAGCTTTGTTAGTATTAAATCTGGTATGCCATCATTTAATCTTTTAAAACAAGATATTTACAATTCAAAAACACAACATAAAGAATTTAAAAAACAAATTTTTAAAACAAATGATATCAATTTTTCTAAATTGCTATTTAAAAATGTTTCTTATAACTATCAAAATGAAAAAGAATTAGGAAATTTTGAAAAGAGCTTTAAAGCTTTAAACAATTTGAATTTTAATATTAAGGCTGGTGAGAAAATAGGAATTTCAGGCTTATCTGGTTCAGGCAAGTCAACTTTAATAAATTTAATATTAGGACTTATTAGACCAACAAATGGTGAGATAATTATTACAGATATTAATTTGAATGATATTATAAGTTTATGGCAAAAAAATATTGGTTTTGTTCAACAAAACATCTTTTTAATTAATGGTTCAATCAAAGAAAACATAGCTTTTGGAGAAAATTTAGATGATATTGACATAAATAAGCTAAATAAAGTTATTAAAATGTCAAATTTAAATTCTTTTTTGAAAAGTTTGCCTGATGGCATTAATTCAATTGTTGGAGAAAAAGGTTCTAAGATATCTGGAGGTCAATCACAAAGAATTAGTATTGCAAGATCTTTATATAGAAATCCTAGTTTAATTATATTTGATGAAGCAACTAATGCTTTGGATAAAATCAATGAAGAAGAAATAATAGGAACAATACTAAGTTTGGACTCTTCAAAAACTGTATTAATAGTTTCACATTCACCAAATATAATAAAAAAATGTGATAAAGTAATATTTTTAGATAATGGAAATCTTGGCGGATTTGATAAATATGACAACTTAATTAAAAATAATTTGAATTTTCAAAAACTCGTAAATAACAAAAAAGTCGATAATAAATAACTATAATTGGGATAAAATGAATGATTGGGAAAAAGTAGCAATAATTTTAGCAAGAGGAAATAGTCAGAGGATAAAAAATAAAAATATAATAAAATTTCAAAACAAGCCAATGATATACTGGCCAATAAAATGCGCAAAAGAAACTGGTATATTTAATCAAATAATAGTTTCAACAGATAGCAAAAAAATAAAAAAAATAGTTGAGAATCAAAATATAAGTGTGCCTTTTTTAAGATCTAAAATTAATTCAAGAGCAAAATCTCTACCTATTGACGTAATAAAAGAAGTTATAAATAAATTAGATATTAAAAAAAAAATATATATATGCTGCTTTTTTGCAAACACTCCGTTCTCTTATACTAAAGATGTGATAAATGGATTAAAAATTTTAAAAAAAAAAAACATTAGTACAGTTTTACCAGTAAAAAGAGTTGACAGTAGATATCAAAGAATTTTAGTAAGAAAAAAATCAAATTACATAAGTTATTTCAATCAGCAAAATATATACAAAAGGAGTCAAGACCTTTCAGACAGTTTTATAGATGCTGGACAATGGTTTTGGATAAAATTTAATCCTAATAATAAAAAAAAAAACAATTTATCTGGAAATATAGGATATGTAGAATTACCAGAATATAGAGTTTGCGACATAGATAACTATAAAGATTTAAAAAGAGCAAAAATTTTAGTAAAGAAAAATAAATTTTATGGTCAGAAAAAGAAAGATTGGTAAATCCCAAGAAATTAAATTTCAGGCTATAAAATTTAGTGACTCTGAAAAGATAAGAAATTTAAGAAATAGTCAAATTAATATTTTAAGACAGGATAAAAAGTTATCTAAAATAGATCAAATAAAATATTTTAAGGAAGTGGTAATGCCAGACTTACAATCTAAAACACCAAGAAATATTTTGTTTACTATAAAATATAAAAAAAATTTTATAGGATATTGTGGTTTAACGAATATTAATTGGGAAATAGGTAGTGCAGAAATTTCATTTTTAGTAAAAAAAAAATATAATAAATCAAAATTATTTAATAGATTTTTCAATGAAACACTAAATTATCTTGAAAATATATCACACAAAAATAAAATTTATCAAATTAACTCAGAAATTTATGATTTTAGAAAAGAAATTTTGACTTGTTTCGATCAAAGAAATTATAAATTAGCTGGATATTTTAGAAATTATAGAATTAAAAATAATGTTAAAATTAGTTCCTTTTTTTACACTAAAATTATTGATAAATCATTGACAAAAAAAAATGTTAATATTTTAGTTACATCTTCATCCAATAAAATTCCTCTTTTAAATATTTTAAAAGACACCTTAGGTAAATATTTTGCTAACGCAAAAATTTTTGTATCAGACAGAAGTAAATTTGTTACATCAAAGTTTTATATTAAAAATTCAATAACGCTATTGGAATTAAATGATAAAAACAAATTTAAAATATTTAAAATTCTAAATAAAAAAAATATAAACTTTATTCTACCAACAAGAGAAAATGAACTTTATTTTTGGGCAAAAAATAAAAACTTTTTTAAACAAAGAGGTATTAATATATTAATTACAAATCTAAAAACTGTAGAATTATGTAATGACAAGTTAAAATTTAATAAATTTTTAGAAAAGAATAGTTTTCCAAATTTAAAAACTTATAAATTTAATGGAATAGTAAAAAAAAATTTTCTAATTAAAGATAGATTTGGCGCTGGCTCTGTAATTTCTATGATAAATAATAAAAAGTTAGATAATAATAAGTATATTATTCAAGAAAAAATCAAAGGAAAAGAAATTTCTGTTGATTGCTGGTCATCAGAAAATAATAATAGAATATCCACTTTAATGAGAGAAAGAAATAAAATTAAAAATGGAGAAAGTGAAATCTCAATTTTTTTTAAAAATAAAAAAATAGAAAATCAAATAATAAAAATAATAAAAAAACTTAAAATATCTGGCATTTTCAACATTCAAGGATTTATTTTAAAGAACAAGTTTTATATTTTTGATATTAATCCTAGGGTTGGTGGATCTATGGCTTTTTCGTATTTCAAGGGATTAAATTTTATAATGCTTTCTTTATCTGAGCATTTAAATTTGAAGAAACTTAATTTTAAACTAAAGAAAAATAAAAATAATATCTTTTACAAATCAAATAAAGTATATTCATTAGGTGATAATAGTTTTTGACTTAGATGATACAATTTACCGTGAAAGAGATTTTTTCTTAAACGGTGTTTTATGCGTATCAAAATATCTAATAGAAAATTATAATTTTGAAAGAAATATTAGCAACAAAATTGTCCATAGAGAAAAAGTTTTTGGAAGAGCAAAATTATTTGATTTTTTTTTAAAAAAAAAAAAAATTTTTTCTAAATCTTTACTTAAAAAATTAATAAATATTTATAGATATAATAATAATAAAATTTATCCTTATCCAGATGCAATTACATGTTTAAAAAAATTAGGAAATTTTAGAAAATATTTGTTGACTGATGGCAATAAAAATGTCCAAGAAATAAAAATAAAAAAACTAAAAATTAACAAATATTTTAAAAATTTTTTTATAACTAGAAGATTTGGTATTAAATTCGAAAAACCATCTCTGTATTGTTTCAAAAAAATCATAAAAAAAGAAAATATTAATTGGAAACAAATGATATATATTGGTGATAATCCAAAAAAAGATTTCGTAAATTTAAATAAAAAAGGTTCTATTACTATTAGAATTCTAAGGGGTCATTTTAAAACTTTAAAAGTTAGTAAAAAATACGAAGCCAAGCATATTATAAAAAACCTGGATAATGATTTAATAAATATAATAAAACGATTATGAAAAATAAATTAAATGAACTTAAAATTGGGTCAAAATTTGATCCATTTATAATAGCTGAACTTTCTGCAAATCATAATGGTTCTTTAAAAAAATTTCTTAAAATGATTACTGTCGCAAAAAAAATTGGAGTTAGTGCTGTTAAAATTCAAACATATACAGCTGAAGATATGACTGTAAATAGCAAGAAAGGTTCATTTTTTATTTCTGAGAAAAATAATTTATGGAAAGGTCAAAAACTATATGATTTATATAAAAAAGGTTCCACTCCCCTAGAATGGCATAAAAAACTTTTTGATCATGCAAAAAAAGAGAGAATTTTACTTTTTAGCACACCATTTAGTGTCAAGGCTGTTGATTTTTTAGAAAAGTTTAAACCCAAACTTTATAAAATTTCGTCCTTTGAAAACAATGATTTTGAACTATTAGCTAGAGTCGCAAAAACAAAAAAACCAATAATCGTATCTTCAGGAGTTTCGACATTAACACAATTATCAGATAGTATAAAATTTTTAAAAAAAAAAGGTGCTAAAAATATTATAGTTTTAAAATGTACAAGTTCATACCCAGCAAATATTAGTGAATTAAATTTAAATTCTATTCCTTATTTAAAAAAAAAATTTAAAACTGAGATAGGTTTTTCTGATCATACAATTGGAAATCTAGCTGCTTTAACAAGTATATCACTAGGATCTAATGTAATTGAAAAGCATTTTAATATTGATGATAAAGGATTGGACGCAAAGTTTTCATCAGATATAGAAAATATGAAATCTCTCATTATCCAATCAAAAAAAATAAAAAAAATTTTAGGTAAGAAAGTACTAGAAATTACTAAATCTGAAAAATTTAGTATAAAATATAAAAGATCACTTATTTTAGTTAAAAATATAAAAAAAAATGAAAAATTTACTAGAGACCACATTAAATCTTTAAGAGGTGGATATGGAATAGAGCCCAAATATTTGAATAAAATTATTGGTAAAAATTCAAAAAGTAATTATACAGCCCCTCGATCATTAAAATATAATATGATTATAAATGAAGCTTAATAAATTATATTAAATTAAATTTCTGATAAATAAAATAAATGCAGCTATAAAAGCTAAAGAAAATATTAAAAAGTTAATTATTTTTTGAAACTTATAACTTATTAAATTTCCAATTATTGATGAAGTAATAATTATACATAGAACAATAATTAAGTTTAATTCTAAATGAATACTCATATTTATATTAATAATTTTTAAAAAAAAAATTTGAAAAAGGGCTAGTAAGAAATAAAAAAAATGGATTTGGAATCTTGATAAATTTGCATTTTTGTGATCTTTATTTAATAGCAGTAAGGTTAATAATGTTCCTCCTGAATTAGTTAAACCATGAATAAGTCCTATAAAAAATATTGGTATTTTCTTAAATTTAAAACTTTCTGAAAAAACATTCGAAAATCTTAACCTTAAGAGCACTGAAATTAAAATTACAATTGCAACTATAATTTTAAAGTTGAATACTTCTTCAAAATTTTTTAATAATAATATTCCACATAAAACACCCGGCAAACAAATCATTAAAAAATATTTTAGTATTCTAAAATCAAAAAAGTTATTTAACTTAAATATAAACTTAATAAAAATTAAATTCAGAGAACTTGATAAAAGAGAAAGTGGTAACAAAGTTAACATTATTTCGATAATAGAATAATTAATTAATAATAATAAAGGTGTGCCTAGCACTAATATTCCAACACCTGCAATTGACTGAACTGTTGAAATAAAAAAAAGAGTCAAATAAATAAAAAGGACATCCATAATTAGATTAATTTAACATACTTTACATAAATAACTTTATCAGTTATTACCTGATTTAATTTTATAGTTTTAATACCATGTTTAATTGGAAAAAAAAAACAGCTATTTATCTTGGGAGATTTCAGCCATTTCATGATGGACACAAATCTATATTTACTAAAGCTTTAAAAAGAAACGGACAAGTTGCAATTCTGGTCATGGATAGTTATGGAATAAATAATAAAAATCCTTACAGTTTTTCTTACGTAAAAAAAAAATTAAGTTGGCTCTTAAAAATTATGAGAACAAGTATTTAATAATTAAAGTCCCAGTTATATCTGAAGTTGTTTATGGAAGAAAAGTAGGTTACAAAATTTCAAAAATTAAATTATCTAAAAATATTGAAAATATTTCAGCAACAAAAATTAGGGCTTTATTAAATCATGAAAAAAAGTCAAAATAAAATAAAGATAATTTGCACTCTAGGACCAAGTTCTTTTAAAACTAATGTATTAAAAAATCTTATAAAGGAAAAAGTTAGTATACTAAGAATAAATCTTTCGCACACACTAGAAAGAGAAATTGAAAGAAAAATTAAGTTTCTGAAAAAAAATGGTATTAGAAATTTATGCATAGATACTGAGGGCTCACAGGTTAGAACAAGATACATAAAAAAGGAAATTAAACTAAAAAAAAGCCAAACTGTTAAAGTTTATAATATAGACAAACCTTGTAACAAAAAAGAAATATTTTTATATCCAGAATTTTTATTAAGTAACATAAAAGTTGGAACATATATTTTTATTGGATTTGATAGTTTAAAACTAAGAGTTATTAAAAATTTAAAAAAAAAAAATTGTTTAGTTTGTAAAGTAGAAAAGAGTGGAATATTAGGAGCAAATAAAGGTGTTCACTTCAACCAAAAAATAAATTTACAGTCTCTTACTTTTAAGGACATAAAAGCCCTAAAAATTGCAAAAAAATTTGGTATAAAATATTTTGCATTATCTTTTGTAAATTCTTCTGAAGATATTAAAAAAGCAAAAAATATTATAGGAAACAAAAAATATATAATTTCAAAAGTTGAGACTGCTGATGCTGTTAAAAACTTGGTATCAATATCAAAAAATTCTGATGCTTTGCTTATTGATAGAGGAGATTTATCAAGATATTTTCCAATTGAAAATATTCCACCAATACAAGAAAAGATATTAAATATAACTAATAGATTAAAAAAGCCAACATTTGTTGCTACAAATTTGCTTGAGACAATGATTAAATATAATCAACCTACAAGAGCAGAAAGTCATGATGTATATGCAACTTTAAAACAAGGAGCTAAAGGCCTCGTTCTTGCCGCAGAGACGGCAATTGGTATGGATCCAGTAAATTGTGTTAAATTTTTGAAAAAATCAATAAAGATTTTTAAAAAAAGTAATATCAAAAGCTGATAATTTAAATTTAAAGTTTATAATAAAAAGTTTAAAAAATTTGTTAAATTACTAAATGAAAATCCCTTATAATAAACAATATATTTTTAATGACTCATTTAAAATTGTGTCACAATCATTAAGATCTGAATTTATAACTACAGGTACATATGTAAAAAAATTCGAACAAAAACTTAAAATACTTAATAAAGTAAAATATTCCATAGTAACAAATAGTGGAACATCTGCGCTTCATCTCGCTTTTGAGTCAATAAAAGTAAAAAAGGGGGACAACGTAATAATCCCAGCAATTAATTTCATAGCATCATACAGTATGCTAAAAAAAATGAATGCAAATATATTTTTAGCTGATGTTGATCAAGATGGTCATTTGAATCCGAAGAGTTTGGTTGAATGTATAAAATTTAATAATTTAAAAAATATTAAAGCAGTAATAAATATGCACATGTCTGGCCACATAAAATATGTTGATGATTTTTTTAAATTAAAAAAAAAATATAATTTTTTTTTAATTAACGACTCATGTCATTCGCTAGGTTCAAAATATGTTTTTAGGAAAAAGATCTTTGAGTCAGGAAATTGTGAAGCATTTGACATTGCCACTTACTCTTTTCATCCAGTTAAATCAATAACAACAGGGGAGGGAGGAGCTATATTAACAAATCTAAAAAAAATATACGAAACAGCCCAGAGTATAAGATCTCATGGAATTGTTAGAGATAAGAAAAAATATTGGGATTATAATGTCAGAGAGCTTGGGTATAATTATAGATTAAGCGATATAAATTGCGCGTTAGGTATAAGCCAACTAAAAAATTTAAAAAAAATAATTACAAAAAGAAAAAAGATTGCTCACTATTATTTTAAAAATTTAGAGAAATTTAAAAAATTTATTGATTTACCTAATAAGAACTTTATTAATTTTTCATCATGGCATTTATTTATAATAAGATTTAAAAAAGATTTAGTTAAACAAAAATTTTTTAAAGATAGAGTTTTTGAAATTTTCAATAAAAAAAAAATATTTCCACAGTATCACTATATTCCAATATATAAATTTGAAGCGTTTAAAGGCAAAAAGAAATTGTTACCTCATACAGAAGAGTTTTATAAATCAGCGCTCAGTGTTCCGATTTATTATGAAATGAATTACAAAGATTGTGATAAAGTAATAAAATGTATTGAATTAGTAATAAAAAAATTTAAATAGTTCTTAATGACAAGAATGTTCGAAAATAAAAAAATACTTATTACAGGTGGTACCGGTTCTTTCGGAAAAAAATTTGTAGAAATAATTTATAAAATTTCAAAGCCTAAAAAGGTAATCATTTATTCTAGAGACGAATTTAAACAATCAAATTTAAGAAAAGAACATTTAAAAAAAAATTACAAAGGGGTAAGATATTTTATTGGTGATGTAAGAGATAAAGAAAGATTGAAACAAGCATTAAATGGCGTAGATATAGTGATTCATGCTGCAGCTCTTAAACATATAGAAATTGCAGAAGAGAATCCGCAAGAGTGTGTTAAGACCAACATTGGTGGAACACAAAATTTAATTGACACATGTATTGAAAAAAAAGTAAAAAAAATGATTTTGTTATCAACGGATAAAGCAACAAATCCAATCAATTTGTATGGAGCTACGAAACTTGCTGCAGAGAAATTAGTAGTTAATTCTAATTTACTATCAAGTGCTGACTCTACATCTTTATCTGTTGTGAGATATGGAAATGTTATAAATTCTAGAGGCTCTGTTATACCTTATTTTAAATCTTTGGTTGATAGCGGCAATTATACATTGCCATTAACAGATAAAAATATGACAAGATTCTTCATCACATTGGAAGAAAGTGTTTATTTTGTTATTTCGTGTATAAAAAAAATGCGAGGAGGAGAAGTTTTTATTCCTAAAATGCCAAGCTTAAGAATTTCAGATATTGGAAAAGCGCTCAGTAAAAAAGTAAAATTTAAAATTATTGGCAAAAGATCTGGAGAAAAAACTCATGAAATGTTGTGTCCTCAGGAAAGCAGTGAAAATACTTTTGAATTTTACAAATACTTTCTCATAGTTCCAAGTATTAAATTACCAAAAAGAAATAATTCAACCCAATTAATCAAAAAAGAAAGAGGTAAGAAAGTAAAAAGTAATTTTGTTTTTTCGTCAGATAAGAATAAATTTTTGACAATAAATCAAATTAAAAAAATTCTAAATAAATTTTAATGAAAAAAACTATTAACGTCTAAATAAATAAAATTGATATCTACTTTAATTAAAGATAATAATTTAAAAATATTTTTATATTTGATTTGTAAATTGAATATATGAGATTATTTGAATATATAGGATTAAGTAAGAATAAATTAAATAAGTATTGATTTAAAAAAATTATCAAAACTAGAATAGTCAATATCGTTTATGGTAAATTTAAGAAAAATAGTTCATTTAAAAAACACAAAAAAACTTATAATTATAACAGGACAGCAGAGGTCAGGAAAAACAACACTATCTCAACTTCTGTCATCATTTAAAGGACCAGTTAATATTAGAATAGAGTGTTTTATAGATTCTCTTATGAGTTTAAAAAGATTGAAATTGATTAGCAAGAAAGTTTTAGAGGAGATTATTGAAATTTATCTTCATAATTTAATTATTGATAATCAGTATGGAAGAAACCTAAATTTTAGAAAAGATGAAGATTCAAGTATATGGAATAGCAGTAATCCAGGCTTTTTTATAAAAAAAATTAATAAAAAATTTACAAAAAAAGAAATCAAAATAAATTTAAAAAAAAATTATAATAACGAGTTAATCCTTGTTTTACACAATTTAATTGAATTAATTAAATTTTTTCCTGTAAACAATTATAAAGTCAATATTATTAATATTTTTTCCCATCCAATCGATCAAATTTATTCTATGTACAAGTCAAAAACTAATTTTAAATTTGATAATTTAGTGAGAGAACCAATTTATAAATATAAAGGAAAAAAATATTGTTTAACAGTAGGGTACGAAAATAAATTAAAAAAATTAAATACGATGCAAAAAATTTTAATTTTAAAAAAAAATTCAGATGATTTGGAAACCAAAAATAAAAAAATTTTAAAAAAAAATTTTAAGTTTATCAATATATTTTATGATGACATCATTTTAAAACCTTTCAATACGATTGAAAAAGTTTCAAAATTTATTAAAAAAAATCCATCCAATTTTACTTATACAAAAATTAAAAAAAATAATGATAAAAGAAAATTTTTAACTACAAGATCAAGAGAAGCTAGATTAAATTTTATTATTAAAAAGTTAAAATTAAATAAATATAAGTTATTATTAAAACAAATGATTGAAAATTTTGAACATAACTATGTTTAGTCAAAAAATTTTTAACAATAACGTATGTTATATTTCAGGATTGCACAGAAGCGGTAAAAGCTTGTTAACAGCCATTCTTCCAAGCTTAGAAAAATCTGGTTTAATTAATAAAGATCCCACTTTAAATCTAATTTCTCAATTATATATGAATAAAGAAGCTAGCTTAAATTTATCGAGATATTTAATAAGATTTATCATAAGTAATACGAACTATTCTAATTTTATTGGGAGAAAAATTAATTTAAAAAAAACTGATGAAACAAGTATTTTCCACCACATAAATTATAATTATTATCTAAAAAAATTAACCTCAAAGAGAAAAATAAAAAAACCTGATAAGATATTTGAAAAAAAAATTAATTTTTTCGATATTCATAATATTTTATACAATTTAAAATTATGGCATAATATCGATAAAAATTTTAAATTAATAAATATAGATCGAAATCCAATTGATTTAGCATATTCATGGCATTCAAACAAATTTGGAACATTCAAAAAGTCTTCAATAAATCAACTCTTATTATACCAAATAGACAAAAAATTAGTCCCGGCTTATGCTAAAAGTTGGTCAAATAAATACGTTAAAATGAGTGAAATAGATAGGATAATTGAAATTATTTATGATCAAACAATCACATCAAATAAAAATATTAAGTTCTTTAAAATGAAAAGACATAAAATTTTGTTACTTAAATATGAAGAAATACTCAATAAACCCTATGAAAATTTAAGTAATATTAATAAATTTTTAAATTTGAATAGTAAAATTATGTTTAATAAGTATAAGCATAAAATTTTAATATCATCAGAAAAACTTAATGATTTGCGCTCAGCAAAACTCAAAAAAATAAAAAAATTAAGCACATTTAGCTATTTTAATAAATTAATAAAATTAGAAAAGAGTTATAACGAAAGTAAAATATAGTTTTAAATAAACATTAATTAGAGTTAAATATTATGTCAAAAAAAAATTGGGATATAGAAAACAATTTTTATTACACATCAAATAAATTAAGATTACAGAAAATAATTGATCATTATGAAATTTATAAAAAGATTTTAGGCCTAAAGGGAAGTGTTTTAGAATTTGGAGTTTTTAAAGGAATAAGCTTAATTAGACTTCTAACTTTTAGAGATTTACTGGAGAAACAGTCTAAAAGAAAAATAATAGCTTTTGATAATTTTGGAAAATTTCCCACACCTTATTCTACAAATAAAAAAATTAATAATTCAGATAAAAAATTTGCCAAGAAGCATGATCGAGTAGCAGGTTACGGACTTACAAAAAAAAAACTAGAAATGATTTTAAAAAAAAAAAAATTTTCAAATTTTGAATTAATTAAAGGAGACATTAGACAAACACTACCTAATAAGATTAATTATTTAAAAAAAAATAAAATAAAAATTTCTCTATTACATCTCGATGTTGATGTATATGAGCCTACCTATTTGATACTTTCATACCTGTGGAAGTATATTGAAAAAAATGGAATCATTTTAGTAGATGATTATAATTCAGTTGATGGAGCAACACTGGCTGTTAATGATTTTCTCAAAAAAAATAAAATTAATATTAAAATTAAACGTGTTTCAGAATATGGAAGACCATATTATTTTAGAAAAAAATAATTATAAATTTAAATAAAAATTATAAACAAAACTATATTAATATATGTTAAAAAATGTTTCATCAGTAATTTGGATCACAGGTCTCTCTGGTAGTGGCAAAACAACAATTTCTAAAATTTTAAAAAAAAAAATTTCAGCGTTTAATAATAGAGTTATTCACTTAGATGGAGACGAGTTAAGAAATTGTGCATCAACAATTATTATTAAAAATTCCTTTAGCAAAACATATAGAAAAAAAATAGGTTTATTTTATGCTAAACTAGCAAATATAATTGCTAATCAAAATTACATAGTAATAATATCTGTTATGGCCTTACAAAAAGAGGTACATTTGTGGAATAAAAAAAATATATCTAACTATTATGACATTATGCTTGATGTTCCCATTAAAGAACTTCAATCAAGAGATCCCAAAGGTATTTACAAAAAATATAGCAAAGGTAAAATTAAGAATTTATATGGTTTAGATCTAGACTATGATAAGCCGAAAAAACCTTGGATGCTTATAAAGTGGTCTAGACAACTAAATAAAAATTTAATTGTTGACTTAATTTTAGACAAGTTTCTTAAAGAAAATATTAAAAGAAAAAAAGTTTTGTAAAATTAAGATTTAAAAAACTTTTGTTGTAAGTATATTAAAAAATTAATTATGAGAAGTTATCAAGATCATCTTTCTAACTTAATAATAAAAAAAAACCTTAAAATAATAAAAAAACCAGTCTTAAGATCATCAGCTATATTTCCGTTTTTTTTAGGGAAACAACTAGATACAAAAATAACATTTTTAGGGTACTGGTTTTTGAAAAGAAAAATTAAAGAAGTCTCAGTCTCAATTACAATTAGAAATAAAAAAGGAATAGAACTTTATTACTTTAACACTCTAATTAATAAAACAAAAAGTTACGAATACTCAGTCAAGGAATTGTTAAAAAAAAGGAATATAAAAAAAGTAAGCGAGGGATCAATCGAAATAGAAATTAATTCTACGAATGATTTAGTATTTCCATTTCCCGCAATCACTATTTCAATTGTCAACAACAATTCTATTTCATTTGTTCACACATGTGGGAGAATATTTAATAACTTCCATGATAAGTTACAAAATACGAAAAATCATGTGCCAGAAAGTGGATTTGATATTATTCCTAATAAAAATGTTGAACCATTTTTCTCGTTTGTGAATGGACCAAATACTTTAATAAATTCTAACATCGAACTAATTTTAATTAATCAATTAGGTGAAAAGATTTATGAAACGATAAAGATCAAAGAGATCCAACCATACGAAACGAAAATCATATATATATTAAATGATAAGAAAAGAAGATTTTTAAATAACAAAAAAGGCATCATCAAAATTTTTCATGATTTCAAAGACTTTTTTCCGCGTTTTATGTGTGGAGCTATAGATAACAATAAAAAATTTTCTACACTTACCCATAGTTATTATGATCTTTCATCCAGCAATGATAAAAAAATAGATTTATGGAAAAACCCAAATCATAATTTTTTTTTTGATGCTGCTACATCAATACCTTTATTCTTTTTAGAAAATAAATATACAGAATTTGTTATATATCCAAATTATATTAAGAAAAAATTATCTATTAAATTCGAAATATTTAATTCTTCAGGAAAAAGTAAAAATATTGATTATATATGTAATTTAAAAAAAAATCCTGACAGACCGATTTATTTAAATTTAACAAACATTTTTAATAAATTATCAAAAAATAAATTGAAGGAAAATTATTTTGCTAGAGTATCAACAATTGGAAAAGGCGAGACACCAACAAGGCTTAAATTTGGCTTAAATATTGGGCAGAACAAAAGAAAGTATAATTTTACCTCAAACATATGTTTTAATACTAATATTCCAGTAGCAAGTATTTTAAATAAAAAAACTTCTTTTAAATGGTCTTGCATTTTTCCTACAGATGGATTTGAATTTCTCGTTTCAAATTTTAGTTATTTAAAAAAAGGCTTCAGAGATGCTAAACTAAAATTAACATTTTGGGATCAAGATTTTAAAAGTTACTCAAAAAAAATAATCATTAAGGATAATGGTTTTTTTAGATTTCAATATAAAAAAAATGCAAAAGTAAAAAAATTTTTAAAAAATAAAACTGGGTGGGTTACGATACAAGCTGATAATCCTTTCATTAATGGATATTATATAAATTTTGGTAAGAACGGAGTTGTAGGAGCAGATCATTTATACTAATAATGCTTGCACCTATCATACAAAGATACTCAAACATCCCAAAAATTAAAGAAATTAGTGACTCTTTAGATAGAAAGTTGACAAAATGTATTAAAAGTCGAGGAAAATTATACACAATTAATTATTCAGGAAAATTCTACGAGATTGATTTTAAAAAAGATAAAAGACAAGCTAAAATAAAAAAATCAAATTTCCCTTTTTCTAAAATATGAAGAAACTAATTTTAATACCTAATTTGATTTTAAAACAAAAATCAGAATATTTTTATCCAAATAAAAGATTTTCTTTAGATAATAGTGATTTAAATAAATCTAATTATTTTAAATTTCCTTATCTTACTCAATCTGAAATAGAAAATTTTCACACAGAAACTGAAAAAATATATAAATCTATAATTGAATGTATTACTTTAAATCTTAACAGTTTGCATTCTTTAAGTTGGAATGAAAGATCTTGGCAGATATATCTAGGTCACTGGTTAAAAAAATTTATAAATATTAATTATAATAAATTTATACTTTTAAAAAAAATAAAAGATCAAATTATTATTAAAAAAGTTTATACTAACAGTTCAAAAAACATTTCTCTTTCAACAATCGATACGAGTGGTATTGATATTGCTTCTTATAATTTCGATTGGGAAAGTATTCTTTTATCAAGAATAGCACCAATAGTTTTTAAAGACGAAAATATTATTAGTTTAAAAAGAAAAGTTAATCTAGAAAATATTCATATTAAAAAAAAAGAAAATTTAAACAATAATATAAAAACGAAAATAATTAATTATTTTTTTTCAATTACTGAAAAATTTTCAAAAAATGACAAATATTTTATCTACCATACTTACTTTGAGAAATTTTACGTAGAAAAAATTTTGGAGATATTGTTAGGTATAACTCCAAAAAAATGGAATAGGATTGAGCATCCTGGAATAAATAGGAATTTAGATTTAACATTTAGAAATAAATTAAATTTTAAAAAAAACAACGTATCAGAATTAGAATATATAATTAGAAATAATCTGCATGCTGATCTACCATCTCATTGCATAGAAAATTTTAGTGAAATAAAAAAATTATCATATGATAATAATTGGCCTAAAAAACCAAAAAAAATATTTACATCTGTAGCTTATCACTATGACGAAGTATTTAAATTTTATTTATCAAATAATATTAATAGTGGCGCTAAATACTATCTAGGACAGCATGGAAATAATTATTCAACAAAAATTGATAATGATTTTTCAGTTGAAATGAATACTTGTGATAAGTTTTTTTCTTGGGGTTATGGTAATCACAAAAAAAATATATCGACATTTAATTTTAAAGTTCTAAAAAAAATCAAAAGAACAAAGAAACAGTATTTGATTATAGTTATGCGATCAAGAGGTTGGAGATATCTTTTTGGAGAAAGACTTGATGAAGCCGAAAATGATATAGATCAGACAATTCATTTAGCAAAAAATTTAAATGTGAAAATTTTTAATGATACAATAATTAAACCACATAAAAATTTAGAAAAATTTGATTATTTTATTAATAACAAAGATATAAATAATTTACCAATTGAAAAAAATTTAAGTCTAAAAAATTTACTTTATAAATCAAAACTAGTTTTATTTAATTACGACTCAACTGGTTTTTTGGAAAATATACTACATAATATACCATCAATATGTATTTTACCAATGTACAATGAGACATTAAATAAGTTTGCTTTAAAAGATTATAATAAACTAATTGAAAAACAAATTTTTTTTAGAAGTTATGATGATGCTTTATCATTTATAAATAATAATTGGGATAAAATAGATAATTGGTGGTTTGATAATGATTGTCAAAAAGTTATTAATTTTTTTAAAGAAAAATACTCATCAGAATTTAATTTTAAAAAATTATTTAAATTATCTAATCAATTTAAAAATAAAAATTAAATAAATGTATAAAACTTTAGTGATGTTATGTGTTGGAATGCGGAAAGGTTTTTACAAATTTCAATACTATTACAAAAAAAAAACTTACAAATTAGAAAATATCATTAAATGACCGACCGCATTACATTAAAAAAAAATGATAGTATAAAACTGAGCATTTGTATACCTACTTACAATAGGCCTAAACATTTAGAGAATTGCTTGCACTCTATTTGTCTTTCAAAAAAAAATTGTAAAAATTTTAATATTGAAATCTGTATTTCTGATAATAATTCAGATTTTAATGTTTTAAAAATAATAAGAAAATACAAACAAAAAATTAGAATTAAATTTAATAAAAATAAAAAAAATATTGGTTATGCATTAAATTATTTAAAAGTTTTAAATCTAGCTAGAGGTGAATATGTCTGGGTAATGGGAGATGATGAAATATTAAAATATAATTCCTTAACAATATTGAAAAATATTTTAAAAAATAAAGATGTAGATTTTATTTACACGAACTCTAATACAATTGAGGACAATTATATAAGTAAATTCAAACATCCATTTAATATTAAAAACTTGCCTAAAAATATGAAAAAATTCTCGAGTATTAAAAAAAATAAAGTTACAAATTTTTTTGGTTTAATTGATTATAATGTTACTTGGGATTACTTACTCGGTATTTGTATGTGCATATACAAAAGAAAAATGTTTATAGAAAAATTACATCATACAAATATGAAAGAATTGAAAAAAAAAGGTATTTGGACAACTTTTCATAATACTGCTTTTTATACAGAAATTTATGTTAAAGCCTTTAAGAAATCTTCCGTATATATTCAATCAAATCCTATCGTGGTTACAACTCATGGTCATAAAGACTGGAATAATTTATATCCATTTATTAAAATAGTAAGAATACCAGAGGTTATAGATATGTATAGAAAAAATGGTTTAACTTTGTTTTCTTACTTAAGGCAAAAAAATTATGCAGTAAAGGACTTTTTTTCGTGTATGTATAAAATTTTAAATAGTAATTATGGTACAAAATATCTAGATATTTATAGGCATGTTTTATGGAATTTATTTTATCCAAGCATCTACATAACTTTAATAAAAAAATTTTTATACAGAATTATATTGAAGAAAAAAATAAACTTAAATTAAATTATTAGGATATTTAAATGAAAATTTTTTTAACGGGTGGTAGTGGATTTATTGGTAAAAATTTTATTAAATTAGCATTAAGTGAACAACATGTAATTTACGCAGTTACTAGGAAGAAAAGAAAAAATGAAAAGAATCTTATTTGGTTAAAAGGTAGACTGGACAAAAATTGGAAAGAATTAAAAAATTGTGATACTCTAGTGCATTTAGCTTCGTCAGGAGTAACAAATCAAAACAATTCATTAAAAAGTTGTATGGAATCTAATGTGATTCTGCCATTTCAACTCTTATTAAATTCCATAAGCCATGGATGTAAAAATTGGATAATTGTTGGAACATCTTCTGAATTTGGGGAAACATTAAAAAAAAAACAAAAATTAAATATTAATTCTAAAAGAAAGCCAAATAACAATTATGGATTGAGTAAGTATATTTTTAGTGAATTAGTTTTTTCTTTGACAAAAATATTTGATGTAAAATGCAGATATGCAAGGCTATTTCCTGTATATGGTGACAACGATAAAAAAAATAAATTATATAATTCCTTAAAAATCTCAATTAAGAAAAGAAAAAAATTTTTTTTAAAAAAACCTAATGAGATTAGAGACTACTCCAATGTAGAAAATATAGTTGAAAAACTACTAGAAATGACAGACTTCAGCTCAATTATTGGAAACTTGGAAAAATGGCATTTAGCAAGTGGAAATCCTGAAAAATTAAAAGAATTTGTTTATGGAATAATTAAAGAAAGTGATAAACATTTAATTTTAGTTAACAAAAAAAAAATGACTAATGAAAATCATATATCTGATACAAAAAGTTTGTGGACTTAAAATTTTAAAAAATTAGTAAAATGAATTATGATAAAAATAAAAATCACAAAAGTGCTGTTATTCTCTGTGGTGGAAAAGGTACAAGGCTAGGATCGATAGGAAAAAAAATTCCTAAAACATTAATGATGGTTCAAGGAAAACCGATACTTTGGTATATCATTAAAGTTTTAAAAAAAAATAAATACAATCAAATAGTTTTAGCTCTTGGATATAAACAAAAAAAAATAATAAATTATTTGTCTAAAAATAAAAATGAATTTAAAGATATAAACATAAAATGTGTAAATACAGGAGTGAATTCAAGTATATCACAAAGAATTTATTTACTTAGGAATGCTATTCATAGTTATGATTTTCTTTTATTAAATTCAGACACTATATTTAACTTAAATTTAAGCAAAATTTACAAAGACAAAATAAAAAAAAAAATTGATCTAGTATTTCTTACAGTGTCAGCTATTGCAGATTTTGGTTGTGTTATTATGAATAAAAAAAAGGTTATAGGTTTCGAAAGAGAAACAACATTTAAAAAAATTTATTATAAAAAAAAAAAATTTACTGGCCTGGTAAACTCTGGAATTTGTTTTATGAACAAAAAAATTTTTAATTATGATTTTAAAAATTTTAACAATTTTGAGATGCAATTATACCCGATTTTGATAAAAAAACTAAAAACAAGTGTTGTTACCCCCAAAGGATTTTGGACAGGTGTAGATAACCAAAAACAAATAGACGATTTAAACTCTAAAAAAAAAAACAATTATATCAACATAAAAAATATTAAATCAATTTTAAAAAAAATTTAAAAACAATATGAATTTTTGGAATAATAAAAAAGTATTAATAACAGGACACACAGGTTTCAAGGGAGGTTGGTTAACATTATGGTTGAAAATACTTGGTGCAAAAGTTTGCGGGTATTCAATAAATCCAATAACAAAACCAAGTTTTTTTAAAGCGGTAAAACTTAATAAGATTATTGATGAAGATCATAGAAAAAATATTGAGAATTTTAAAGATCTAAAGAAAATAATCACTAAATTTAAACCAGAGATCATTTTTCATCTTGCAGCTCAACCTCAAGTACTTGAGAGTTATGATAATCCTATATCTACAATTAATACAAACTTCAATGGAACGGTTAATCTTTTAGAGATTTTAAGAACAAACAAGAATGTAAAAAGTACAGTTATAATTACGACTGATAAAGTCTATAAAAACGATGAAAAAAAACAAAAATTTAAAGAAGTCGACTCATTAGGAGGAGAAGATATTTACAGTAGTAGCAAAGCTTGTGCTGATATAATTACAAATGCTTACATGAAGTCTTTTTTCTTAGAAAAAACATGTAATGTATCAACTGCAAGAGCTGGAAATTGTATTGGTGGGGGTGATTGGACCAAATATCGAATACTAACTGATGCAGTCAATGCTTTTTCAAAAAATGGCACATTAAATTTAAGAAACCCAAACTTTCGAAGACCCTGGCAACATCTTCTTGAACCATTAATGGGATATATATTAATAGCAAAAAAAATGTATAAAAATAGGGGTGATAAATTTTGTGGCGCTTGGAATTTTGGGCCTGACGAAAAAAAACATTCTACTGTATTTCAATTATCAAAAAAATTAAAAAAAAATATGTATAGTAATTCTAAAATTGCAATTTTAAACTCTAAAAAAAAGTTGGAAAAAAAATATTTGAGTTTAGATAGCTCAAAAGCAAAAAAATTAATTGGATGGAGACCAGTTTTAAACGAAAATCTTGCAATAAAGATGACAGCAGACTGGTATTTAGCTTTTTATAATAAAGAAAATATGCTGGAATTCTCTAAAAAACAAATATTAAGTTTCGAAAAAATTTTAAAAAAAAATAATTATGATTTGTAGAAATTGTAAAAATAAAAGTTTTTTTGAGATTATTAAATTAGGAAATCAACCAATCAGTAGTTTATTTCCCTCAAAAAAAATGTACTTAAAAAAATTTCCACTAAGTCTTTATGAATGTAACCGTTGTAAATTAGTTCAATTATCTAAGATTCCAAATTTAAGTGATATGTATGGAGAGAATTATGGTTACAAAACATCGGTAAGTAATTTGATGGTAAACCACTTAAAAAATAAATTTATACGATATAAAAACAAAAATTATTTTAAAAAGGGGTCTAATATATTAGATATTGGCTCTAATGATGGAACCTTTCTTAATTTTTTTATCAATAAAAAAAAAAAATATAACCTCTACGCAATTGATCCATCAGCAGAGAATTTTAAAAATGACTATTCTCCTAAAATCAATTTAGCGATTGATTTTTTCAATAAAGATAAAGTATTGAAATTGTTAGAAAATAACAAAAATAAAAAATTTTCTCTTATAACTTCTTTTGCTGTGTTTTATGATATAGAAAACCCTAATAAATTTTGCAAAGAAATAAATTCTTTGCTTGAAAAAGATGGAGTCTGGAGCATTGAAATTTCATATTTTCCTCTCTTAATTTCAAATTTAACCTACGATCAAATATGTCACGAACATGTTACATATTATTCATTGAGTACATTTAATAAAATTTTAAAAAATAATGGTATGAAAGTAGTTGATTATAAGATTAATGAAATTAATGGCGGAAGTATTGAAATATTATGTGCAAAGGAAAAAAGTTCACATAAAGTAAAAATGAAAAAAATAAAAGAATTAATAAAAGAAGAAGATAAAATAAATAGATCAAAATATAAGAACTTTGAATTAAGAGTAAATAGTTGTAAGAAAAACTTAAATTTAATAATAGATGGTATTAATAAAAAAGATATTTATGGCTATGGTGCTTCCACAAAAGGAAATGTAATTTTAAATTATTGTAAAATAAATTATAAAAAAATTAATTATATATGTGATGGTAATCCCTCAAAACATGGCAAATATACTCCTGGTAGTTACATAAAGATTATTTCAAAGGAATTGATGAGAAAAAAAAAACCAAAATTTTTATTAGTTCTTATATGGTCATTTAAAAAAGAGGTAATTATGCAAGAATTAGATTATATAATAAATGGAGGGCAGTTAATTTTTCCACTTCCTTCAATTCATATTGTTGATAAATATAATTATAAAAAATATCTAAATGCAAAATTTGATATTTTTGAGTATAAGAATTAAATTAATAATTGATTACAAGAATTGCAATAGTTGGAACATCTGGAATTGGAAAAGCTCACATTAGAGAATTATCTAAAAAAAAAGTAAATGAAATCTATTTAGTAGGAAAAAAATATAATCCTTATAGAGTTGAAAACGCCAATATAAATAATAAGAAAATAAAAATTATTAACTGTAGGAATATAACTGAAATAAAAAAAAAAAAATTTAAACTAATTTCAATATGCTCCCCAACCGAAAACCACATTAGTCATATAAGATATCTTGTAAAGAATTGTAGATTACTATTAGTCGAAAAACCATTTATTTGGAAAAAAAGCAAAAGTAGTAATATAAATTTGATTTCTGATAAATTACTAAATAAAAATAAGAATATTGTTGTTAATTTTCCCATGATTAGTTTAGCAAATTTTTTAAAAAAAAAATTTTTCAATTCAAAAAAAATTGATAAGATTGTTTTTAAATATCATACTACAGGTTCAAATAAACATTCTGCAATTCCTGTGGATTTATTACCACATGCAATATCATTTTTTATTACATTGACAAAAGCAAAAATAAATAATCACAAAATATTACGAATTTATAAATCAAAAAACTTTTGGAAATGTAAAATAATATTAAATCAAACAAAATGTACTTTCGATTTTTTGCAAAATCCAAAGAAAATAACTAGTAGCCTTAGTTTTGTGATTAACAAATCAAAGTTTGAAAGAAAACAAATTAAAACAAAAAATGATTATATAAATTATTTGTTAATTGACAAAAATAAAAGAATATATTTACAAAATCCAATGTCGAATTATATTGGAAAAGTCTACAGAAATTATAACAATAAAAGCTTTATAAAAAAAAATAATGACATAATTAGACAAACAGTCTATTTTTCAGAAAAGTTAGTATAAATATATGAAAAAATTTCAATTAGAGAATAAATATAGTTTTAAAACCGAATATGTAAGTGATGTAAATTTATTTCAAAAAAAAATCCTAGATAAAAGTATAGTACCATACCAAGTTGAATTCCAAGCGCCTCCAAGAGGAGAAAAAATATGTTGGTTAGAATGTCCATATTGCTATGGTTTATCTGCAGATAATAATAAAGAAAGACTTTCTAAAGAAAGAGCACTTGTATTAATGGATCAAATGATTGCTGGAGGTGTAAAAAAATTTATTTTTGCAGGATATGCCACAGATCCATTAAATTGTTCTTATATAGAGGATTTGTTAAAGGTAACAATACAAAGTAAATGCATTTTTGGATTTAATACAAAAGCTTTACGTGTTTCAGACAAATTTATTAATATTTTAAAGGATAACGAAATAAGTAGTGATAGTTATATAAGTTTAAGTGTGGATGCAGGTTCAAATGATACTTATAATAAAATACATGCTGTAAAAAGTAAGGCAAAAATATATGATAATGTGCTTAAAAATGCTAGAAGGTTAGGAGAGTCAAAAAATATAAATTATTTTGATATGAGCGCTGCCTATCTAGTAAATTCTAACAGTGCTAACAGAAAAGACTATGAAAATTTTATTAAAGACTTTAGTTCTGCTGGTTGTAATGTACTAAGATTTACTTTTCCACAACAACCAAAAGATATCGATACACCAGATGGAACAATACCCTCACCCCAAGATATTGAAAAATATATTAATGAATTACAAGAATTTAAATATAAATACGAAAATGATAATTTACTTATACTTATTTTAAACAAAGACAAAGATGAAGATATATATATGAAGCCGAGAACATTACCTTGTTATGCTAGATATATTTATCCTACGATAGGTTTTGATGGCTGGCTATATAATTGTTCACAATCCAGCTCTCCAAATTTTAGATCTTCTGCACTTGGCGATCTCACTAAAAAAAATTTTTGGGAGCTTTTTTACGATTATGATAATAAAAATTTTAATAACTATTTTAAAAAATGTAATGATAAAATAGCACAATCAAATTGTAGATGTGATAGAAAAGAGCACGTAACAAACAAAAAGTTAAAACTATTATGTAAAGAATTTGATTAGGTAATTATATATTAATAACTACATTTATATTTTAAATATAAAATAAATCTTAAAAAAGATTTAGCATAACAAAAAAATTATGATCCAAGGTATTAACATTCATCCTTTAAAACAAATCAAAGATGATAGAGGGAAAATAATGCATATGATGCGAAATGATTCTGACTTTTTTAAAAATTTTGGTGAAATTTATTTTTCAACAGTTAATCAAAACTATATTAAAGCATGGCATTTACATAAAGAAAACACACTAAATTATGTCTGTATTCATGGAAAAGTTAAACTCGTGTTGTTTGATGATAGAAAAGAAAGTAAAACTTTTAACCAGCACCAAGAAATTATACTTTCTCCGGATAACTATTTTTTAGTTACAATACCCCCAGGAATATGGAACGGATTTAAAGGTTTATCAGCTCCCGATGCAATAATAGCAAACTTAATAGATAATCCACATAATGACAATGAAATGACAAGGCTGCCACATGACGATACAAAATTTAATTATAGTTGGACAAAGAGTTAACAAAGTAAATGAAATTTGATAAAATTAAATGTGTTGTTTTAGCAGGTGGCAAAGGCTCAAGATTATCAGAATATACAAATAAAATTCCAAAACCCATGGTCAAAGTAGGAAATAAACCTTTATTAGATCATATAATTGAATATTACAAATATTTTGGAGTAAAAGAATTTTTAATTGCAGGTGGATATAAATATCAAATAATAAAAAATCATTATAAAAAAAAAAAAATTAAAGGCATAAAAATAAATGTTATAAACACTGGATTAAATAATTTAACTGGCACTAGAATAAAAAAATTAAAAAAATTTTTCTCTCAAAATGAAAACTTTTTTTTAACTTATGGTGATGGCGTATCAAATATAAATTTAAATAAACTTATCCAATTTCATATAAAAAAAAAATCAATATTGACTTTAACTGCCGTTCATCCTCCAGCTAGATTTGGAGAGTTAAAAATTAATAACTCTCAAATAGTTAATTTTGAAGAAAAACCCCAACTAGTCAATGGATGGATAAATGGAGGTTTTTTTGTGTTAAATTCTAATATCTTCAAATTTATTGGCAAAAAAAATGTAATGTTAGAAAGGGAACCAATAAATAGGATTGTAAAAAAAAATAAGGCTTTTGCTTTCAAGCATAGTGGATTTTGGTATTGTATGGATAATTTGAGAGATAAAATTGTTTTGGAAGAAATCATAAAAAATGAAAAAGCTTTATGGATAAAAAAAAAATAAATGAATATTGTTATTGCGGGTATTACTGGTTTTTTAGGACAAAGGATTAAAGAATATTATAAGAGTAAAGAAAATGCAGTATTTGATTATAAAAAAAAAATCCCTAGAAAGATCGATTTACTTATTAATGTTGCAGGCCCCAATAGTAAATATTGTGATAAATATCCGAAAAAAGCAATAGAACAAAGAATTGAAATTAATAAAAAAATTCTTGAAATTATTAAAAACGAATATGTAAAAAATTATATACATATATCAACTATACATGTTTATAAAAAAAAAAAATCAATAGATGAGAAAAGTAATTTAAATCATAATAACGCCTATTCTAAATCACATATTGAGAGTGAAAAATTTATTATGCAGAAAATATCAAAATTATGTTGTACTAGAATTTTAAGGGTATCAAATTGTTTTGGTTACTCAAGAAATAATAATTGTAACAGTTGGAACTTAGTCATCAACAATATAGTCAAAAATATATTTTTAAAAAAAAAAATTTTAATACGATCAAAGGAAAATTTTTATAGGGATTATATTAGTGTATATTACCTTATATATTTCATTAATATTATATTGAAGCAAAAAGTAAAATATAAAATTTTGAATGTTTCTAGTAACCAGCCAAAATTATTAAGTTCTATAAGTAATGATTTAAGTAACATATATTTAAAGAGATTCAAAAAAAAAATCGATATACAAAGTAATTTTAATTCTACTGGAAAAATAAATAAAATTTCATGCAAAATTTATAACAAAAAATTAAATGAAGTATGTCAGAAGCTTTATTATAAAGAGTTAACAGATTTAGTTAATTTCTGTTATAAAAATCAAATAAAACTAACTCAATGAATAATCCTCTCGTAAGCATAATTATGAGTTGTTACAATGGGGAGAATTTCATATCTAGATCAGTAACCTCAATACTAAATCAAACATATAAAAATTGGGAACTAATTTTTTGGGATAATAATTCAAGTGACTCGTCAAGAGAAAGTATATTAAGTTTTAAGGATAATAGAATTAAATATTTTAAATCAAATAAAACAACATTATTAAGTGTATCTAGAGAAAATGCAATAAATCAATCCAATGGAGATTTAGTTGCATTTTTAGATGTAGATGATGAATGGTTAGAAAAAAAATTAGAAAATACTGTTAGACACTTTGATAATAATAAAGACTGTTCACTGTATTTTTCAAATTACTATATAAATTTTAGTGACAAAAAAAAATAAAAACAATCAAAAATAATTTTGATATTAAAAATGATTTATACAATTACGTTTTTAAAAAATATGTTAAAAATAGTGGTTTATTTGCATTTTTGACAGTAGTTATAAAGAGAAATGTATTGGAAAATGAAAAATATTATTTTGACAAAAACTTACATATAACTGCAGATTTTGAATTAATACTCAGATTGTCCTCAAAGTATAAATTTTGTTTTGATAAAATTCCATCTGCAGTGTATTACAAGCATAGTTCAAATGAAACTTCTAATTCTTTAGAAAAACAGTCAAGAGAACTTTTATATTGTCTTAATAAAATTTCAGAGGATAAATTGTTATCTTTAGATATGAAAAACCATTTTCGCGAAAATATTAATTACAATTTTATTAAAGTAGACTTAATAAATAAAAACTATAAAAATTTTTTCTCTAAACTTTTTAAAATTAAATATATGTCTTTAAAAATAAAATTAATATTAATTTTTATTTTATCTTTGATTGGTATAAATAATATATGAATTTAGTTATTTTAGGTACAAGACCAGAGATAATAAAACTTTATCCATTAATCAATTTATTTGAAAAACAAAAAATTCCTTTTCAAATTCTACATACAGGACAGCACTATACAAAATCATTGAGTGAAATATTTCTTAAAGATTTAAAAATTCCAAAAAAAAAAATGATTAACTTAAAAGTAGGATCAGGAACCCATGGTTTACAAACATCTATAATGATTTCTAAGATTGAAAAGTTTATAATTAAAAAAAAAAAAATAAAAAATGTTATAGTCTATGGAGATACAAATTCTGCTTTAGCAGGTTCTATAGTTGCTAGCAAGTTTAACAAAATAAATCTAATACACTTAGAAGCAGGTTTGAGAAGTTTTGACAAAAACATGCCAGAAGAGATTAATAGAAGAATAATTGACCATTGTTCTGACTTATTATTTTGTCCAACTGAAATTTCAAAAAATTACTTGATAAAAGAGGGAATAAATAAAAAAAAAATATTTAATGTAGGAAATACCATTGTTGACGCAATATTTTCAAAAATAGTTCAAGAAAAAATAAAAAAAAAAAATTATAAAAAAAGAAATATTCTTTTAACGATTCATAGAGAAGAAAATACTAGAAATATTTATAACTTAGAGAAAATACTAAAATCGATCTACAAAATTTCAAATAAATTTAAATTTGAAGTTAATTTTCCTGCACACCCAAAAACAAGAAAATTATTAAAATTGATAAAATATGACCGCAAGATATTAAAAGTAATAAAACCTTTAAATTACTTTGATTTTCTTGGTCTGTTAAAGAGTTCAGTCTTAATAATCAGCGACTCTGGAGGTGTTCAAGAAGAGGCATGTATACTAAAAACACCATTAATAACTGTCAGAAATAGCACAGAGAGACCAGAGACTATTCAAATTGGTTGCAATATTTTAAGTAAAATTGATGACGATCGATTGTTTAAAGATGCTCAAACTTTGTTTAATAGAAAAATAAAATGGAGAAATCCCTATGGAGATGGTAAATCATCTGTAAAAATATTAAAAATTCTCAAAAATTTGAAAAAAAAGAATGTCAAGATCTATTAAAAAATATATAAAAAAAGAGTTATCAATTTTAGACAATAACTTCTATCATAAAAAAAATTATCCACTTAGTGTAATTCAATATGATCAGACCGATGTGTTTAATTGCTTAAAAACTCTTTTAAGAGGATGGCCAACAATAGGCAATGAAGTTTTAAATGTTGAAAAGAAAATTAAGAAATTATTAAATTCTAAAAATGCAATAATGATTAATTCTGGTGGTTCAGCTAATTTTTTGATTTTATATATTTTAAGGTCTAACTACGCAAAGAAGAAAGATAAATTAAATTATGGGGATGAAGTAATAACACCTGCGGTAACTTGGAGTACAACCGTATCACCGATAATACAAAATGGTCTTACTCCTGTTTTTGTAGATGTAAACTTATATAATTACGATATCAATCCAGATAAAATTGAAAAAGCTATTACAAAAAAAACAAGAGCTATAATGTTAGTTCATCCATTAGGTCATGTTTGTGAAATGGATAAAATATTAAAAATATGTAAAAAACATAATTTACTACTTATTGAAGATACTTGTGAAACAATAGGTGCAAAATATAAAAATAAATTTGCCGGTACTTTTGGAAAATTTAGCTCTATATCTTTTTATCAATCGCATCATATTTCAGCAGCCGAAGGTGGAATGATATTAACGGATGACAATTATTATGCTGATATATTAAGAAGTATGAGGGCAAATGGTTGGTTAAGAGAAGTTACGAATTCAAATACTAGAAAAAAATTTATTAAAAAATTTAAGAATATAGATAGTTCTTTTATGTTTCCTTACATTGGTTTTAACTTTAAACCAACAGATATGGGAGCAGCTTTAGTTTCAAATCAAATAAATAAACTTAATTCATTTATTAAAAAAAGAGAAATTGTTGCGAAGTTTTTAATTAAGGAATTATCAAAATATAACAAATATTTATATCTTCCAAAAATACATAAACATATAAAAAATAGCTGGTTTACATTCCCAATTGTTGTAAAAAATAATAAAAAATTTGATAAATCTAAATTAACCAAATATTTAACAAAGAATAATATAGCTAATAGACCCATAATAGCTGGAAATATTATTGAACAACCTTTCATAAAAGATTTTGTTCACAAAAAAAAAGAATTAGTCAACTCAGAGTTAGTAATGAGTTCAGGATTTTTTATTGGCATTCATCATAAATTTAATAAATCAAAGCTTGCTAAATTATCAGAAATAATTAATAAATTTTTTAATAAATTTGATTGAAATTTCTATTATTATCCCAGTTTATAATGAAGAAGGAAATATTAGTAAATTATTACAAAAAATAAACTCTATAAAGTTTATTAATTATGAAATCATTGTTGTAAACGATGGTAGTACTGACAACACATTAAGTGAAGCGAGCTCACAAAAATGTAATATTATCAATTTAAAAAAAAATATGGGTAAAGGTTATGCAATGAGAGAAGGAATAAAATTATCCAAAGGTCGGTATATACTATTTATTGGAGGAGATGGGCAAGATGATCCATTAGAAATAGAAAAATTATATCAAAAAATAAAATGTGGTTATGACTTGGTTATTGGATCTAGATTTATAATTTCTGATGAAAACTTAGCCAGGTACTCAAAAAAAGCTATATTACCAATAAATGAATTTGGTAACAAATTCATAACTTTTTTAATTAATTTATTTTTTAAAAAAAAAATAACAGATAGCCAAGCTGAATTTAAAATCTTTTCATCAAATAAATTAAAACTATTAAATTTGGTATGTGATAGATTTGAAATAGAGACTGAGATGTTAATAAAATCTTTTAGAAATAAATTTAACATAATAGAGATCCCAGTTCATAGATACGAGCGAGATTATGGAAAGTCTAAACTTTTTGATACTCCTTTTGGTAGACTTTTATTTGGTATAAGAGTAATAAGGACCATTATTAAAGGTTATTTTTTTTGGAAATAAATGAATTTTTGGAAAAATAAAGACGTATTATTAACAGGTGCTGATGGATTCGTCGGCTCACACCTCGCAGAAAAATTAATTGATTTGGGTGCAAAACTCACAATTGTCGTCAGAGCAACATCAAATCATGGAACTAGTGCTTATAATTTTAAAAACCTGCCCAACAATTATGTTAAAAAATGTAAAAAAATTATATGCTGTGATATTTCCTCTACAGATATTATAAGACATATTAAAATTTCAAAACCAAAAATAATTTTACACTTAGCAGCAAATGCGTATGTTCCATATTCTTTTGATCATCCTTTAGAGGTAAATGAGTCTAACGTCATTGGAACTTTAAATATACTGGAGGCTGCAAGACAGATAAAAAATCTAGAGAGAATAATATGCACTTCATCTAGCGAGGTATATGGAAC
>MDTA01150486.1_pt1 | contig 40365 bp, 32 predicted proteins | sample 811151 | NCBI WGS metagenome assembly MDTA01 (sample SAMN05326648, study PRJNA326480) | marine metagenome | isolation source: seawater | place: Indian Ocean: South | collected 2010
CCTCGGCCCGGACGTCCTCAAAAAGTGCCTCGAAGCCATCGAAGACTACGGCAAACGTGCCCGCTCAGGCCACGCCACACCCAACTTCCGTTCCTTCCTCCAAAAACGCTTCCAAGCCATCAAACGCGAGGTGAAAGAAGAATTAAATTGCAAGAAAGTTGTAATGCATTCATAGTGAGCGAGATGCCTGCAACTATTCTTTGGTTTCGATCGGATCTTCGTTTAGACGATAATTCAGCCCTTGCAGCGGCAATCACCCAAGGTGAACCGGTCATCCCTATCTATATTTGGGACAATCGCCCCCAAAGGCCTTGGCCTTTAGGAGAGGCATCGCGTTGGTGGCTCCATTATGCTCTCGAGGATCTGGATGCTCAGTTGAGGAAGGTAGGCAGTCGCCTCATCATTCGTGCGGGAGACCCTCAGCTTATTCTCGAAGAGGTTCTCCATAAAACAAAGGCAAGCCATCTCTTTTGGAATCGCCAGTATGAGCCTGCAGCCATCGCGCGAGACAAAAAGCTCAAAGCCCACTTCACAAAATCCGGCATCACCGTAGAAAGCTTCAACAGCAGCTTACTCCACGAGCCTTGGGAAGTGCAGAACAAATCGGGCAAGCCCTTTCAGGTGTTTACGCCTTTTTGGAAGCACTGCATGACGTTGCCCATGCCCCAAAAGGTGCGCGTTTCTTTAAAAAAGTTACAAGTTCCCAAGTCTTGGCCCAAGTCCGAGTCTTTAAACTCACTTGAGCTTTTACCTAAGGTAAAGTGGGATAGGGGGCTCGCTGCTCTGTGGGAGCCAACGCGCCAAGGCGCTAAAAAGCGCCTTAAGGATTTTGTCGACAAGGCCCTCGGTCGCTATAGTCAAGATCGCGACCGGCCAGACCTTAAAGGCACTTCCGGCTTATCGCCTTATTTGAGCTTCGGTCAGCTTGGCGTTCGGGAGATTATTGATGCCCTTTCCAAGGCAGCTCCTGGCAGTGCGATCAAATTCATCAGTGAGCTTGGCTGGCGTGAATTCGCCCACCACTTGCTCTATCACTTTCCATCAACTCCTGAGAAGCCCTTAAGGGATGAGTTTAATCGCTTCCCCTGGAAAAAAGACGCACAGCTCATTAAAGCTTGGCAGTCCGGCCAAACGGGCTACCCGATTGTCGATGCTGGTATGGCTCAGCTTTGGAAGACAGGCTGGATGCACAATCGCGTTCGCATGATTGTCGCCTCCGTTCTCGTGAAGCACTTTCTTCAGCCCTGGCAAGTTGGTGCAGATTGGTTTTGGGATACTTTAGTTGATGCTGATTTGGCAAACAACACTTTGGGGTGGCAGTGGGTAGCTGGTTGTGGTGCGGATGCATCCCCTTATTTTCGCGTTTTTAATCCCGTCCTCCAGGGCGAAAAGTTTGACCCTGAGGGAGACTATGTGCGGCGCTACTTACCACACCTGGCTAAGCTTCCTAAAAAATACATTCACAGTCCCTGGAAGGCTCCAGTATCGGTATTGCACGAGGCAGATGTCATTTTGGACGACACATATCCACGCCCTAAGGTGGGTCTTAAAGAGGGCCGTAAGCGAGCGCTGGATGCTTACGAAAAGTTAAAAAGCCTATAATACTTTAGGTATAAAAACCACCACCGAGGAGTGTGTGCCCTCGGTAGAGTGCAAGGACTTGCCCGGGTGCTAGGGCTCGCTGTGGGGTTTCAAAATGAACCCATGCACTACGCTCATTAATCGGCTCTAGCGTGATGGTCTGTGCAGGATCCCGGTAGCGAGGTTTTGCAAGGAGATGCTCTTTGCTAAGCACAGGTTTGTTCGTAAATGTCATGCCTTCAATCCGGATACGTTGCGTGTAGAGCCCAGGGGTGTCGGGTGCTTCAAAGGCAACGATCAAGCGGTTGTTTTTTATATCTTTGCTGATGACAACGTACTTTTCGAAATCCGCATTGGATGGAATGCCAATGCCGCGACGCTGCCCAAGCGTGTAGCGATGCAGGCCCTTGTGCTGCCCCAACACCGTGCCATCGAGCTTAACGATGTCTCCCGGTTCATCGGGGATATAGGCTTTGAGAAAATCATTGATGGGTACTTTGCCAAGAAAGCAGATGCCTTGGCTGTCCTTTTTCTTGGCGTTGGGCAAGCTGTGCTTTTCAGCAAGGGTGCGAACTAAAGGCTTCGTTAAAGAGCCGACAGGGAAGTGAGCAGGGATGATTTGATGCTGCTGTAATAGCGCAAGAAAGTAAGACTGATCTTTATTGCTATCGAGCCCTTCGATGAGATCGTAACTACCATCCTCCAAGGCTTGCTTTTGACAGTAGTGGCCTGTGGCAAGCCCATCGAAGCCTTGTTTGAGGGCATATTCAAGCAAGAGACCAAATTTTATTTCGCGATTGCACATCGTGTCCGGGTTGGGCGTTGTCCCCGTTTTGTAGCCTTCGACAAGATAGCTCACCACGCGATCTTTGTAAGCGTCGATCAAGTTGAGAACTTCAAAGTCAATCCCGAGCTTTTCGGCGACGGCACGCGCATCATCCCGGTCTTGTTTCCAGGGGCAGTCGGCAAAGACGTCTTGCTCATCCATCCAGGTTCGCATGAATACTCCAGCAACGTCGTGCCCTGCCTCTTTGAGGAGGAGAGCAGCAACGGCGCTATCAACACCGCCGGACAAGGCTACGAGTATTTTTCCCATGTGAATGACTTAGCATCGTTGGATGAAATAAAGAGGCTGTCAATGGGCTTTCCAAATGGGCGTTTATCTTTTATACCCGGTGTTTATGGACGATCTGTGGGCATTTTTAACTTCTGTAAAGCACGCTGAGTTTGAGGCTTGCGAAGCCGAAAAGACTTTATTTGGCAAGGCAGAAGTCTCAGTTTACAAGGAGGCAAGGGATGTTGTATGCTTTGATGAACGCGGTTTATGGAGCCCGGGGAATCGTTCTTTTTATAATACCTACCGCTGGAAGCGTGAAGCCAGTGGTGCTATTCACCTCTATAGGAAGCGTTTCGAGGGTGATGGGTGGACACTGCTTGCCTGCTTTGTGCAAGACAACAAAGGTCTTTGGGTCTCTCGAGAGCCTCACCTGTGTGGTGAAGATTGCTACCAGGCATCGCTTGAAAAAGATGGAGCAAACCTTGTGCTCAAGTGGACCATTCGTGGGCCTAAGAAGTCTATCACCGTAGAGGTGCGTTATAGTAGTGCTTAACTGCCGCCAAAGAACTCAGCCTTAACGTCGGAAATTTGATCGAGAAGGCCGGAGACAATTTCTTCAAGGCCACCGGTATCGCCCGCTGTAAATGAAGTGAGCTCTTGATCTATTTGCTTGAAGTTGAGCTTTTGGCCAATTTCAGGGGGGATACTGTCCATGATTTCTTTGACCTGGTGGACTTTTTTCATGCTCGTGTCTGTTTGGTGGGCTTGGCCCGTTAGATTAATGACGACAAGCTCCATCAAAAGATCAAATAGCTCTAAGAGACCGAGCATAGTCTTTAGTCTTTTCTCGTCCATCTTGATCTCTTTAAGCATCGTCATGAGGTGCTTAAACTCTTTGAGGATTTTGTCATAGGAGTCTAAAGCTTTAAGGGCTTCTTCGTTCGTTGAGTGTGTGCTGTGAGAGGATATTTTGTCCATAGTTATGCCTCTTTGGAAGGTGATTGGATGACTGATGATTTGAGCGAGCGCACAGCATCTAAAATGTCGTGAAGCAAGAGGGATTGTTTTGATCCAGAGTCGCTCTGGCTGATGCTTGCGATGGTATCTTGGATGTGGCTCATGTCTTCGCCTGAAAAGTGCTTGGCAACTTCTTGAACGGACTCTTGAAGGCCGGCGATGCGGGCTTTATCGAGAGGGATCTTGTTGTGAGATGTCGTGTAAATTAAGACGAGGGTGCACTGCATCTCGAGTTTGTTAAGGAGAAGTAGTGAAGTGATTTTTTCTTGAGCATCGCGCGTTTTGCCTAATTGCTCACCGGCAATGTGGAAGAGCTTTTCTTGTGAGGAAAGGATATGAAATTCCTGCAGGTGCTTATTCTGAGGAGGTGATTTTCCGATGTGTTTATCGTCCGGCATGGGAATGCCTTTGCTTACTCATTGCTCATGATATTGAGGGAGCCGCGCATTTGATTGATGGCATTGTCTGCTCCATTGGAGCTCATAGTGGCCTTCGAGTCTCGAAGGTCTTTTAAGGCATCTTGGATTTGGCCAGAAAGATCGAGTTGGATTTGTCTGTTGGCAGTCTGAATATCGAGAAGGTCTTGGTGAAATTGTTTAGGGTTGGATGGGTCAAGCTTACTCGACTTGTCTAAAATGGTTTGAACATGGCTTTTCTTGAGTTGTTTTTGGATGGGTGAAAAACTTTTCGAGCTGTCTTGAACGGATTGCGAGTCATCGCTGCTGGATGATGAACCGTCAGACTTAATGGATGCTAGGGCCTGGTTGACGGCGTCATCGAGTTGCCCTGTGACGTTGACGGCAAGCTGGAGGGCGCGGTGGTTTTCGATTTTTTGCTTTGTAGAATCAATGTCGTCTTGGGCTTTTTGTTGCATTTTGAGGCAGAGATTCTCCATGGTAGTCATGATCTTTGAGATGATAGCACTTGGGTCGTGGTCTTGGGTTCTGCTAGCGCCTTCTGCTTGGTAGGCTTGAGAGTTTCCTGTTATCTTATCCATGATAGGCTCCTTGCTTTGAAACTATAGAACGCGGAATGGGCGCTGCTTCCTTGAAGGGGTTGATTTGGAGGCCGAAGTGTCATCATAAGCGTGCTCTGCCTCCCAGCGTAGGCCTTCTTCGATGAAGCCTTCGAGCTCATCGAGGAACATACTGCGATCTTGCTCTGAGTACTGAGAGCTGGGCATGAGTTTTTCGATATCTCCTTGAGAGCGGGTGACCCAGTGTTGGATTTTGTTAATGTCTTCTAAGAGCGATTCTTTTTGGCTCAATAGGTCGTAACTTGCACGCAGGAGCGCTTCGACGCCTTCCTGGGCTTGTTCGCGGTCGAATGTATCTGCCGAATCATTCATGACTATGGAGTTAGGGGTTTATACTATTTCCTCTAACACTATAATATAGCATGCTTTGAGTCGATTGCAAATAGGAATATAAGTTATTTATGGGCAGTGATTTGATTCATATCAATAGACTTGCTTTAGATGTCTACTTCCCTAAGATGAAGATCTACCCTGACGATGGCAGCACAGGCAAAACTTATTCGATCCTTTTGGGAAACCCGGCAACGTGGTATTGCTGTATTATCAGAGGACTGGCTGGATGAGAGCACGCTGCCACCTCTTTTTTATTCGGAAGCTAAGCTCCCTTTTAACAGTATTGAGCCCGTGCCACCCCAGCGTTTTGGGGAGCGCGCGTGCTACTACATGGAGCATGGAAAGCTCGTCTTTTTGCTGAAGCCAGACTATTATCCCAATATTGATTTTTGGAAGGAGTCTGTGCATGTCTTGGGCACGTTTAATGATTGGAAGGGGATTGAGGTCGATGATTGGGCCTTAAAACCCGAAAAAATCAATGGTCAAGATTACTGGGTACTTCGTGTAGACCCTAAAGATTGTTTGCCTCGTACAAAGCCTGCTCTTTTTAAATTCATCACAAAAGATGGGCATTGGCTCGAGCCACATGAAGAGGCGCCCAATATTGCTATCTCTAAAGATGGGGTTCGTAATCTAGAGATAAGGCGGCATCGCACAGGGCGGCATATTTTTTATTTTACTTTAGAGGTTCCTATTGGGGCACTGGAGCCGCAGTGTGTTGTTTGGGATGATGGGCGCTATTGTGAATCCGAGCCTATTTCTTACGGCTATCTCTTATTTCGTTCTAAGACAGACGTACCGTTAGGTGTTTCAGTGAGTCATAGGCGCACGTGTTTTCGGCTTTTTGCTCCAAGAGCTGATAAGGTCACTGTTTACTTTTGTGAGCGGCACGATGCGCCGATTAAGGATTGGGGCGCGATCGAACTTAGCAAGGTAGAGCCAACAACCTGGGAAGCGGTTGTCGATCGCAACCTCGAAAACTTTTTTTACTACTATACGGTGGCAGGCACAAATGCCGATGGTTTTTCCCATTTTGATGACGGTTTTCGCATCTTAGACCCTTATGCTAAGGCCACCGTTGGGCCGACGGGGCCGGGGATTATTCTCAGTGAGGGAAGATTGCATCCGGTCGGGCCTTGTCATGAGCCGCCGCCCTGGCACAACCTAACCATTCTTGAAGCACATGTGCGCGACCTCCTCGAAAAGGCGCCCATTCACCTTTCAGCTAAAGAGCGTAAGGGCTTCGCTGGTCTCACGGCATGGCTTAGGGATGAGCATTGTTATTTGCGCACACTCGGGGTGAATGCTGTTGAGCTCTTACCTGTGCAGGAGTTTGATGCACCGAGCCCCGACCAGTACCACTGGGGCTACATGACAAATAATTACTTCGCTCCATCCAGTAGCTACGCACTGGAGCCCACAAAAGCCTCGCAGGTAGAGGAGTTTCGCGACCTGGTGCATGCTTTTCACGATGCAGGGCTTTCGGTGATTCTCGATGTTGTCTACAATCATGTGGGTGAGCCCAATCACTTGCTCTTTATTGATAAGTACTACTACTTTGAGACAGATGCTGAGGGTAATCTCATGAACTGGAGTGGCTGCGGTAATGATTTTCGGGCGCATACACCGATGGGAACGCGCCTCATTATTGATAGTCTCGTCCACCTCGTAAAAACCTACGATGTCGATGGTTTTCGTTTTGATCTCGCTGAGCTTCTTGGCGTTGATGTTTTACGCGAGGTGGAAGCAGCCCTTAAAGCGGTAAAGCCGTCGATCATTTTAATTGCAGAGCCTTGGAGCTTTCGTGGGCACATGGCTATGGCGCTCAAGTCAACGGGGTTTAGCTCTTGGAATGATGGGTATCGAGATTTTCTTTGTAAATACATTTTAGGTGAAGGCAATGGAGAGGGTATGGCCTACTTTTTGGAAGGGTCCACACGGCATTTAGCCTCTTGGCCTGCTCAGACGGTCAATTATACAGCCTCGCATGATGATTTTTGTTGGCTGGATCGCATTACGGAGCGTGCAAATAATGACGGTACTCAACCAACCTCGCATGATCGCAGGTGCACGCACTTAATGTTTTCCCTTCTCCTAGTATCTTTGGGTATTCCTATGATTGCCGAAGGGCAAGACATGATGCGCTCTAAGCAAGGCGTGCACAATACCTATCAACGCGGAGACTTAAATGCACTCGACTACAAGCGCGGAGTTATTTACTCGGGGACGCAGCTCTATGTCCGCAAATGGCTTGATTTCCGTGCCTCGCATGAAGGGCGTTTTTTGCGCCTAGAGCATAAGCCATCGCCAGGTTATTTTAAGCATGTTTTCCACGAGGGAAGTTCTGCATTGGTGACGCGCTACAATGCCGATGGCTCCTTGGGCGATGGTGGGCTAATGTTTGCTATCAATCCACACGACTACGAAGTGTATATAAAAATAGAAGATGAAGATCCTGAGCGCTATGTTCAAATTGCAGACCATGAATGCTTCGAGGCAACGGGGATTGTTTCAAAACATCGCCTCTGGATGGACGGTCGTATTTGCCTGCCACCGATGACCTGTGCTTTGTGGAAGTGTTAAGAGAGTGCTCCACTGTAATTTAAAAAGACACTTTGGTTTAGCCCTTGTGCGTAGAGCTTAAGTTTTTAGTATTGTGTGCATGGAGACGTTCTCTTGGACAACGCGATTCCCCATGGGCCGAGAAGCTTTGTTTTCCTGGCATGAGCGGGTGGGTGCCTTTGAGCGCTTGATGCCTCCTTGGGAGCGGGTACGTATTGTCGACTCGGGTAAGGGCTTGATGGAGGGCTCGCGAGTTGTCCTTGATATGAATCTAGGGCCTTGGACTCAGCCGTGGATTCTTGAGCACGGTGAGTATAAGCGCGGATTTTTGTTTTCAGACCATCTCGTTAAGGGGCCTTTTGCTGAGTGGTCACACCGGCATCGTTTTCGTGATGCAGAAAATGGTATGAGTGAGCTTGAAGATGCTATTGAGTATGTGCCCATTCATCCATGGGTAGGCTTGTGTGCGGGGCGCTTTATTCGAGCGCGCATAGAGCGTGGATTTCGCTATCGCCATGAAATTTTACTTCAAGATTGTGCACGTTATGGTGCTGAACTCAAGGAGCCGCTTAAAATACTCGTTACTGGGGGTACAGGCTTCATCGGGCAGGCACTTATTCCGCTATTAAAGACGCAGGGTCACGCAGTGTATGTGCTCTCTAGGAAAGCTGGAGATGGGCGCATTGTCTGGAACCCTGCTAGAGGCGAGCTTGATGGAGATACGCTTGAGGGCTTCGATGCGGTGGTTCATCTTGCAGGTGAGGGCATCATGGGCCGGTGGACTGAGGCGAAAAAACAGCGTATCTACGAAAGCCGTGTTGGCGGGACGCGCCTTTTGTGTGAAGCACTCGCCAAGCTCAAGAATAAGCCGCGTGTTTTGGTAAGCGTTTCAGGCGTGTCTGCTTGCAGGGATGATGGTTTTTTAAGTCAAGTAGGCCGTGCCTGGGAAGCGACTGCAGACCCTGCTAGGAAAGCTGGTATCCGCGTTGTCCATCCGCGTGTGAGTGTGGTGCTAAGCCCAGCTGGGGGTGCCTTGAAAACCATGTTGCTCCCTTTTCGCCTTGGGCTGGGTGGGCGTGCGGGTCGTGGTGATCAGCGCATGAGCTGGGTTACCATTGATGACCTTGTCGATATTCTTTATGCTAGTATTATAGATGATCGCTTTGAGGGACCTTGTATTGTGAGTGCGCCTGAAGTTGTCGATAATCGTGCATTTACGGAGGCCTTGGCGTGTCGCCTTAACAGACCCGCGTGTTTACCTGTGCCTGCGAAGGTGCTTGAGACGATGCTAGGGGACGTTGCTCGTGATACCGTCCTTGCTGATGTTGATGAGCCGCCCAAGAAGCTTATTGAGCTCGGGCATCGCTTTCGCTATCCGAAACTTGCTCAGGCCTTGGACCACCTGCTGCCTTAGGCGCGATCAAGATAAGCTCCGGAGCTGAGGACTTGCCCGTTTGGATGTGGTTGATCGTGAAGGCGTCGTGAGTGAGCGCTTGGGACCACCTGAAGACTTCCGCAGCTTCTTCATCTCCACCCGGATGGCCAGGGTAGAGCATGATGGAGAGTATGCCCTCATCTGCTAGGAACTCAAGGGCCTGCTTGAGTGCTGAGAGGGTCGTGTGCGTCTGGGTGGTCAGGGCCTTGTCTGAGCCTGGGAGGTAGCCAAGGTTGAACATGATGGCCTTGACCTTGCCTTGGGTGAACTTTGGAAGGGTGTTGATCAACGCATCGTGGCTTTGCTTGCAGAGGGTGACTTGCTCTGCGCACTGGGCCTCCATCAAGCGCCTTTGAGTTGCATCAAGTGCTTGTGCTTGAATGTCCAAGGCCCAAACGTGGCCCTTGGGGCCCACGCACTGAGCGAGAAAAAGCGTATCATGCCCGTTGCCGGCTGTAGCGTCGACAGCATAGTCTCCTGCTTTAAGGATGCGTTGAATGTGTGTTTGTGCTTCGTCAACAAGGCGCATGCGGTGTGTCATAACGGTTAATGTTAACTTCAGGGTCTAGCGATACGCAGCCCATGAGGACATCTGCAAAATGCGTGCTGTAGTAGGGCGTTAGTAATGCGCCCTTGGAACCAAAACCATTGAATATGCCAAGAGCCGGGTGTTTCGGATGAAACCCGATGAAGGGCCGAGCATCGCGGGTTGAAGGGCGGATGCCTGCTTTGTGTTCAACAACAGTCCCAGTCACAGCGCCTGGGATTAGCTTGTTGTAGTCTTCAAGTAGTTTGGTTTTCCCAAGCTCTGTAGGTAGACAGTCGAGCGGGTCCCAAGAGTAGGTGGCACCGACTTTGACCGTATCTTTATTGATAGGAAGGCACCAAGGACCTGCGTTGATGAGGGCTCCTTCAAGGTCGGCAGCTGTTGGCGTTTGGAGACTTAAAATTTCTCCCTTAGCGGGCTTAAAGGGAAGCCATGAAAATAGGGGATTGTGCACTGTGGCATGACCTTCGCAGAAAATAACCCACTTATAACAGGTATCTTGCCAAGCAATAGAGCCTTCTGTAAAGTTGAGATCCGTGTGATTGAATGTATCGGTGCGCAGAGCATCTTGCCTTTGGAAGTGCTTTTTAAAGGATTCGAGTAGGGCTGGCATATCAACCCAAGCGGCTCCATCAATAGCAAAGCCCTCACGCTTCTTGAGGACTGCTGGCATGGCTTCCTTGCTTAAAGGGTGCATCCAGTGGGTGTAATCAACATCTTCAAAGCGGGCCTCAGCGCGCTTCTTGTCTTCATCGTTTTTATACAGACGAATGAGTTTGCAGGGATGTATGTACCGTTGTCCGAAGGCTTGCTCGAGCGCTTGGTATGCCGCGATAGCAGGTTTGTAGACGGCATCTAGCTGCCAGCTCTTGGCAATGCGCTTGCCGGTGATGGGGTTGATGATGCCTGCAGCAACCAGCGATGAAGATCCTTGGTGTGCCGCATCGACAATGTGCACATTCCAGCCGCGCCCCATTAGTTGATAGGCAAGCCAGCTGCCGGCAATGCCTTGGCCTACGACGAGCACATCAACGCGTGATTGTGTAATTCCTCTAGTATTAGATGCGCTCATTGGGTTGATTAATTTTTCAGAATCAAGTGCTAACAGGCACTTTACTGAAATAGGGGATGTATAAAGGCTATGAAAATCAAGCCCTGAATTCCTTAAGCTCGCATTGAGGGGCATTTTAGGATAGCCTTTGTGCACAAAATATTTTTTTGTAAGTTGCTATTCTCATTAACCCTAGCTGCCAATGTCCTTATCCATGACTATGTCACAACCAAAGACTGAACATGCCGCTCTCCTCAAGTGGGTCAACAAAATGGCTGAAATGTGCCAACCCGATGCTATCCATTGGTGTGATGGCTCCCAGGAAGAGGCGAATAAACTTTTTGACCAAATGGTCGACAAGGGGATGGCGATCCGCCTAAACCCTGAAAAGCGCCCTAACAGTTATCTCTTCCGCTCAGACCCTCGGGATGTCGCGCGCGTCGAGTCACGTACATTTATCTGTAGCAATAGCAAGGACGATGCAGGCCCAACCAACAACTGGGAAAACCCACGCATTATGCGACGTCGCATGAAGGAGCTTTTCAAAGGCTCTATGCGTGGCCGCACGATGTATGTCATTCCTTTTTCCATGGGGCCCATCGGGTCGCCCATTTCCCAAATCGGCGTCCAGGTGACGGACTCGCCCTACGTCGTCGTCAACATGCGAATTATGGCACGCATGGGTGCTGAGGTGCTTAAGGTGCTGGGTAAAGACAAATTCTTCGTGCCTTGCTTGCACTCAGTGGGCTGCCCACTCGAGCCTGGCCAAAAAGATGTTCATTGGCCTTGCGATCCCGAGAATACCCATATCGTCCATTTCCCCGAAGAACGCACGATTGTCTCTTACGGGAGCGGCTACGGCGGTAATGCCCTCCTGGGTAAAAAATGCTTTGCCCTACGTATTGCCTCAACCATGGCTCGCGACGAGGGGTGGCTCGCCGAGCATATGCTTATCCTCGGTGTAGAGTCTCCGGAGGGCAAAAAGTCTTACGTCACGGCGGCTTTCCCGAGTGCTTGCGGAAAGACGAATTTTGCGATGCTCATTCCCCCTAAGGAAATGAAAGGGTGGAAGGTTACAACCGTCGGTGATGATATCGCATGGCTGAAGCCGAACAAGAAGGGCATCCTGCATGCGATTAACCCCGAAGCCGGCTTTTTTGGTGTGGCCCCAGGTACCTCCTATGAAACCAACCCCAACGCGATGGAGTCTTGCAGAAAAGACAGCATCTTCACCAATGTCGCTTTGACCGATGATGGTGATGTTTGGTGGGAAGGGATGACTGAAAAGCCTCCCAAGCACCTTATCGATTGGAAAGGCCAAGATTGGACGCCTGACTGTGGGCGCCCGTCCTCTCATCCAAACTCTCGTTTTACGGCTCCTATTCAAAACTGTCCTTGTGTCGATGCAGACTTTGAAAACCCCGATGGCGTGCCCATCAAGGCGATGATCTACGGCGGCCGCCGAATGACGGATATGCCTCTTGTCTTTCAAGCTTTTAACTGGACAAGCGGTGTCTATGTCGGCGCCACCTTAAGTTCTGAGCGCACGGCCGCGGCCGAAGGCACGGTTGGAGAGCTCCGCTGTGACCCTATGGCGATGCTGCCTTTCTGTGGTTACAATATGGCAGATTATTTCCGTCACTACATTAAAGTAGGTCATAGCTTGAGTGAGATCCCGCGCGTTTTCCACGTCAACTGGTTCCGCAAGAGCAAGGAGGGGAAATTCCTCTGGCCAGGCTTTGGTCAAAACATGCGTGTTCTTCGCTGGATTGTAGAGCGTTCCAATGGTCTCGGTCGTTCTCAGGAGTCGCCGCTTGGTTGGATACCTCACTATGACGATATCGACTGGACAGGCCTCAAGTTCTCCAAAAAGCAGTGGGAGGAGCTTATGGCTATTGATCGTGAGCGCATCAAACAACAGACGATCAGTCACGAAAACTTCTTAATCAAACTCTACGATCGCATTCCTAAAGAGCTTATCTTCGAGCGTGAGCTCTTGCTCTGCAGGCTTTTGTAAGTTCTAAAAACTCAAGAGAAAGATACCCCTATGAAAAAAATAATGACAGTCTCCTTATTGGCACTGATAGGTGCCTGCTTCGTTACACCTGCTTTTGCTAAGAGTCATGACAAAGGCAAAGGTAAGCATAAAGGCAAGGCATCTGCTCATTGGCAGGAGGTTCATGCCAAGTTGCGTCGCCTCAGCTTTAATGCTCAAATCAATGATGAACCCAAGTCAACGGAGTATTCAAGCGAAATTATACAGATCATCCTTACAGATACACAAACGGTCTTCGCAAGGCCTGCTAGCCCGAAAATTGGGCGCCAACTCAAAGAGATTGACGGGCTAGACCGTGTGGTCGCGCGCTTCTACAAAGGCTCTGTGTATCACACCGCAGCAAATACCGAGCGCTTGAGCAAGCTCTACGATCTGATCACGACGCTTATCATGGATATTAAAGTTATGCGCTGTAAAGCAGAGGAAAAGTCTGACTGTGACAAGGCTAGCAAGGCTTTTGCCAAAGATGTCGATGAACAATTTGGCGACCGGATGGACGAAGTCCACAAGCTTTTAGGCGATGTTTTAGCCGATAAGCGTAGCTAGTTAATCGTTTTCTTTTTGATTGCGCCCTCCAAAATAATGGGGGGCGTTTTTTTTATTTCTTAGATGTTTTAGGAAAGAGCGCTTGACGGTGATAGTGAGGGCTATCAATAATTGTATAATTGAGTTTTACTAACCTACAAAAAAACTGAAAGAGATAATAATGATCATGAATAAAAAAGCAAAATTCGTATGCTTGTTGACGTTAATAGCCGGGTGGGCTGTAGCACTAGCATTTGCTGAAGATGCGATGGACTCCAATGAGGTTTATCATAAGGCTAATCGTCTCATGTTTAACGCACGCCTTGATGGTACAGCAGGCTCAGGCCAAGGGCAATATGCTACAGAGCTCGTTGAGCTCTCCTTGAGTACGACAAAACAAGTGCTTTCATTGCCTATGGGCCAATATGTAGATTCTACCTTAAATTATTTAATTCGAGATTTGGTAGACAGCGTTTCTGAGTTTTATCAAAAATCTGCTTTCTTTACCACTGAGAATACTCAGCGTATGCGTGCTCTTTATGATCTAGTGGATTCGCTTAAGATTCAAATGAATGCATTCTTGTATAGTGAGTTTGAGGGACTGATTGAAGCTGACATAGAAGCCATTAGGGAATCTTCTAAAGAGACAGTATGTAGTGGTGGTTACAGTCATAATTCTAATGGAGAAAGGTATTGCTATGCTTATGTTGACAAGTATTCAGATGACATGCATGAGAAGGTTCGAATCTTCAAAGATGCTAAGCGCCAAGAGTTTATCGAAGAAAGATTTGGCGCGCAAATGGAGGAGATCGTAGCGCTTATCGATGAGATCCTAGAAGGCAAGCAGGCGTAAGGTAGAATACCGCCTTCTTTCATGATTGAATGAAAGCTTTATAGCTTTGGCTAAGCCCCTCTACTCGAGAGGGGCTTTTTTGTCGCTGAGGGATTTATTTTGCCATTGACGAGGTTTTTAGTTTCCGCGAGGAACTTGAAGATATCTTCGCAGCGTGTGTCGGGGTGCATGATGTGATCTTTAGCTAACCTATAAACAATCAGGGAAAATAAAGATAATGAATAAAACAGCGAAAATCGTAAGTTTGTTAACGCTAGTAGCAGGGTGGGCTGTGACGCCTGTGTTTGCTGGAAATGCGATAGACTGGGGTAAGGTTCACCACAAAGCTAATGCTCTCGCTGATGATGCACGTTCAAATGAGGCCGTAGAGCGGAAGCAATACGCGACAGAACTTGTAGATTTTTCTTTGAGTATAATTAAGAAAGCACTTACCCCTCCTGTAGATGAGTCTATGCATTATGAATTAAACTTTTTAATGCAAGGCTTGATGAGCTATGTATCTGAATTTTATAAATACTCTTCTTTTTACACGCTTGAGAACGCTCAACGTATGCGTGCATTCCATGATTTTTTTGAAGCCTTTAAGGATCAAGTAAATAAATTTTTCTATAGTGAGTTTGAGGAACTGATCGAAGCAGACGTAGAAGCGATCAAGGAGTCCTGTAGAAAAACAGTATGTAGCTCTTACTGTTATAATAGCTCTGATGGAGAGGACTATTGCTGTGCTTATGTTGATGATTATACAAATGATATGTATGAGAGGATTCAAGCCCTCAGGAATGCTAAATTTCAAGAAAAGTTTGGTAAGCAAAAAATGAAGGTATACGTAAGGCTTATCGATGAGATCCTAGAAGACAAGCAAGCGTAAGGTAGAATACCGTCTTCTTCCATGATTGAATGAAGTTTTTATAGCTTTGGCTAAGCCCCTCTACTCGAGAGGGGCTTTTGGGTTGTTCATGCTTTATATAAAACATGCAAGAAGTGAGTTTTGACTCTTGCCTCGCGTTTAAGAGTTTTTAGAATGCTTCTCGTTATGCCCCAAAACTTTATTTTTTCCTCGGAGTCCGTAGGCGAAGGCCATCCGGACAAAATCGCAGACTACATTTCAGATACCGTTCTTGACGCATGCCTCGAGCAAGACTCTCAAAGCCGTGTTGCTTGCGAGACCTTGGTCAAGAGTAACTGCGTCTACCTCGCCGGCGAGGTGACGACGCGAGCAACCCTCGACTACGATCAACTCGTTCGCCAGGCTATTCGGGATATTGGCTACACCTTTAAGGAGGATGTTTTTCACGCAGACAAGGTCTTCATCCAAACTGCGATGACTCGCCAAACTCCAGACATTGCCCAGGGCGTCGATGCGCGAGCCGCAGAGGGCAAGAAAACGGCTGAGCAGGGCGCTGGAGACCAGGGGATCATGTTTGGCTTCGCCTGTGATGATACTGAAGAGCTCATGCCTGCTCCCATCATGTATGCCCATTACCTCACCCGAGAGCTTGCACGCCAGCGCCGTGAAAAAGGGGTCGAGTGGCTCCGTCCTGACTGTAAAACTCAAGTCGCCGTTGAATTTCATGATGGCAAAGCTGTCGCCTTAAAAAACATTGTCATTTCAACGCAGCATACGGCAGAAATGTCTCACAAAGATATTGAGGCTTTTTGCATCGATGAAATCGCTCGCAAAGTACTCCCCAGGAATCTTTTTACCAAAGAAACCGAGTACTATATCAACCCCACAGGCACCTTTGTCGTTGGTGGCCCCGAGAGCGATGCAGGTCTCACGGGTCGCAAAATCATCGTCGATACCTATGGTGGTTGGGCTCGGCATGGCGGGGGTGCCTTTTCCGGAAAAGATCCCTCTAAGGTGGATCGTTCTGCCGCTTATATGTGTCGTTGGGTCGCCAAAAATATCGTCGCTGCAAGGCTCGCCCATAAAGTGGAGCTCCAGGTGGCTTATGCCATTGGTTATCCAGACCCAACGAGTATCTATGTCAATACCTACGGTACGGGCTACTACAGTGATGATGACATCATCGACGCTGTCAAAGAAGTCTTTAGCTTCAAGCCTGCAGATATCACTAATCAACTAGATCTTTTGCACCCCATTTACCGTAAGACAACACATTATGGCCACTTCACCAAGCAAGACCTTCCTTGGGAGCAGACCAACAAGGTTGAAGAGCTCCGCGATGCCTTAAATGGCAACGGTGCTACGCGCTCTTCTTCTGCAGGCTCAAAAAAAACAGCCCATGAAGCATCTTCTTCTTCCAAAAACCGTATAGCTCTATCATAGTCGCCCCATGCCAACCATGACTGAAACCCAACCTACGCGGAAAACCAGCACTTCAGGTTCCGCATCTTCCAATAATCAAGACTATAAAATTGCCGATTTATCCCTGGCAAGCTGGGGCCGTAGAGAGATCGAAATGGCCGAGCAAGAAATGCCTGGTCTTATGGCAATCCGTGAAAAGTATGCGCCCCAAAAGCCTTTAAAAGGCGTGCGCGTCAGTGGCTCCTTGCACATGACCGTTCAAACGGCCGTCCTTATGGAGACCCTCATGGCCCTGGGTGCTGATGTTCGTTGGGCAAGTTGCAATATCTTCTCCACACAAGACCACGCTGCTGCCGCCATGGTAGAACAGGGGATCCCCGTATTTGCTTGGAAGGGCGAAACTTTAGAAGAATACTGGTGGTGTACCTATAAAGCTTTAACATGGCCAGACGGTCGCGGGCCCAACCTCATCGTTGACGATGGTGGTGATGCCACCTTGCTGATTCACAAGGGCTACGAGCTCGAAGAGGGCAGTGACTGGGTCAATGAACCGGCCTCAAGCGAAGAAGAAGCCTGCATTAAAAAACAGCTAAAAAATGTTTTTGCCCAAAATCCTCAGCATTGGCATAATATCGTCCAAGACTGGCATGGTGTCTCCGAAGAGACCACAACGGGTGTGCATCGGCTGTACAAAATGGCCGAAAATCGCACCTTGCTTGTGCCTGCAATTAACGTTAATGACTCGGTGACAAAGTCTAAATTCGATAATCTTTATGGCTGCCGTGAGTCTTTGATGGACGGTATCAAGCGCGCAACAGACGTTATGATTGCCGGAAAAGTAGCCGTTGTGTGCGGTTATGGAGATGTTGGTAAGGGCTGCGCTCAGGCGCTGCGTGGGCTCGGTGCACAAGTCATTGTCACTGAGATAGATCCTATTTGTGCCTTACAAGCAGCTATGGAGGGCTATCGCGTTTTGCCGATTGAGGAAACTCTTGGCACTGCAGATATTTACGTCACTGCAACGGGCAATCGCGATGTCATCTGCCTTGAGCACATGAAGAAAATGAAAGATCAGGCGATTGTCTGCAATATTGGGCACTTCGATAATGAGATTCAATGCGAGCAGCTAAAGGCTTATCCTGGAATCACTTCGGATGTCATTAAGCCTCAGGTGGATCGCTATACTTTCCCTGAAGGGCACCAGATATACCTCTTGGCTGATGGTCGCTTGGTTAATCTTGGTTGTGCAACGGGGCATCCTTCTTTTGTGATGTCTAACTCCTTTTCTAATCAAGTACTTGCGCAGATGGACCTCTGGAATAATCGCGACACATACAAGCGAGAAGTCTACATTTTGTCCAAAGAGCTTGATGAAGAAGTGGCTCGGTTACACTTGAGTAAAATTGGGGCAAAACTAACGGAACTTACTGATGATCAAGCACAATACATCGGAGTTCCGAAAAATGGCCCTTACAAGCCAGAGCACTATAAATATTAAGGCCCCGAATAGGGGCTAACCGCTTCTAGAATCATTGAAATACATATTATATAGAAATAAATAATATGTGTTTCAACGAATTAGGTACCTCGGGCATTAAGAAACTTCTTCGACAACGCCTAGGCTTTTGAAGAGAAGGATGACACCATAGTCATTGAGGCCCTGGGGGTTTATAAAGTCTTCATCCCAGTCAAAAGCGTCGAACATATGTTCCCCGCTTAGTGCCGCTGTTATTTTGTTATTAGTGCCGTATGGCTTAATAGCTTTTAAGCGGTTGATTTCCTCTGAAAGGTTCATTGATTCTAGCTCTGCTTTTTCGGCAGCCTCTGCTTCAGTTAGACCTTCCTCTGTGGTATCTTTTTCTTTTAGTGAATTAAGACGGCTTTCTTTTCTTTGGGCATTGGATAAATCTTGAGCGACTTTGCTATCAGCTTCCATTTGTGAATTCCAGAGTTCCTTAAAGTAGGCAACTTCTGTCTTAAGATCGTAATGTTCATAAAAGGCATCGATGGCATCTTGTGGATCTGTAGTATATATTTTTGAACTAGCAACGGTCCTCCCTCCTCCGTATGTGTATGTGTCAGCCCAAAACCGCTCACCTTCAGTGTGTAGGCCTGTTCGTTTGCCCAATATGGCATCCATTGCCCAGGACTGATGGGGTGATTCTTTTACCCTTTTGTCATGGCTTTGCTCGAGGATGTCTTTAGTGAAGTTAGAATTCCCTTCAAGGAGAGCCTTGCGACGCTTAACACTCGCATCCCAGTACTCAGCAGCGAGCTCATTTTTAGAACGTTGTGTTCGCATTTCTGCTTCACTTAAATGTAGGTCTGTATCTGAATCTTCCGATTCAATGGACGCAGGTAGATGTCTTGCGGTAAGCTCAATTCCATCCTTAAAGCCTGTTTGGCACGTCATGCAGTTAACCATGAGTTGTTGGAATAACTGAGCTCTTGGAGATATGACGTCTGGAGGTGTCACCTCATCAGACAACGATTGGCCATGCTCTACAATTCTTCTAAGGGAAAGCGCAATGGGGTCGACGAATGCTCCTTCGACCTTGGATTGTTGTAGGAATTCGATAAATTCCCTCCGCTTAGAAGCATCCATGAGTGCAGATAATTTACAGTCTGCCATTGCTTTTAATTGGTCCTGGGCTGCTTGATTCCCTTGGAGTTCATTCTCAAACTGAGTTGCCCATGCTTGAAAATCCTGGTGAGAAACATCGGGTATCCTAGGCTTGGGGAGAAATTTCCCAATGTAAGCAGGACTCCACCGAACTTTGATTGGGTCAACATCTTCAGTCTCAAATGTAAGGGCTTGAGGTGTGTGATATACAGGGCGAGCTCTACGCTCAATCAAGGATGGTAAATGACTCATTCTTGTGTAATAGTGTAAATCTTGAATGGTGTTTGCCCTTGGGTCGTCAGGGTTCATCCCTACGGCTTGAGCTGCGTTTGCCATACTGTCTTTAGCATTAATCAACACATTCTTGCTGAGTAATGAGTAGCTAAGCTCTGATGGGTCGGAAAAAAGCGAAGCTGCAAGATCTAAAAAACTATTTAAAGCGGCTTCGTTGCCGGATAATTGCTTAGAGTCTACTAGCTGGCGCATGGGGATATAGGCTAGTATAAACTTTTGATCTTTAGATAGGGTTGGATCGTTTACAATGTCTTCGAAATTGTCTAAGGCATCTTGGATGCGTCCAAGTGGAATTTTTTTGCCTTGGGAAAATGTGAGTGAGAATAAATCACTTATCCTTGGGTCTTCCGATTCAGCGGCTTTTTCTGCTAGATGTGCCTCGAGTTGTTGGCGATTTTCTGTTGAAATAAGGTTGTGCTTAAGGAGAAAATTGTAGCGAAGCATGGCCTCACTTACATCGGAAGGGTTTTCTAGGTTGTTTTCAAAAATTTCAGCAGACAGGACACGAGCGACTTCCTGGCCTATTTTTTTATTATCATTTAAGTTTCCTCGAACAAAGGCTTCGACTCGGTCATTAATATCCAGTTCGGAGTTGAGCGCTATATTAAGATAGATATCTGTAGCTTCTTCTTTAAGTTTTTGACTTTTGAGCTCTCCTGCAATCTGCATTAAGGTTGCTGTCTTTATGCTGATAGAGGTATTTTTGGCTAACTCAAGTAGCTTGATAGAAGCTGATTCTCGAGCAATATCATCGTGTTTGAGGCCATGCTTAATCGCATACACACGCTCTTCTATAGAGAGGCTGTCGTTTGCAGCTAAAGCATAGCTAACCTCTTGGAAGGATTCTCTTCCATGAGATTTCGCCCTATCTAGAACCTCTTTTACGTCTATATTTTGAGCCGCATCTTTGTTTGATGCTAGCTGAAGGAGTAGCTCTGGTTTACTGGAGCATAAGTCTAGCAATAAAGAGGGCGACACCTTCGATGCATTACCATCTTGTAGTGCATATGCTATGAAGCGGCTTTCGTGATTTCCCCAAGAACGTGGCCTGTCAAATGGATCTTTTCGGCTACCGTGTATTGCTGCAAAGGCTTCCTTGTAATGTTTTAAGGCAAGAAAAGCATCATGGTGCTTTTCAAATGACTGGTTTTTGTCATTTAAAGCTATTTGGCACTCGGTAAGTAAAGGCATTTCTTTAGCAAACATGATGAGGTCTTCAGGTATTTCTTTGCCCGACTTTTGAGCACCGATTACAATGTCACAGGCCTTCATCTGAAATTCCATTCGATCTTTTAATGAAATATCAGGCTGCAAAGCCATTCCCTTGTAAAAGTTGGCCAACTCGATATTTCTTCTCGTGCCTGCTGGATCCGTAAATGCTTTGATCAAGTGCTGAACATTTACCTTGTGTTCACATGCTAGTTTTGGATTTTTTTGGGCAAAGCTTTGTAAATTTTGAAGCAAGTTATTTTTTGAAGCAATAGGTACAGGATCATCAACTGGGCTATAGCGGGTTAACGCGTCATAGACTTTCCCAGAAAGTCCATCTGTACTTATGAGTGTCTTTATGCATTGCTCTCGGCCTTTAGCATCCGACGTATCCATGAGTGCAGAAGCTTGAACGAGCACAGAATCGACATAATTTCGTTGTTCATAACTGGAAAGAGGGGTGAATGCAGGGTCTTTTGGGTTTATGGTGCCAAGCATTTTTTGCATGGCTTGGTGGCGTACCTCAAAGGAGTTTTCTTCATTAGAAATGATGTCTTCGTAAAGCCGAAAGACGGATGCTAGACTGTCCTCCTTCATGCTTTTGCTTGGATTTGCTGCTATAAAAGAGTCGCAAACTTGATGCACTAAGCCGATGTCACGCTGATCGGCAGGGCAGCCATCAATGAACGGCAGTTGTTTCTACGTTCTTTGGGAGAGCCTGCTTCGGTATAGGAGGTAACTAGATCTCTGATTTCATCTCCATCAACACCTTCTTTGAGTAATAGACAAAGCGCTTCCCCGAATTCCTTACTTTTAAAGTTGATTTCTTTATCCCCGAGAGACTGTACCAATGCAAGTCGATCCTCATGGGAAAGGTTGCTGTTAGATACCACGCTCAGTGCAGCAAAAGTAAGAGCTTTTTTGTTTAGGCCATCTATATTTCCGGTGAGCTTATCTAAAATGGCTTTTTTATCTTCTCGTGATACACTGGGATCGCTTAACAGCTGAGCCTCGTCTCTTGATAACTCTTCCTCTGTATGAACGAGTCTATCGTAAATATTTTTTACGGTTTCAATGGGGCTTGTTAAGTACGAAAGTAGACTCTTGCTTTCTGTTTTTTGGTTTTCAACAGAACGCCCATTAAAAGAGGGTTCAGATTCATGAACTTGGTTCGTTGGCACGTTATGCCTGACTTGCGATAATCCTGTTTCTCTTGTAGCGTCTCCCATGTGGCATGCTCCTTACTATTTGGGGTTTATCCTTTATTGTAAACTCAAAGTAGCCTTTTTTCAAGAGGGGTGCGGAATTTGTTTATTATCAATAGACTACGCCTTGTTTTAATGCTTATGGAAAAAGGTCAAGTAAGGTGTATATTATAGGATAGCTCTGGTATCGTGTCGATATAGGTATTTGTTGATCTGCCGCAATGCCGGAGAAATCAGGGTGTGAGTTCTTCGGTTTAACGATATGGTTATTATCAATTGTGATACTGCGAAAATGAATCTCAGTAGTGATATTTATTGTGCTACAGGGATCGGACGTAGTTTTCCGTGGTGTAAGATAAAGTACACAATAAAAGACGTTGTCACCGAGAAGACCGTCATGCAGGCGATGGGGAGAATTGTCCCGTTGTAGGCAAGGCCGACGATGTAAATGCCGATCGAGCCAAAAAGCATTTGCCAGGATGAGAGTACAGCGGCTCCAGAGCCTGCGTCTTCACCTGCAATTTCAATGGCTCGCGGGGGTGCGCTTCCAAAAATAAAAGCGAGCCCTGTTGAGCCAGGCAGCTTGATCGCAACAACAAGGAGAGGCGTTAGATCAATGATATATTTGGCGATAATGAGCGTAATACCTGAGAGGGCTGTTAAGCTCAGGCCAATGAAGAGCATCGTTGTCATCCCGAGTTTGACGACGAATTTTTGATTGAGGTAAGTGCCTAGTATGTATGCCCCGACAAGACAGGCAAAAAAGTAGCCATAGCGATCCAGTGGGAGACCCATCCCATCGATGAAGACGAAGGGCAGGTTTGCAGAGTCTGCCCAGACCCAGGTGATAGCCATGATGTGGATGAAAGCATAGCCAACGAAACGTGGATTGCTAAAGAGCCTGCGGTAGGCGAGCAAGAGGTGCTTTGGTGAGAAGGGTAGGCGTTTGGCCTGTGGCAGTGTCTCTGGGAAAGTGCGAAAGATAAGTGCCCAGAGTAGGGTGACCACGCAAGTGATCGCTATAAAAATGGCTGGCCAATCAAAAGCGGTTGCAATATAGCCGCCAATGATGGGTGCAATGCCAGGGGAGAGTGCGATCACCATGCTGAGACGCGAGTGCATTTGGGCGCAGCGTTCGCCGGAAAAGAGATCTTGGATGGAAGCATGACCTACGGCAAGACATACACCTGAGCCCATGCCTTGAAAAAGGCGTGCGGCGATGAGCGTTGTAATGGTGCTTGAGTAACTGCAAGCAAGGCTTCCTAAAAAAAATACGCTAAGTCCCGCTAAGATGACGCGGCGCCTGCCGTAGCTGTCTGACAATGGGCCGTAGATGAGTGCGGAGAGGGCAAGGCCAATGAGGTTAAAGCTGACCGTTAGCTGTGTGATGCTTTCGCTGATGCCGAAGAAGTCACTGATTTGAGGCATGCTTGGGGCATACATGTCTGTGGCCATTTCAGCGATGCCGATCAAGGTGGCGACAAGCCAAGGAACACGAGAGAGTGCTTTGTGACTGTTGCTCATAAGCGTGTGAGAAGGACAATGACGGTACTCCTTTAAAGATCAAAAGCGATCTCTAAATGCATCCCATAGAGATTCGAACAAAAAACCGGTTCATCGCTTTTGATGTAACCGGTTTTTTGACTTAAAAGGAATTTCTTTTACATGCTGGCTCGACGAACGCGTCCTTTGCTGAAAGAGGGAGACGGTTCATTGTCATCTTCATTCTCTTCATTTTCATTTGATAAAGCGTAATTTTCTTCATCATTATTGGAGAGGTTTTCCTCTTCTTCCTGCATTTCTAAATTTTCTTCTAAGTCATAAGGGTCCAGATGCGTACCTAAAATCTCTAATGCTTCAATAATGCGAGTGGCAGGATGGCTAGCATAGCGATTATTATTCATATAGCCAATGTAGTCATCTAGCGCAGCGAAGAGTACACCTAAAACGTCATCAGCAACATCATTTAATTCGTTTTCATTTACGAAGTTTCCATAATTTGGCAAAAGGGCTTCTAGGTCATTCGTGTTGACGATGGTATCACGATCGTTTTGGAAATCTAAAATCATATCCCATAGCGGTGCGGCTTCGGTTTCTAGGCGAAGGAAACCATCAGACGCATTCGTCTGAATTGCGTTTTGAATTAGCTCATCTTCACTTCGGGTTTCTTCGGCTTCCTCTACAATCACTTGGGCTTCCTCTTCTAATGTATATAAAGCATCGATGAGAGGTGTCATGCCTCCTTGATTTCCGTTAGGGAAAGTGAGATGTGGCCTCTGATAAATACGTTCTCTGAGTGTTATTATAGCGCTAATGAGCTTCTCTAGCTCAATGATGTCGATGACTTCAGGGTTTTGATTCGCAAATTGGGTAAGGAGCTGGGTGAGGATGTTAAATTCAAATTGAGCGAGTTGAGTTTCTAGTTGCCTAATAACGTCATTGGCAAATATCAGTAAGCTTGCACGGAAGCCATCAAAGATAAACTCTGCACTGGGATTAAACATATTTGCACGATTTTGAGGATTAATCAGTCCGATGAAAACAGGACCAAATGCAGGGTCGTCAAAAGGGCCATCAAAATGGAGTTGGTGAGTATTTTCATTTTCAACCAGATTAATACGATTTTCCAAGAAAAAGAGTGCTTCGCCCATCTCTCTTAAGGCTCGGATATTGGTTTCAATCAGTTCAGGTGTTGGGTCATTGTTGAGGGCTGGGTCAGGACAATCTATATTGATAAAGCCGTCATCGTCTTCTTCTTCGTCGTTATCGATGAATAGGGGATAGATTCCAGTTTTGTTTTTAGCTGAATAGTCCAAATCAATAAACTCAGCAGTTTGGTGGATAGAAATAGGAGTGAGGCCCTTAAAGCCTAAAGACTCCGTAGATCTCAAAAGAAAGACTTCAGGAGCACTTCCAGCGAAGGCTGCATGCATCGATAGTAGTGATAAAACCAAGAATATATATTTTTTCATCACAGGCGAGTTGATCATAAAATTACGTTTTATCAATAAAATAATTAAATGCAGATGGTATGGGGTATATAAATATTTATTATAACGTTTTCTATTTCAAGGAGTTGAGTCCTGTGGAGAGCTTAAAAAAAATTAAAAAAATTCTTATATTGAAGTAAAAAATAAGCCTCATGGGTAATGAATTCAGAGTTGTTTCTAGGTAAAAACAACTAAATATTCTGTTTTATCTTTTAATGAATTAACGTTTAGGTCCAGAAAATGTGCTTAGAAGAGCCGTTTTTAGTAATGACGCGGGAAATAAAAAAGCTGGACCTCTATTTGTCGAAATCCAGCTTTTTGGAGAAAGTAGTTTATTCTTTCTGTTACTTAGTTGCTGACATATAGACAGGTTTACCGTTTACCGTTGTTGGCTTCTTTTTTTTCGGAGGCGTATCGGTATCGTTGCCATTTGAGCCGTTATTGTGCACTGCTTGTTGTTGCAGCAATAGTAAGTCCATGAAGTGAGCATTTAATGTAAAAAGCATTTCAGAAAGGTGTTGCTCATGTGGGTGACCGTTTGCAGGAAGATCATCGATATTGCTGTGGCGAAACCGTATATACTCATTTAAAAATACGCTTAATGCCCTGCGAAGCATAGGTCTGAGCTGCTTTGTTGTACATTGATGGTAATACCGAACTCGCTGATTTACTGATGGGTCAAACTGGGCTAGTTTTTGATAAAATTCTTGTATTGCTTCAAAAAGCCAGTGACCGCTTACGTTATTTTCAGTAGAAGGATCCAGGGTATAGATAGGGTCCTCAACTCTTTGCAGTTCCATTGCCAGTGATGAGACCTTGCCTTCGAGAGCCTGAAGACGGGCTAACAAAGGTGAAAGAGGTTTATTGGGTCCACCCGGTTGTGCAATATAAGGCCTTTGGTCGATGAGCTGTCGAACCATGGTAATTGCATTTAAGACTTTTTGAAGGTCGTTAGGGTCTATGAGTCGAAGATTTTCTAGAACAGCATCCGATCCGTTTAAACGCCTAATAAAGCGCATATCACTTGCTGTTTGAAAGGAGCGCTCAAGTTTTTCAACCCACTGTTTAAAGGCGAGTGACTCAAGGCGTCGGAGAGTACTGCGTATGAGTTCATATAGGCAGCCTCGATAAGACTCTAGCATATAGCTCCAATACGGCTGTGCTGCGTAATTAGCTTGATGAATAGATCGAAAGACATGGCCAAACTCAGTATCATTAAAGCCATTTTCATTGAGTTGAAATTCAATCATGTAGATACGCTTGAGCAGTTCCTCCATTGCTTGTAATGCGGCGAGAACGTATGTAGTAGGGTCTCCAAAGTCAGGCTCTATATTCCATATTTCATCGATCGGGACTAATTCGGTAAACTCAAACGATTCCCCCGTATCTAATCTGATAATAACAGGTCCATGGTCGTAAAAAAGAACTTCACGATTAGCTTCATTTTCCTCTTCGATTGTTGAATCATCTTCAATATCCTCTTGCTGAGTTGACGGGGAAGATGTTTCAGGTTTTTTCTCCTTTAATTCGTCTTGATATTCTTCACTCATAGACGGCATCGTCGAGTTGGTCTGGCCGATATTCTGGCCGGCACCCTCTAGGATAGCCCATTGCTCCTCGATGTGGACATTTCCATAACCATCGAGCACGATAATTTGAGCATGAGCTCCTTCAATAGGGCCTGCCATCGCTGCGTGTATGCCAATTAGTAATAAAAAGAAGGTAATATATTTTTTCATAAAAGCCTCAGTTGAATAAGCTTTTATGTTTTATCAATAAAATAATAACCTGCGTTGCAAAAACGAAGTAAGAATATCAACTTAACTACTTGCAGGTAAATAAATTATGTGATATATAAAAATATATTGAAAATCTTTCCTTAAAATAAATTTAATATTTTATTTATAAGTATATATACCTATTTTTCTCTCATTCTCCCCCAAAGCTCTTGAAGGCGTTGTGGGCGACCGCTGCCACGCTTATAGTATTGATACTGCATTGGGTTTTTCTGGTGGTAGTCTTGATGAGCTTCTTCTGCCGGATAGAACGTGCTTGCCTTTAGAATGGCTGTTTGGACTTTCATGCCGAGCTTTTGTTCAACTTGCTTCTTAGACTGAAGGGCAGCTTGGTACTGATCTTCATTGAGGTAGAAAATAGCTGTTTTGTACTGAGAGCCACGATCTGCAAATTGCCCACCCGCATCGGTCGGGTCGATGCTTTCCCAAAAAATATCTAGTAGCTGATTATAGCTAACTTTGCTGGGATCATAAGTGACTTTAAGTGCTTCATAATGGCCGCTAGAACCGCTTGAAACGTCACCATAAGTGGGCTTATCTAGGTGGCCGCCCGTGTAGCCCGACGTTGTTTTGATGACACCGGGCACGTGGTCGAAAGCCGCTTCGGTACACCAAAAGCAACCTCCCGCAAAGATGGCCGTCGCCGTTTTGTCTGAGCTTTCACTAGAGGCATGCATGTAAGGACAGGTATAAAATAAGCCGATGAAGCCAGCGAGCCCAAAACGGTAGATGTTTTTCAGGTATAATAGACCAACAAAGATATTCATTTTATTCATAGGGTAGGAAGGCGACACGGCACAGAGCTAATATTAGCTACAGTAGGGCAAGAAACAATAAAATAGCTTCAAAAATATTTATCTTGCTGTTGGTTATATAGTTATGTTGTTTTATGGGTGTTTTTTATGTGAAAATTTGAAAAAAACAACTTATATGTTATAATAGAGTATAGTACTCATATGGAGGTTGGATCATGAAAACATATAAGATAAAAAATAAGATGAAGCATTTACTACTTGGGGTTTGTGTGTGCGCGCTGGGTGCAGGACAAGCTCTAGCTTTAGACATTTATTGGACCACGGGCCTTGGTGGACAAGTGCAAGCAGCCAACTTTGATGGTTCAGGTACGACAACACTTATCACCTTTGGTGTTGCCATGCGTGGTATAGGTCTACTACCAACAGCGGACAAGCTCTATGTCGCTGGATCAGATCGCATTCTCTATGCAGATCTCGATGGGTCCAACATGAACCAGTTCTATGTTACCGGGCTTTCAGGTGCTCAGGGACTTGCTGTTGACCGTGTTAATTCGAGAATTTATTTTTCATCCGGTGATGGTATCCGCCGTATTGACACAACAACAGGTACAGGCGTTGCGACAACGCTCGTTACATCAGAAGGGTCTAGCTCAGAGGCCATTGCCTTGGATCCTTTGAATCAGCACATCTATTATTTAAATGAAGGTGATAATTCCCTGCGCCGGATTAACTACGATGGCACTGGACAAACGACCTTAGTCACCGGGGGTAACATCACTAACCCGGAGGGTATCAGTGTGGACACCGTTAATCAGCGGATTTATGTAGTGAACCAAGGGACAAGCAGTACGGGGAATATCGTGCGCTACAATTTTGCAGGAACCTTCATTGACACGGTAGTCTCGGGTGTTGCTACGGATGGTCCCGAAGGCGTCGTTGTGGATAACACCAACGATAAAATATACTTCACAGCAAGCAATGCTTCTGGGCAAGTTCGTAGTGGCGACCTTGACGGTAGCAACTTAGACAATAGCTTCATTACGGGCCTTAATACGGACATTCAGCAAGTTGCCGTTATCCCAGAACCAAGCACCTACGCGATGATCTTTGGCACATTAGGCCTTGGCTTAGCGCTTTTACTGCGTTCGAGAAAAAAGGCCTTATTGAAGGCTTAATTCATCAAGACAGCACGATAGCGGATGGTGTTGTTGCGCACCTTGTCGATCGCCTCATTGACCTTGTCAAAAGGGAATAGCTCTACGATGGGAGCTACGCCGTGAGCGTCGGCCACGTCCAGCATATGGCGAATCATCCCGCGGCCGCCAATGGGGCTTGCCATAACACGGCGTCTTTTTTGGAGCAAGGGCAATAGGGGTACATTTGCTGAGGCTTCTCCAATACCGACATAGCAGAGAGTGCCATCGGAATTTAGAAGGTTGATATAGTTATCCAGATCAAGCGGGGCTGGGATGGTTGAAAGAAGAATGTCGAGCTTCTTGGCGGGTGCATGGGAAAAGGTATTGCCCGTGACAACGACAGCATCATGGGCGCCGAGGTTTGCTGCAAATTCAGCTTTGTCACTTGATGTTGTGAAGGCTGTTACGTGGTTGCCCATTTTCGATGCAAATTGCACAGCCATATGCCCAAGGCCTCCTACGCCAATGATGCCGACGCGCTGGCCACTTGTCATACCGGCATAGTGTAAGGCGCTAAAAACCGTAATACCACCGCAGAGGAGGGGCCCCACCGAAGGTGTCTCAAGCCCGTCCGGGATTTTAAAGACAAAGCGACTATCTGTCACGACATGATCTGCAAAGCCACCGTGATTGCCCACGATCGTTGGGACATTATGATCGCAGAGGTTTTCATTGCCATGCAAACAATCATCACAGTGCATGCATGCAGACTTCTGCCAACCAATGCCAACACGATCACCTGCCTTGATATGAGAGACCCCCGAGCCAACTTCCATCACTTCGCCCACAATTTCATGGCCAGGGACAAGGGGATACTGGCTCATCATCCAATCATTATCGATCATGTGCACATCGCTATGGCAAATACCACAGGCAAGGACACGAACGACACATTCTTGGCATCTTAGCTCTTTTGTCTCGAAGGACCAAGGGGCGAGGGGAGCCCTTTTTTTTGCAGCAGCAAAGGCATTGATTTTCATGGGAGAATAGCGCTTGGGTGAGTGAAAAAGGAGGGGTTACTTCATCTAGCCTAGTACCTGTCATCCTCGACGACAAGTGCTTTATTGTCTACAATGCTATCTGTTTGCGCTACAATACTTGATATTTACCAAAATAGAGGTTATACCACACCCTACCACACCCTAGCTCAACTACCTATGCTCTAAAATATGCCTTTATCTTCAAAGTACTACGTTTATGGAAAATCATCGCACAATCGTAAATCGCTGGCTGAGCCAAATGGGCGAGCTGATGCAATCAAAGCTAGAGCTAGATGAAGAGGGTATTTGCGCCATTACGGACAAAGAAGGTCTCATTGTTGTCATCGAGGCGCCAGAAGAAGGTTCGCTTGTTCACCTATATACACCTCTATGCCCTATGCTCGATGGGCTTGAGCCTAATTACGCTATGCTCGAGTACGCCATGATGCTCAATCTTTTCAGCGTTCGCACGCGAGGGGGTGCTATTGGTTACAGTCAAGAACGCGGAGAGCTCATGTTCAGCTACATCATTGAGGTCAACTACTGTGACGACACAAGGTTCGTCAATATCCTTCAAAATTTCATGCAAACAGCTAAAGAGCTCAAGGCAAACTTGGCAGACCTCATCCAATCCCTACCTCAAAAAGCATCTGAAGGAGCGTCTTCAGATGCCGCTATCTTGGGCATTACACCTTAATCAAAACCATGATACAGATCGATCCAGGCAGTCCTCAGGCTCAAGGCGTTTCGCAAAAGCGAAACATGCTTAGTTCTCTCTGGGAGGGTTTCAAGGCGACGGTTGTCTCTTTTGTCTCTAATCTATCTCCGTCCACTTGGTTCGGCTCAAAGACGACATCCGTCATCGGTGATTTTTTTCGTGATGGCCTCCGGTACTGCGCCATGTCGGACCCTTATACAGGGCATATGGTCTCTGAGCCTGTTACACCTAAGCATGTCGGCAAGAGCTTCCATCACGATGCACAACCCATGACCGAAGAAGATGCTTTAACGAGCATGCGCTATCAGGCGGGCATATCGTTAACAAGTGGGTTTGGATGGGGAAAGAGCACAACCCAGTACTATGGGCGCTTCGTTGATAAAGATTACTACCCAGAATTTATTTCTGAAAACCAAAAAACCTTCAGTAGGCCGGATGTAGATTTTCTCTACACCAACCCCGAGACAGGAATCGTCCAAAACGCTGAGGTAGACTTCAGTAAAATTGAAGGAAACTTTAAAACAGAGGTATCTGAACATGGAATCGCTCACCATACAGACCTGGAGACAGGGCTTACGTTCACCGCATTTAAAGACGCCAAGAGCGGGGAGATTGTCGTCTCCTTCCCAGGTTTAGGCCAAGGGGCCATGATCCCAGGAATAGAAGGAGATCTCCAGCGTGTCGAAGCATTTGCGAACGCTCAGCTTTCAGCCGTATCAGGGCAATTAGCCGGGGGTATCCCCAAGAGCTACAAGCAGGCTGCGGCCATCGTAGCACAGCTCCAATCAGGAAACCCAACAAATGAAGTCGTCACATCAGGGTTTTCTTATGGTGGCTCGGTTGCCCAATATGCAGCCCTTAAGAATGGCACCCGCGGGTACTGTTTTAATGGTCTTGCCATAGGGGCAGGCTTACAGCGAGACGTTGGGAACGATGCTCTCGAGAAAGCCGATGAGAAAATTCAACACTTCGGCATAAATCAAGACTGGGTTACAGATCTCAAGGGCGTAAGATCCCTAGACAAAATGATGGGCGCTATTGGCCTTAGAACCCCGGGGAATTTTGGCCAAAAGCACATCTTAACTTACAACAATGAAGGTCTCGGCGCTCAAAAGAGGCACGTGCAGTTTTTATCTTTCATGGCACACTATGCAGTTGGTAGCCTACCAGAGGCAGGTGCACGCAAGGCTAATGAGGCTGGAGCAGGAGGAGGCGGTTGAAGGCCCTCAAGCCTAGCCAAAAATCATTCATTCGCCTCACGTGGCTCAAATCCAAGGGCTGCTGAGTTGATGCAATAGCGCAGGCCTGTAGGCTCAGGGCCATCCGGAAAAACATGCCCCAGGTGTGCATCACAACGGCTGCAGAGTATTTCCGTGCGTTTTGAAAACAAAGAGAAATCATCTTCTTCGCTGAGAGCCTTAGGGTCTATAGGCTGATAATAGCTTGGCCAACCCGTTCCCGAGTCATATTTGTGCTCGGAGCTGAAGAGTGCCTGTCCACAACTAACGCAGTTATACGTCCCTGGTTCTTTGTGATTGTGATAGGCATTGTTAAAGGGTTCTTCAGTCCCTTTAAGCCGAGTGATGCGAAACTGCTCCTTAGTTAATATGGCAGCCCATTGATCATTTGTTTTGATGACTTTATCCTGATCCATAGAAAGCTCGGTGTGCTGTTTAGAGGGAGATTCTTTATGCGCCGCAAAAGCATTCCACTGCTTAAACAAGAGCACCCCGCCCACAACGAGCGCAATCGCAATAATCAGAGTACTCAAAAGCATAAGGGGGGTGGGTAGCATTAATACTGTCCTTTAAATGCTTGGCTTTCAAGCAGCTTTTTGAGCTTAACGAAATAGGTATTGCTTCGGCCTTCAAAGACGATTTATGAAAGCTGTTAATGAAATCATTTAGCAAACCTCTCATCTGTCTCCTCGCATTATTAACAACTCACATGGTCCTCGGTGATGATTTTAAGGATTTCCTCAATGCCACAAAAAGGGGAGATGTCTCAGCCGTTGAAGCCGCCATAAAAAAGGGCATGGATCCCAACAAGCTCGACGAGCGCGGTTTTAGCGCCTTTCATCTGGCTGCGTTCTGGGGGCAAGAGGCAGTGCTGGATCTTTTCCTTCGCGGAAACCACATTCAAGACATCAATGTTCCAGGCCACAACGGGCTGAGGGCTCTTCACCTCGCAGCCGGTGGGGGGCATACAGCCGCCGTTCAGCGCTTACTTCAAGAGCCCACGTTAACCATTGCCATCCAAAACAACGATGGGCTCACCCCTTATAACATGGCTATGGGCCTTAACCGCATTGATGTGCGAGGTCTCCTGCTCGCCGATCCAAGAGTAGACGTTGACCCCAATCAAGACGGGGTCAACCGCGGGTGGCACGGGGCAGGGCGCAGGGTATACATCTATACGATTGAGCAAATACTTGCTTATCCTAATAGCGATTTAGGTACCCAAGATTGGCTTAACTTATTCGAACGCTACCAGCATGCAGGCGATGAGCAAGCGCTCAATTTATTGAGAAATGCTCAGCTCGCTCCAAACCAAGAGGCGATGCTCCACCTCGACAGTGAGGATGATTCAGACTCTAATTCAAACTACGACGACGATGAGAGCAGCGAAGAAGCCTATCAAGAAGTTGACGCGGTCCCCTCTGTCCCTCATTATCACGCAACGCTTCAAGCCTACGTCAATAGGTTCCTTCTCTGGCTGCTCATCGAGCTCCACCCACACAATCTCTATTCGAGGTTTTAAGTAGGCTAGGGGGGCATTCAGCCTTCATAAACTCATTTAACGACAAGCCCGTCCCTTAATTTTTAAGCATCAGGCCTTATTGCCTTGGAGTTAAAGGGCTCAATCTACTCCATTGACCCCTCAATGCGGGCCATTTCGGCATTCATTTGAATAAAACGATCCTTTTATTTAATGATTTATTGAGAAACGACACCTTAATTTATTATTTTATTTATATTTAGTTTTATTCATTAAAATTATCTAGAAAAGAGTACAAGTAGGGCGCTCTAAAATGATCAAAAACGCAATAAATAATTAATAAAAAAGTACTTGTGTCATATTTATCTTCAATAATCAAGAATGCATTCAACGGCATACCTAAAATCAAGAAATACATAATTTACCCTATTTACACATAGTTTACAATCGAACTAAAAGGGCAGCCCCTCGGGGTGCCACAAGATCTCTCTAAACAAAAAATAAAAACAATCAAAACGAACTATAGGGAATATAAAACAAATAATTGAATCAATAACGCGACAACAGTACCCAAGTCCCCGGCCTCCATACCGCAACCCAAGCACTGAAGTCACCAAGAAACGAATACCACCTATCATGAACACCACGACTTCAGAAAAACCATCCAAGAAACCCTGGCACAAAGCACTCACCCACAGCTTCGCCTTAGTTGCGATGAATTCAACGAGGTTATTAACCCTGCGCATCCTATGGATGAGTCTATATATCTATTTTGGAGCAGGTGAACTTCAACTATCTGAAGCGGCTAATTATAGATGTCACATTAATGGAAGAGACTATTACATTAATCACGATGTACAGTTCCATCCAAACGGCGGTACAGCAAACCTGAAAGATTTAGTTTCAAGAATGGATAGGGGCAATGTAGATCAAGGAGGACCTCGAGTTTCTAGTGGATGGTGGTGGGCCCACCCCACGGAAATGGCTAACTCTAATCATATTACGAATATTGAAATAGGTGATGAAGGTACTCGAGGGTGGATACGCTATCAGGGTGGCCCGCCTCAATATGTTGGGCAGGGATTTAAAGTTCATTTTGCTCATGCAACACGCACGTTTGACAATAACTCTCCCAAAATTGGAACTCTAGGTATAGACCTCAGACCGATAGGGGGGTGTGGTAATATTCCTCAAACAGATCTCTGTCGTGAGCGTCTTCGACGTGCAGCTGAAGGTCTCGAACCTGGTGACGGTTATATCGCTCATATTTATTTGAAAGATAGCACAGATGCCGATGTTGATTTAAAAGAGGCTTTTTTTTACTACAAAGATGTTTATCGGAACAAAGAAGGCCCCTATTTAGCTGGCGGATGGAGGCATATCTGGTCTTCCCAAGGCCATAACTTCGGTGTGAATTGTTCTTTAGACAAAGCCAATGCTTGGGTTAACTTTGGCAATCGTCCTTTAGGAGGTCCAGGAAGCGCTCTTCCCAAACCTGGCCTCTACGAATTCACGGCGTACGCTGAAGACAAGGGAGGTCGCCGGAGTAAAAAGTCCAACGCCGTCCGCGTCCAACTGTGGGGTCCACCTGAAATTCAGCACGTTCAGGTTGCGCCGGAGGAGCCGATGTTGGGCCAAGAGGTGACGGTGAGCATTGACTTTTTCGATCCTAATGGCGACTTAGCTCGCTACAAGGTGGAGATGTGGGAGGCACCGGAGGGGGAGGTCTACACTTTAAAAGAAGCGCACAAAGCGGATTTTCCAAAAAAGGGAGCGCGCAGCCACATGGCTTACAATTTTCATCCTAAGAAGCCCGGCCGTTATCAGTTTAAGGCCGAGTGCTGGGATGCGCGGAGCAAAAACAGCCAAGTCTTCGAACAAATACTCACGGTTGAGTCCGTTCCCGAAGTTGTCTACGGGACCTTGGAAGACGGCCGTCCCGCAAAGTCCTTAACCGACAAGCGTTCTCTTTTAGCGTCTTTAATCAAAAATATCACGAGCAGCGAGCAGGGGGATCTTGAGCTTGTTGTCAGCACATGCGAAGAAGAAATGCTGTGCCTTGATCTTAACAGTCGAACTGAAGAAGAAGACCCCAAAAGCATATTCCAGGGAAGATACTTAACGTCTGGGGACGCTTTCGTCATCGAAGCAGACGCCCCCGAGAGTCTTTTGGCGACGGTTGAAGATGGCGGCAGAAGCCTCGTTTTCGAGTTTGGCGATGAGGATTCAGAAGAGGGCACCGTAAGGCTCGTTCTCTATCCTAGTGGCGACATTCAGATCGAGGAGCTTCATTCCAAGGGGGTTCTTCGCATCAAAACACCGGGCAACATCACCACAGGACCGGCTGAGGCAAAGGCGCTCTTCCTCAATGGCAAAACGATCGTGAACGACGCGCACCTTGAGGCGGACGCTCTGGAGCTCACAGCCTCTGAGCATTTACTCAATGGCACGCAGAAGCCCGAAGGTGCACATCTTTTCGCCAAGGAAAGCGCAACCTTGAGCGCACAGCATTTTGAAAACCACGGTATCGTTGAAGCACCCGTGCTCACTTTAAGTGCCGATAACATTACCAACGGAAGCGATAGCAACGAGGAAGCGCTCGGCAAGCTCACCACAAGGGACCTCGAGCTCGCCTGCAACACCGGCACCAACTATGGTCTCATAGGACCTTATGTTTCTCTTGAAGAAACAACAACCCAAGTTGCCACGGGCGTCCTTCGTTTTAAGGTAGGCGCGTTTACGAACGCAAAGGCGATCCACGGAAGCATTCTTGAATTCACCATATCGGGCAGGTTGGGCAACACCGTCTCAGGCCTGATCAATCCAGCCTCTCAGCTGATCGTTGCAGGCGATGGAGTCTTTAGCAACGCAGGTGAGATCAAGACGCCCGGCAGCGTTGAGCTTCGCATGGCAGGGCTGGATAACACCGGCAACATCATCGCCGAAGGTGGCATCGCTTTCTACGAAGGCGCTCAAGGTACGAGCAACAGTGGCACGCTCGCATCGGCTTCAGGCGAGATTTCGATTCGCACCAACGGCGCCTTTTTAAATAAAGCTGGCAGCATGCTAACGGCGAAGAACCTCCGCATCGACCAAAAATCCCTCGACAACAGCGGGACGATCAAAGTCCTTGACAGTGGGACCATTGGCCTGGCATCGCTGATTAACGAAGAGCCTGGGATCATTCGCGGGGAGCATTTTGACCTGCGTGCCTGCGCGTCTTTTGTCAACCATGGCCACTTCCAACCAGAGTCTCTTGATGGCGAGCTGATGTCTATCCAGGGTGCGGGCACTGTCTCGATCGGCAAACTCAACATCGATGTCCAGACGGACATTAGCATCGAAAACACACTGACTTGCCGAGACACCTGCACGTTAAGCAGCACCGGTCACATCATCAACAAGGGCTCTCTTTTTGCTTTGTCTGAGTCCTGCATCGATCAGGATGACTGCACCGACGAGAGTCACTTCACTATTCACGCGGCCCAAGGTTTTGTGAACGAAGAGAACGCCGTACTTGGCAGCACGGGGACTTTAAGGCTCACGGCAAGCGAGGGTGACATCGTCAACAAGGGGAAGATGCACGCTCGCAAGCGCATTGAGCTCGATACGCCCAAAGGCTTGATTAACAGCGGCCAAATGAACGGAGCAGGCACGATCGTCGCTTCTTCGGGTGACTACATGAGCAACCTTCCTTTTGGAGAAATCTCCATGGGCGGGCACTTCAACGGGACGACCTTGGGCACCTTCCTCAATCAAGGAAAAATCAAAACTCTGGGCCAGGGGCATATTAAGGCTGGCACGATTCGGAACGACCACTTGATCGACTTAAGAGAGCCCTCGACCCTGGAAGCCGACACGATTGAAAACTTCAACCAAGCACTGCCTGGGAAAGAAAAAGAGGGCACGCTCCTGGATCTTGCCTCAAAAAGTAAGGTTCAAGCCAACAAGCTCCTACACAACCGCGGTAGTATTCGCGCCGCCGATGACAGCATCATCAAGGGTAAACGAATTTTCAATGACGGAGCGGCTGCCTCCATCTTTGGCTCAAGCAAGCTCACCATCGAGGCCGAGGAGGAGATCAACAACATCAGTGCGCAGATTCTCTCTTTGGGCCTCTTGCACCTCCATGCAAAGAAAATCATCAACGACCGCGAGTACTCAAGTCCCGAGCTCATTAGCAAAGGCCAGGTCGAGATTGCCAAGATCATCGCGCGTAACCTCATCTTAGAGGGCCACGACTTGATCAACCACACGTCTGTCGTCTACGCCTACGAAGACTTGCTTGCCTATATCGACAACATCATCAACCAGGGCATGCAGAAGACCCATCAACAGGAAATCCCTAAAAGGAAAAAGAAAAAGCGACTTGTAAAAGAGCTTCCTATATCTGTGGGCAGCAGCACTTCTGGAGGTGGTTACCGCACTATTGTTGATGGTATTTACGAGTCGCTCTTGGCAGCGGGTGGTAATGTCGAGTCCGTCCTTGGGCACCGCCGCTGGTCACACGGAATGTTCAACGAGAGTGGCCACCGGGTGATCAACGAATTCGCGCGGATTGTCGCGGGCAAAAAGATTACCTTCACCGAGGACGATGTTTCGGGCATTATTGAATATTACAACAGCATTTGCGAGAACATCGGCCTGATACAAGTCTCGGTTGATTTCAACCGTCTCTACAAAGGCGAGGCCTTGCAAACGGTCTTGACGGACCCTTACGGTTCACCGCTCAGCAGCCGTTACTTGAGCCCCGAAGAAAACTCCGAGTTTGCCTATGTGTGTAATTTTCAGCAGGGGATTGATGACCTCATCAACCAAGGCTACATGACCGAAGAGTTTGTCTACGCGCGCCCTGCAGCCTTTGCAACCGATGAGAAGACAGCCCACATCTTGAAGCGCCTCGAGAGTCCACCGCGCTTCTTCTTAGACCCCGTGCTCGAGGCCCACTCCATGATGGTAACTTCCATGGTGTACTTCGGGACGCCGCATCTTTTAAAAGGCTCATCCAACGTGCTCGATGAGAGCCTGAAGCTCAGCGGCAAAGCGATCGAGCTTGCCGGAAGGCAGGAAGCGCTTCCCTACAGTGCTGAGACAATCCTTTTGTCCGACCCAGACCAAGCCGAAGCGCTCGAGTCAAGCAGCCTTCAGCGCATGAATGAAGCCGGCGGCCTCGTCAACATTGGCGGCCTTCAGGTGGAGTCCGGTATGTGGGTCATCTCAGATGAAACCATCCGCACCTCAGAGGAGATCTTTAAGTACTACACGCTCGGTGTGCTCGAAACGGCTACAGGCCGCATCTTGGAGCACGAAGATCCAGCGCAGTACCTCGTGCCCGTCCACAAGAAAATCGCCAAGGACAAGGAGACAAGCCGCGAGGCAAGCCCTGAGACGGAGACACAGTACAGGCTCGCAACGCCCGCTGGGCTTGAGGTCGTCATGGTGCCGATCCTCGCCATCCCGAACAACTTCGTTCCGCTTGGCGGCAGCATTGATCTCACCACACCCAACTTCATCGGAGGCGGGGAGGGGACAGAGATCAACTCCCCCCATGCCAACGTCCACAACGCTGGCAGCATCGGCTCTGCTCTGGGTGACGTGGAGATCAACGTGGCGAGCTTCATCAACGAAAAGCCCGTCTACACCTACGAGACCGGCGTAAGCGGCAAGGGCCTCCTTGGCGGCTCCTTCAGGCAGACTTTTGAGGTCCGCATCCCGCAGCCCGGCGGAGAGGTTATTGGTGTCAACATCCGCATTCGCTCGGTTAATGACATCGAGAACAAGGGCGGCCTCATCGCAGCCGAAAAGGAAGTCGAAATTTTCTCTGAGCACGGCGACATCCGCAACTTAGCTCAGCGTTATTCCGAAGTGGTTGAGTTTGATGTCGGCAAACTCGGCGCGCTCTTGGGCAAGAAGCCTGCGGCCTTAAAAGAGTTTCTCGTCCCGGGCACGATCAGCGCCGGGGGCTCGCTCAACCTGACGAGTGAAGATGGAAGCATCCTCTTCGTGGCTTCAGAGGCCTTCGCCGACGCCATTCACCTAAAAGCCAAAGAGGGGATCGACATCCAGGGCGAGACAACCACCTACACCTACGCCAACAAGGCCGGCCTCCGCGGCATCACGGTTAGACCGGAATACCGCGAGCAAGCCATGCACTTCCCATCGCGCTTCATCGCCAGGGACTCGATCACCCTGGAGAGTTCAGAGGGCGACATCACCGTCCAAGGCTCCTACATCATCGCAGGTGGAGACATCACCCAAAAAGCCGGCCGCGACAACATCGTTAAGGTCGACCGCGTGCGGCTGAAGAGCTCAAGCTCCAAGGCAGGCTTCACCACCTTCGGGTATACGTCTTCAAAGACAACCGTGAGCGGAGAGAAACTCTATCCCTCTTTCTATATCGCCGGAGGCAACATCCGCCTTGAGGCCGATCGGGACAACCGCTTAGAAGCGCTCATCATCGATGCCGGCGAAGCCATCGAGCTCATTTCCGGTCGCGATACCATCATCACTGCAGCCGAAGCTCAGACAAACGTTGAGACGAAGAGCAACGGCTTTTCTCTGGACTTCTTTGCCTCCGAGGCGATCAAGCTTGCCGACGATGGCGCAAGCAACGAGGCCATCATCAAGAGCCTCATTGCTGAAGACCCCCTCGGAGCAGCCCTCCTTGGCTACGACCACATAGGCGACTGGCAGGATGCTTTGGCTACGACGACGAATGTAGGCGTGCAGACTTACAGGCTCCTGTACTCACTTGCCAGAGTCAATGGGCAAGCCATCGACGGCATCGTCCCAACCCGCTTTGGCACGATCGGGCAGCGCCTCGGCCTCACCGACGCCGCCGGCAAGTTCCGCCCACGGGTGACCTTGCGCTTGGGTAAGTCTCGCTCGACACAAGAGACCGTCGAGCTACTCGAAGCAAACCTACACGGGCAAAGAATCTACATCCGCGCCGGAGAAGATATTTGGGTCAACGGCGGTGCGCAGATCATCGCCGAGGCAGACATCGAGCTCGACGCCGGAGGTGACATTCACACCGAGCCCGGAGAGCAAACCCAGACATCCAGCTCCTGGAACCGCGGCGTAAGCGGCTCCATCGGCGGTGGCCTACTACCAGGCATCGGCATCGACGGTACTGAGAGTTCAAGCCAAGCGATGGCCAACAAACACAACCTCCTCAAAGCCGGCAGCAAAGTAATCTTGCGTTCCAAAGGCGGCCAATACTATAAAGGCACTGTGGTTGAGGCCCCGGAGATTGAAGTCAACGCAAAGCGACTCGTTATTGAGTCGGTTGTCGATACGACGCAGTCTTCAAGCTGGGCCGGGTCCATCAACTCCGAAGGCAGTCTCTTCGCGAGCGAATCGAAGAGTTCCAGTGCTTGGGTCAATACCGTTAGTGGGTTTAAAGCCACTGACAACATGAGTATCGTTGTCGACGAAACCATGGAGCTTATCGGTGCCGTTGTCGATGGTCCTGACGGAAAAACTTACATTGAATCGGGAAGTTTTTGTTACAGCAACATTCAAGAGTATTCCAATTCTAAAAGCACATCGGTCAACGC
>MDTA01032352.1_pt1 | contig 40270 bp, 45 predicted proteins | sample 811151 | NCBI WGS metagenome assembly MDTA01 (sample SAMN05326648, study PRJNA326480) | marine metagenome | isolation source: seawater | place: Indian Ocean: South | collected 2010
ACGACTTGCATGTGTTAAGCATTCCGCCAGCGTTCAATCTGAGCCAGTATCAAACTCTTCACTTTATATAATTTTAAGTCTTATTAGACTAATTTTTTTGAGTAGCTTTAATTGCTACAATATATTTAGTGAGTAAAATACAGGCACTACGCACAAATCATTCCAAATTTTTACAGATCTTTTTAAGTACTCACTGTGAGCACAGTGAGAGAAATTATACATATAATTAGCTGTTTATCCTAGTAATTTGTGAATTTTAGGTAAGTTATTTTAAAGAAATCATGAATGCTTTCTTTTTGCCGATTTGCAAGTAAAAATTGGATATATTTGAACAATCAAAATCGAGTTCTAAAACATTGTTACCATCAATTTTAACAGCATTTTGTTTTATTAAGCGTCTTGCTTCAGATGTACTTGGTACGGCTTTTAATTCATATGTTATCAGATCGATAATATTTAAACTTTTACCTTTCAAATTAATTTCAATTTTTGGAATATCTTCTGTGATACTTTTATTTTGAAATCTTCCAATAAAATTTTCTTTAGCTGTGCTAGCTTGTTTTTCACCATAAAACCTACCAACAATTTCACATGCTAGATCTATTTTAGCATCTCTAGGATTGAGTGTAGCTTCATTGCATGCTTGATTAAGTTTCATTATTTCTTTTTTAGTTTTAAAACTCAATAACTCATAATATCTCCACATAAGTTGATCACTAATTGACATTAATTTACCGAACATTTCATTAGGCTCATCGCTAATGGATATATAATTCCCGAGAGATTTAGACATTTTTTGAATTCCATCTAGCCCCTCTAAAATTGGCATCATGATGCAGGTTTGCGGTTTCATTTTATAATCCTCTTGTAGCTTTCTTCCTAAAAGTAAATTAAATTTTTGATCTGTTCCGCCTAATTCAACATCAGCTTTCAATTCAACAGAATCATACGCTTGTAAGAGTGGATATAAAAATTCATGTATAGATATTGGTTTTTTTTCAATTTTAAACCTCTTATCAAAATCATCTCTCTCTAACATTCTTGCTACAGTATAATGAGATGCAAGTTCAACTAAATCTAAACCCTTTAATTTACCAAGCCACTTGCTATTAAAAACAACTCTAGTTTTTTTCTTATCAAGAATCTTAAAAATTTCTTTTTGAAACATTTTGGCGTTCTGTTTAATTTGCTCCGCATCTACAGCTGGCCTTGTAGCATCGCGGCCTGAGGGATCTCCAATGCAAGCAGTGTAATCGCCTATTAGAAAAACTACCTCATGTCCTAAATCCTGAAATTGCTTTAGTTTATTAATAATAACGGTGTGTCCAAGGTGCATATCTGGCATTGTTGGGTCTAATCCCGCTTTAATTATTAATGGTTTATTCTTTTTTAACTTATCAAGTAGATCGCTTTCTTGGATAATTTCAGCTGTACCTTGCTTAATAAGCTCTAATTGTTCATCAAAATTTTTCATTATGCCTAGCTAAACTATATAATATACGAATAAACTTTAATATTAAAATGCCTAACTATTTTATTGGAATAATGTGTGGAACGAGTCTAGATTCTCTAGATATATCACTCTTACGTGATAGCAATACATCTAAGATTGAATTATTTAAATCATACCGGCTAGATAATAATCTGGTTCAAATGATAAATGTTTGCAAGAAAAATAATAAAAATCAAAAATTGTTTAGAGAAATAGACGATAAAGTAACTGAATTTATAATCGTTTCACTAAATAAGTTTTTAAAAAATCAAAATAAAGACATAGAGGCTATAGGCTTTCCAGGTATAACTATTTTGCATAATCCCAGCAAAAGAATATCGAAAACACTAGGTAATTGTCAGAAGATAGCAAATCATTTTAAAATAAAAGTTGTGGGCGACTTTAGGCTATCGGATATGAAAAGCGGTGGGCAAGGCGCTCCCTTGGCTCCATACTTTCATAATTATATTTCAGTTAATAAGAAAAAGTTTATAAATATTCTCAATCTTGGTGGTTTCGGTAATTTTACTGGTATGACTAACAATAAGCTTGTTGCTTTTGATACTGGTCCAGCAAATTATATCTATGATGGATTAATGAGAGAAAAATACAAAATGGACTATGATAAATCTGGTAAAATTGCTAAAAATGGAAAGGTCGATAATAATGCGTTACTAAAATTATTATCGCATCAATACTTTAAAATATTACCTCCTAAAAGTACTGGCTTCGAGATGTTTAATCTTAAATGGTTTTATAAAACTATAAAGAGATTTAATATAAAGTCTAAAAGTAGCCTCGTGGCTACAGCTGCTCAATTAACTGTTATTAGTATTTCTGATGCTATAAACAAAATGCAATTAGATTCTCATGATATTTTTTTTTGTGGGGGAGGAGCAAAAAATCTATATATTAAAAAAGAAATTCTCAAGAGAACTGCACTTAATGAGATTAAAGTTTTACCCTATGGATTAGACTATAAAAATATTGAATCTACTTCTTTTGCATGGTTAGCAAAAATGAGAATTAATAAAAAGCATATTAAAGACACACAGGTTACTGGTGCGAAGAGAGCGAGATATATTGGAACTATCTTTCGTTAATTACTACATAGGGTCTATCTTCAGAGCCTACATAATTTTGAGTTGGTCGGAAAATCTTATTATCAAGTATCTGTTCTATCCAATGAGCAAGCCATCCAGATACTCTAGACATTGCAAATATAGGAGTGAAAATATCTGTAGGGATACCCATTTCTTTATATAAAATTCCTGAGTAAAAATCTACATTAGGGTAAACGCCTTTATGAGCAAGTTTCTCGCCACATGCTTTTTCAAGCTCTATTGCTTTATCAAAAATATCTGTCACTCCACCTTTTCTTTCATTAAATAATTCTTGAACCATATCTGTTAGTATATTAGCCCTTGGATCCTTCACAGAATATTCTCTGTGTCCCATTCCCCAAACCACATTCTTTTTGTTTAGCGTGTCATCTAACCAAGGTCTTATCTTCTCTTTTGAAGATATTTTTTCTAGCATTGCAACTACTTTTTCATTTGCTCCGCCATGTAACGGTCCTGAAAGCGATCCTATAGCAGAAGCTACTACTTGAGACGCATTAGCTAGAGTTGATGATGTAACCATTGCAGTAAATGTTGATGCATTAATGGTATGTTCTCCATGTAAAACAAGTGTCGCATCCATTATTCTAGACATCAATGGGGTGATATTTTTAAAACCCATCATGTATAAAAAGTTCTCTGCGTAAGTCATAGTTGAATCAGAAGGAATAGGATCTTTATCATTCCTAATTCTATCCCACGCAGCTACTATTGATCCTAGTACACCAATTAAAATAGCAGCAACATTTATAAAATAATCATTATTATATTGTTTAGTTTTAACTTTTTCTGGACTGACTTCTAAATCATAAAATGTTCCTAATGATGACACAGCTAATTGTATTACATCCATTGGGCGTGTATTTTTTGGTAATGATTTTAAAATTTTAATTAAGTCATCTGGAAGATCTCTATGTTTAGTAACTTTTTTTGTAAATGACTCTAATTCCGATTTGTTGGGAAGTTCACCAAAAAGTAATAAATAGGATGTTTCTTCAAAGGTACTTTTTTGAGCAAGTTCTTCAATTGAATATCCTCGGTAACTTAGTATTCCTTTTTCTCCATTGATATCAGATACAGAAGATTCAGTAGCGATTACTCCTACTAGACCTGGACTATACAAGTGCGTCTTTGTTTCAGTCATTTCCCTATATATTTATGTATTATGTTGAGAAGGATGATCCACACCCACATGTGGTTTTGGCGTTTGGATTTTTTATAACAAACTGAGCTCCTTCCAAGCCTTCTTGATAATCTATTTCCGCACCACGCAGATACTGTATACTCATTGGATCAACTAAGAGTTTTACGCCACATTTAGATATTTCAGAGTCACCATCTTGAATTTTTTCATCAAAAGTGAATCCATACTGGAATCCAGAACAGCCGCCACCGGTAATGAATACACGCAGATTGAGATTAGGATTTTTTTCCTCTTCAATTAATTTTTTCACTTTCTCAGCAGCACTGTCAGTAAAGATAAGTGGCTGTTTATCTTGAATTGTTATAGACGTATTTTCCATTACTCTGTTCTCGTAGTGGCTTTATTATATCAAATTAGTCAAAAATGACAATTTTACACTATAAAAGCTTGTTTGAAGTTTTATCTTTATCAGTATTATTAATAGTGACTGCAGGCTTATTTTCAAGTTTCTGTGGCTCTTTACCTTGATTTCTTATCAAGTTGCCATTAACCGTAGCTCCACCTTTCATGTCAAGTAAATCATAGTAGAGATTGCCACTTATAAAAGCACTTGCTTCCACGGTAATTTTAACTTTAGAAGCAACATTACCTATAACTTCACCCTCTATTACCACATCACTACCATTTACATCGCCTTCTACAACGCCTGATTTTCTAACTATTAATTTAGCGTTAGTACAGTTTTCTGCAATGTTTACAGACCCCTTGATCCGTCCATTGATCTCGATAGTTTTGTCAAATGTGATATCACCTTCAATAACACAGTTCTCACCAATGATGGTCATTGTTTTTTCTCCAGTAACTCCACTCAATGGAGTATTTGTTTTTAATATATCAAATATACTCATATCTATTATTAAGTCGGATGTTCAGTTTAGCTTGGAAATGAGCTAGATATCAATGATTTAATGCATTAATTTTACATTAATCCGGCAGTTTCCTCTAAATTAAACATAATATTCATGTTTTGAATTGCTTGTCCTGAGGCGCCTTTTACCAGATTATCTATGCAAGCCATGATAACCAAATTAGAGTCCTCATTTTTTTGTGAAGAGGAAAAAAGTGATATTTGACACTTGTTGGTATTATTTACGCTTTTTGCTCTTGGATATTCTTCTTTAAGAACTTCAACAAAGCTAGATTGCTCATAATAAATTTTATACATTTTGTGCAACTCATCTAAGTCTAAGTTTTTATAAGTAACATAATGAGTTGAGTAAATACCCCTTTGCATTGAACTCAAATGTGGAACAAATAGTAAATCAATTTCAGAGTTAATTTTATGTATTTGGTCGAGCATTTCAGGATAATGTCTATGTTTAGCTACAGCATATGCTTGATAATTATCAGACCCTTCTTTAAATAATTTATCGGGGTCTGGATTCCTCCCGGCACCAGTAATACCTGATGTTGCATTTATAATCACTCTTTGTTTTGACATAGAGTCAACTATCGGCAGAAGTGATAGAAGACTTGCTGTTGGATAACATCCAGGATTTGCAATTATTTTTGCTCTAGAAATTTTTTCTTTTTGATTTCTGATTTCAGGTAGTCCATACACAGCTTGATTGACTATATCGGGGCAAAGATGTTTTTTCCCATACCACTTTTCCCAAACATCGACATTCTTTATTCTAAAATCAGCTGATATATCAATAATTTTTATATTTTCATTTATTATGTCTTTAGCTAGATTCATCGCTACACCATTTGGTGAGGCAAAGAAAACAACATCGCAAGATGACAGATTATCGATATTACTATCGACAAACTTATTTTTTAAATTAACTTGAAGTCCATGAGTTTGATAGTAATCAGCTACATTTTTACCTTGGTGGTTTTTTGAAGTAAGAACATCTATAGATACATCAGGGTGTGTTATTAGCAAAGAAACTAGTTCTTGACCAGTAAAACCTGATGCTCCAACAATTCCTGCTTTTATCATTTTACACCTATTTTGTCTTTAATTGTTTAGGCACATTATACATTTAAAGGTAGAATAATAAATATGCTACTTTACAAAACACTTCATATAATCTTTATGGTTACATGGTTTGCAGGATTATTCTATCTGCCAAGATTATTTGTATATCATTCTCTTGCTGAAGATCAAATATCTAAAGACAGATTTAAGATAATGGAGAGAAAGCTGTTCTGGGGAATTATGACCCCTGGAGGAATCCTCACAATCTTATTCGGGGTTTTACTAGTAAAGTATCACGGCATGCCGCTCTGGCTTCAATTAAAATCCTTATTAGTATTTATACTCGTCTTGTATCATGTTTGGTGCGGAATGTTGTTAATGAAATTTAAAAATGATGCGAACATGCATGGCCATATATGGTATAGAGTTTTCAATGAGGTGCCAGTTATATTTTTAGTTCTTATAGTTATTTTAGTTGTTTATAAGCCTATCTAAAACTTCATTAAATTCTTTAAAAATACTTTTATATACGTCCCTTTTAAACTTGATCACACTTGCTATAGCAGTTTTTTTATCACCCCATTTCCAATCATCGAATTCAGCGTGTCCAATAGCTTGAAGATCTATATCTGTATCTTCTCCGATTAATTTGAGGAGATACCATTTCTGCATAGCACCATCAAATTTTTTATTATATCTTTGGAACACATGGGGTATATGATACACAAGCCACTTATTACTTACGCTTAAAACTTCAACAGATTTCTTTTTAAGCCCAGTTTCTTCATATAATTCTCGATACATTGCATCTTCAGCGGATTCACCCTTATCAATACCGCCTTGTGGAAATTGCCAAGCTTCCATTCCAATTCTTTTCCCTAACCAGAATAGACCGTCTTTATTCATGATAATCATGCCAACTCCTCTCCGATAATTTTTTTTATCCATATTTCTTTAATTAAAGCCAGAGTTTGTTTCTGCTTCTTTTATCATCCCCCATCTGCAGATATACTATGTACAGTATATACGACAAAAATCCTATATTAATTAAAAATATGAGCGAACTAATTATATTTGATCTTGATAACACACTTTTAGCAGGTGATAGTGACCGCAATTGGGGTATATTTTTATGTGAGCAAAATGTTGTTAAAAAAGACTATCTAGAAGAAAGCGAAAAATTTTATAACAATTATTATGACGGCAGTCTTGATATAGACGGCTTTTTAGCATTTTGTCTTAAGCCATTAATTAGTAATGATATGAGGGTGCTGAATAATCTAAGGAGAAAATTCATAGATGAAAAAATTAGACCAATTATGACATCTAAAGGAATGGATGAAATTAATTTAGCAAAAAAAAATAATCAAACTGTTATAATTGCTACCGCTACAAATGATTTTGTTACTAGACCGATAGCAGATTTATTTGGTGTAGATACTTTGATTGCTACAGAGTTTGAAACTATTGAAAATTGTTTTACAGGGAATATAGTGGGTATTCCTTGTTTTAGAGAGGGTAAGTTACAAAAAGTTACAAAATGGGCCAAGAAAAATAATTTTGATCTATCTGAAGCTACATTTTATACTGACTCCTTTAATGACTTACCTCTTTTACAAAAAGTAAAATATCCTATTATTGTAGATGGTGATGACAAATTAAAAGTTATAGGGGAAAGAAATAATTGGAAGTGTATGAGTTTTAGATGAAAATAAAATTACAAATTATATTCCTATTAGCTTTATTTATAGGAAGTAACTCTTTTGCAAACAAGATGATAATTGATGATATGACTAATCAATCTGGAAAACCAGATGAAGAATTTTGTGAGAGTGGCAATGCGAAATGGTGTTTTGTCACAGATAAAGTTATGGGTGGTCTTTCTAAAGGGTCTTTAGAAGTTATAAGAGAGGGTAATAATTATTTTTACAGAATGACAGGTGAACTTTCATTAGAAAATAATGGCGGGTTTATTCAGTTTCGTACAAAAATTGAAAATCATCCCGCGGATAAAAGTTATGAAGGCGTTCGCATGAGAATTAGAGGAAATAATCAAGAATACGCAGTTCATATAAGAACAAAGTATCTAATGTTACCTTGGCAATATTACCAATCTGTATTTCAAGCATCTGACCAGTGGACTACAGTCGAAATTCCTTTTGAATCATTCAAGAAATCTAATTTTTATCAACCGAGTTCAGTTGTATCTCAAGACATTAAAACTATTGGAATTGTTGCCATTGGTAGAGAGTTCAGGGCACAAATAGATTTAGCGTCTATCGAGCTATATTAGCCTAAAAAATAGTTCATATATCCAATTGCAAATATTGGTAACTGTAAGCCAAAATTTGTCATGACAGCTTTATCTTTCATTAAATATCCTGAGATCATCCAGCCTATTGCTCCAACTGAGTGAATAAAAATATATAGAGGATAAATATTGAATTGAGCAATTAAAATTCCAGTCAATACTAGAAACGTACTGCTCCACTTAAGTGTTGTAAGAGTCATAGGAAATCTCCTGTTGATTATGATCTTTGAAAAACTAGACGCAGCCAGTAGGTTTTGGAAGGCCACCATATTTTGCGATTTTTTTCATTGGCCCTGATTCAAAGACTTCATATAACTTACTTGCCTTTCTATCCATTCCAAATTCTTTTGCAAAATTGCGAACTGCAGGGACAGTACCTGTTTCATTGTACATTTCACGAGCTTTGTGGATATAAGTTTTAATTTCTTCAGTGATTTCAAAACCATCAGCATCTGCCATCTGATGCATGACCTCTTCTGACCAATCATTGGTGTTAATTAAAAACCCGTCGCCATCTCTGTTTAAATCCATAATTATACTCCTAAGATATTATTATATTATGTTTTCGGTAATGTAACACCTTTTTGCCCTTGATATTTACCTTTGCGATCTTTATATGATGTTTCACAAACGTCATCTGATTCTAGGAAAATAAACTGAGCTACTCCTTCATTGGCATATATTTTTGCAGGCAACGGTGTAGTGTTTGAAAATTCTAATGTCACATGTCCTTCCCATTCAGGCTCAAGTGGTGTGACATTCACAATAATTCCGCATCGTGCATAAGTTGATTTACCTAAACATAAAGTGAGGGTCTGTCGTGGAATCCTGAAATACTCAACTGTCCTTGCAAGAGCAAAAGAATTAGGTGGGATAATACAAACATCAGATTTAACATCGACAAAACTCTGTTCATCAAAAGCTTTTGGGTCCACAAAAGCTGAATTAATATTTGTAAAGATTTTAAATTCATCAGAACATCGGACATCATATCCATAGCTTGATGTTCCATAAGAGACTATAGAACCTGTCCTATTTTTCTTTACTTGATCATATTGAAATGGCTCTATCATTCCATGGCTTTCTGCCATTTCTTTTATCCACTTATCTGATTTTATTGCCATTGAAACATTCTAACATACAACTATGGATTCACGAGGTACTATCCAAGAAACAAGTTTATACTTAGGATGAATTAATCGTTCTGAATGACAATTTTTGGAAAGGCAGAGCTATAATCTTTTTTACGCATGGATAGTGTCGCAGCCATCTTTCTAGCAATTTCTCTATAAGCTAAAGATGCGGGATCCATAGGATTTGATGAAACGGTAGGTGTTCCTTTGTCCATTTCCTCTCTAATTTGTTTTTGCAGTGGTAGCTCTCCCAATAGTTTAACATCTGCTTCAGCAGCAAGTTGTTCACCACCTCCTTCGCCAAATATGCTTTCGATATGACCACACTTTTCACAAACGTGAGTACTCATGTTCTCGACGATACCTAATACTGGTACTTCGACCTTTTCAAACATTTTTAATCCTTTTCTTGCATCAATTAAAGAAATATCTTGCGGCGTAGTTACAATTACCGCTCCGCTTACTGGTATTTTTTGACATAAAGTAAGCTGAACATCGCCTGTACCAGGTGGGAGATCGATAATCAGATAATCTACATCTTTCCAATTTGTGTCTGTTAATAATTGTTCAAGTGCCTGAGTGACCATAGGGCCTCTCCAAATCATAGGAGTATCTTCCTCGACTAATAGGCCAATTGACATAGATTGTAATCCATGACCAATTTTTGGTTCTAGCGTTTTACCATCAGTAGAATCAGGTTGCCCGCTTACACCCAACATCCTGGGAATGCTTGGTCCATAAATATCTGCATCAAGAACTGCAGCTGTTGCACCCTCTTCTTTAAGTGCTAAAGCTAGATTAACAGCAGTGGTAGATTTTCCAACACCACCTTTGCCTGAGGCTACAGCTATTATATTTTTAATGCCTTTGATTCTATCAACTGATTTTTGGACGGTATGGGGAATTATTTCATAGCTCAAGTCTAGATTTGGTTCGGCATCAGGATAGGCATCTTTTATTTTCTTTTCCATATTTTCATGGAACGCTTGCATAATTCCCTCTGCTGGCCAACCTAGCACACATTTGATATAAACTTTGTTGCCATCTACTTTGATGTCTTTGACAGTATTACCGCTAACAAGATCGGTTCCCATGTAGGGGCATTGGTAATCCTTTAATAATGCTTCTATATTCTCTTTATTCATTCCCTTAGTCCTTTTAGTTGTTTTAATATACAATACACTTAATGTGCGAGGTCTTATTATAACCTTATACGTAATAATTTATAGGCAAATAATTAAAAATCAATGAGAAGAATCTTAGTCACCAGTGCGCTTCCCTACGCCAACGGATCTATACATTTAGGTCACTTAGTGGAGTATCTTCAAACTGACATTTGGGCTCGAAGCCAGAAGATGGCAGGTAATGAATGTGTTTATATTTGTGCAGATGATGCTCATGGCACACCAATTATGCTTAAAGCAAGAGAGATTGGTATCACTCCAGAAGAATTAATTGAGAAAACATACAAAGAGCACACAAAAGATTTTAAGGATTTCCAAATTGAGTTTGATAATTTTCATACCACGCACTCAGATGAGAATAAAGAAATATCAGAGAAGATATATGTTGCATTGAGAGAAAGAGGAGACATTAATAGCAAGAAAATAGAACAGTTTTATGATGAGCAAGCGAAAATGTTCTTGCCGGATAGATTCATTAAAGGAGAGTGTCCAAAATGTGGTGCTAAAGATCAATATGGTGATTCATGCGAGGAATGTGGTGCCACCTATTCTCCAAGTGATGTGAAAAATCCTATATCAACAGTTAGTAACACTAAGCCTATAAAAAAGGAAACAGAACACGTTTTTTTTAAGCTAAGCAGTTATGAGAATTTTTTATCAAAATGGATGAGCGATAATGATATCCAGAAGGAGATTAAGAATAAACTTAGTGAATGGCTATCTAGTGGTCTTGCTGATTGGGATATCACACGAGACAAACCATACTTTGGATTTAAAATACCCGATTTAGAAGATAAATATTTTTATGTTTGGTTAGATGCACCAATTGGTTATATTGCATCTCATAAAAATTATTGCGATAAAAAAAATAAAAATTATTTAGATGATTGGAAAAAAGAATCTGAAACAGAAATTTATCATTTCATCGGAAAAGATATTGCATATTTCCATGGACTTTTCTGGCCAGCAATTTTAGAAGGTGCAGGTTTGAAAAAGCCTAATGGTGTCTTCTGTCATGGATTCTTAACAATTGACGGAGAAAAAATGTCAAAGTCTAGAGGAACCTTCTTTAATGCTAGAACATATTTGAATCATTTAAGCCCTGATTATCTAAGATATTATTTTGCAAGTCGTCTTACTAATAAGATTGAGGATATAGATTTAAATTTTGAGGACTTCATTGCAAGAGTGAATTCAGATTTAATAGGTAAAATCATTAATATAGGTAGTAGATGTGCGAAATTTATAAACAAAGATTTTAAAAATCTACTTTCTGAGAAACTAGGTAATAATAAATTAATAGAATCTATTTGCAGCAGGAAAAAAGAGATTATTGATAATTATGAATCAAGAAATTATGCGGCCAATATGAGATTAATAACCGGTATGAGTGATGAGGTTAATAAATATCTTGATGAAGAGAAGCCATGGATAAAAATTAAAGATGAAAATACAAAAAATGCTGTTCAACAAATTTGCACAGATGGATTAAATGCTTTCAGAATAATTAGTACATATTTAAAGCCTGTACTGCCAGAAATTGCGAAGAAAGTAGAAGAAATGCTAAATTGCGAATCATTAAATTGGGATAATATTGACAATCATTTATTAAATAAAAAAATTAATGCATTTGAACCATTATTAACTAGAATAAACACTGAGAGTATCGAGAAGATGAAAGAAGAAAATAAAGCTGAAAATATAGTAACTGAAAATATGAATCAAATTGAAATTGATGATTTTGCTAAAGTAGATTTACGAATTGCAAAAGTTATAAATGCAAAGGAACTTGAAGATTCTAGAAAACTTTTAGAACTTGAAATAGACCTAGGTAATGAAACTCGTACAGTTTTTGCAGGTATAAAAAAATCATATAGCCCTAATGAACTAATTGGTAAATCTGTTGTGGTTATTGCAAACCTAAAACCACGTAAAATGAAATTTGGTATTTCAAACGGCATGGTTCTAGCAACTCAAAATGATGGGGATATTATTATCCTTCAACCAGAGAAAGATGTGCCCCCTGGTTCCAAAATATCATAAATGAGCGACAAAGAACTAATTAATACAATTATAGAAGCTCTTCCTCAATTACAATGCAAAAAATGTGAATATCCTGATTGTGCCAGTTATGCCTCCTCAATAGTTGAAAAAAATGAGAAGACTAATAAATGTGAACCGGGCGGTAGTAAAACTGAAACACAATTGAATAAAATTCTATCAAATCCCTCAAAACAAGTATTGCAACAAACTAAGAAACACTTTATTGCAAAAATAGTAAAAGAAGAATGTATTGGATGTACCATCTGCATTAAAGTGTGCCCTGTTGATGCAATTGTTGGTGCTAAACATATGATTCATGTAGTACTAGAGGATCAATGTAATGGATGTGAATTATGTATCAAAGAATGTCCAGTGGATTGTATGTCAATGATAGAAAGTTCGAATAGACAAAAATGGACATGGCCCTCAGCAGAAGCAGAAAAATCCAAGATGCACTATTATCAACGTATCAGTAGACTTGATTATCTTAAAGAAGAAAAAAATCAAAGTAGACAAAAAGCTTTAGACGAAAGTGAAATGGACAGTTATATTGACTATGCTATTGAATCTCAATCTAAAAAGAAAATAAAAAAATATGAATAAAGATAAAATTGTTAAAGTCTTTGAAGTTTTAAGAGATGAACAACCGGAGCCTGTAACGGAATTGTCTTTCAAATCACATTTCCAATTACTTATTGCAGTAATATTGTCTGCACAAGCTACAGATAAAAGTGTTAATGCTGCAACTAAAAAGTTATTTGCTGATGCCTCAACTCCTGAGAAATTATATAAATTAGGAATTAAAAAACTAAAAACTTATATTAAAACTATCGGCTTATATAACGCGAAGGCCATCAATGTTATCGCAACATCTGAAATTATTTGGAAAGAGTATAAGAATAAAATTCCAAAAACTCGAGAAGAGCTTATGAAGTTACCAGGTGTGGGCAGGAAAACAGCTAATGTAGTTTTAAATAATGCTTTTGGGCAACATACTATTGGAGTTGATACGCATGTCTTTAGAGTCTCTAATCGTCTTGGTTTAGCTCCAGGTAAAACAGTGGAAATTGTTGAACAGAAATTAATGAAAAGTATACCTGACGAATTTAAAAAACATGCTCATCACTGGCTCATAATTCTAGGAAGATACACATGCATAGCGAGAAAACCTAAATGTAGTTTATGTAATGTAGTCAAATATTGCTCTTACAAATCAAAAAATCTAAATGATTAAAAAAGAAATACTTATTTTTTTATTTATACTCTCGATTGGAGCAAGTTATTTTTTACAAATATCATTATTAGAATATTTGCTAATCTTAGCTTTTCTAACATATATATTTCTATCTCTATATAAAAAAAATAGGCATATCGGACTTCCTGCGCTGACAGCTGTTTTTACGGTGCTTGTTACACTCTATGTCTTTGGATTAATAGGAAATTGTCATCTTTGTAGCACAAAAAAAGATGGAATTATTTTCTTTTGCAATAATATTTTTGATATAGCTCCACTTGCATACGATAAGCAACTTGGTGACAAACAATGTACTAAAGAATTGATTTGGGTTTGGCCGCCTAAGTCTCAGATTCCAATTGATTAGCTTTAATTGTTCTCCAAATATTTATCATTTCAGATGGTTCAGCATAATCAATATTTCTTTTTTTCATCTCATTTTTTATTTTATCAAGCCTGTCCTTAAATTTGTCATTTGCTAATTGATTCATCTCGTTTAAATCAATTTGTAGATGTCTTGATAATGATATAAGTGAGAAAAACAAGTCACCAAACTCCTCGATTATATGATCTGGATTTGCTTTTTTAATCGCCTCATCCAGCTCATCAGTCTCTTCGCGGATTTTGCTTAACACTTTATCCAGTTCAATCCAATCAAGGCCTAACTTTTTTGCCTCTAACTGCAGTGCAATTGATTGTTCAATAAGATTATTTGACTTCATTCTGAAGATTATATAGTAATATAGCCAAATGGGTAGTAAACGAGAAATAGAACTTAAAAATTGGCTTAAGAATCATAATTATGATTTGTCATCATTTGTTGATCTTTCTGGCGATGCAAGTTTTAGAAAGTATTATCGAATAATGAAAGATGGAACTTCTTATGCTGTAATGGACTGTCCTCCTGATAAAGAGGCGCTGAGCCCCTTCATCTTAATTTCACATAAATTACATAAAGCTAAAGTAAATGTTCCCAAGATTTATGAGTGTGATGAAAAGAATGGTTTCTTGGTGCTTACAGATTTAGGCGATAATTTATATTCTAAAAAATTAAATGAAGAGACAGTTTATTGTTTATATACAGATGCGCTTGAGACAATCGTAAAAATGCAAAAAAATGTGGATTGTTCAAATTTAAAAAGTTTTGATAATTTCTATAATGAAGAAAATAACCTTTTTATCGATTGGTTCCTACGTCAACATTTATCAGTAGATATGACTGAAAATTTACAATTAAACTTACAAGAGGAATTTGAAAAAGTTAATATCATTTTAAAAAATATACCTCAATCTTTCGTGCATAGAGATTATCATTCGAGGAATTTGTTGATTACTGAATTAAACAATCCAGGTGTAATTGATTACCAAGATGCAGTGATAGGGCCTATTACCTATGACCTGGTCTCTCTGCTCAAAGACTGCTATGTGACTTGGGATGATGGATTAGTAGAAGATATGCTGGAGAGTTTCTTCAATCGTATTAAAACAAATGCATTGAAAAACATATCAGATTTTAGATATTGGTTCGATATAACAGGTCTGCAAAGACACATAAAAGCAATTGGAATTTTTTCAAGACTCAAATACAGAGATAATAAAGAAAACTATATAAATGACATTCCAAGAACATATGCATATATTGAAAAAGTCCTCAAAAAATATAAAGAACTTGCACCTCTTGAGGAAATTTTTAGTACTCTAGAGATTAGAAAAAAAATATCAATATGAAAGCAATAATATTATCCTCAGGTAAAGGCACTCGTATGATGCCACTAACTAAAGATATTCCAAAGCCAATGTTAAAGATAGGCAATGAATATTTATTAGAAAACAAAATTAAGCTTCTAGAAGATAGTGGGCTTAATGAAATTTATATAAATGTGGCATACAAGAAAAAAATCATTATGGATTACACAAGAAGTTTAAATAAAAATATTCAAATTGTTGATGAGGGTGATGAGCCACTTGGCACAGCAGCTGGAATAAGAAATATTACTAAAAACTTTTCTGATGAGGAGATAATAGTAATAAATAGTGATGTCTGGACAGATTTTAATATCAGTAAACTTTGTAAAACAAAACTCGATGATAACTTAGCTCAGATTGTTTTGATCAAAACACCAAATTATTTACCTGGTGATTTTAATATTGAAGGGAATAAAATAAAAGTTGGGAGTGACTATGTCTTCTCAGGTATTGGAAAATATCATACTAGACTATTCCAAAAATATGATTATAGAGAACTTGGTGATATTTTAAGAGCTGAGCAAAAAATAAGTTTTACAATTTACAATGGTCAGTGGATAGATATTGGAACGCCAGAACGCTTAAAAAAAGCTAAGCAAGAAGCATAAGGCCCCAAGATACTAGAAAAATACCCACAATTCTTCTGTAAGCTTGTGGATAGTTGTATGACAACTTTTCAAATAATACAAAAATAGTAAGAATGATTACCCACAAAATATTCATCACTCCCAATGCAAATAGTGTAAGCATTAACGCCCAACAGCAACCTACACAATAAAAACCATGTTTATATCCAATCAGATATGCGCCTAATTTACCATCTTGCCAATTATTAGTTAGAAAACTCAATGGCGATTGACAAACATTAAGGCAGGCATCTTTATAAGGTGTAAATTGATAAATACCTGCCAAAACTAAAACAAATGATGCAAGATAGACATGCACTGGCTCCATCATCATGGTTAGATATCCATTTGTATGTAGAAAATATTGTGGCAAGGTAATGAATAGACTAAACAATATCCAACTAGATAAATATCCAAATAATAATAACATTGGGGATGCTGATTCTTGATCTTGAGATTTTCTTCGTAAATTAAGAGTTGTGTATAACATCAACATAGGGAGTATCGATGGTTTCATCATCGCAACCATCATCACAGACCACATCATAAATAATAAAAAGAAATCAATGAAAGACCACGTTCCTCCCATTGGAGGCATCCAAGTTAGAATGCTTGTGATAAGATTTCCATCACTACCCATCTTCATGTCTTTGTCCATAGACATTGAGCCATTCATATCATTTTTCATATTCATAGATTGATTAGACATGTCCATAGATGATGAATTATCAATGAATGGTAGGGTATTCATATGCCAGCCCATTCCAAGAATGTATAACCATGAAAATAGCAATACGATTGCTACACCGACGTATACAATCATTCTATCCTTCAATGGAGCTTGCATTATTTTTTCTGTCATAACACTAATAATTATGGCCCATATAAATACAGGCCATAATAATATATAAAGTTACAAATTAAACTTCAACAGCTTTTTGTTTGTTCGCGCCATCGAAATATACGAATGGTGAACTTAAGCCGTTACCACCTTCCCAAGAATGGCTGATGCCATGATCATTGTAAGTTAGCTTTGAAGCTTTACTCACAGTGATAGGATACGGTGGAGCAACCGCTAAAGGTGTATCGTGAACTACAACTGGACGGCCTGCAGCGCCACCGAGTTGTTCCATTTTATTTTCAGCGATACCTTCAACAATTACATGTCTTGAAGGAGCATTAACCATATAGGTGATTTTAGCTCTTTTAGTAGGTAAATACTGACGAGGTTCGCCCTCTGCGCCTTTACCTAAACTTGCAATAACTCCCAAGTGGCCACCATGTGCACCGTGGTATGCCTCTCTAAGAGCATTAAATTGCGAAGATGTAGCACGTTCATCTATATAGACTGCCATTTCAAATTGTCCTTTAAGTAGGTTTTCTGGAGCATGTAACCACATTGATACGTTAAGTCCACTGACATCAACAGTTCCAACGTGTCCTTTTTCTATGTTCCAAGTTAAGAAAGCCTTGCAATACCCTTGTGTAGGATCTAAAAGTAGTAAGCATGGACATATAGTGTCACATGTACATGATTCAAAATATGAACCACGAAGATACATAGTATGGTCAGCTTTAGCAGCATCCGCATCTTGTGAGCCAAACATTGAGCCTACAATTGGAGTAGCTGCAGCAACCGCGCCAAGTCCTTTTAGAAAACCTCTTTTAGAATCTGAGACTTGTTTTTTGTCTTTTTTCATAGTTTTATCCATTTAATTAAATGTGCGAACACACAATATTAGAGTTTTCTAATGAAAGACTTCTAGTGTGTATCCCCATTCTTATTTTAGTCACATTTTATTCTATTATCAAAATATTTTGATTATTAGAGGTAATTAATTAATAAAAAATCTCAATGCAGAAATATTTTGTGTTAGAGTAATAGATGTAATTACAACTAGGGGGTCAAATGAGACACATTAAAATACTATCTGTACTACTTCTTGCAGGAATAATAACCGCATGTGGTGGCGGGACATCTGCTCCATCAGAGTATATGGTTAAGATCTATCCGATTGAGAATGACTTTGATCGCTTTGAGACTGTTGGCCCAGTTTCATCACGCGATGAATGTACAGCTAAGGCTATGGAAATGAAAGCAGCAGCTTATCAATGCGAGCCTAAATAAATTACGTAAGTAAAAAACGTAAAATTTTAAAACCGCTGACATCTAGAATCAGCGGTTTTTTATTTGAAGTTAGTGATAAAACTTTTTGCTAGATAATAGAGACCCATAGATACGGGACCGGCGGTATCTGAAATAATTTCATTATTAATTCTTACAATTGGAACAACTGGATTAGTAGAACTTGAACAGAAAATTTCATCTGCATCAAATAGTTCACTTTCTGAAATATCACATTCAGAAAATCTCAAACTGTTTTCTTCAATTAAGTCTGTTAAAAATTTTCTTGTTATTCCAGGGAGCAGTTTATTGCTTAATTTAGGTGTCTTGATAACATCATCTTTTACAATGAAAACATTGCTTGCAGAACCTTCTGTGAGTTGGCCTTCTCTTAATAATAATGCCTCATAAGCATTATTATCATTTGCATGGTTTTTAAGCATTACATTAGCAAGTAGTGATGTTGATTTAATATTTGATTTAAGCCACCTGTAATCTTCTTCGATAATAGCTTTTTTACCCAACTTAATTTCACTCTCTTCAAATGGTTTATAATTTTCTCCCATAATAACTATAGTTGGATTACTTTTTTTATTAAAAACATGATTTCTTTTTGAATCTGGTCCTCTTGAAATATGTACATAGATGTAATGGTCTATGTAGCTATTTTTTTTTATAAGATCTGAGATGATATGACTAAAGTTATTGTCTACAACTTTAGAAGAATCAATATTAATAAGCTCTAAGCTACTACAAAGTCTTTCTATATGATTTTCTATGTAGAAAGGATTACCATTATAAACAGGAATCAGCTCATAGACACCATCCCCAAACAAGAAGCCTCTATCTAATATTGATATCTTAGCGGTATTTTTAGGTTGAAATTGTCCATTTATATAAACTATTTCTGACTCACTCATTATAAATCCATAAGGAAGGAATCTAGAGTTCTTCTGTATAAGGATCCTTTCTTAATACTCTCCAGTGCAGATAACTTTTGTGTATATATTATCTCGTTATCAAGTTTTATAGTCATAAAACCTATTACATCATTTTTATTTATTGGCGCTGATAGCTGCTTATCTATCACATAACTAAACTCAAGATTTTTTTTCTGCCTTCTTGGTATGCTGATAAATGTATCATCAATAACTCCATATTTTATTTCTAACTTATCACCCCCAAAAATCCTCGCTGTCGAAATAGCTTGCTCCTTCTCCTGAATTTTATGTGTTTCAAAGAATCTGAATCCATATTCTAGTAATGTTTTGCTTGCTTGGATTCGATATTCTGGAGTTGGTGCACCCATAACTACTGCGATTAATCTTCTTCCGTTTCTTGTAGCAGAGCTAGCCAAACAGTAACCAGCAGCTTTCGTAAATCCTGTTTTTATACCATCGACATTGTCATTAACAAATAAAAGTTTGTTGCGAGAATATTGTTTAATTTCATTAAAGGTAAATGCTTTCTTAGAATAAAGTTTGTAAAGGTTTGGGAAATTCATGATTAAAGATCTTGATAAAAGCGCGACATCTTCAGCAGTTGTATACAAACTATCATTTGGCAAACCTGTAGCATTAGAATAATTCGTATTGCTAAGGCCAATGTTATTGGCCATTTGATTCATATAAGTTGAAAATGTCTTTTCATCTCCAGATATATGCTCTGCAAGAGCGACGCTAGCATCATTACCAGATACAGTAATGACTCCTTGCAGGATATTTTTAAATTTTACCTTTTTACCTACTTCTATAAACATCTTTGACCCGCCAGTCTTCCATGCCTTCTTGCTAATTAAAACTTCCTCATCTAGAGACACATTTTTAGCTTGAATTTCAGTAAACGCTAGGTAAGCTGTCATAATTTTTGTAATACTAGCAGGTGGAAGTGTGAGATCATGATTATTAGATGCTAGGATCATGCCACTATCGTAATCCATTAATACATACGACTTTACATTTAAATTAGGAGCTGGTGGTATGGGTGATGCGAACGAATTATTCAAAAGAATAAAGCAGACTAAAAATGTAAATAAGTTCTTAAGCATTTTGAATATGTTAACACATCATATAGCACACATATTTATTTTTTTAACTCTTCAGCAAGTGTAAAAACAGCTAGCGCATACAATCTGCTACGATTATATCTTGTAATTGTATAAAAATTATTATGCCCCAAGGAATATACATTTTGATTACCCTCTAATTTCCTTATTATTGATAATTTCTCATTTGGCTCGATATAATCCAATGACTCGATGTCTAATTCATTCAGCAGTTTATACGACGTATGTGGTTTATAAGTTTTCTGTGATATGGAGTGAACGTTTTTATTATTCTTATAATTTTCAATATTAGTTAATATTTTCCCGTCTCTCTTCCAGCCATTTTTATGCAAATAATTTGCCACACTTCCGACGATGTCAGCATCTGAATTCCAAAGATTTACCTCTCCATCTTTATCAAAGTCAATAGCATAATTTCTATATGAGCTAGATATGAATTGAGGTTTTCCTAACGCACCTGCATAAGATCCATAAATATTACGGGGATCAAATTTGTTTTCTTTACATAATAATAAAAAATTTTCTAACTCGGATCTATAAAAACCAGATCTTCTACCTCTGTTTTCACTAAGAGACAATGAAGCGAGAGTATCAAATGTTTTAAATTTGCCCAGGTGTTTGCCATATTTTGTCTCAATACCAATTATCGCTGTAATTATCTCTCGAGGAACTCCAAATTCATAATATGCTTTATCAAGTATGTATCTATTAGCATTAATAAATTCTTTTCCCCCACGAATATTGTTTTTATTGACAAATAAACCTCTATAATTAATGCACTTCTTATCTTTTTTTGTACATCCATTCCAGGTCAATTTCCTCTCTGGTGCTTTTTTAATTAAACTTTTTATTCTCTTTTCTATTTTAACCTCGTCAAACAATTGAAATAATTCCGACTTATCATAATTATATTTTTGATTCATCGTGTTCACGAACTTTGTAACTTCAGTTTTATCTAACTGATTTCCATAACCAACTGTTGATATCGAAAATATAAATAATAGTACAATGAAGTTTTTCATTATTTTCTCATTAATCTTTGATGTGATTTAATAGACATTATTATGCCCAATGCAGAAAATACAGTTAACATAGATGTCCCGCCATAACTCATGAATGGTAAAGGGGCCCCAACTACTGGTAAAATTCCTATGACCATCCCTATATTTACAAGGACATATAGGAAGATAGTTAATGTAAGAGTGCCAGATAATATGCGAGCAAAATTATCTGTTGCTTTAATTGAAATGCTTATACCTCTTAGTGTTATTAATACATATAATGTTATCAAAACCATAACTCCCATAAATCCAAATTCCTCACCAAAAGCAGAAAATATAAAATCAGTATGATTTTCTGGAAGAAAGTCTAGCTGTGACTGTGTGCCGTTCATGTACCCCTTTCCAAAAAATCCTCCAGACCCTAAGGCAATCTTAGATTGTGCCAAGTGGTAGCCCGATCCTAATAAGTCTTGCTCAGGATTGAAAAATGATAGAATTCTTGATTTTTGATAATCATACATAAATGACCAGAGTAAAGGTAATGCCCCAAGTACTAAGATAAATCCCAGCAAGATATGACTAAACCTCACTCCTGATAGAAGAATAGCTAATACACCAGAACTTGTTATTAAAAGAGCAGTCCCTAAATCTGGTTGTTTAGCAATAAGGGCAGCCGGAATAACAATAATTAAAACAGCTATAATCAAATTTTTTAGTTTTGGAGGCAAGGCTTTATCTGAATAGAAAGAGGCAATCATCAAGGGAACAAAAATTTTCATCAACTCTGAGGGCTGAAACCTCACAAAATAAAAATCTAGCCAACGGTCAGCAGACTTGCCAACTCCAAAAAATATTGTGAGTATGAGGAGTATAATTCCCAGAAGATAAAGAATAGGTGAAAATAATCTAAAATTATCAGGATGAATTTGTGCAAGAAGTATCATGGCAACAAGACCTACAAAAACCCTTACTAATTGTTTTAAAATTAAATTACTATCAGCGCCTGACACACTAAATAATGTTACAAGACCTAGGATTACTATAATCATCACTATCATAAATAGTTTTAGATCAATTTTTAGCAGTGATGAAACTCCACCAAATTGACTATTACTAATACTCATTGGCTTGCCACGGTTGGTTTATTTTTTTCAAAGTAAAAGTTTATGATATCTCTAGCAATAGGTGCAGCTACTGCCGAGCCACTCCCGCCGTTATCAACTATCACTGAAACAACAATCTCTGGTCTATCAAAGGGGGCAAAACTTATGAATAATGCATGGTCTTGAAGTGATTTTTTACCTGTCTTACCCTTATCTAAGTTATATACCTGAGCTGTCCCTGTTTTTCCAGCAATTTCAATTTGATCTACTTTTTTAAGATGTGACGCCGTTCCAATCTTAACGTCATGTACCACCCTCCACATTGCATCATTTACGATGTTTAGACTTTCATTATCGATATCTATCATATTTTTATTATTTTCATAGCTATATTCGCTATGAGTATTATCAATTCTATTGTGACTTTTCAATAAAAGATGAGGAGTAACGCTATTACCTCCTGTTGCCAACAAAGATGTAGCATTGGCTAATTGTAATGGAGTAACAAGGAAATATCCTTGCCCAATACCAATATTAAGTGTCTCGCCTGGGTACCACGATTCCTGACGGGTATTATTCTTCCACTCACGAGACGGTAGTAATCCAGATCGTTCTCCATATAAATCAATAAATGTTTTATTTCCAAATCCAAATTTATCAAGTTTTTCGTGAATGAAATCAATCCCTGAAATTTTCGCTAGATGATAGAAGAATACATCACAGGAAGAAGCGACAGCGGAAGATAAATTCACATTAGCATGTCCATCGCGTTTCCAACATCGAAAAGGTCGCTTATAATTAGCTAATTTGTATGAACCAGAACATCCTACCTGAGATGACTTGTGAATAATTCCTTCCTCTAAGGCAACAATTCCAAAGAACGGCTTGATAGTGGACCCAGGCGGGTACTGTCCTATTAATGCTCTATTAAAAAGAGGTTTATCATTATCATTTAGTAATCTATTATAATCTTTTTTTGTGATACCACTTGCAAATTTATTAATATCATAGCCAGGGTAGCTGACAAAGCTTAAAATATCACCATTGTTTGGGTTCATCACAATTATTGAACCTCTTTTGTTTTTTAGTTGCTTGTAAGAAAACTTTTGCAAATCAATATCTACAGTTAGATAAATATCACTTCCTTTTTGGGCAGATTGTTTTTCTATAACTCTTATAATTTCATTTTTAGCATTAGTCTCTAATTTTTCATAACCCGGTAAGCCAGATAGGATATTTTGATAAAATCTCTCTATACCAATTTTACCAACGTGTGTCATACCCTCTTTAATTTCAATAACCGAATCAAAATCTACATCAGATAGTTTTCCTGTATAACCAAGTAAATGCGAAGTAGCCATTGGGTGTGTATACCTTCTATTTGATCTAACTATCAATTCCATTTCAGGTAATAAATATTGATCGACAGACAACCTCGTAAACTCCTCTATAGAAGTATTTTTTTGTATTGTGATCTCTTTAAGTTTTTTATTGTTTATTTGGTTCCTAATAGAACTAATGCCATTCTCGTCTAATGAAAAGACTCTAGTGACATTTTGAACAAATTTCTCTAGAGAAAGTATGTTTTCTTTTTTTGCAATTATGTCGAATGTATCAAAACTTTCAGCAAGAATTCTACCGTGGCGATCATATATGTTCCCCCTTATAGGCTCAATTGGTCTAATCCTAATTCTATTATCATCAGCTTTTGTGATATAAAGTTCATGATCAGTGATCTGAATTTGATATATATGATTTAAGTAAAATAATGCAATAGAAATGACGACGGCGCTGGCTATCAGCGCACGTATCTTATGGAAAAATCTATCATCCTCAGGATTATTAATAGATTCCCAGCTAGATTTTTCTTCAAACCTAGCTTTTTTTCTGTTAGTCTCATGTCGATACTTACTTGCCATATCTGTATTATAAGTAAGAAATACAAAAGGAAAAGAAAAAAGGATATATGGAGGTCTAAATGAATTCAATACCAATATTTTTAGGGCTTTTTGGGTTGGTTTCTGCTTATTTATTATTTGCAGTGGTAAAAAAGTACCCATCAGGAGATAAGAAATTGACAGACATTTCTGATGAAATCCATCTAGGTGCGATGGCTTTCATGAAGAAAGAGTATTCTATATTATTTATTTTCTCTCTTATTTTAGTTGTTGGCATATACCAGGGACTTGGAGTTGATAGCACAATAGCATTTATAGTTGGAGCGGTGAGTTCCTCTGTAACTGGTTTTATAGGTATGTACACAGCTACTAAGGCAAACGTAAGGACTGCCAACGCCGCACAAATATCAGGTGTTAAAGATAGTTTATCCGTTGCGTTTTTTGGGGGATCAATCATGGGTTTGACAGTAGCCGCTATGGGTCTGTTAGGATTAGGTCTTCTATACATACTTTATGGTGGGGATCCAAAAACAGCTTCGACTATTCACGGGTTTGGTATGGGTGCATCGACTGTTGCGCTCTTTTCCAGAGTCGGTGGAGGAATTTTCACAAAATCAGCTGATGTCGGTGCTGACTTGGTTGGTAAAGTTGAAGAAAATATTCCAGAGGATGATCCCAGAAATCCGGGAGTGATTGCTGATAATGTTGGCGATAATGTCGGTGACGTTGCAGGAATGGGTTCTGATATTTTCGAATCATATTGCGGAGCTATAATAGCAACAATAGCAATTGCATCAACAATGCTTCCGTCTGAATTGACCAACCTTGGTCCTCGAGATACGCTTATGTTTCTCCCTCTTGCGCTAGCATCACTTGGTTTATTTTGTTCGGTAATTGGAATTCTTATTATTAAACTATTAGCTAGTAGCAAAAACAGTAATGAATCAAACATTGCAAATTCATTGAGAGGTGGGACATTTGCTGCTGCCTTATCTTTTATAGTGCTGGCCTACTTCGTGATCGTATTTATAGGGGTAAGTGAAAATGCATGGTATGCCGTTTTATCTGGAACTGTTGGGGGAATTATAATTGGGCTAGTGACTGAATATTATACTGGAGGATCTCCAGTTAAAAAAATTGCCGAACAAGGTCAAACGGGCTCGGCTACTGTAATCACTACTGGTTTATCTGTTGGTCTACAGTCTGTCGTTATTCCTATCTTGACACTTGTAATCATAATATTCTTATCAAATTATTTCTCAGGATTATATGGAGTTGGAATCGCGGCAGTTGGTATGCTAGCTACTGTAGGAATAACAATGGCAATAGATGCCTACGGTCCTATCGCTGATAATGCAGGAGGTATTGCAGAAATGGGTGCTCTCGGTGAAGAAACTAGAAAGATCACAGACAGCCTAGATGAAGTCGGAAATACGACAGCTGCAATAGGTAAAGGATTTGCAATTGGAGCAGCAGCTTTGGCTGCACTCGCGATAATAACTGCATTTGTACAAGAAGTTAATCACAATCGAGAAGAGGCTATGCAGTTACTTCTGACTGATACCAATGTGCTAATAGGGTTATTTATAGGTGGCATGATTCCATTTTTAGTTGGATCTTTAACTATTACTGCAGTTGGAGATGCAGCTTACAGTATGATAAATGAAATTAGAAGACAGTTTAGAGAAATTCCTGGGTTACTAGAAGGCACAGGTAAACCTGATAATCAGAAATGTGTAGAAATAGCAACTGAAGCTGCTTTAAAGAAAATGGTCCTACCTGGAGCGATAGCTGTATTCGCGCCAGTCATCGTTGGATTTGCTTTTGGTGCTGAAATGCTCGGTGGTCTCTTAGCTGGAGGGCTTGTAAGCTGTATTCTTCTAGCTTTGACTATGTCTAATTCTGGAGGGGCATGGGATAATGCGAAAAAATTTGTTGAGAAAGGGAACTATGGTGGGAAAGGTTCGGAGACTCATAAAGCTGCAGTTGTTGGCGATACAGTAGGAGATCCTCTTAAAGACACCTCAGGACCATCAATGAATATTTTAATTAATGTTATGGCAATAGTGAGTCTAGTTATAGCACCATTACTGTAACTTTCAGGGAGTATAAATATGAATATATTGTTTTTAGGAGCGCCTGGTTCCGGCAAAGGAACACAATCAAAAAATATAGAAAATGAATTCAATATCCCACAAATATCAACCGGGGATTTATTACGTGCAGAAACGGCATCAGGATCAAAATTAGGGGAAGAACTAAAAGAAATTATGTCCTCTGGGAAATTTGTAAGTGATGATATTGTTTTGGAATTAGTTTCAAAGAAGATTACTTCAAATGATTGCAAGGAAGGGTTTATTCTTGATGGGTTCCCACGAAATATATCTCAGGCCTCAAGTCTCGATAACTTATTAAACAAGCTAGATGTTGCATTAGAGCATGTCTTTTTGATCGATGTGCCTACAGATCTAATAATTAAAAGATGTGTTGGCAGAATCACATGTGACACCTGCGGGAAAATTGAAAATGAATATTTCTCAGATTATAAAGAAGGAGATTCATGTGGTGATGGTGTATTTGTAAAACGTGCTGATGATAACGAGGAAACAGTAACTAATCGACTAAAAGTTTATTCTGAACAAACAGAGCCAATCATAGACTATTATGAAAAAAAGGGGATACTTCATAGAATAACAGGCGGCGAAGACGGCCCGGAAAGATTAACACAAGAAATAATCACGATTATAAATAACTGATATATATCTGCACTGATGAGAAAGTGATATAATTTCTCAGTAATGTTTTCTAATTCTTTAAAAAATTCTACCTTAATTCTATATTTGGTTGCATCAAATATTGCCTCAGCAAGCGGATCTTCATTTCTTGAGGACATGAAAGGCAACGTATCATCACTTTTAGAGGAACATGGTATTAAGCCATATGTTATCCCTCTTCAACAGGGTAAATATCTTGACGAAACAAAATTAGAACAAGTTATAACTGGGCTGTCAAAAGAACAGGTAGAGTATCTGATCGGATTACCATCTATCAAGAGCCCTTTCGATAGTAACAGATGGAACTATATATATTATGATAATCTAGTTACTCCTGATATAAAAAATCTCAGCATAGTTTTTAAAAATGAAAAAGTCTTTCAAATTATTTCTGACGGTGAAATTTTAAAATCTTTCAATGCCCAAGAAACTACCTCTATTATTATCTCTGAGAAGATGCCAATAGAAGTAAAAGTCCAAAAGGATAAAAAAGATCAGATCGATGAACCTATAATTAAACTATCACTAGACTCAATAGTTACATCATCGAGAGATATTGACGTATGTAAATTAAATGACTTTGAAGTATTTGCTGATATGAAAACACTTCAAGATGCAGATGAAAGCACATTAGAGATACGTGCTGATAACCAAACACAAACTGGGGAAATATTTACTGCCACTGGGGAAGCAGAAGCTGAAAGACAAGGAGACTTACTAAGGAGTGACACCATTACCTATAATACAACTACAAAAAATTTGAATGCTAAAGGTAAAGTTTCTTATTTCAGTGAGGACTTATCAGTTTATTCTGACGAAGCGTCTTACGATGAAAATACAAGCAGAGTAGACTTTAATAATGCTAAATATTATCTGACCAAAAAAGAAGGTGTAGGAAAAAGCGAAAAGATAACAATGTTTAGTAATAAGGATGTAAAACTTATTGGAGGAACTTATACCGCCTGCAATATTGATGATCCTGACTGGGAGATAACTTCTACCACAACATATTTATATGAGAAAAGTGAGAGAGGTCATTCATATAACATGCTAATGAAATACAAAAATCTACCAATATTCTATACTCCTTTTATTAGTTACCCTCTTACAGATAAAAGACAATCTGGAATATTAACACCGTCATTTGGAAGTGCAGGTGACAGTGGCTCATCAGTCTCAATTCCATATTATTTTAATTTAGCTGAAAATTATGATGCTACTATACAGCTGACTAACTTAAGTGATAGAGGATTATTATTCGATAATGAGTTTCGTTATCTTGGAAAAAATTCTAATACACTTATCAATTTCACAAGTCTCGAAGATGATGATGAATTCGGGGATGACAGATACCTCTATAGTATTAGAGATACAAGATCAATTATCAACAATCTTTCAAACTCTGGAATTTCACTTTCTAGCAGTATTTTCTATAACAGAGTCTCTGATGTAGATTACTTTGATGATTTTGGAGATTCATTGAGCATTACCAGTCAGTCAAATGTCACCAGAGACATAAGGCTATTCGGACAAAGATATACGGAAAACGGTATGTTGGACTTTGATTTTTCGAGCATATCTTACCAGCCTGCACAAAGTGGAGTGAATGAACAATATCAAACTGTCCCCTCATTGAAATTAAGTTATAGAGATACTAAATCAACTGGTTACTATCTCAATATTAAATCTAGCTTAGATAAATTCAAACACAATGATAGCTCAAAAGCTGAGGGTACAAGATACCTGTTTTATCCAAGCGTTGAATACCCAATACAAAATAATAGCTGGGAAGTACTTCCTAAGTTTGGTCTAAGATATATTGATTATGATGTAGATAATAATTCGACATCTACCAAATCAAAAGTTACTCCAATAACAAGTTTGCGCGGTAAGATTTATCTAGAAAAAAATGTGGGTGATAAATTATACACTCTTGAGCCAGAGCTTTATTTTTTGTATATTCCCGTTGGTAACCAAGATGATAATCCAATATTTGATACTGGTTTAAAAGAATTTAAATATTCTCTTTTCTCTGAAAACAAGTTTTATGGTGAAGATAGATTAAATGATGCAAAACAAATGACCATGGCTGTAACACACAGAATTTTTGATGATTATAGTGGCGATGAGCTTTTCAGTGGGACTTTGGGTCAAATTTTCTACTTTGATGATAGGGATGTAAATTTGACGACGAATACGAAAAAACACTCTGATTCATCCAACATCATTGGTCTAGCTAACGCTAGATTAGACAAGTATAGTACTTTGAGTATAGGTTCGGTGTTTAATCCTCATGCTGGTCACGGGATGAGAAATGTCGTCAGATATAGATATAACAATAGCAAAGGTGTTAACCATCGTTTACTCAATGCAGATTACAGATTTATAAGAGGCAGTGAAGAAGAAATTGACCTTTCGGGGGTTTATTCATTTAATAAAAATTTCTCTATAGTAGGAAAGTACAACTATTCATTTTCAAATAGCAGATCAAACGTAGAAGACTTAATAGATACTATGTTTGGTTTAGAAGTTAATAGTTGCTGTTATGCATTAAAGATTGTTGCTAGAAATTATTGGACTGGAGTGAAGAAAGATAATATTTTATATGTTGAATTCCTACCTAAGGGACTTACTACAACTAACAATAAAACATCAAGTGTACTCAGAAGGGGTATACCTGGCTATAGGGATAATTTTACATATGAGTAAATTACAAGCATACATATTCTGTGTAACTCTATTAATATCTATTTCAGGGCATACAATTGACGATAAGATTGTCGCTATCGTAAATGATAATGTTATTCTCCAGTCGCAATTAGATGATAAATTATCAAACTTTGATAGGCGCCAAATGAGCAGACTCGAATTAGCTAAATTAAAAAATGATGTCTTGGAGAAATTAATAGAGGAGTCACTCATACTGCAAGCTGCCTCTAGACTAGGTATAAAAATTACTGATATTGATGTGCAAAACCGAATCCGGTTAATTGCAGAGGGTCAAAAATTGACTGTACTTCAACTAAAACAAGAGATAGAGAGACAGAATATAAACTATTTAGATTATATACGTAATATTAAGAATCAAATTATGATACAAGAGCTTTTTAGAACGCAATTTACTAATAGAGCTTATGTTTCTGATGAGGAGATTCAAAGCTATCTCAAAAGAAACAACATATCATCTGGTGAAGATAATCAAGTGGATATCGAAGAGTACATGATTAAAAGTGAAAATAATTCCATAGATCCTGGTAAAGCTAATCTAGTTTTGAATTCAATAAAACAAAATGGTTATGATGAAACAACCAATAAATATCCAAAAATAAAAATTGAAAAAACGTCACTTAATGATGCAATTTACAGTAAACTTCCAGAAATATATATAAATAATCTAAAAATACTAGATGAAAAAGGATTTTCTAAAATATTTTCTACTGGTCGTGGTTATACATTGCTAAAGCTGACAAGTAATAATATGACTATAACTGAGTATAAAGTTAGCCACATACTATTAACGACTAATCCAATGGAAGATAGAAAAAGAATAATGAATCGTTTAATAGAGATAAAGAAAAATACTAATACCATTGAGGATTTCTCAGAGCATGCACGTAAAGTTTCTTTAGATAGAGCATCAGCTATCAATGGTGGGAGTCTAGGTTGGATTTCTGAGGATGCTGTAGTTAAAGAGTTTAAAAGTGTAATGGTAGTTACTAATATAAATACAGTAAGTGAACCATTTAAAACAAAATTTGGCTGGCATATATTATATTTAGAGGATAAAAGAGTTAAAGATATTTCAGATGATGTAATGAAAAGAAGAGCTATGAACATTCTTAAAGAAAGAAAAGTTGTTGTAGCTAGAGAAGAATGGCTGGCTAAACTTAAGGACCAAGCTTATATAGAGAAACTAGAATGACTAATAAAATTGCCATTTCTCTAGGTGATCCAGCTGGTATTGGTCCAGATATTTGTGTATTAATGGCTGAAAAATATATTAATAAGAACCATATAGTCATAACAGACCCATCGCTATTAGAAAAATCCGCAGATAAGCTAAAGCTTAAGGTAAATATAAATATCGTTAATAAAGAGAATCTTAAAACACAAAGTGGCAAATCTATAATCAATGTTTTACCGATCTCTCTAGCTGCAAAAAATAAACCTGGAGTGATGTCTTCAAAAAATGCATCATTTGTAATTGAAGTAATTCGCACTGCTGCGATAGGCTGCATGGATAAAAAATTTGCAGCAATGGTAACTGGTCCGATATCAAAGTCTATTCTCAACAATGGCGGATATAAAATATCGGGTCATACCGAATTTTTAGCATCTATCTGTAAGTCTAAATCAATAATGATGCTTATGAATAATAAATTGAAAGTAACGCTCCAGACGATACATTTACCGCTTAAAGATGTCATAAAAAAAATAACAAAGAAGAATGTCATCGAAAAAATTAGAATAATAAATAATGATATGATAAAAAAGTTTGGAATTAGTCAGCCCAAAATCCTAATCTGTGGATTAAATCCTCATTCTGGTGAAGATGGACTGCTTGGAACTGAAGAAATTAAAGCAATTAAACCTGCTGTTAAAATACTTAATAACGAGGGTATTAAAATTGATGGGCCAGTTCCTGCAGACACAGCATTTATAGCCAAATACATAGAGAAGTATGATGTTATTCATACTATGTACCATGATCAAGGACTACCAGTGATTAAATATGATGATTTTAGTAGAACTACAAATGTTACATTGGGGCTTCCAATAATACGCGTATCTGTAGATCACGGTACGGCGACAGATTTAGTTGGGACTGGTGATGTTGATATATCAAGTTTTACTCAGGCATTAAAAGTAGCAAAAAATATATCTAGAAGTGCTTCATAAAAAAAGTCTAGGTCAGAATTTTATAATTGATAAAAATATTATCAAGAAATTAGTTCGTCATATTAATCCAAACAGTAAGGATATATTTTTAGAAATAGGTCCGGGTGAAGGTGCACTCACAGTCCCTCTTCTCGAAAAAGTAGAAAAAATATATCTAATAGAAAAAGACACAAGGCTCGCTAAAATATTAGACGATAAACTGCAACCAGCGAAGAAGAGAACTATTTATAATGAGGATATACTTAAGTTTAATTTCAATAAAGTAAAACCCAGTTTTAGACTGATAGGTAATCTACCATATAATATTTCTACAGAAATACTATTTAAAGTTTGTAAAATAAATAGAATTATAGACGTGCATTTTATGCTTCAAAGAGAGGTAGTGGAAAGAATGATAGCTAAGAAAAATTCTAAAGATTATGGGAGATTAAGTATAATGACTCAAGCCTATTTTATACCAAAAAAGTTATTTGATATATCAAAGAATGTTTTTGAACCTAAACCCAAAGTGACATCATCCTACGTAAGGTTGTATCCAAATAAAAATATATTTCAGGATGAAGATCAAGAAAATTCATTCATGAATATTGTCCGTCTAGCTTTTTCAAATAGGAGAAAAATGATTAAAACTTCCCTTAAGTTATTATTTAATGAGAGTGATTTTTTAAAAATGAATATTGATCCTAAGTATAGAGCTGAGAATCTTGATATAAATGATTACCTAAAGTTAGCAGAGAATGTATAAGAAGATACTTTCATATATTTTATTATTTAATATGCTCTATCAATACTCTATATTTTTTTCATGGTACCTGGGCGATCAACAAATACAAATAGAGCATGCCCTTATTAATGGATTGATAGCATTTATATCATCATTAGTTTTTATTATTTATATTCATATAATATATTTTCCTAAGAAGATTGTTAATTCTCCTAAAATAATGACTTTCCCTCCTTTAATAATGCTGGGGTCTTTCTCTCTAGGTTTTCTTATAGGTGTAATAAATTTATATTATTTTCAACTATATCAGCTACCAAATATTTTGGATGTTCTGCGTTCCTCTAATTTAGGTTTTATTTTAATTATATTTTCTTTTTTATTGATAAGCGTATCAGTCTATAGCTTTAGAAAAAATAATGAAGATCCAAACCCTACAACTCAAACTAGCATACTAATTACATCAGGTATATTTAAATATATAAGGAATCCTATGTATCTTGCATTAGTTATCTTCCAGTTAGGATTGGGAAGTGCTCTTAGCTTTATTCATATAAGTTTGTTTAGTATTCTGACTTACTTTTTACTCAATTATTTAGTTATTGCTAATGAAGAAAGATATTTAACAGAATTATTTGGTAATGAATACGTTGAATATAAACAAAACTCACGAAGATGGCTGTGACTGTATTTGTTTAGGGTTTAATATTGATACCACTTCGCCATTTTTATAATCAATAGAGTAGCTTGAATCGCTTAATAATTTCTCTGATAGTATCATTTTAGATAATTCATTTTCTATAGATGATTGAATCTTACGTTTTATGGGTCTAGCTCCATATTGAGCATTATCACCAATATTGGAGAGGTGCTTAATAATTTCTTCAGTAAAGCGAATATCAATATTCAAATCTTTATTGATTCTTTTAGACAAAATATCAAGCTGATTAGTACATATTTTTTTAAAGTCATCATTTGATAAGCTATTAAACGCTATTATATCATCTATTCTGTTTATAAATTCAGGTTTAAATGTTCGCTGTATTTCGGATTTAATTTTATCTTTTACATTAAATTCTGAAACATTAAAATATTCTGACCCAATGTTAGATGTCATTACGATAATTGTATTTTTAAAATCTACTACTCTTCCTTGGCCATCTGTTAGTCTTCCGTCATCGAAAAGTTGCAATAAAAGATTAAGAACTTCTGGGTGAGCTTTTTCTACCTCATCTAATAGAATAACTGAATAAGGTTTCCTTCTGATCTTTTCTGTAAGTGAACCTCCTTGATCATAACCTATATACCCAGGCGGGGCACCTATAAGTCTAGAGGAGTTATGTTTTTCAGAAAATTCTGACATGTCTATTCTTACTAATGCATTTTCAGTATCAAACAAAATTTTAGCTAGTTCTTTAGTTAATTCTGTTTTTCCTACACCTGTTGGTCCTAAGAATAAAAATACACCATTTGGCCTATTTGGGTCAGATATTCCAGCTCTTGCACGTCTAATTGCATTGCTAACCGAAGTAATAGCGTTTGATTGACCGATAATAACAGAACCTAAGATCTTTTCTAAATTCATTAGTCGATCTCTTTCTGACATCAGCATGGTATTGATAGGTATTCCTGTCCATTTTGAGACAACGTTAGCTACAATTTCTTCAGTGACTTTGTTTCTGAGTAATTTTAAATCTTTGATGTTAAAATTTTCAGAATCTTTCAATTTGCTTTGAATTTCAGGGATTATTCCATGTTTTATTTCCGCCATTCTCATTAAATCACCCTGACGCTTAGCATACTCTAAATCGTGCTTTGCATTCTCTAGATTGGTCTTTAAATTATTTGAACTACTTAAAATTTCTTTTTCTTGTGACCACACTTTTTCTAAATCATCATATTTTTTTTGAAGCAAATGTAGTTTTTCATCTACTTCCTTATTAACCTCTTTATTATTATCATCACTTTTAAGTAATGCCTCTTTTTCAATTTTTAACGTAATTATTTTTCTTTCTAATTCATCTAGGTCTTCGGGTTTTGAATCAATTTCCATTCGAATTAAACTTGCTGCCTCATCTATCAGGTCAATTGCTTTATCTGGAAGATTTCTATCCGTAATATATTTAGTTGATAACCTAACAGCGGCTATGATAGAAGAGTCGCTAATTGAAACTCCATGATGAATTTCATATCTTTCTTTTAAACCTCTTAGGATTGAGATGGTATCTTCTTGTGATGGTTGTTCTATTAAAACTCTTTGAAATCTTCTTTCTAGGGCTGGGTCTTTTTCAATGTTTTCTCTGAATTCATCAAGCGTAGTTGCTCCTATGCAATGTAATTCACCTTTAGCTAAAGCAGGCTTTAACATATTGCTAGCATCAAGTGATCCCTCAGATTTACCTGCGCCTACCATTGTATGAATCTCATCAATGAACAGAAGATATTTATCACTATTTTCTTCTATCTCCTTCATGACAGATTTTAATCTTTCCTCAAATTCTCCTCTAAACTTTGACCCGGCAATTAGTGCAGCTAAATCTAATTGCAATATTTTTTTATCTTTTATCCCTGCAGGAACTTCACCATTAATTATACGTTGGGCTAGCCCTTCTATGATTGCAGTTTTACCAACACCAGGCTCACCAATTAAGATAGGATTATTTTTAGTTCTTCTTTGAAGGACTTGTATAGTTCTTCTAATTTCTGTATCTCTACCTATTACTGGGTCCAACTTACCTCTTTCTGCTTTTTCTGTTACATCTATTAAATATTTTGAAGCTGAAAGGGTTATATCTTCAGATGAAGGAGAATCAATTTTATTTTTTTCTCTTGATTTTAAAATTATCTTTTCGATATGGTCTTGGTCAATATTTGAATTCATTAAATACTTTTCATCTTGCAAGATAGACTCAATTATTAGATCGGATGCAACATAATCATCTCCGTATTTTTTTGATGATAATAAGGCATTTTGTAAAGATTGGGCTAGTTCACTACTTATCTCTAACCTAATATTTGTACCTGAAATTTTTGGAAGCAAGTCTATTTGATTATCAGACAACTTTTTTATTTGCTCTAGATCTAGGCCGATTGTTTCAAGTAAATTTTTGCCTAATGAGTCATGTTCTAGTGTTGATATGATTACATGCGGTATATCTATAAATTGATTTGATCTCCTCTCAGCTAATACACTTGCTGAAGTCAAAATTTCCCTAACTTTATCTGTAAATTTTATATTATTAATTTCCATACATTGAATGTATGGGTGTTTATCAAAAAAACAAGGTTATTTTAGGTTAGTGAGAGTGATGCTGATGATTCTTATGCTCATTGTGAACATTTTCATGTCTTAAATCAATCACAGTAAACTGTAGCATAAATCTTCTTTCAAGCGAATCCTGTGCAATCATAAGGATTTTTTCACCCGCCTTGACAGCTCTCCTCGGTCCAATAAGCATCAGGTGCGTGCTGCCTGGTTTCAACTCTATACTAGATTTAGCAGGGACAGTTATACTTTTAACTTGCTTCATCTTTGTTGTTCCATATTCAGTTGTCGTAATATGCATTTCTATTTTATCAAAAACTGGACTTGTAAATTTATGGAATTCAACGTCTTTGTCAGATGAATTAGTGAATTTTACATAGCCGACGTTAACAGAGGCACTTGCGGGTGCTAGAGGGATAGTTGCTCCAATAATATCAAGCTCACCTTGAGTATCTCTACTAGGATCAATACCGCTCATAAATGCCATAGCAGGCATGTTAATAACTAATAATAATATTGCAGTTATGTATCGCATGGTGAAATATTATTGCATATAAAGAGTTTTATTTCACTTTATATTTATATAATATAAAATATATTTCAAATTATGGATAAAGTTCTTCTAGATATTCTTGTATGTCCTAAATCAGGTGGGTCACTCATTTATGATGAAAAAAATAAAGAATTAGTATGTAAAAAATCTAAGCTAGCGTATCCAATCAAAGATGGCATTCCTATAATGCTAGAGGAGAAAGCTAGATCAATCTCATAGAGGAAATTAAAATGACAAAAGGTAAAGTTAACACAAAAGTAAAAAATTTATCTATTGAATGTACAGATAAAAAAAGAATTAAACTTCATGATCTCCTTGATAGAATATTGATATTATATTTTTATCCTAAGGATATGACTCCTGGTTGCACTACAGAAAGTATAGATTTTAATACAGCGCTTACTAAAATAAAAAAACTTGGAGCAAATGTCGTTGGGGTATCTAGGGATAAGATGAGTCTGCATGAAAAGTTTATAGATAAGCATAATTTTAAATTTCCTTTAATCTCTGATACAGATGAGAAAATCTGTAATGAATTTGATGTCATTAAAGAAAAGAGCTTATATGGGAGAAAATACATGGGCGTGGATAGATCAACATTTATTATAAATAAAGATGCTAAAGTCGTGTATGCTTGGAGAAATGTTAAAGTCAAAGGCCATGTTGAAGAAGTAATTGATAAATTAAAGGATTTGAAATGAAATTGGTTGCTTTTTTATTATTCGTCATGATCATTCTTACTATCATTAATGGGTTGGTGTTTATGAAAAAACTTATAAAACTTCAAAAAGAAAATAACCAATTATTAGAAAAACTATTGCTAGAGAAAAATGCTAATGATAAAGATGATAATAAACCAATGCCTCATACAGAATTAGAGAAATATAAAACACAATTCATGCAAAAACCATATCAACCACCCAATGACTGAAACATCAATATTTACAAAAATTATTCAAAGGGAGATACCTGCAGAGATTATCTATGAAGATGATTTGTGTATTATAATTGAAGACATAAGTCCCCAAGCGCCTATACATTATTTAGCAATACCTAAGAAAGAAATTACAGGGGTATCTGATCTTACTAATGAAGATCTTGAGATTGTAGGACATCTGATGTTATCTATAAAGAATATTATGGCGGAAATGAAAATATCAGATTATAGATTAGTAATTAATAACGGCAGTGAAGCTGGGCAGACAGTTTTTCATTTGCATGTCCATATATTAGCAAATAGAGTCTTGGGTTGGCCGCCAGGTTAATTACTTCTTTTTGAAAATAGATAGAATCTTCTCTAGCATATCTTGAAATGGGTTAACTCTGAGCTTTTCAGACTCCACGCTTATTTCATCTATACATTTTACAGCCCTAGCAGCATATGGACCATGTGAAGTCTCTTGATACAGAGCTACAATATCAAAACCCTCTTCCAAGGTATGTCCAATTTCAAAGTTCTCTTCCCTAGATTGAACTTGCCCAGTCATTAATGTAGGCATCAATGCTAAGTAAATTGGTTCACATTCTTGTGCTTTAGCCCTCTCAACGATTTTATCATCAACAATAACTTTTGAATCTAATTCAATCATTGCATAATCACATTCTTTGAAATAATCATCTAGATTTGATGTATCATGCGCTAAGTTAATACGTACACAGATCTTGATATTTTCATCAAGCCTCTCTCTTACATTTTTAAAAAAATCTAAACCATTGTTAATATTAAAAGTCATAATCTCAGGCATTATGCTATTTCCAAAAGATACATAATTATCATCGAGATTATCGTTATCAGAATCTAAATAAATTGATGTAGTCAAATTACGTTTTGTAGATTGCTGTCTAAATGTTTCAATTCTATTTCTAGCTACATCTTCGCCATCACTGTATAAGACTCTGGCAATATCAACACCATCGGTCCATTGGCGTGCAATTCCTGCCATTAGCATTGTTATTAACTCTTTCTCATTGTCTGTTGATGGACCAAGTGTGGCTATTATTAAACTTAGACGATGTCTGTCTTGATTACTCATAAGTGATTAGTATATCAGTATTTTTTGTAAAAATGATATAATGAATTATGACTATTGAGACATTAACATCACTAAAATTTTCCTTTTTTATATTTGGGTTTTTAGTTTTCTTAATTTTGGAATCTTTTTTTCCGAATAGGGTTTGGCGAACTAAAAGATATAAAAGACTCACTTTTCATGTTGTTTTTGCTCTTTTCAATACTTTAATAATGCGATTACCAGTTTTATTTTTCTTGATGCCAATTTTGTTTATCGTTACAGAATCAGAATATGGGTTACTAAATACTGTAACAAGCGTTTCTACTTTTAAATTTATATTAAGCTTAATAGTTCTTGATATTGCAATGTATTGGTGGCACCGATTTAATCATACAAATCCATTTCTTTGGAAGTTTCATTACGTGCATCATGTTGATACTCATATGGATACAGGAACATCATTGAGATTTCATATAGGAGAACTTATTTTATCAACTCTCTATAAAGGGTTGATAATACTTATATTTGGTATATCTATCTCAGAATTTTTATTCTATGAAATACTGCTCGTCCTATGTGTACAATTTCATCATAGTAATCTAAAACTTCATGATAATGTAGATAAAGTTTTATCAAAAATAATCGTGACACCAAAATATCATACTAATCATCACACTCGTGCTATTGAGTCCAGAGAAGCTAATTATGCAAGTATATTAACTGTATGGGACAGGATATTTATTACTTATAAAGATGCAACAAATGATGATAGAGAGACGATGGGAGTTGAAAATAGAGATATGGAGCTCAAGTTAATAGCTAATTTATACCACCCTTTTAACAAAGGAGTTGACAGTAGATAGCATTGATGTTTAGATGGATTATCGCCGATTTGAAATCAGCTTGCCGGCGTTAAAGAGCTAAAGCGATCAGTAACCATCACTTGCTTTAGCGTGATGGTTTTTTTTTGGCATTTGAACTCTAGATTGTGAGCCAATACTGATCAGTAAAAACACTAAAGAGGAGAAGAAGATGAGAAACATCGAAAATAACTTGGAACTTGATAACCCTTTGAGTGCCAGTAAGATTAACGCGTCATCAGGACATGTAAAGGTTACATTTTACAAAGCAAAGAAATTAACTCAGGAAATTCCTGCAGTTGATATTAATGATGCCTTGAGAACAATTATTTGTAATAGCAAAATAAGAATCAAGCCTTATAAAATCATATGTAAAAACGGAGTATTTGAAATATCCCTTCCAGTAAATATTAAGGGGAGTCTTGCTAATTTAATAATTGTAAAAACTCTTACAACGATTGGACTTAGATATAAGTGTACTAGTTGCAAACTAGAGTTTGATGGTAATGAAAAAACAATTTGCTTTCATTATTGAGTAAAAAAACACCCCCTCATATGAGGGGGTGCTATCAAGTCCTTTTGATTCTTGATATTTCCTTATTAATTTTCAATAGGGAAAGAAAGTTCATCACCTTTAAATGATGTACCTTCGTAACCAACTTCAGAATTGATTCTGCTTGCTATACGTTTTTCTTCCGCTGTTGCAAACTTTTCATCCCAAGTTGCTAATCTTTTACGCATATACCAGTGCCATAGTGGTGGTACTAGTGCTAATGCAAAGATTGTAAAATAACCCCAACCTGTGTTAGGTGCTCCGACGTTCTCTAGCTCCCAGAAGTGTGTTTCTCCGCGATCATGGTGGTCAGCTTGACGACCAATTTCGATGAAGAACCATGCTGTGAAACATGTTGAATTATCCCAGTTATGGCGATAATCGATAGGTTGATCTTTAACACGGATTAAACCGTAGTGCTCT
>MDTA01194104.1_pt1 | contig 40202 bp, 36 predicted proteins | sample 811151 | NCBI WGS metagenome assembly MDTA01 (sample SAMN05326648, study PRJNA326480) | marine metagenome | isolation source: seawater | place: Indian Ocean: South | collected 2010
CTGAGACCCTGACCCCATCCGCGCCCGTTGTCTCAAGAAAAAGGAACCGAGGTTTCGGAAAACAAGTCTCATTTGGCTCTCGAAGGAGAAGATAGTTCCCCCTGCAAACCAATTATTTTAAAAAAACCGTCCTTATTGGACGGTTTTTTTTAGAGAAAGATCTACTCTCCTACCCTATCTTGATGAAGTGATTGGAGATTGTGCACCGAGGTCGACTCAACGCGCACTGCGTCTGAACCCAAATCAAGAACTGCCTTCACGGGAAAAGTTACAACTTGAGTGCATGAAGAAGCCAATCCCATTACGCAAATCATTAACATGATCAAAACAAACTTGCTCACGCATGAACTCCATAGTATTGGGCTCGCTTAGGCAATCTTAGAATTCACTCTCATGGATATTCCCACATCTTTCATTACAGTTTGCACCCTTGCAGTTGCAGATTGGAGCATAACAGTCAGCTATTTGGTATTGATCCCGATCCTTGCAGCCATAATCGGTTGGGGTACAAATCATCTAGCTGTGAAAATGCTTTTTCACCCCAAAGACCCGATTTCACTTGCGGGATTTACGGTGCAAGGTGTCTTTCCAAAAAGACAAAACCAACTCGCCGAAAAGCTAGGGTCTCTCGTATCCGAGGAATTGTTTTCGGTTAGGGACATTTCTGAGCGGATTGAAAATTTCGCGACCAGTTGCGAAACGATGAAGGCAGTGGAGCGTAGAATTGAAAAAACCATTCGCGAGAAACTGGTTGGCGCATTTCCCATGCTGACGATGTTTCTAACCGATGATATGATTCAAAAAATCACTCGGCTATTTAAGTCCGAACTGGAGGATTTCATGAAGCAATCCGCTTCTGAATTGAGCGATCAACTGGAGAACAATTTGGATGTGAGAGAGATTGTCCGCAAAAAGGTTTTGGCCTTTTCTTCGGATAAACTGGAACAATTGCTTTTCGAACTGATGAAAAAAGAATTTCGGTTCATAGAGCTCGTGGGTGCGGTTTTAGGATTTACCATCGGTTGCGCCCAGGTTCTTTTGGTCGTGGCATTTGAAATTTTTTGAGGTGCCAATAACGAGTTGCCATTCTCAATTCGGACATCAACTCTAGGGAAGTTTATGAACGAATGGCTCAACCTCTACGGGAAACAATTCTATGAATTTGTTTTCATTCCCGAGGTGCAGTTTCAAGCATGCACAGCATGCGGCACCTTGGTTTTGGCTTTTTTTCTATCCAAACTATGCCTGAAATTCTCACCAAAATCGACGGAAGAGGACATAGTCAAAGTATGGAAGAATAAGGCTTGGAAGTTGCTGGAGAGAATCCTGTTTCCTTTGATCTCGGCATTTGCCCTTCTCGTTGCGCTCTCCGCTTTCGAACGCATGGCTTGGAGCACCAATGAATTGCTTAAGCCCGTGCTTAGCCTATCAATTGCATGGCTATCTTATCGCATGATCGGCTTTTTCATCAAGAGTCGAGCGTGGTTAAGGCTATTGGCTGTGCTGGCCTTTGGTCTTGCCGCCCTTCAGTGTTTCGGTTTGCTAGACAAATCGATCGAATTGCTTGGCGTATTGGCTTTCAATCTCGGAGATCGAAGAGTTTCAGTATTGGACCTTCTGAATGGTATTGTCATTTTGATGTTCCTTCTTTGGATCAGCTCATTCTTGGGAGCAAGTGGAGAGAAACGCATCAAGGAACTTCCCCACTTGCCCCCTTCCCTTCAGGTCCTCTTGGCAAAAGTTCTGCGAGCCTTTTTGGTTTTCGTATCTTTTGCCATCGCTCTCAGCACGGTCGGTTTGGACTTGTCCTCCTTTGCCCTTCTGGGTGGTGCGATTGGAGTAGGAATTGGTTTCGGTTTACAGAAGGTGGTATCGAATTTGGTGAGTGGTCTTATCCTTCTTATCGATCGATCCATTAAACCGGGAGACGTCATCGAAATTGAAGGAACCTATGGATGGATCAATTCGCTTCGGGCTCGTTACGCATCAATAATTACCAGAGACGGCAAGGAACATTTGATTCCGAACGAAGATCTCATCACCAATCGTGTGATCAACTGGTCTTTCAGCGACCGAAACGTGCGGGTGCGGGTACCATTGGGAATTTCCTATGATTCCGACCCTAAAGAAGCCATTGACCTATGCTTGGAGGCGGCCCAATCCGTACCTCGAACGCTTCAAGTCCCAAACCCCAAATGCCTGGTTGTTGGATTTGGCGATAATGCCATTGAGATGGAGTTACGCTTTTGGATCGACGATCCTTCCAACGGAGTTGGCAACGTAAGAAGCGAAGTCCTTTTGGCGATTTGGGATAGATTCAAGCAAAACGGAATCAACATTCCCTTTCCGCAGAGAGATTTGCACATTCGGAATTTTCCCGAATCAATGAGAACCAAGGATTCGTGAGAATTGAAAACGTTTCGCCCTCTTCTTCAAAGCTTGCCAATTTGATCAATTCGGGTTTTTTTAGAGGTTTTTTTGAATTATGTCCACAACAGCCTCAATCCCTCTTATAGAATTTTTAGCCATGGCACCTTCAGGTTCCGAACAAGGACCGGGAGGTCTGATGGGTTTCCTTCCCATGATTTTAATCTTTGTGGCCTTTTATTTTTTGCTCATTCGTCCTCAAAGGCAGAAGGAAAAGAAACTTAAAAACATGATCGCCGCTTTGGAAAAAGGGGCAAAAGTCAAAACGGTTGGTGGTCTTTATGGCACCGTTACCGGAGTGAAGGATGATCGCTTCGTTCTTCGTATCGCCGAAAACGTTAAGATCGAAGTGGCCAAAGAAGCCGTTGCCGCTAAAGTCGATTGATTACGTCCGCCTAGTCCCACTAGGAAGACTAACATCCATCTTTCCCATTATGAAATCAAACTCGTGGAAACTTTTCCTCACCCTATTTCTGATTCTAATCAGCTTCCTTTTGATTACCCCGCTCGAGGATCGTTCACTTGGGGAATATGCCTTAAGCCAAGTAACCTCTGAAGCAAACGCTTCGGATCACATCGGTCATGAAAGTTTCTCAGAAGTCATCGAAAACCTTCAAAATCAGATTGGTGAGGATGAAGTCATCGATTATGGCAAACTGAGGGACTATGGGAAAAGTAATCGCTTGGATTATGCGGCCTTTTTTAGCCCGCCCGAAGGTATGCTCGGAACGATTGGTTCGAGAATTCTCCCCATTCTGATCAAACCCGGCATACGAGTTTCACACGTCAAGGATCGTGACAAACGCAATGATCTGGTTCTCAGAACCCTCTTGAAAAACTCACAGGCTGCGATCAAGCGTGGCCTTGACCTTCGAGGTGGCATCGCCTTTACCATGGAGGCAACTGACCTTAACCAAACCGATGAGCTTACCGAATCCGGCGCTACTCCAATGGACAAGGTGGTGGAAATCATGAGCGAACGCCTCAATGCTTTCGGAGTTGCCGAAACGGTTGTCCGCAAAAAGGGAGATCGGTCCATTGAAGTCCAAATTCCAGACCGCACGACCAAGCAGGATCCCGGAATCATCGAAGAATTGCAAAAACCGGCGAAGTTGGAATTCAGAATCGTAAACGTGAACGCGGATGCGCCTATCCCGGTTCAGGAGGGAGAAGAATGGACTGATGACGAGGACATCCCCTACGTATCTATGTTAAGGAGTGATTCTCAACCAAACGAACGCCCGATTTGGGTTAGAAGACTTTGGTCCGCCGATGGCGAAATCATTGAGGAGGCAGCCCCCGGGCCCGATGAAATGGGTGGATGGGAAGTTCGATTGGACTTTACGAATGAAGGAGCTAAGATTTTTGCGGACTTAACCAGCGATATTGCTCAAATGGCCGATCCTAACACAGGAGCCTTGGGTCGCTTGGCAATCGTCTTGGACGGACAACTTGAAAGCGCGCCAACCGTGCGAGAAAGGATCGGTGGAGGCAGTGCTGTAATAACAGGAAATTTCAGCTACAGAGAAGCTAAGATGCTATCCGACATTCTCAACAATCCCCTGAAGGTATCCCTGGTCATCGGAGAAAAATATGAGGTGTCCCCGACCTTGGCCGCGGGCGCGCTCGATAGCAGTTTGAACGCATCTATCCTAGGAGCCATTCTAGTCATTGCATTCATGATTACGTACTACAAGGCCGGAGGGATGGTGGCCGTTCTCTCGGTTGGGACAAACGTCTTGCTTGTTATTGCTGTCCTTGCGGGAATCTTTCAGGCTACTTTCACGCTTCCGGGAATGGCCGCATTGGTTCTGACTGTTGGAATGGCGGTCGATGCGAACATTCTGATTTTTGAAAGAATCAGAGAGGAATTGAGATCGGGGAAAAGCTCGGAAAATGCGCTTGCCGGCGGATATGCCAAGGCTTTTTCAACTATTATTGACGCAAATCTAACCACTTTGATCACCGCTTCCATTCTCATTTGGTTGGGAACGGGACCGGTCAAAGGATTCGGTATAACTCTTGCAATCGGTATTGTAACTTCGGTTTTCTGCGCCCTTTTCATAAGCAGAATGCTGATGAACTTGCTTTTGGCCGCGGGCGTTGGGAATCTGATTAGTCTTCAGGCAATCGAAAAGCGAAAACCTCGACACGAAATTGACTTTCACAAATTTCGCAAACTTGCTTTCCTCGGTTCTTGGATCATTGTGGGAATTGGTTTTTATTCCATCTATTCGAAAAAAGACCAAATCCTTGGTATCGATTTTCGAGGCGGCGAGGAGCTGGTCGCTTCTTTCTCAAACTCGGTCGATCCGGGAGAATTGGACTCGGTTTTCAACCAAGATCAGCAAATCGGTGAAGTTCAACATGTGTATCGCTCGGAAATCGGTTCGGGAGAAGCTTCTTCCAAACTCGTCCTCCAAACTGAGGTTGGAAAATCTCGGGATGCATTGACTCTATTGCAACAGAAATTTCCTGATTCTGCTTTTGAAGAAGAGGGTTCCAGTAACATCGGAGCATCCGTAAGCGATCAAATTAAAGAGGATGCTCTTATTTCGGTAGCCGTGGCCTTGATTGGAATTTTACTTTACGTCGCGGTGAGGTTTGAGATGGGCTACGCATTCGGTGCGGTAGCAGCAACCATTCATGATATACTAATGACGGTCGGTCTTTTCGTTCTCGTTGGCAATCTAACTGGAGGAACTTTTTGCTCCGGACAATTCACTGCCCCCATGCTTGCATCCATTCTTATGATAGTGGGTTATTCGATCAATGATACCATCGTGGTCTTCGATCGTATTCGAGAAGAACTGGAATTAAATCCTGTAACGAACCTTCGTAAAATTATTCTCATTGCCATTAACCGCGTCCTTTCACGATCCGTACTTACCAGTTTCACCACTTTGCTTGCCGCAGTCTCCCTATGGGTTTTTGGGGCAGGTATCATTAAGGATTTCGCATTTGTCTTCGTAATCGGTATCTTAACTGGAACCTTTTCTTCAATCTTTATTGCCAGCCCAATCTTCTACTGGTGGCACAATGGTGATAGAAAACACGTCGAGGATGGAGAAATCCTACCGAAATACGATTGGCAAACTTCCAATTCAAAATGAGTTTGCCAGTTGGTTCGGTTCGATACCTAATTCCATATGCTCTGGGTTGAAAGGAAGGCTGACGAAAACTCCGTTGATTCGCTTAGTCGATCTCTCTCCATCTCACCCGCGCTATCTCGTCTTCTTCATCTGAGAGGTTTTGACTTTAGCGACTCGGCTTTAGACTTTCTAAAACCCAAATTAGCCCATTTGGCGGACCCTTTTGAAATACCCCGCCTGAGGGAAGCGGTTCTTCGAATTATCAAATCCATAGAATCTCGAGAAGGGATCCTTCTGGTGGGTGATTATGACGTCGATGGCATAACCTCTACCGTCCTCGTCAAAAAGATTCTTGCAACTCTTGGTTCGGATCCCTTTTACGTGATTCCAAGGAGAAAAGACGAAGGGTATGGCCTTACCAAGGAAATCTTGGCAAGAGGGCTCAAACTCGGTGACGTTAAACTTGTCATTGCTCTGGATTGTGGCACGAACTCCTTCGAGGAGGCAAAGATTCTTGCGGGTAAGGGAATCGATTTGGTTGTTGTCGATCATCATCAGGCAAAAGAAGAGCTTCCGGAAGAACCCATCATGCTCAATCCCCATCTCCATCCTGATGAGGGAGAACCCTGGAGGAATCTTTGTACGGCAGGATTGGCATTCAAGCTCATTCATGGGCTGATCAAGGAATTGAGGGAGAGAGATTGTTCCAATGCCCACTCGGTTGACTTGAAGAAGATTTTACCTTTTGTAGCGCTAGGCACCATTGCAGATTTGGTTCCTTTACGTTTGGAAAACCGCATTCTTGCCAGGTTCGGCCTAAAGCACTTGGGAAAAAATCCCGAGCCCGGCTTAGTTGCCTTGCTTGCAGCATCGGGGATAGCTACCAATCATTGTCCCGAAAGCGAAGACATCACTTTCAAATTGGCTCCACGTATCAACGCTTGCGGTCGCTTGAACGATCCGGAGGTTGCATCCAGCCTTTTCTTGGAACAGGATCGTGAGATCTGCGGAAAGTTGGCTCGGCAGATGAATGATTACAATGAAGAACGTAAGTTGATTGAAGCTCAGCTGACCGATGAGGCCCTGCTTATGGCAAAAGAAAAGTTTTCGGATAGCCCAGGGGTCGTCGTATGTGGAGAAGGCAAGGCGTGGAATCCAGGAGTCGTTGGTATCGTAGCGGGCAAAATGGCAAATTCGCTGGGTAAGCCTTGCCTGGTTCTTGCACAAGCGGATGAAGAGGAGTACCGAGGTTCGGGCCGAGGAGTCCCAGGGTTCGATTTGGTAAAAACCCTCGCCCTATGCAAAGAGCATCTTTTGCACTGGGGTGGTCATCCTGTTGCAGTTGGGCTAAGCTTGCATCGTCAAAACATCGATGCCTTCACCAAGGCTTTCATTCGGGCAATCTTCGAGCAAAATGGAGGGACCTTCGAAGATCCAAGCCTTCAGATCGATCTCACGATTTCCGCTTCCGACCTCCAACCCGAATTACTCGAGGAACTGAACCATCTTGCTCCCTATGGACAGGAAAACCCAGAGCCTCTTTTAGCGATACGAAAAACGCAACTGGCTCATCCGGCCAAGAAGGTCGGATCCGGTGAGCATTTTCAGTTTTCCCTTCATAATGGGACTCGCTTAATTCAGGGAATTGCGTGGAAGATGGCTTCCAAAATACCTCCTGCAAATACTGAAATTGACCTGGCCTTTCGATTGAGGTGGAATGAATGGAATGGAAGAAAAAATCTCCAGATGGTCTTGGAAGACTGGAAACTCAGTGCTTAAGGATTGATTCGTTCCTCCAAATAAGCGAAGGCCTCGTCTTCGGATAATCGCTCCTGCTTCATCGAGTCACGATCGCGCAAAGTGATTGTTCCGTCCCCTTCAATCGTATCAAAGTCCACGGTCAGGCCAAAGGGAGCACCCGCTTCGTCAATCCTTCGATATCGACGACCTATGGCTCCACTTTGGTCATAAACGACATTCCACCTTTTTTGAAGTCGCTTGTACAACTTCTGGGCTCTGTTCACCAACTCGGGCTTGTTTTTCACCAAAGGAAAAATTCCTGCCTTTATCGGAGCCACTCTCGGATTAAATCGAAGGACGGTTCTCTTTTCGCCTTCGACCTCATCAACCGAATAAGCTGAGCAAAGAACGGCAAGAAAAGTGCGATCCACTCCGAGGCTAGGTTCGATGACGTGGGGTAAATATTTTTGCTTTAGATTTTCATCAAAAAACTCCAAGGATTTGCCGGAATGGTCTTGGTGTTGGGTCAAGTCGAAATTACCGCGTGCGGCAATCCCTTCCAACTCATGCTCACCAAAGGGAAACTTGAAGGTTATGTCCGTACATGCCTGAGCGTAATGAGCAAGTTTTTCCTGTGGATGAACTTCTTCGCCCAAATGATCTTCAGTCAAGCCGATCGTTTGAAACCAATCCTTTCTGATCTTAATCCATTCCTTATGCCGGAGAGGCCACTCCTCGTCACCGGGAGGAATAAAATATTCGATTTCCATTTGCTCGAACTCCCGAGATCGAAAAATGAAATTCCTAGGAGTGATTTCATTTCGAAAAGCCTTTCCTATCTGAGCTATTCCGAAAGGCACTTTCACCCTTCCGGTATCGGTTATGTTTTTGAAGTTAGCGAAAATTCCTTGAGCGGTTTCCGGTCTTAGAAAGCATTTTGAAGAAGCGTCCCTAAGAGCTCCGACATGCGTTTCGAACATCATGTTGAACTCGCGAGGAGGAGTGAGAGAACCCACTTTTCCTGTCGCAGGCGAAGGGACCAGTACCTGTTCGGAATCCGAAAGTTCGTCATAAGGCTTGAGATGAACTGGCGCAAGCTCTCCTTGCTTGGCAGCTTTTCTTTTGAGATTTTCCGCCATCCGAGTCGCATCTTCATGCATGCTCTCCGATTCCAGCAAAGAGATCCAACCAATCGACTCCCCTTCAACCTTCACCTCGCAAGCAAAGAGTTGGTCCGCCCGGTATCGCATCTTGGATTCCTTGCAATCAACCATAGGATCGGTGAACCCGTCGACATGACCGGACGCTTCCCACACCTTTGGATTCATAACAATAGAAGAATCCAGACCAACCACGTCATCTCTCCTGCGCACCATGTCCTCCCACCAAGCATCCTTGATGTTTTTTCTCAATTCCACACCCAAGGGACCATAGTCAAAGAACCCATTAAGTCCTCCATAAATTTCGGAAGATTGGAACACAAAACCTCTTCGTTTGGCCAACGAAACGATTTCCTCTATCAGCGAGCTGTCTTTTGCCATAAAAGGGAAGCTTTATAACCGACAAAGTAATCTGGTACAATAGAGAAAGACTACTGAATTTTTTGATTTGTTCGTTGACTAGCAACAGCGCAATTTTTTGAATGAGCGGATGGTTCTTCGTTCCAAGAAAATAAAATTTGCCTCGTTCCTCGTGCCCTTGTTGCTTATCTCATTTGCATTTTCTGGGTGCTCCATAATCAGACATCCCAAAAAATACTTTAATACCGATTTCAACTTGGGTGGGGCGATTACCCATCAGAATGGCGCCTTCACTCCCGTGGAAACGGGATCGATTCGACTTGAGTCCGCTGAAGTCATGAATCGGCAACATTTCTCAGGAGCCAAGACCACTTTCCTTTGGGGTTTGTTCAGTTTTACCGACTACTAGGTTCGGAAAAGCTCTTCTTTTTCTAATTAGAATAATTCCAAATATTCTTGCCTGAACGGCAATTATTGATTTATTGGTTATTTCATCATGAATACCATTGTAAATCACAAACAGGACCTTACGGAAACTCTCAAGCGCAATGGTTTGCGTCCAACCAAGCAGAGAAGTTGCGTTTACCAAGTGATTATGGAAAAACGGGATCATCCTACCGCTGATGACATTCTTTTGAGAGTGAAGGAAAAACTTCCCAGCATTTCCTTTGCAACCGTTTACAATTGCTTGGAAACTCTTGTTGGATGCGGTTTGGTCAAGCAAGTTAATTTGGATCGTTCACCAGCCCGTTACTGCCCGAATCTCCAACCTCATGCCCACTTCAAATGTCTGGAAAGCGGCGAAATTCATGACTTGCCGATAAGTGAAGAGAACCTCGCGCATTTGAAATCCATTTTGCCCAAAGGTTTTGACGCCCAACAATTCGACCTTTCATTTTCCGGAAAACCGCCCGCCAACAACTAATCATAAAGCGTAATAGTGAGTTCTTTAAAAATAGAAAATTTGTCTGCGTCCATAGACGAAAAACAAATACTCAACCAACTTGACCTCGAGTTGCCCAAAGGTGAGGTTCATGCAATCATGGGTCCGAATGGAAGCGGTAAAAGCACTCTCTCAAAAGTGCTTGCCGGCCATCCAGAGTACCAACCGAGTGAAGGCTCCGCCCTGCTCGACGGTGAAGAGATCTTGGGTCTTGAACCCGATCAAATTTCAAGACTTGGGCTTTTTCTTGCCTTTCAATATCCCGTCGAGGTCCCTGGTGTAAGCATAGCCAACTTCATTAGAGCTGCGCTCAATTCAAGGATGCCTGATGACGAGGATTTCAAGGCAGTTGATTATTACAAACGCCTGTATCAGAAAATGGACGATCTTGGAATGAGTCGAAAGTTTACTTCTCGCTCTCTTAACGATGGTTTTTCAGGCGGTGAAAAGAAAAGATGCGAAGTTCTTCAGATGATGATGCTTGAGCCTAAGTACTGCATTCTCGATGAGACGGACAGCGGGCTAGACATAGACGCACTTCGAGTGGTCGCCGCCGGTGTAAACAAAATGCGTAGTAAGGAGCGAGGAATTCTCGTGATCACTCACTATCAAAGGTTGTTGGAATACATCGTACCCGATAAGGTTCATGTCTTGTGGGATGGTAAAATCGTGCGTTCCGGCACCAAGGAACTCGCAGTCGAATTGGAAAATCGAGGGTACGATTGGATTAAGGAAGAGGTGGCGGCTTGAATCCTCTAAAATCCGGAAACCGTTGAAAGTACTGTTATGATAAGCCCGAACGAGATTCAAATAGACCGCGATAAAGGTAATTTTCATTATCAAACCGATTATGAATTTGATGCAGGGGTTGGACTCAGCGAGGATGTGGTTCGATACATTTCGAATATTAAGGAGGAAGATAAGTGGCTCCTTGACTTTCGGCTACGGGCACTCTCGATTTTTGAACGAAAACCCCTTCCCACTCACTGGAGTTCGAGGGATCTTGAAAATATTGATTTTGACGTTATCCGCTACTATCTTTCCAAGGGGCAAAAGCCTAGCAGGACTTGGGATGAGGTCCCAGATGATGTGAAGGAAACCTTTGAAAGACTCGGAATTCCGGAGCAGGAAAGGAAATTTCTAGCTGGTGTCGAAGCTCAATTCGATAGTGAGGCAGCTTATTCCAGAATGAAGGGAGACTTGGAGGAAAAAGGTGTGATTTTCGTTGGATCCACGGAAGGACTAAAAGATCATCCCGAGATATTCAAAAAATGGTTTGGTAAGGTGATACCATCTTCGGACAATAAGTTTTCCGCTTTGAATAGCGCCGTTTTCAGTGGAGGGAGTTTTATTTACGTGCCTCCCGGAGTGAAGCTCGAACAACCTCTACAAGCCTATTTCAGAATCAATGCAGAAAACTTCGGACAATTCGAACGCACCCTCATCATTGCCGATGAAGGGGCTGAAATCACTTACATGGAAGGTTGTACCGCTCCAAAATTCGAAACCTCCACACTTCATAGCGCGGTGGTTGAATTGGTCGCCTTAAAGGGAGCCAAGATACAATACATTACCGTCCAAAATTGGTCCAACAACGTCTTTAACCTAGTCACCAAAAGAGCCTTGGCCCAAGAAGAGGCGGAAGTCCGATGGATTGACTGCAACATTGGGTCTCGTTTGACCATGAAATACCCAGGTGTTATCCTTCAGGGTCGTAAGGCTCGTGGAGAAGTCCTTTCCATTGCATTGGCCAATGAAGGTCAGCATCAAGACACAGGCGCTAAAATGGTTCATGCTGCTGACGAAACTTCCAGTAACGTCATTTCAAAATCAATTTCCATTGGATCCGGGCGAACCACCTATCGAGGATTAGTCAAGATCCCCGGGCATCTGAAAAAATGTAAAAACAATACTGAATGCGATGGTTTGCTTATCAATAGTGACAGTGAGACTGACACTTATCCTGCAATTACCGTACAAGGTGATGATAATTCCGTCCAACACGAGGCTAGCGTATCGAAGGTAAGCGCCGAACAAATCTTTTACATGCAGCAAAGAGGTTTGTCCGAAAGTGATGCAATGAGTATGTGCGTCAACGGATTCGTCAATGACTTGATTCGAGAATTTCCCATGGAATATAGTGTTGAGCTTAAAAGGTTGATCGACTTGGAAATGGAAGGTTCCGTGGGATAAGGCATTTATGAAAAACAAAACAGCCTCTTTGTTTTTGTCCGATCCAAATTTCAATTCCAAAGAATTTTTCAAGAGATTCTTGGAGAGAAGATCTTGGGAACCGGGATGGTTCGGAGATTTCAGGAAAGATAAGTGGGAAAATTTCATTCAGTTGAGTGATCAGGGCTTTAAAGACGAGAGATGGCGTTTTTCATCCCGAAACCGCCTGGACTACTCCAAAGTTGAAAAAGTCTTGGAATCAAACCTCAGCGTTAGCGTCAAAGATTCGGAGCAAAAGGGCTTAATTCTCGGCACTCTGGACAAAATGATTTTGCAGGAACCGGATTCATTATCCGTGCTGCCTAAGCTGAAAGGACCGAATCTAGGCGCAGACGAAAGTTTCCTTCTCGCTTCGACCTTTGCGGAATCCGGTTACTTCCTGAAAGTCGATCAGGGCGTATGCTCTAGCAATCCACTCTTTGTAGAGCATACAAACCCACCTGGAGGAGAAGTCGGCTTTTCAAGAAACCTTATTGTATTGGAACCTCATTCCGAAGTTACACTCGTAGAAAGAATGTCGTCGGAGTCCAATGCATCCGGAGGTTTCGTTACAAATCTGACCAATGCAATTATTGGGGAAGGGGCAAAACTGCGGAGAATCCTTATCCAAGACTTCAATTCCAAGGTCACCTTGCATAACCTCGAAAACTTCGACCTGATGAAAGATTCCAAACTCACCAACGTCTCCCTTCACTTGGGGTGCGCTGAAGCAAGGTTGGAAACGAAGGGCTCAATACTGAAAAGTGGTGCAGAATTTGAAAACTTTTCTCTTGCCCTCGGTCAGCGTGACCAATTGATCGACTTGAGAACCATGCAGCACCATTTGGCATCCAATGGACGAAGCAATTTAGTTTGTAAAAACGCTTTGCTGGATCAATCGAAATCGATCTTTTCCGGAATGATCAAAGTTGAAAACGAAGCCCGTTTCACGGATGCCTTGCAAACCAATCGAAACCTTCTGATGAGTGATGAGGCGGAAGCCGATTCCATGCCGGGGTTGGAAATTTCAGCGAACGAAGTCAAGTGTAGTCATGGCGCCACAACAAGTCGGATAGATGAACAGGAGCTCTTTTATCTACTAAGTCGTGGAATCAAAAAAAAGAACGCCGAAAAGCTAATCGCACTCGGTTTTTTCGAAGAAATAGTAGAGAAAATCGGGCTTGATGAACAGCTAGAGCTAGCAAGAAATCTCATAACCCAAAAATTTGTTTCTTAGAAAAAATGAGCCATTCACAAGAAGAAGTCGAATTAACCCGAGACGTTAATGCAACTCTCATTCCTCATGGAGAGGAATTCACGTTGGGCAGTGGAGAAAAAGTGACGATTACTCATCGTCTGGGAGGTAACTTCACGGTTATGACTTTGCAGGGTATGTATCGTATTGCCGCCAAAGATGCCGATGCCCTCGGCGAATCGGTAGCGGAGAATTCCGCCAAGCCCATAAAAGACAATTCAAAACCTGCAAGCACCGATGAAATCAGAGAAAATCTGCGTACCGTTTTCGATCCGGAAATCCCCGTAAACGTCGTTGATTTGGGATTAATCTACCGAATTGAGATCGAAGAGACCAAGGATCGTGGCCGAATTGCCTTTGTGGATTTGACACTTACGGCACCAGGATGCGGAATGGGCCCGGTGATTGCAGAAGACGTCAAAGGAAAGGTATTGGAACTCAACGGCATTGACGATGCAGAAGTGGAAATCGTATGGGACCCTCCATGGTCTCAGGATTTGATTTCAGAAGAAGGCAAAATGGAATTGGGCTTACTTTAGGCCTTTCTTCTTTTGCTCTTGTCATCTTTGCTTATTACCAGATTCTAGCCTTCCACCATGCCCACAGAATCAACAACAGCCCTTCGAATTGCGCTGGGCACCGATCATGCAGGCTTCACGCATAAGGAAGCCGTAAAGCAAATGCTGCATTCGCTGGGCCATGAGACGAAGGATTTCGGGGCTTTCTCGGAAGACTCCGTGGATTATCCGGAATTCGTAAGGCCAGCGGCCGAAGCAGTCGCAAAAAAGCTTTGCGACCTTGGCGTTGTCTTTGGTGGAAGCGGCAATGGTGAAGCCATGGCAGCCAACAAGATCAAAGGCGTACGGTGCGCTCTTTGTTGGAATTTGGAAACGGCTAAGCTTGCAAAAGAACACAACGACGCTAATGTAATCTCCATTGGTCAAAGACAAGTATCACTGCAGCTGACGTTGGAAATTGTAAAAGCTTGGATAAACGCTACTTTCGAAGAGGGAAGACATCTACGCAGAATCCGTATGCTTGAGTCCTAAGATCAGATACAGTTTCACTTGAAAGTTTATTGAATGAGCGAAGAAAAAGATAAAAAAACTAATTCCGTTGCGGAAATCATACAGAGTAAATTTCTCGAAGAGAGAAAAATCTTCCTTTGGGGAGAAGTCAGTGACCGCTCGGCTAGGGACCTGACTGAAAAGCTATTGTTCTTGGAAGCCAATGACCCTGGCAAGGAAATCACCTTTTATATCAATTCACCCGGTGGTTCAATCACCGCAGGTATGGCAATCTATGACACCATGCAACTCATCAGCTCTCCCATAGCGGTGGTTGTCACGGGCATGGCGGCGAGCATGGGTTCAATTTTGTTATGCGGGGCAACGAAAGGTCGTAGATTGCTTTATCCTCATTCACGGGTTCTCATACATCAGCCCCTGATTACCGGAAGGATGGTTGCCGCAGCGGTGGATATCAATATTCAGGCCCAAGAAATGGAAAAGCTCAGAGAAGAGCTCAATGGCATTCTCTCGGAAACATCCGGACAACCCCTTGAAAAAATCCAGCAGGATACGGATCGAGATTTTTATCTGAACGCCCAAGAGGCCATCGAATACGGTTTGGCGGACGAGATCGTTTCCAAAATCTAACTATTCGGTCAATCGATTGGACATCCCCGAATCCGATCGAGGGAGTTCGTCCACCATGTACCATTTCTTTGGAATTTCATGGTCTTGCAAATGACCTTTCAAGTTATCTCTTATTGAGTTCTCACTTAAGTTTCCGGGGGCAATCCATGCCGTAACGACCTCTCCCCACCTTTCGTCTCTTTCAGCAACGACGGAGCATTCTCGAACCTCAGGATTTCTCATTATGATCTTTTCGATGATCGCAGGATTAACCATTTCCCCTCCCGTTTTGATCATTCGATCCAAACGACCGAGAACGAACCAGTGGCCTTTTTGATCTTGCATTCCAAAATCATCGGATAGGTACCAATGATTGGGCTCGAAAACCACCCCTTCCCTTGCAAGACATAGGCTTTGGGATTTTATGGCTATGCGATTTACGTTCCCTTGCAAACCTAGCTCGGCATGGGGCAACGAAAAGCCGACGCTGGAATTGCCATTCAAAAAATCATCCGCGTCAAGCAAGGTGACCATACCTGCCGTTTCAGTCATGCCGTAAGTCGGGTAGACCGGAAGTTGAAGATCCCTACATTTCTGGGAAAGTTCCTCACTGAGTGCGGCACCGCCTACGAGAATTCCCTTGCAAGCCCGTAAGCTTTCACAAGCAAAAGGACTCGAAACCAAAAAGTGCAATTGAGTAGGAACCAAAGACAACCATTTCCCCTGCGTGATAGACTTGGAGACCTGTCCGGTCAAATCCTTGTGAGAACAAAAGAACACCTGACCCTTAGTTCTGATGGCTCTTTCAATCTGCATCCAACCTCCGACATGGTTCAATGGGAGACAGTTGACGAATGAAAAAGATTCCTCCCCTACCCTGGAGGTCAATGCATCGACTGCGCTTGATAACGAAGACTCGAGATGAATGACTCGTTTGGGCTTACCCGTCGTGCCCCCAGTCCCAAAAACAAGCTTTTGTTGATCAGGAAGAGTTTTCTCATCAATCTGAGCGACTTGCAAGGGCGCGGGGCCAGTAAAGCAAACAGAATGCCCCTTCGACAATTGGCTTATTGCCGACCTGGCATAGGAAAGTTGAAGGTTTTTTCGGTTATTGGAAGGATGGATCCAATCTTCATCTCTGGGATATGGCATTCGGTTCATAGCGAATTCCACAATGCAAGCAACCTTTGGTTGGCAATGCATGGCAAAGAAATGCAATCCTTATGATGCTCAGGGAATTCTTGGTGACCACCCTCATAAACTTTTCTCTCAATACCGGCATCAAGCAGAGAAAAGGAGCAACATCTGGCCAAGGCCTCGTAACCAAACGAACTTTCAAAAACCGTTGATAAGACCGATTTGTTAGGATTTTCACGAATAAAATCGATCGTACCGCTCCAATCCTTGAGAAGAGATGGTTTTATAACAAAATAACCGTTCCAATTGATCCTATTCACTTTCTGCATGCATCCGATTTCAATAATACTCTCGTCCAAGGCTAAGGGAACCGGAGAATCCATCGCCATTTCAAACATCTCATCAAGTCGAGAGTGAGGCATAGGCTGTTCGATAAACTGTATTTTCTCTTCTTCGCAAAAGGCATCTATCCATCGTTTCAAGGAAGATGGGTCCAATGATTGATTGGGATCCAATCGTACACTTGAATTTGCAGGAAGTTTACTCACCCAATCCTTGACCATTGGAATTTCCTCCCCTTCGGGAAGCAAACCTACTTTTCGCTTCACGGCTCCTCCCGAATAAACGGATGACTCATTGTTGAAGAACAATCGGCATTTTCGAATCTCTTTTCTTTCCGGAATCCATGATGGGTTCCAAAACTCTGCGCGCAGACAATTCAATGCGGGAGCCAGGGGAGAATCTTCATGAAGATCTTGTCCGGCTGCCCATTTCTTGGACTCTTGAATTGCATTTTCAAAATCCAAAGAAAGAAAGCCCGGTGTTGGGGTTACTTCCCCAAAAGCAATCGATCCATCATGAAACTGGGTAAAAAGCACTATGCTTTCCCGTTCGGACCATTTCCCGTAAGAATTGATGATCGGCTGAGAGAATTTTTGCTTAATATGGTGAAAGTGTCTTACTTCGTTCATGGAATAACCTTGAGAAGATGCTCCGTTTGTAACATATAATAGTGAGTCTACCCTAGACAAAAGCATCAATAATGGATAACGAAATTTACCTTCCTGCAGATGAGTTTTTCGAACTCGCCAAACCTACGGGTCTTACCTTCGACGATTTGTCACTTGCCACTCGTTTTTCAGAAGTCACGCCTTCTGGCACGGACCTAAAAACTTCCCTTGCGGAATCGATAAGTCTGAGCATTCCAATCATCTCCTCAGACATGGACACAGTCACGGAATCTGATATGGCCATAGCCATGGCCTTATGCGGTGGCATTGGCATGATTCACTATAACATGAGCCAACGCCAACAAGTTAAGGAAGTTGCTAGGGTCAAGTATCACGTTCACGGTCTCATCCAGGATCCCATAACGATCACGGCGGACAAGTTAGTGGGTGACGTCCTTGCGTTGATCCAGGAAAAAAGCTTTCAGTTTCGTACCTTTCCTATCGTGGATGATGAGGGCAAATTGCTGGGATTGCTTCCAGGTAGAGTCGTAAAGGAGAGGTATCGCGATCGAAAAGTGACCGAAGGTATGTTGCAAAGAAATGAAGTCTACTCGATTCGTGAATCAGAAGTTGGGGCTGATCCCATAGAAACTGCGGATAGGTTCTTCAGCAAGCACATGGGAATTCACAAACTCCTTGTCGTTGATGGTTCGGACCGACTGCGTGGCTTATACACCTTGAGTGACATTGAAAGAATTATTGGAGAAAGCAGTAATCACCTAAAGCCTGCTCGTGATGAGAACTTCCGACTTTTATGCGGAGCAGCCGTCTCGGTGCCGCGTACTCCCGATGGGGAAATTGACAGCCAATCGCTTCATGAACACGTTCAGGAAATGGTTGAACAGGGATTGGACATGATAGCAGTCTCAACCGCCCACGGTCATACCAAGGACGTCGGCGCAGTTACCGCAAGTTTGCGAAGAGAATTTCCCGACTTAGCAATTATGGCGGGGAACGTCACTTCTGCAGAGGGGGTTGAGTTTCTCTCCGAGGCTGGGGCTGATTCCATCAAGATCGGCCAAGGTCCGGGATCCATTTGCACAACGAGAGTCGTAGCTGGAGTCGGAACGCCCCAGATGAGCGCATTGTATGCCGCTAGCCAATCGGCAAAGAAATCCGGAGTATCCTTGGTAGCCGACGGAGGGATCACCAAGTCCGGAGATATCGTCAAGGCATTAACCATGTCCGACGGAGTAATCTGCGGTGGCTTGCTCGCGGGGTGCAGAGAAGCGCCTGGCCAGATCATTGAAATTGAAGGGAAGTACTACAAACAGTACCGAGGGATGGGCAGTTTAGAGGCCATGAAAGATGGTTCGGCCGCGAGGTATGGCCACAGTAAGAAAGACTTGCATTCCAAAAGCGCCCCGGAAGGAGTCGAAGCGCTGAAGGAAGTTGCTGGGTCCTTGAGGGAAACGGTAGAGCTTCTTACCGGAGGCATTCGAGCTGGCTTAGGATACCTTGGAGCAAGTAATCTATCCGAACACCGAGAGCGGGCTCGCTTCGTACGCGTGACCCCCGCAGGTCAACGTGAGTCGGCCCCACATGACGTCATCGAAGTTAAGAGAAGTGATTTTGCCAGAGCATAGGCGTTTCTTCCCTTACAAAAACCTAGAATGAATAAGAAAGACGATTTCCATTCGGTTATTTCCGTGCTTGGAATCAGCATGGGAGATGAAGGCAAAGGCCGCGTTGTACATGAGATTTTGGACCATATCGAGTCCGGAACGGGAAGTAGCGCAGCTGGAGTCATAAAAGTGAATGGCGGGGCTAATGCAGGACACACCGCTGCCGGTCTAAAGTTGAATCTTCTTCCTTCCGGAGTGGGTAATCCTCGGGTAAACAATCTTCTCATCGGCTCCGGAGTGGTAGCGGATCCCAGAAAATTCCTGTGGGAGGCGAAACCTTTGGAGGCGCGGGGCATTTCCGTGCTCAAGCGTTTGAAGATCGATGAAAAATGCCAAATGAGTGATCTTTGCCATCGTCTTTTGGACTTAGCGTGGGAGACCTATCGAGTCCAACAACTGGGACAGGAAAACAGAGGATCAACGGGCCGGGGCATAAGTCCGGCATACTGCGATGAGACCGGTCAATGGCAAATTTTCTACCAATCCTTTCTATTGGATCGGAAAGAGTTCTCATCCGCCTTGAAGGAAAGAATGCAAAGAGCGATGGATACCATCCGGTTCGTGTGCAAAGTCAGTGAAGCGGACTGGTTTTCTTTTTTCGATGTTTTGACCGATGCTGAAACTCGAGCGAATCGATCTTCGATTGAAGATGGTATCTTTTCACCTTCCGAATTTGATTTTAAAGTCTTTCTCAAATCCAATCCATTTGAGATCAACTTCGAGCTTTTGGAGGAAATCTATTGGAATACTGGGCAAGATCTCGTTTCTTGCATCGATGACGTTCGTGAACTCTTACTTTCTTTTAAAGAAACCAAAAAATCCGTCGTCGCCGAATTTGGTCAAGCCTATTGGTTGGATAAGCGTCACGGTTTTACTCCCAACGTCACGGCTTCTCACACTTCAGGGGCGGAATTCTTTAATTCCGGAGGAATTCCCATTTCAAAAATATCACAGGTCGGGTGCTGCAAAGCCTACGATACGAAAGTGGGCACGCATCATTTCATCACTCAATTGGATCAAACTAAGAACCCATGGGGAGCGAAACTCTCCAAGCTTGAGTTCGGCACTTCCACGGGAAGGCAAAGAATGGTGGGGTGGTTTGACGCGGTTGAAAAAGGCAACGCTCTTCGTTACTGCGGATTCGACCACTTGGTGATCAATAAACTCGATGCGCTTACGGCAAATCAACCGAACCTCGAGGAATTGAAGATTTGCAAGGCTTATCAGTTGCCGGATGGTACTGTTACCAAAATCGTGCCCCGAGCTGAGATAGACCGTAAAAAGATCATTCCAGTCTATGAAACTTTTCAATTATGGACTGAAGACCTACAAAGTCTAAACTCATTTGAAGACTTTCCCGTGGCCGCCCAACGGTATGTTTCTCGAATGGTAGGTACCTTGCTGGAAGTCGCTTATCCCGAAGGATTTGCGGATAAGAAACTCCCCCGAATACTCTTTGTTGGAGTGGGTCCCGAACCCGGTCAGATCATCACCGACGTTCCGGAAACTGGTGAACTCATTCGATCATTCGCATCCAATTCCCCAAGTGGCATCCAGTGAATGCTCTCCCCTCCGCAGTCGAACAATTGAAACAACGCTTGTCCTGGGATGAGCTCGACCATCTTAAGTTGGAAAAACATCTGTTGTTTTGCCTGGAGGAAGAAGTCGGTCCTACATGGTCAAGCAACCCAATCGATGGTGACTTGACAACGAAGGCGTGTGAAATAGGAACCTCCGGCAAAGCCTTTTTCTCTGCAAGAGAAAAGATGGTATTGTGCGGAATTGGTCTTATCCCAATGATTCAAAAAGTCTTTGGCTCAGATGATTTGAATTTTGAGGTAACTGCTGCGGATGGAGATACCATTCAAGCCGGTGAGGTATTCATCACTGTGACCGGAAGACAGGACAAAATCCTATTAATCGAAAGAATTTTGCTGAATTTCCTCCAACGACTTTCGGGCGTTGCTACGGCAACCAAACGTTTTGTTGAAAGAATCGCTCCTTACGGAGTGAATTTTCTCGATACGCGAAAGACCAGTCCCGGTCTCAGGCAATTGGAAAAGTACGCAACCGCTTGCGCCGGAGGCTACAATCATAGGATGGGACTCTACGACCGAATTTTAATTAAGGACAACCACTTTGCCGCAGCTTCGATCGGCTCTTTGGACAAAATCGCCTCCTTTCTCGAAGGCATCCGCCTTCGAAATCCGGAGGCATTCATAGAGGTTGAAGTGGATAGTTTGGATCAATTTTCAGAAGTGGTCGGTTCGGGTGTAAACGCCGCTCTTCTCGATAATTTTTCACCCGACCAAATCAAGCAAGCCGTTGAGATGAACGTTCAGAGAATCGCACTGGAAGCAAGTGGGGGCATCAACGAAGCGACCCTTGAATCCTATGCGCAATCCAAACCGCACTTCATTTCAAGCGGTGCTCCCGTTCATGCTTCTCAATGGATCGACATCGGACTGGACTGGAATTGATGGAGTAATAAATCAAATGCCCAAGAACTATCCAAAGGGAAAACGAAAGAGCGTCAAACCCTCCTCTCTAAGAATAGGTAAAGGGGCGAAGGAAAGCCCAAATATATTTCTGTTGAAAATGCTTCTTTCCGCTTCTCCCTATTACGTGTCGGGAAGTTTGCTTGCCGAGCGTCTGAAGATGTCTCGCGTAGGAGTCTGGTCAAGAATAGACAAATTGAGAAAAGTCGGTCTTTGCATAGAGGCTGCCCAAAATCGAGGCTACCGCCTGGCCGGAGAGCCAAATCAACTCAATATCCATTTGCTTGAAGCATGGTTAAGCGAAAACGCTCAACCCTGTAAGGTCTTTCTCAGGGAAAGCACCGATAGCACAAATAGCGAAGCGGAACGCTTGCTTGCCAATGGGAATCCCGCCCCATTTGCCGTTTTGGCCAACACCCAAACTCAGGGAAGAGGTAGGTTAGGGCGTTCTTGGCACAGCCCCCGAGACGGCAACCTCTACCTTTCGGTGGCTTTTCGGCCAGACGTTGATTTGATCAAATTAAGATCCTTCACCCTTTGGCAAGGCATCCGAATCTGCCAACTTCTCGGGAAAGTCACAGAGAACTCAAAGCTTTCCGTGAAATGGCCCAACGATTTGTTCCATCAGAACTTGAAATTCGGTGGAATGCTAACTGAAGCTTCGATAGATTGTGAAAGAGTAAAAAGCCTAATTTTCGGATTCGGATTGAACCTTAACGCATCGTGTAAAAAATTCCCCAAGGATCTTAAGGAACAAGCAACCTCCCTGGATGAAATCAATGGGGCAAGTATTCGTATTCATGAAATTACCGCCAAGATCATTAAAACTGTTTTCTCAGCCTACGATGATTGTCTTGCCGGGAGAGTTGAGAAAAACCTAGTCGCAGAATGGGATAAGGTGGATGCGCTCGCTGGCAAAAATATTCGAATTACTCAAGGAGGAGACGTAATAAGGGGTAAAGCCTGCGGCATCGATGCGGATGGAGGGTTGAAAATCAAACTCCGAAATGGTCGGCTGAAAACCGTTCGAGCCGGTGACGTGACTTTAGGAAAATGATTGATTGTCAAGGATCAGTCGAATGTTTGGACATTGGAAATACCAAAACCAAGTTGGGAGTCTTTCAAAAGGGAGGGATTACCGACGTAGTTTCCATTGACACCTATGAATTCATAAAAAGTCCGTCCAAGCTTTTGTCGCGAAACTCAACCTGCGATAAACGAATTGCCTGTTGTAGCGTTGTTCCGGAAGCGGAAGAATCCTTACGAAAATTCGCTGCATCCCTGAAAAGTTCACTATTCATGCTTTCTTGCGAAACTTGCGCCACGTTGCCGATCTCCTATCCATTTCCCGAGGAGATTGGCCCAGATCGGCTGGCCAACTCCCTTGCCGCCCATACCTTTCACAAAACTCCATCCGTAGTGATTGATTTCGGGACGGCAACCACCTTTGACGTCATTACCAAGGAGGGGGGGTATGAAGGAGGAATCATCGCTCCCGGACCGCAAGGTTATCTCGACTTCTTACACCAGAATACGTCTCTCCTGCCTAAAGTTAGGATTAATTTGAAAAAGCAACGACTGCAAGCCATAGGCAAATCCACCGTAGAGGCAATGGAACTTGGCGTTCGGTTTGGATATGGAAGCATGGTAATGGGCATTTTGGATAAGTTACTTGACTCGTTAACCGAGAGTCATTGCCATCCGGAAATTATTTTGGCAGGTGGGGCCGTCGATGGTGTTTCCATACCTAAGGCCATAGTAAAACCCAATCTCACCTTGGAAGGGCTTGCCTTGGCCTTTCAAAAAAATAATTGTGAATGATTGAAATCATGAGCGCCGAAAGCAAACCTTTGCCGATTATCGAGGTGATAAACCTAAGGAAGAAATACGGTTTGATACAGGCGCTCAAGGGAATAAGCTTTTCGATTGGCAAAGGTGAGATCGTTGGTTTTCTGGGTCCGAATGGCGCAGGAAAAAGTACAACCTTGCGCATCCTGTCCGGTCTTATTCCCGCCGACTCGGGAGAAGCGAAGGTTTGCGGAGTCGATCTGGCCGAAGAAGAGGGCGAGGTAAGAAAACACATCGGTTACTTGGCTGAGAACAACCCCTTGCCGGAAGATCTTCGAGTCATTGAGTACCTGAACTTCAGAGCTCGCCTCAAAGGTCTTCAAGGAAGTCGCAAAAGAGAGCGTATCAGAATTGCATTGGATATTTGTGATTTGGAGCGAAAAGTTTCGGAAAGAAAAATTGGCAATCTGTCAAAGGGGTTCAGGCAACGCGTTGGCATTGCCGATGCCCTTCTTGCTGAACCGAGACTGGTCATTCTGGATGAACCGACCATAGGTTTGGACCCAAGGCAATCCGCGATTATACGGAAAATGATGGAAAGGCTTCGAGGCGAAGTATCCTTTTTGCTATCCAGTCATATTCTTTCCGAAGTCGAAGCCTGTTGCGACCGAATGATCATCTTAAGCCACGGTCAAATCGTGGCTGAAGGCACCTTATTGGAACTGCAGAGAAAATTCGTCAACAAAACCCTCTTTGAAATTGTTGCGCGTGGGAATCGAATTGATCTGCAAAAGGTCGTTCGCTTGGTTGATCCATCTTGTGAGTTGATTCAAGACGACCCTGTTGAAGTCTCCGGAAAAAGAAGGTTTGTGTTTTCTACCGAAAAAGGCGAGGCGCTTGCCGAAAAGGTTCTCAAGACCCTCCTATCAGAGGAAGCCTTTAGCTTATCGGAATTCCAAGTTTCAAGACCTGACTTGGAAACGATTTTCTTGCGAGCCACAAAAAAGAACTGGGAAGAGCAGGATTTCATTGGCAGAAGAAATCGGCGCATCAGAATGGAATCTAAGACAAAGGGCATCGAAATCAATTCATAATGCGAGGATACTGGGTCATTCTAAGAACTGAATTATTCGGGCTATTCATTTCGCCTTCCACATATGTTGCGAGTTTTTATTTTCTTGCGCTCTTGGGAATTGGATTCCGGTTTTTCATAGAAAGCTTCATGTCTTCGAATTGGATTCTTCCGCCTCTTTCATCACTGGTCTTGGGGCTCATCTTTGGAGCTCCTGCCCTGATTCCCTTTCTTACCATGCGATCCTTTGCAGAAGAAAGGCGTCTGGGAACCCTAGAGACTTTGCTGTCGGCTCCAGTCAATACCTCGGCATTAGTCTGGGGGAAATGGAGTGCGAGTTTTCTTTTCTTCGTTTTGATCGCTTGCGGAGCTTTCTGTTTCCCACTGCTTCTATGGTCATGGTTTCCCGCTCAGGCCCAATCCTTGGGATTTGATCATTTTGAGCATTGGGTTGGGGGCGGTCTGTTTCTTTTGATTTTCGGGGCAAGCTTTACCTCCGTCGGGATTTTCGCAAGTTCGATTACAAAAAATCAAATGGTGGCAGGAATGCTGACCTTCACTTTGCTTACCTTGTATATCGCTGTCATGGCATTTTCATATGGAGAATCAAGTGATTCACACTTGATGGAGGGTCCTGCCGACTTAATTCGGAGCTGCCTAGGCTCCTTGGATGACGGGTTGGACAAACTTCAGCATTTTGCAGTAGGAGTCATTGATATTGGAACCATTTTACACCAGATGATAATCCTTCTCTTTTTTCTTAGTCTGGCAACCATTCAGATCGAAAGAATCAAGCACTAATGGATTTCCAGCAGGCAAAGCGGAACCGCAAGTTCGATCATTGGATTATCATAAGTCTGCTGTGTAGCTTGGCTTTGGGCCTGAATTTTCTGGTTTCAAAGGTCGAGATGCAGGTGGACCTTACTCCCGATTCAAAATACTCATTGTCCAAGGAGAGTCTTGCCCTGTTGGATAAGATGCAAAATCCAATTGATATTGTGATTACCCTAAAGGATGAAAATCGATTGCCCAAAATCGTGCAAAAACTCCTTCATGATCTCAACCTGCTCCTGGACAGTTTCGAATATGCCCAAAGCGCCCGACCCATTCGCGTTTATCGTGTTGACGTGGATTCTCCCAAAGCACCTTTCTCGCTTTTGGAGAAATATAAGATTTCCGAACCCAATCTCATTATTATCGCAACTCCTCAAGGTGGGAAAAAGACCATTTTCAGGTATGATGAATTTGATGGCACCAACCCTTATGACCTATCTCAATCTTTCAGGTCCAGGGATGCGCAAGCCCGGCAAGCAATTTTCGAGTCCGGATTTTATGCCCGATGGAAGGAGTCCGGTCGAGGGGTCTTGGAACCCACTCAATTTAGAGGCGAAGAAACCATTATGAAAGCGATCGTAGAACTTACCAGCAAACCCGATCAGAGAAGAGTTGCTTATTTCACAAGGGGTCACGGTGAAAAGAGCCCTTCGGACGTTAGTTTGGAAAAGGGCTATTCCGAATTCAGAACTATGCTGGAGGATCGCAATCTGGATGTGTCCACAATTGATCTGAGCCTTTTGAATGACTTACCCGATGATGCCAAATTCGTAATCATTGCAGATCCCAAGGGTACCTTCCAAGATAAGGAAATCTCGATGCTGAGAAAATTCCTGAATCACGAAAATGGACGAATCCTCATAGCTATCGACCCGGTGGAAGAAATTTCAATGCTTGATAGACCGGCCTTTGGACTACGACCTCTTTTGAAGGAATGGGGGATACGATGTCACGATATGGTGATTTACGACCCAAGCAAAGAGAATTTTGACATCTTTTCCGGGTCCTATTCGCTCAGAACCTACTCCAAGGATCAATCTCACCCCGTGGTCGAGCAATTGATGGAACAAGAAATGTCGGTTCAGACGGATCGATCCCGACCCGTGGAAATCGAGAGAAAGCAAGATTCGGAATTTCTTTTGAATGAATTGATTTACTCATCAAAAACTTCATGGGCCCTTTCGAAATGGAGAGAAAGAGAAAAACCCCCGATCAAAAACACTTTGTTGGATTTAGACGGTCCCGTTCCCGTCATTGCAATTTCTCAAAAAAGAAAAACGTCTGATTTTCAGAGATTCAGTGGAAGCGAGGGAAAACTTGCGGTCATTGGATGCTCGGAAATTCTTTCCAATCAATTCTTGAAAAAATACAGCAGCAACCAATTGCTGGGACAAAATTTGATTAATTGGCTAAAGGGATCCGAAGAGTTACTCGACATACCCCCCAAATCGGTTAATGAGTTTAACATTTCAATGACCAAAAGCGAATTTGAGCAGTGGCTCTATTCTCTCTCTATCGTACCAGCATCCATAGCTCTTTTGGGTATTTTCGTCGGTTGGCTCAGAAAAGAATTATAACCATGAAAAACCCGAAAATAACACTAGTCATAGCCAATGTGATATTGGGTTTCATCATATACCTTAACTTGGAAAAAGATGATGATGAACTCCGTGATCTTAACACGGAATTAGTTTATGCCGTATCCAATCTGAACAAAATAGAGATCGTTAACTCCTTGCGGCAAGAAAAGCTAGTTCTATCCAAAGATGCCCAAAGTTGGAATATCATCGAACCGATCAGTTGGCCGGTTGACAGATTGGTTTTCTCCAATTTCTCAGCGAAAATCGCGCATCTGAAATGCGAGAGGTTACACGATGTGCAAAAACTTGAATCAAGGGGAGAAATCCTATCCGACTATGGCATTGAAGAGAATTCCACAAGGTTACTTCTACACTCAAACGGCGAAATCATTGAGATTACAATAGGAAAGCCAACTCGTGATTCGGATTCGGTTTACTCACTTATAAGAAAGAGTAACGAAGCAAATAGAGCCATTTGGAAGATTTCCAATGACATCAACCAAGTTGCTCGATCCTCAACCTCAAATTGGGCCGTACCCACTTTCATCAATACGCCTCTCTATGCGATTGATGAGTTGGTTTTGACTTTCCGAACGGATGCAAATCAATCGAGACAAACGCACATCAGAAAGAAGGATGACAAATGGTCCTTTGTTCATCCTTTCTCGGCGGATGCCAACAAGGAAAAAGTGCTTTTTACCTTAAACCAACTGGTTTCCCAAAAAGTTTCATCGTTTATGGCTCCGGCAGATGACATCGACCGTAATGAATCTTGGAACATCAAACTCACGATCATTGGACTCGGCGAGTCAAAAGACTATTTCTTCCAATCCAATGAAGACACTCCAACCCTACGGGCTCGGACCGATTTCTTGGGGACGGTCACTCCTTTTCAAATTGATGAATCCTTTAAGCAAACGCTGAGTCAATGGGCAACCAAACTACGCGAGACTCAAATCTTCAATCTCAACCCAAGTGAAATTCAGGCCATTAAAATCAGTTCGGGAACCCAGTCCGTAGAACTTAATAAACAGACCAAGGACAATTGGTCTGTGTCAGAAAGCAACTCCACCCAAAGCATGGAGTCCGAAGCCGACTTCGAATCGATTGCCGAATTGATGAGAAACCTGAACACAGTTGAAATCAAAAATTTCCTTTCCTTCAACCCATCTGAGGAGGAGATGGAGCAATATGGTATTTCTTTTCCAAAATATGAGATTCAGGTCACCAACTCAGATACTTCTCAACAGACGATTTTGATCTGTGATTCCGTTGATCAATCTTCTCTGTGGAAAACCTTTTTGTCCGACCAATCCCTTATTTGCACGGTTGAATACCCCTGGTCTGAAATTCTAAGTAGAAAGGGTCTCCATTACCGCAAAAAGCTATTAGTGACAAACTTTCCGGATTACACCTTGGCAAACCTAACTCAAATCGATGGCAACGATACGCAGTCCCTCACCTTATCGGAATCAAACCAAACCTTTGAAGTGATTCGACGGTTCACTGCATCCGAATTCATTCAAGATAGATTCAATAATGAAGGAGCCTGGGTTTCCGGCGATTGGGTTCCTTGGAAATACAAATTGACCTTCGAAAGCCAAAACAACGAAGAGAAGGTGGAATTTCATTTAAGTGAACGGACGGGAGCAACTTCTTGGTACGGAGGAAGCGAACTACTCGGTTTAACTTTTAATCTACAAATTCAGGTTATTGATGAAATGAGTAAGTTGATCGAATATCTTGATCTGAAATAGAAGATAGTAAACTGAAACCTTACAAAACCTACAACTCCTTGTTAAATCGGAACAAAAAGCTAATTTCCCTGCTTTTGTCCGTAGCTTTACTTCAATCTTTGATCATCTTTTTGACAAACGTTCGCATACCCATTCCTGAGACACTTGCAAACCGCTTGCTTAACCTCAGCGAAAACTCATTCGAAATACAATTCCAGAATTGCAGCATTCTCCTTCACAAAGATTTGCAGGTTGAAGGATTGAAGGTTTTTTTGGGGAATCGAAAGGTTTTTTCGTCCGAAACTTTGAGCATCGCTTATAATCCCTTCTCAACAGGCGATGGATTTTTGGACCGTTTACTCAATGTGCGGATCCTGGAATCCAAGTTCTCGGATTCCAGCAATAGCCTGCATAAGTTGAATTTCCGGGAGATCAAGATGATGGCCAAACCTCGAGGTATTCATTGTTTATCAAAGGCAACCATTAGTGACGTAACCCTGAATCTGGCAGGCACCATCGATCGAAGTTTCCTAAATGAAGCGTCAGAAAAATGGATTTCCAAGCCAGTCTCTCAATCAGATAAACTTCATCGATGGATGGAGCGATTCATCTCTTACGTCGAAAACCTAAATAAAACCGAATTGCACTGCCTTGCAAGATTCTCGCAAGACTCAAAGTTTTCTTTCTTTCAACCACAATCTACGGGGGTGACCTTACAGAACGGAAAAATTGCAACGAACCAACTATGCGGATATGCCCTAACCAGTGCAACAGATGGGTTGCTCAAAATCACCGAGTCAAAGATAAGATCTGAAAAGCTCATTCTATCAACATATACTCAAACCGTAGAACTCAATGGGATAACCCTTCTTGCGGTTGATGGTCGCAGAGGCAAACCGGGTTTAAAAAATCCTTTTTCGGATATTTCCCTTGATATGGAAGATTCCAATTTGAAAGGAGTCGTCACAGGTTCTCTCCCCGCATTAAAAGTAAGATTAAATCAGAGAGAACCAGATACGAGGATCGTCTTTTTTTCCGATTCAAACCGTTCGCTGGCATCAGTCGAATTCGTTAGCGGGCAAAAGGGAAATTCCCTAAACGGCTATCTTGATCTTCTACCTGGAAATTTCAATCTGATGAGATCGGACCAACCAGTTAGAATAATGGGAGGTGATAAGATTTTCCTTACATTCAACAACCGCTTCTTCGATCCTCTAGGCCCCAATGACAATAATTTCCATTTGAGGGGAAGGGCGCTCTCCGTACTGGGTTCTCCACCAGGAAACTTCGAGTTGTCGGGAAAACTCCTCAATGACTTTACGATTAAGGTCGAGGAGATGCACGGCGTATTGGGTAAAAGTGAAGTGCGTGGAAGCTATTTTCAAAAATGGAACCCTCACCAGTTTCGTTTCCTTTTAAAAGGCACCTGCTTCCCAACCGACGTCAATTCTTGGCTCAAGGATTGGTGGGACAGAATTTGGCCAGATTTCGAGTTCAGTTCATCCATTCCATTCGGCGACTTCTCAATATCCGGGGAATGGGGTGGTGATCCTGGAAATTCAATTACGTATGGCAAAGTGTTGGCGAAGAATTTTCAGTTCCGGGAAATGCCCATCGATTCGGCCAAGATCGAAGTGATGGTTAATGATCAGGCTACAATCGTCAAAAGCGATCAGATTACCCACGATTTGGGAACGATTGCCGGGGATCTGAACTTTCCAAGGGCACACCAATTGTCGCCCTATTTGTTGTCCTTCACTATGGATGGCGAACTGCCTCTGAACGATTCCAGAAAAATCTTTGGGCCAAAAGTCGAAGCGCAGTTAACGGAGGTCAATGCATCCCTAATCAGTCTACGAGGCGCCGGTCAAATATCGAAACCACAAAACTCCGCTTCCGCTGACAACCCATCGAATTACGAACTTTCCATTGCATCAAAGAATCCTTTTTCGTTTCACGAAATTTCCTTTGATAAGATCAAAGGCGATCTTTCCTTCGAGCAAGGAATCATCCGAGGACATTTTGCTGAAATTGAGATTGCAGAGGGCAAATGCAGTCTGAATTTCGAAAAGACCGAAGCCAGCCAATCCAACCTGCTCGACTTTAGTCTTGAAATCAAGGACGCGAATCGGAGTTCGTTTTTCAAGGAATTGAGAAATCTTGGAAGTTCTTCGCTTCCTTCGACGTTTTTGGGAAATTCCTTTGAGAGCGATCGGGACGAAAATGGAAAAATCGATCTTACCCTGCAGGCAAAGGGCCCCGTCGAAGATTATCTTCAATTTGAGGGTACTGGTCTTTTGGAAATTCGCGAAAAGGGACTGGGCCGAATCAATCTTTTGGGAAATATTTCCAAGGAGCTTGCGGATTTTCGCTTTCCGATTCCGACCGGAGCGTTAACTTTCGACAAAATCAATTCTCCCTTTCGCCTAGAGCACGAATCCATTTTTTTCGACAAGATGAAAATCTCAGGCCCGCTATCCGTTGTCGAAACTACAGGAAGTTTTAACTTGGGAAACGGGGAAATAGACTTCCTTGCTCGGCTGAAGTTAATTGGCAATCTTCCCATTCCATTGCTGAAGGAGATAATCGGCTTTGCCGACCCGCTGTCAAAAATTGCAGAGATTACCATCAGTGGAACTCTTGAAGAGCCCAAATGGGACTTGAGCGTCAATCCCTTGCCCTAAGGTCCAACTAGTGTGGACAGAATCTCGAAATTCGATTATTGCATGATTAGTAAAATAATCTTTTCTAAGAATTAATTTTAAACCAACAAAGGGAGGAACAGTACCTTGGACTTAAGCGAACTCAAAGGAATCATATCCTTAATGCAAAAATCGGATCTGACTGAAATCGAAATTGAACTGCAAGACCTTAAACTCAGATTGGCTCGACCGGGGAAGGCAACTAATATCCAAGAAGCTCCCGCCTATCGAGAAGTTGTCCAAAGCAGGGTTGCCGAACCTGCACCGCCCGAACCTGCTGCTGCCCAACCGGCGGAAGATCATGCCGGAGATACTTTCGACTCTCCGATGGTAGGGACTTTCTACCGCAAACCCTCTCCCGAGGACGGACCATTTGTGCAAGTTGGGGATCACGTCAAGAAAGGCGATGCCCTCTGCATTATTGAGGCAATGAAAGTGATGAATGAAATTCAGTCTGATTTCGCCTGTGAGATCATAGAAGTTCTTGTGGAAGATGGCAGCAGTGTCGAATACGGCCAACCCTTGTTTAAAATCCGAAAGGGTTAACCGCTGATGATTCGAAAAATTCTTATTGCAAATCGTGGAGAAATTGCTCTTCGAATCGTACGAGCGTGCAGGGAGTTGGGAATCCGCACGCTTGCCGTGTACTCGGAAGCGGATGAGCAATCGCTGCACGTTCAACTTGCCGATGAAGCGATTTGCATTGGGCCCGCCCAAGGAAACGAAAGTTATCTCCGGGCTGACCGTATCCTAAGTGCAGCCGAGATTGCCGATGTGGACGCCATTCATCCCGGATACGGATTCTTGTCCGAAAATTCGGAGTTCGCCGAACAATGCGAATCTTGCAACATTACTTTCATTGGTCCCAAATCAGAGACAATCAACCAAATGGGGGATAAGGCCAAAGCCCGGGATGCCATGGCCAAAGCCGGAGTCCCGATTATTCCGGGCAGTGAAGGCGCCTTGGCTAATGAAACGGAAGCCACAAAAGTTGCTCAGAAGATTGGCTTTCCGGTAATCATTAAGGCGGTGGCCGGTGGGGGTGGTCGTGGAATGCGAATCGCCCACAATGCGGTGAGCTTCGTCAAGGAATTTCAGGCAGCTCGCCTTGAAGCTGAAAAAGCCTTTGGAAATGGGGCAATGTACGTTGAAAAGTATTTGGAAAACCCCAGGCATGTGGAATTCCAAATTCTTGCTGATCGCCATGGAAACGTCATTCATTTGGGAGAGAGAGATTGCTCTGTGCAAAGACGGCACCAGAAGGTCATCGAAGAGGCGCCCTCCCCTTTTCTCGATAAAAACCTCAGAAACAGAATGGGGAAGGCTGCGATCAAAGCCGCGACTGCTTCCAATTACGTAAATGCGGGAACCATTGAATTTCTGGTGGATGCAAAAGGGAACTTTTACTTCATCGAAATGAATACGCGTATTCAGGTCGAACATGGAGTCACTGAAGAAGCAACCGGAATAGATCTTATAAAGGAACAGATCCAAATCGCTTCCGGAAACCGGCTCAGTCTTGCCCAAAAGGACGTAGTTTTGGCAAAACATGCCATAGAGTGCCGAATCTGCGCCGAAAACCCATCCAAGGGATTCATTCCTTCACCTGGAACCATTGGCTTGTACTATGCGCCTGGCGGACATGGTGTTCGGGTTGATTCTCACGTTTACGGTGGATATACGGTTTCCCCCTATTACGACAGCATGATCTGCAAACTGATTTCATACGGAAGAACCAGAAAGATCGCTTTGGATAGAATGTATCGGGCTTTAAGCGAATATATCATTCGAGGAATTGATACGAATATCGAATTCCTGAAAGCGGTCATCTTGGATCCCGCTTTTCGGCAAGGGGAAGCTACGACTTCCTATGTCGAGGACTTCCTTGCCAGGGCGCCTAAAGATCTTTTCGAAAAAAATAACTCTGAATAATTCAACCATGACAAGAAAGAAAAAAGAAGAACCAGCGGAAGAAACGATTCCAACAATTTCAGAGGAATCAAGCGAACTCGGTACCATTCGAATCAATCATAGCGTGGTTGCAGGAATCGTTCGACTTGCCACTCAATCCGTTCCCGGCGTTGTAAACGTCGGCGGAGGTGGCGTGGTAGAGGGTTTGACCGATTTTTTCTCCAAAAAAGAATCGGAAAGAGGGGTTAGGGTTTCCGAATCGGGAGAAGGAGGATACGACATTGAAGTTCGGGTCGTGCTCGAGTTTGGCGTAGACCTTGCGAAAATAGGGCTATCCATACAGGAGTCGATCCGGGACCAAATCCTTTCCATGACCGGGAACCATGCAAAAGTCATAGACGTCGTCATTGACGACATCAAAATGGAAGGTAATGAGAAGGAGAATGAGGATGACCAGTGGGCTAGTTCCGCGACCTCTTGATGCAATCCATTCATTTCCGCATGCCTTTCGCTCCACTCAAGTCTTATCCTTCCCTTTCTTTTAAGGAAGCCCAACAGGAACCAATTTATTGGTATGCTTTGATTCTTTTGCTTTTTCTTATTCTATTCCTTTGGGCAATTCGTAAGCTTCGCAATGATCTCGTTTCCGTTTTCCATGACGAAGAGGGAGGCGTTCAAATCACAACCCAAGCGCTCCAGGAATTGGTTAAAAAATCATGCTTGGACATTGAGGGAATTGATGCCCCCACTACGAAAATCAAATCCAACCGGGGGACGATTCGCTTGCATGTCCGTTTGAGTCTTAATCCCGAGGGAGACATCAAGCAAATCCGCACCATGTTGAGAAATAAAATTGAAAAGATCATGGTCGAAAACCTTAATTTCTCTAACTTTGGTGGCGTGGATATAGTCATCAAAGGCTTTCAAGACAAATAAGGGGTGGACTACCCCCTTTTCCTCAGAACGGGTTTTCCGAATTCGATTGGAACAGCTTGTCCCCTCACCTCGGCAAACCATTCTCCCTGATTGAGATTGGAGAAAAATTCGCATTTGACGAAAGCGCTACCGATCGGGGTCTGGGTCAGGGGAGAAAAACCTCCCGAAAGCACTTCTCCGGCAATTTGGTCCTTGAAACGCAAATGGGCTCCGGATCTTGGTATCTTTCGGTCGTCCACTTGATAATGAAAGACCTTACCCGGAATTTCCCCTTCCTTTTCCAAAAGTAGGCTGTCCTTGCCCAAAAAGCTACTTTTTTTCAAATCAACCGACCATGACAAACCAGCTTGAATTGGAGAAATTTCGGAACTCAGTTCATTTCCATACAAGGGGTACCCCGCTTCCAAGCGAAGACTGTCTCTCGCCGCCAAACCCGCCCAACCCATCCTCCCCGAGCTTAGCGCCGGTTCGAGTAACTCCATGAATTCTGACAGAGATCGGGAAGGAAGATAAATTTCGTAACCATCTTCCCCCGTATATCCGGTAGTTGCTATCAGCGCCTCAGCTCCAAACATTTCAACTTCCATGAAGCTCATCTTTTTCAATGAAAAAACCTCATCTGAGAAAAGATCTTTCACAATTTCTCCACTCTTTGGCCCCTGAATTGCAATTTGGCCGTAGTAATCCGAACAATCCACTATGCTACAATTGAATTCTTTTCCTTGTTTTTTGAGATAATCGAAATCCTTGCAGACGTTTGATGCGTTGACGCATAAAAGAAAATCATCCTCCGTTCTGCGGTACAGGATAACGTCATCGACCGTACCGCCCGTTTCCAAACAGAGTGGAGAGTAGATTGCCCGACCTACCCTACAACCGCTCACGTCGTTTGTGAAAGCGTAATTCAAAAAATTCAAGGCATCCTTGCCCGAAACTTGAATTTCCCCCATATGACTCACGTCAAAAAGAGAGGCAGTCGAGCGAGTTTGCTTGTTTTCCTCGATGGAACTACCGTATGCGATTGGCATCTGCCAACCTGCGAAAGGAGACATCTTAGCCGATTTGCTAAGGTGATATTGATGCAGTGGTAATTTTCTCAGACTATTCATGATGTTACTTGCTTGCCTTGGAAAGGCACAATGGATTTGCTAGTCCCTATCAATGCAATCTGGCTCTGTCAAAGACCAACCTAAAATAGTGCGATGACTCCCGATTTAGTCATTGCCATCGGCCTGACAATTGGAATTTCGGCACTTTGTTCGACCCTTGAGGCGATGATTCTAAGCGTAACCTCCGCTGAAATTGAAAACCTCAAGAAAACTTCTCCCAAAAGAGGCAAGATGCTTGAGCGATTCCGAACTGAAATAGAAGAAACCAGTTCCGCCATCCTCAGCCTCAATACGATTGCCAACACCCTTGGAGCGACCCTGGTTGGTGGTTTGGCGGAAAAGTCTTTGGGGGGAGATGGGAACAACCTGTTCGTCTTCGCTTGCGGCATGACCGTCGGCATTCTTTTTTTTGCTGAAATTCTACCCAAGAATCTGACTGTTTCCTATCGTTCTGAAATGCTTGGGAAATTAGTCTTCCCGCTTTCCTTGATTCGTATCCTAATGTCTCCTTTTTCCAAAATCTGCAAAGTCACCGTCAAAGCAGTTGTGCCGGAAAAGGAGAAAAATGAAGACAGTGACGAAGAGGAAATCATTCTCCTTGCTCAAAAGGGAGCGAAGGCGGGAACTCTCACAAACGAGGAAAGCGATTGGGTGACTAACGCTCTTAAGCTCGACGACGTTCAAATTTCCGAGATCATGACTCCTCGAACCGTTATGCTTGCCTTGGAGGAAACGGTAACGGTTGAGGAAGTCTTCCAAAAGCATCCTAACGTTCCTTTTGCTAGAATTCCTCTTTTTTCCGATACTATTGATCACATAACGGCAATCATCCGAAGGCGCGATTTGCATAATGCAATGGTGGAAGGGAAATCCAAACTCCCAATCAAGCAATTATCCAAAGAAGTTGTCTTTATTCCCGAGAATGCATCTGCTGACAAGGCTTTACGCTTGCTCTTGGCCAAACATTGCCAACTCAGCGTAGTAGTCGACGAGTTTGGCTCGGTGGTGGGTGTCTTGGCTATGGAAGACATAATCGAAAGCATCCTGGGTCAAGAGATCTTCGAGTACGACGATCTGGCGGTTGATATGAGAGAATTGGCCAAAAGAAAACATGCAGACCAAATAAACTCCTCGACGAACCCCTTGGATGAAATCCATGATTCCGACGATAAAGCATGATCGCCTCCACTTATTGGGTCCATGATTTAAGTCCTTTTCTTTGGGAGTTTCCAGCCTCTTGGGGTGAATGGGGACCCGGAGGAATCAGGTGGTATGGAATATCCTATTTGCTTGGTTTTTTCTTAGCCTTTCTCCTATTGAGAAAATATCATGATGAAAAGCGCAGTCCCTATGACTCTGAACAAATCATGAATTTGATGACTTTTCAGGTTCTTGGCGTTCTTGTCGGTGGAAGGATTGGTTATGCTCTTCTTTATCAGTGGGAATCTTTCCTAAGGGATCCGCTCATCATCCTAAGGGTTTGGGAAGGTGGTATGGCTAGCCATGGCGGATTCGTCGGAGTCGCCGTAGCCACCCTTTTTTATGCCAAAAAATCGAAGCAAGAGATTTTTCCGATTGGAGATCTCATCGTAAGCGTTGTCAGTCCCGGGCTTTTCTTGGGGAGAATTGCAAACTTCATTAACGGGGAACTCTGGGGAAAGATAACCACAGTCGAATGGGGGGTCCTTTTCCCCAAAGCTCCGGATTTCGCATTAGGTGTTGCTCGCCACCCTTCCCAACTTTATGCAGCTGCCTTGGAAGGGCTCTTAACCTTCGCCTTCGTTCAATGGAGATTTTGGAAATCCGACGTCACCAAGAAATATCCGGGAAGGCTTTCCGGTGAATTCCTGATTTTCTACGGTTTGGCAAGAATCGCCAACGAATGTTTTCGCGAACCGGACGCATCCTTGATCATGGGAATCTCGAGAGGACAATTTTATTCAATCTTTCTCATTCTCGCGGGTTTGCTCCTTATCAAGGCTGCTCATCGGATCAATTCGCACCCAATCAAAAACAAATAATTACCGAAAAGTGCTCAACCAAGAATATCATAAAGTTGTCATTGGGAATTATTTCTCTTTGACACAATGGTTAGTTCCGATGCAAAACATAGTCTTACGGGGATAACACAAATGATAGGCAACCTTTTCGGATTTCTTTCCAACGACATAGGCATCGACCTAGGAACTGCGAATACCTTGGTTTTCGTGAGAGACCGAGGCATCGTTTTACGAGAGCCAAGCGTTGTCGCAAGATATAAGACGAGTAAGAAGGTTTGCGCAGTCGGTGCGGATGCAAAAAGGATGCTTGGTCGTACTCCGGGAACCATCGAAGCCCTTCGCCCGATGAAGGACGGTGTGATTGCAGACTTTGAAATTTCCGAAGCCATGTTGAGATATTTCATAGAGAAGGTGGATAAGCGAAAGCTTGTCCCGCCTCGAGTGGTCATTGCCGTCCCCTCCGGAATCACTGCGGTAGAGAAAAGAGCGGTCAAAGATTCCGCAATCAGGGCGGGAGCCAGGGAAGTCCTTCTCCTAGGGGAACCTATGGCCGCATCCATTGGAGCCGGTTTGCCCATTGAAAAAGAAGAGGCAAATATGATTGTCGATATTGGAGGTGGCACGACCGAAGTTGCGATCATATCCATATCCGGGGTTTCCTACCAGCGGAGCATTCGGGTAGGCGGCGACGAATTGGACGAAGCGATCATTGCTTACATGAAAAGAGCTTATGGTCTATTGATTGGAGAGCGTACTTCCGAGGAAATCAAATTCAAGATCGGATCGGCTGCCCCATTTGGCGAATTGAGCATGGACGTCCGAGGCAGAGATGCTACGGCAGGCCTTCCCAAAACAATTCACATCACCTCTCAGGAAATTCGTGAAGAGGCTCTCAAGGAAGTTGTCAGTCAAATTGTGGAATTGGTTAAGAACGCGCTCGACCGATGCCAACCGGAACACTCTGCCGACCTGATCGATCGTGGAATTGTTTTGGCTGGTGGCGGAGCCCTGATCAGAGGACTCGACCAAGTCATTAGTGATGCTACCGGTTTGCCTGTGATCCAAGCCGACGATCCTCTTTGTTGCGTTGCCAATGGCACGGGTAAGTTTCTAAATCTATTGGGAACGCTCAGCCGCGAACAAGTTGATCGATTGGTCACCCAGTAAGTTCGGAGTCGGGAACGCTGACCCTTAAATCGAAAAATCGCTCTTTTGTTTTTTTAGGCCTTTTCGCTTTGCTTTGGTGGGGGCTTCCCAGCGGATGGAAACTTATAAGCAAATCCACATTCTCGGAGTTCCATGCTCCCTTGTGGGATCTCAGTTCTCGAATTCATGACCTTACCTTATTCTGGGGTCATATGAGCGATTCGAAGAAAACTCTTATCGAAAAAGCAAAGACCAACAGCCGGATTGAAAGCGATTTGAGTCTCCAAAAGGATCGCTTCAAGACACTCGAACGCGAAGAGCGAAGACTTCGAGATTTGAAGGAGCGAATTGCGGGATTAAAAAATGCCCTCAGTATGGACGCTGAGAATTCCTTCAAACCCGTAGTTTCAAGAATTTCTCTCAGAACCTTGAATGGTTGGTGGCAGGGAATCCGCTTGCGAAAGGGACGAGACGTGGGTTTCGAAAAAGGAATGGGAGTAATTTTCAAGGGAGGGGTTGTTGGCAGAATCAGTGAGGTCGGTCGAAAATCTTCCGAAGTGCAATTGCTCACCCACCCTAACTTTCGCATTGCAGCCCGTTTTGTCGGTGATGACAGACCCGTCACTTTCCAAGGGAACGGTATTCTTCCGGGAGGAAAAGCTCAGGGTTTGGTCATGGATGTGCCTCAAGACCTCTTCGCAAGTAGGGAAAAACCTCTGACCCTGACAACCTCATCACTAGGCGCGAATTTCCCCGAAGGCATACCTATTGGTAAAGTGTTCGGACTAGAAGGAGGTGAGGATGGCTTGTTCAAGATCGGTCAAGTTGCTCTCAACGAAGAATTAGGTTCGATTCTAGAGGTAACCGTTCTTACTCCAGCCTCCGAATTCCAATCGCAGTGAGAAAACCAAATCTTAGCGCTCTGGTAATCATAGCAAGCAGTGTGCTGGTTATTCACCTGGTGGGGATCGTCAACTCATCCTTGGGGCGCTGGGGGTTCTTTGCTTATCTTCCGGGTCTTTTCTTCCTAGTTCCAACCATCCATTTGGGGCGACTTAGGGCAACCCTTGCAATTGTCGTCATTGGTTTTTCTCTCGACGTTCAAAACAACACCTTCTTTGGCTTTCACACCATCGCATTGATGATTTTTCACTTAATCGGAACGGAATGGGTACAGATCGGGCAACAAGGCGAACTCATCCGACCTTTCCTGTTGCAAATCATGGCCAATTTAGTGATCGCAATGACTTGGTTTATCCTCACTTATTTTCTTAAAGAGGCTAGTTCAGCTTGGTCTCCATACAGATTTTGTTCGGACTCTGTGATATCGATTCTGATTTTCATTCCCTTGTGTCGATGGTTCCCGTTTTTTTGCGAGGAGCTCCTGCAACTCCTTGGCGCACTGGGTGAACAAGAGCAAAGATCCATATGAAACTCTACGAAAAACATCACCCCGAATCACGAAGGCTTTGGTTATTCAAGGCCGTCTTCGGGACTCTTTTTTCGATCCTTTTCTTCGTACTTTTCTACAGGCAAACCTTCCAAAACGCCGACTTTCTGGAAAAAGAAAGAAAGCAAGGACAGAGAAGAATCATTCGTCCGGGTCCAAGAGGCGACGTTCTTGACAGAGAGGGAAACTTGTTAATCGGAAACCGGGCTCATTTCTCCGCCACTCTTCATATTGAGCAACTCAAGTCAGAAATATGGGAAAACAAAGTGAAGCTGAGAAAGTTGGCATTACAGTTGCGTGAAGAGTTGAGCAATATGAATTCCTGCTCCTTGGAACAGTTGCTGGTAAGATGTTCCCAGGAGGAATTCGTTCAAAAGAGAAAAATAACCCTCTACGGCCAAGCCAAAAAAACAGATCGGGATTGGGAATTGGTACGGGTTTTTCTGAATGGGAAAAGGCAATTTGTCATCCAGGACTCGAAGGGCAATTGGGAAGTCGAGCTAAACCGAGGAGAATTGGAGAAGCGCTCTGGAATCATCTTTGAAGCTGCAAACGAAAAAGTTCAGGTTAATGTCGCAGGTCTGTTTACGACCGCCTTTAAATTGGCCGATAACGGGAGCGCAATCCCTTTTCTTCAGGACAAAGTCTCCAACTTCAATTGGATCGAATCGATTTGGCCGAGAGAGGGAGAAAATCGTCCTGATTTTCAGTTTTCCACCAGTGGATTTTCGATCGACTGGGAATCGAGATATGCAACGGTTCTAAAATACTTGGAGCAAGTGAATCGGCTTACCTCGCGGGAAGAAGTAATCACCATGGATGAACTCAAGAGTCACTGGCGTA
>MDTA01199998.1_pt1 | contig 39951 bp, 38 predicted proteins | sample 811151 | NCBI WGS metagenome assembly MDTA01 (sample SAMN05326648, study PRJNA326480) | marine metagenome | isolation source: seawater | place: Indian Ocean: South | collected 2010
AGAGTTATGGAACACTTCAACAACAATTACAGATACTTCAAGTGTTAAAAATCATATAAAAATTGACAATGTTAATAATATTATTCTTTCACATCCTATTGCTGGATCACACAAGTCTGGTCTTGATGCAGTAGACGCAAAACTATTTTTTAATAAAAAAAATATTATTTGTGATCCTTTCAATTCTCATAAAAATCATCTTCTGAGGCTTCAAAATTTTTGGAGTGATGCTCTTCAGATGAGAAATAGTATTATGTCGGTAAAAGATCATGACTTAGTTTTTGCAATGACGAGTCATCTACCCCATTTATTGTCATATGCTTTAATAGATTCTATTCGACTCTCACAAACAAATGTTGAAGATAATGCTGGCGGTGGCTTAAAAGAATTTTTGAGACTAAGTGCATCTAATCCTGAAATGTGGAGCGATATTTTTACTCTAAATAGAGTCGATCTAATTAAAGCGCTAGCTGGTGTTCAAGTATCTATTAATAATCTACTTGAGCTCATAACTGAAACCAAGGAATTACCCGATGTCTTTAATCATCTTGAGATGCTAAAAAAAGAATTAGATGAGATTAAAAACTATAAAGAAGAAAACTTTTGAATTTAACGTCTAGCAAAGCAGAAAATCTCCATGGAGAAGTTATATGCCCCGGAGATAAGTCAATCTCTCAAAGGATACTTATCATAGGATCTTTTTTAAACTGTGATATGAGCATTACTGGCTTCTTGGATGCAGAGGATCCAAATTCAACTATGATGGCGCTTAATAAAGTTGGATCACAAATAAGAAAAGACAACGAAATTGTATTTATAGAAAAAAGAGAAGAATCTTTTAAAGAATCAATGACAGACCTTGATCTTGGAAACTCTGGGACAGGAATTAGACTGATTACAGGATTTTTATCAGGCATCAATATTAATGCAAAATTAATTGGAGATGAATCTTTGAGCAAAAGACCCATGTCAAGAATAGTTGATCCTCTTAAATTGATGGGTAAAAAAATAAGCTCAAATGAGGGCAAAGCTCCAATTGAAATTCTAGGTGGAAAAATTACTAAAGATTTTAAATATAAAATGCCAGTCGCAAGCGCTCAAGTAAAATCCTCTTTAATTCTTGCGTCATTGTGTTCAGGAAATTCAATTAAGATAGAAGAGCCAAAAGTTACCCGTGATCACACTGAAAAAATGATTGAATATTTTGGCGGCAGTATTGAGAGCAAAGACAAAAATAATGGAAAAGTAATATTTTTAAAAAAATCATTACTTAAAAAAATACCTTCTTATGAAGTGGTTGGTGATTTTTCTTCAGCAGCTTTTATAATTGTCTCAGCTTTAATTTCAAACAATTCTCAAGTTTTAATTAAAAATGTTGGCCTTAACGAAACAAGATCTGGATTATTAAATATTCTTGTAAAAATGGGAGCAAGCATCGAGATCAAAAATAAAAGGGAAACTTGTAATGAACTTTGCGGAGATATTTTGGTTAAGTCATCCAAACTTTCAGGTGTTGAAATACCATCAAAAATTGTTCCAAATATCATTGATGAAATACCAATACTTAGTATTGCTGCATCTTTTGCTGATGGACAAACGGTTATTAGGAATGCTTCTGAATTAAAAGTTAAAGAATCTGACAGATTAAGCGCAATATCTTTGGGTTTAAGAGCAATAAAAATTGATCATACTTTGCTCGATGATGGCTTGATCATAGAAGGAAGAAATAAAGATACTGAATGTATAGATACTATTGATTCATTTGGTGACCATCGAATTGCAATGAGTTTCTTAATCTCGGGTATAAGATCAAAAAATGGAGTGCAGGTTAAAGATTGCAATAATATTAAAACATCATTTCCTAACTTTATAGGCGTAATGAATAATTTAGGGATGAACATACATGAATAAAATTAACGTTATAACTATTGATGGCCCCTCTGCGTCAGGAAAAGGCTCTTTAGCTATGGCAATTGCAGATTCATTTAATTTTTCATTACTAGATAGTGGAAGTTTATATAGACTTTTAGCATATCTGGTAAATAACGGTGAGAGTATTGATTCTGCCTCAGAAATAATCAATAAAAATGTTGAATTTGTTATAAAAGACAATAATTTATTAGTTTTAAATAATGATATTGATATATCAGAAAAAATTAGAACAGAAAAAATTGCAAGATTTGCCTCTGAGTTAAGCGCTAGAATTGAGGTAAGGAGAGCTTTGTTTGAAATACAAAGGTCATTTTATAATGAAAATGGTCTTGTAGCAGACGGAAGAGATATGGGAACAGTCGTTTTTAAAGATGCTAAATTGAAAATATTTCTTACAGCATCTCCTCAGAAGAGAGCAAAAAGACGATATTTAGAGTTGCAGAAACGTGGTCAAGAAGTTAATATGCCCGATCTGATAGCTGATATTGAGCAAAGAGATTTGAATGATAGTTCAAGAGAATTATCACCACTTTTGCCAGCAGATGACGCTCACGTTATTGATTCATCTGAAATGTCGCTTGAAGACGTTGTAAGCTATACAAAAATTTTGGTTAAAGAGGAATATTTATAAATGTTAGAATCATTTTCAACACTTTTAGATGAAAGCTTAAGTACGCTTGATATGCAGCCAGGATCAATTGTTTCAGGAGTTGTTTTAGATGTTGATAATGATTGGGTTACTGTGCATGTAGGCTTAAAGTCAGAAGGAGTTATTTCACTTGATGAATTTAGAAATAATGAGGGCAAGATTGATATAAATATAGGTGACGAAGTTGAAGTTGCATTAGAAGCTGTTGAAGACGGCTATGGCGAGACAAGAATCTCTAGAGAAAAAGCGAGAAAAATTTCTACATGGAAAATGCTTGAAGAAGCTTTAGAAACTGGTGAATTTGTTACTGGAAAAATACACAACAGAGTAAAAGGCGGCTTTGCAGTAGAAGTTGATGTAGTAAAGGCCTTTTTGCCTGGATCACTTGTTGATGTAAGGCCAGTTAAAGAGGCGCCTGACATTGAAAATACTATTCAAGATTTTAAAGTTATAAAACTTGATTACAAAAGAAATAATGTTGTTTTATCTAGAAAAGCTGTTCTTGAAAAAAATAATTCTGCCGTGAAAGTTGAACTACTTAAAAATCTTGAAGAGGGTCAAATTGTTAATGGTATAGTTAAAAATATAACTGATTATGGTGCATTTGTAGACTTGGGTGGCCTAGATGGGCTACTCCACATCACTGATATTTCTTGGTCAAGGGTTACCAATCCATCAGAGCATCTTAAATTAGGCGAAGAAATTGAAGTAAAAGTTCTAAGTTTTGATAAAGAAAAGTTGAGAGTTTCTCTGGGCTTAAAACAAATCCAAAATGATCCATGGGAAAATGTAGAGTCTAACTATTCTGTTGGTGGGATTTACGAAGCAGAAGTATCAAATATTACCGACTACGGATGTTTTGCTCAATTAGAAGAAGGCATAGAAGGATTAATACATCTTTCAGAGCTAGATTGGACAAGTAAAAATATTCATCCGTCAAAAGTTGTTGAAATGAATGAGAACATCAAGGTGATGATATTAGAGATTGATCATGATAAAAGAAGAATTTCTCTGGGCCTCAAACAAACAAAATCAAATCCTTGGACAGAATTTTCAAATAAATATGGTATAGGTGATAAAGTTGAGGGTAAGATAAAATCAATTACAGACTTTGGAATATTTGTTGGTCTTGAAGGTGATATTGATGGCTTGATCCATCTATCTGATATATCTGAAGACGAAGATCCCAAAGATGCCCTAGATAGTTACAAAAAAGACCAAAATCTTCAATGCATTGTATTTGCGATTGATGCAGAGAGAGAAAGAATATCATTAAAATTGAGTGAATAAATTAAAAAAAGACACATTAACACGATCTGATATAGAAACATCACAAAAAAAAGAATTTAAAAAATTAACAAAATCTGATATCACCGAATCAATAAATTCGATACTAAACACAATAACTGAAGCTGTCGCTTTGGATAAAAAAGTCGAAATCAGGGGTTTTGGAACCTTCTCAAAAAAAAATATAAGACCTAGAAAATTTATAAATCCTAAAACAAAAGAAATTTCTTTTGTTGGCGAGACTTCTAGAATGCATTTTAAACCTTCAAAAAAATTATTAGAAAAATGATAATTGTAGCAATTGATGAAATAAAATTTGAAAGGGCTCAAATGATAATAGAAAACCTTGATCCACAAAAATGTATGGTAAAAATAGGTAGCGTTTCCTTTAATTCTATGGGCCATGAAATTATTTATCATGCTGCTAACAAAGGTTTTGATATTTTCCTTGATTTGAAACTTCACGATATACCCAACACTGTAAAAAAATCTATTAAAGGTCTTGCTGAATTGCCAATTTCAATGCTAACAGTTCATACGTCTGGTGGAAAAGATATGATGATATCAGCAATGGAGGCTGTTTCAGATACAAAGATAAAAGTTTTTGGAGTAACTGCACTTACTAGCCTAAATGATAAGGATGTATCTGATATTTTTAAGAGAAAAATATCGGAACAAGTAAATGCTATGATAGATTTGGCTTATTCAGCTGGAATTCATGGTGTTGTGTGCTCTCCGCACGAACTGGAGCTTGTTAGCAAAAAGGGCTCTTTGCTATCTATGACACCTGGTATTAGACTTCAGGTTTCCGCCGATGACCAAAAAAGAACAATGACACCAAAAGAAGCGATTGAATTAGGCTCTGACTATTTAGTAATAGGACGACCTATTACCTCATCGACAAATATTGAAAAGTCATTGAATGAAATCTATTACAGTATTCAATGACCAAAGAAAATATTATATTTGAGAATAATTTACTAACCTGCAAATCTTATATTAATAAGTTTTCATCTGAATTTTATGATGAGATTGATTCAAAGGCCGCAGACATTGATTTAAATTCTAAAATAAATGATCTATTTGATGGCAAGCAAGTAAATTGTACTGAGAATCTAGGAGCATGGCATCCAAAATACAGATCTACATATAAATCTGATAATAGTAATGAAAAATACATTGATATATTTCAATCTGCAACTAATGTTGTAAGTATCGGCATAGGAGGTTCATTTGAAGGTCCTAAGCTTTTGATAGAATGTGCTGGAAATACAACTAAAAATTACGTATTTATAACAGGCTCTGATATCCAAGAATTTTCTGAAAAAATTAACGATCTCGATAAAAAAGAAACTATTTTTGTAGTGTCTTCAAAATCATTTAAAACAGATGAAACAATTCAGATCTTGCAAAATGCTATCCATTGGTCAGGAAATATAAACAAATTTATAGCAATAACCTCGAATAAGCCTGAGGCCCAAAAATATGATATCGAAAATATTATTGAATTTGACAAAGAAATTGGTGGTCGATACTCAATATGGTCTGATATATCTCTAGTAGCAGAATGGGAGAATAAAACTGAATTAAAAGACAGTTTTATGAGTGGAGGATTAAAAGCAGATAGAGATTTAAGAAATAATGAAGAATATTATAAGTTTGTTAAAAGGCTGTCATATTGCGACATATGGTTAAATAACTCAAAAAATACAGAATCAAGGGCAGTATTATCATATATTTGGAAGTTCAGGTCGTTACCAAACTATATTCAACAACTGGAAATGGAATCACTTGGGAAAAAACCCAGAAATGAAACTGAATTTCAAAAAACCGGACAAATAATATTTGGCGGTTACGGCCCAAGAGCACAACATTCATATTTTCAGCTTTTACACCAAGGCACGCAAAATATATGTGCTGATATAATTGCTTGTCAAAAAGATTCAAAAAGTTTGGCATACGCACAAGCAATAACCCAGTCACAGTTATTGTCAAATGGAGTAAATGATATTTTTCTTGATGAAGAACGTATCAATGGAAATATTCCACTAAACCTTTTTTTAGTCAATGATGAGGATGCAAAAACCTTAGGCTATCTTATAGCTACATGGGAACATAGAACATATATAACTGCTGCACTCTTAGGTATCAATCCTTATGATCAGTTTGGTGTAAATGCAGGCAAATTTTATACTAAGAAATATTTAAGTGATATTTAGAACATCCAGTAATTAACTTTAACATGTCTATAGATTTAAAAAATGTCCCAAAAACTCCAGGAGTGTATAAATTTTTTAATAAAAATGAAATTATTTATATTGGAAAAGCAAAAAATCTAAAGAAAAGAGTATCTTCCTACTTTGGGAGTTCTATTAAAGATAGAAAAACATCTAAGATAAAATTTTTAACTGATAAAGTTGAGACATTCACAACGAAAAATGAAGTTGAAGCATTGCTACTTGAGCAGTTACTAATCAAAGAAAATAAGCCAAAGTTTAATATTCTTTTAAGAGATGACAAAACATACCCATATATATTTTTTTCATTAGATCATGAATATCCTGGAGTCTATTCAAAAAGATCAAAGAAAGGAATAGACAAAAAATATTTTGGTCCATTTGTAAGTTCTGAGGCTGTTAAAAAGTCAATTAAGGAAATTCAAAAGATTTTCAAGGTTCGAAATTGTAGCGATAGTACTTTTGCAAACAGAACAAGACCATGTATAGAATTTCAGATGAAAAGATGTTCAGCTCCTTGTGTACAAAAAATTAATAAAGTTGACTATTTTGAAGACATTACAAGCGCTAAGTCTTTTCTTTCATCTTCAGATACAAAAACGATAAAAAAACTTACTAAAGATATTGAAAGGGCAGTCTCAAAACTTGAATTTGAAAAAGCTGCAGAGATTAGAGATAGACTAAAAAGACTTAAAATTATAAAAGAAGAACAGTCTGTTGTAACTTTAGCGAGTGATGTTGACATTTTTTCGGTTAGTTCTGAAATGAGTTATCTCGGCATTTCAATAATCATAGTTAGGAATGGAAAGATAAGAGGCACAAAGACTCATTTAATAAAGCAAGCCCATTATGATTCATTCGATAATGTTTATGAAAGTATAATTTTTAATTTTTATGAGAATCAGATTGACATACCAAAAAAAATATTATGTGCCTACGCATTGAAAGATAAAAAAATTCTTGAAGATATGTTTTCAAAGCTACATCAAAAAAAATTAAGAATTATTCATTCACCAAGCAAAACTCTCAGACCAATATTTAATTTATGTAAACTAAATGCAATGCAAGTAATTAAAAATCATATTAGTAAAGAGGATAAATATACTTTTGCGTTTAATGAATTAAGCGAACTATTTGGAAAAAATATTAATAAAATAGAGGCGCTTGATGTAAGTCATATATCAAGCGAGAACGCTGTTGCATCCTGTGTTATTTTCTCTAAAACAGGACCTGTGAAAAGCAAATATAGACTTTTCAATATTCCTAATCAATTATCAGGAAATGATGTAGGTTCATTGACGCATGTAATTGAAAGAAGAGTTAAATATTATGATGACCTGAATACAAAGCCTGATTTGATTCTAATAGATGGCGGAAAGTCACAACTTAAATATACTAATTTAGAGCTTAAAAAGAGTAACCACAAAAATATAGAAGTTATCTCAATAGTAAAAGGTCAAAAAAGGGTAAGAGCAACTGAAACAATAATAAGTCAAAATGGAATTTTAGAACTTGATAAATACTCAAAGTCATATTTGTTACTTCAAGAAATAAGAGATGAGGCGCACCGTTTTGCAATTTCAGCACAAAGAAATAAAAAAAGAAGAACAATAAAAAAATCAAAACTAGATTTAATACCAGGCGTTGGAAAGGTTCTTAAGGGTAAACTTTTAAGGAGATATAAAAATATTAGATCAATTAAAAATTCAAATATCGAAGACTTGATGACTATAAATGGCATTAATGAGAGAATAGCTCATGAGATTAAAAGGCACTTAAATCAATGACATACTTTATTAATTTTCTTACACTTTCTCGAATCTTATTTAGCGGCTTAATTTTTTTCTTACTTATCAGGCCAGAAGGATATTTCCTTGCGCTTATCTTATTTTTTGTTGCTGGTGCAACCGATTATTTTGATGGTTACCTTGCAAGAAAATATAATAAAACATCGCAATTAGGCGAAATATTAGATCCAATAGCTGATAAAATCCTAATAGTATTTGTTTTATTTGGACTTTCAGTAAATCTAAATAGTTACTTTGTAGCCTTTATGGCGTCTTTAATAATATCAAGAGAAATATGGGTTGGGGCTCTCAGAGACTTCAATGCTAGACATGGCAAGACAGAGGCAACAAAAGTTATATTTTTGGCTAAGATTAAGACAAGTGTTCAGCTTTTCACACTAAGTATTTATTTATTTGGATTAGCTTTTAACAATATGTTGCTGATAATTTTTGGCGACATTTTTCTATTTTTATCTTTCCTAATAACTATGTACACAGGATATTTATATACACTTAACAGCTTTATGGAATAACAGAAATTTTGTCATGAATAAATACATTGTTTCTCCAATTACTAGATCATTAAAAATATTAGGAACTGAAGCTTTGCTTCCAATAGGTAAAATATATTGTGTTGGTAAAAACTATTATGATCATATAAAAGAAATGAATGATAGTAATGAAAATGAATTACCTTTCTTTTTTAGCAAACCCCCTCAGTCACTGACACAAGATGCCCTAATTAAATATCCAAATGATACTCATAATCTTCATCACGAAGTAGAACTTGTCGTTTATATAAGTAATAAATGTGAGGATATTGAACCTAAAAATGCAGAGAAATATATTTTGGGTTATTCAGTTGGCATAGATTTAACAAAAAGAGATAAACAAAATATTGCAAAGGAGAAGAGGCAGCCATGGGACTTAAGTAAGGGTTTTGATAATTCAGCGCCAGTATCAGAAATTTATCTTTGTAGTAAGCCCATAAAATCTGGAAAGATAGAACTCAGACTAAATGGAAAACAAAGACAAATAAGTGATATTTCAAAAATGATATGGCCAATACAAGAAATTATTTCAAATTTGTCAAAACAAATTACTTTATATCCAGGCGATGCAATTTTTACTGGAACTCCTGCAGGAGTTGGATCAATAGAGCCAAAAGACAATATTGAGGCTAGCATTGATGGCATTGGATCTTTAAACATCTCTTTCCAATAAATGATTCATACTAAATCAAATCAATTAGAAAATATTATTTAAATTTTTTATTCAAATTAAATTATAATTATTTCTTAATTATATTAGTCGAGGATCATATGAATAATCAAAGTTATAGCAATCAATTTGAAAATGATAATGATAGGGTTATTTTACTTGTTGGTGGCGCTGGCTATATAGGACTTGTTATTGCAAAGCAATTATCAAAAAAAGGTATGAAGGTTTTAATACTAGATAATATAATTTATAAACATCATCTTGGACTTCACTCTGTTTTTTATGATTCGAATATAACTTTTATTAATAAAGATATTCGTGATGACATTGAAGATAATTTTATAGAATCAAACAATATAACAGATGTTGTTATTTTAGCTGGACTTGTTGGCGATCCTATTACAAAAAAATATCCAGACTTATCAAGTAAAATAAACAATTTAGCTATTCAAAATTTAATATCAAGCTTTAAAAAATCTAATTTAAATAAATTAATATTTATTTCTACATGCTCAAATTATGGCCTTATTGAAGAGGGATCAAAGGCAGATGAAGATTTCCCTTTAAACCCTCTTTCACTATATGCGAAGGACAAAGTTTCAAATGAAATTTTCTTAAATGAAAATTCAGATAGTTTTAATTTTTCATACAGTATTTTAAGATTTGCAACAGCTTTCGGTGTTGCTCCTAGAATGAGATTTGATTTATCTGTGAATGAATTTGTTTATGATGCTTACACTAAAAAGAAACTTGAAATTTATGATGCAGATACTTGGAGGCCTTATTGTCACGTCCTAGATTTTGCAAATTTGATTGAATTGGTTTTAAAAGCTCCGCGCGAGCTAACCCACCAAGAGGTATTTAATGCTGGAGGTGACTCTAATAATCATACAAAAAGAGACTTGGCAGAAATGATAAAATCTCATATTCCAAATCTTGAAATTAATTATGTAACTGGGGGTAATGATCCAAGAAATTACATTGTTGATTTTTCTAAAGTCAAGAATACTCTTAAATTTGAACCATCTGTAAAAGTTGACGATGGTATTAAAGAAATAATTGATTATCTAGATAAAGGTATTTTTCTTGATTACTCTTATAACAAGAATTTCTATGGGAATTTTTTAATTGAAGAATAAAAATATTTATCCTATAGCAATACCAAATATCTCAGGACTAGAGAAGAAATACCTCAATGAATGCGTAGATACTGAATTTGTATCTTCAGTTGGCCCTTTTGTTGAAAAATTTGAGAAAAAATTAACTGAATGCAGTAATTTTAAATATGCATCAGCTGTATCTTCAGGAACATGCGCTCTATCTCTTGCTCAACATGTTTTGGGTGTCACCCATAATGATCTCGTAATTATTCCAGATTACACTTTTATTGCCACTGCAAACTCCGTTGCTCATAATCAGGCTAAGACATGGCTAATAGATATAAATAAAGACAATTTAAACATTGATTTTTCTATGGTTATTCATGAGATTCACAAAAATTGCAAATATAAAAATAGGAAATGGATTCATAAAAAAACCAAACAGGAACTAAAGTGTATTATTCCAGTGATGGCTCTTGGAAATTTTATTGCAAAAAAAGATATAGACGCTTTTAATGATTCGACAGGCATTCCAATAATTATTGATGCTGCTGGTGCTTTGGGATCATCTAATGAAAAAGAAAGTCTTGGAAAATTAGATGTTTTAGCAACAACAATATCATTTAATGGTAATAAAACCTTTACAAGCGGTGGCGGCGGAGCGGTTTTGACAAATAATTTAAAATTCCATAAAAAGATAAAACATCTAAGTACAACTGCTAGGTCAGGATTTGAATATATCCATGATCAACCCGCATTCAACTATAGAATGACAAATGTTCAGGCAGCTATTGGTTGCGCTCAACTTGAGAGATTTAATGAATTTATAAATACAAAACAAAAAATTCATAGATTTTATAAAGAAAATATATCTTCATCTAAAATATCTTTTTTACAAGATTGTAGCTCATCTCATTGGTTGAGTTTTTTTCTTGGAAATGATCTAACCAAATCTCAAATAAAAGAGCTTTATTCTTATGCAAATGATAAAGGGATACTACTAAGGCCTTTTTGGGTCCCAATGCATAAACAACCTTCTTACAAGAATTCAATCAAATCTTCATTAAGAACCTCAAAAAACATATACTCTAAAGTCATAACACTGCCATCTTCTACTTCTCTCAAGAAAAATGATTTAAATTACATAGTCGATGTAATTAATTCTTACTTAGATTCTATAGATGGATAATATATATTTTGATTCAGTAGTTGTAGGTGGGGGAGTTATTGGCTTAGCATCAGCATTAGAGCTACAGCTTAGTGGGCAAAAAGTCTTGCTAGTTGAAAAAAATAATTTTATTGCTGACGAAACATCATCCAGAAACTCAGGAGTAATTCATTCAGGAATTTATTATCCAAAAGATTCTTTAAAAAAATTTTTTTGCATTAAAGGAAATAAATTGCTTTACGATTTTTGTGAGAAGCATGAAGTCTTGCATAAAAAAACTGGAAAACTAATAGTAGCAAATCAAAACGAAGAAGATAAATTAGTTTCTATTTATGAAAATGGCCTCAAAAATGGGTTAAAAAGTGATATAGAGTTGATTGATGGAAATCAGACAAGAAATCTTGAACAAAATTTATCTGATAAAATTTCATTGGCAATACATGTAAAAAGCACTGGCATTGTAGATCAACCCGCATTTTGTCAAAAACTTCAATTTTTATTTGAAAAAAACGGAGGTCAATTAACTAAAAATACAGAGTTTTACAATTATACAAACGAGAATTCAACTCATATATCTTTTCTAAATACTCTAAATGAGAGGTTTAAGGTTCAATCAAAATCTCTTATTTTATGCTCAGGCTTGAAATCATTTGAAACAGGATGCATGATCAAGCAAATTAGAGAATCATCAAATTTTTATAAATTAAAATTCGTAAAAGGCCACTATTTTAAACACAATTCCAAAAGACCTTTGTTTAATAGATTGATATATCCTATTCCAAATAATCTCGGTTTAGGAATACACTATACTTTAGATGTTAATGGATACGGTAAGTTTGGACCTGACACAGTTATCGTTGATAAAATTGACTATCGCTTCAATTGTGAAGATCTTAAAAATAAATTTATAGATAGCATAAGAGGGTACTCATCTAAAATTGAATCTAATGAACTTAGTGAAGATTACACAGGAATAAGGCCTAGATTGGCAATTGATGAAAAATTTATAGATTTTTCAATACTAGACTCTCAAGATCATGGAATTAATAATTTATTATTTCTTCAGGGTTTTGAGAGCCCAGGTTTAACATCATCATTAGCTATTTCAGAATATATTGCAAAAAAGCTGATATAGTTGTTCTTAGTTAATTGATGTTTTAAGTGAATTTTAGACAAATTAAATATTATGAAAATAATAATTGTAAGCGGTGGTTTTGATCCACTTCACTCTGGTCACATAGAATACTTTAAGGCAGCTCGCAATCATGGAGATAGGTTAATCGTTGCTCTGAATAGTGATGACTGGCTTGAAAATAAAAAAGGTAAATATTTCATGCCATTTGAAGAAAGAAAAACTATTATAGAAAACCTTAGATTCGTAGATGAGGTCCTTGGCTTTAAGGATGACGAAATAGGAAGTTGCATCAATGGATTAAAAAAGATTAAGCAACTTTATCCGAATGATGATATTTACTTTGCAAATGGTGGCGATAGAGACAAAACTAATATACCTGAGATGACAGTTCCGGATATTAATTTTTTATTTAGCGTCGGAGGAGATGACAAAAAGAATTCGTCTTCTTGGATCTTAAAAGAATGGCAATATTATAATGAAAAAAGGATATGGGGCTCTTTTTATAACTTATTTGAGTCTGATGGAGTAAAGGTAAAAGAATTAATCGTCAGCCCAGGTGAGGGAATGAGTTTTCAAAAACATTTTAAAAGATCAGAAATCTGGCTTGTTAGCGAGGGCTCATGTGTAGTTAATTACAGTAATTCTGATCCTAATGAGAGAAGAAACGTTACTTTAAAAAAATTTGATCATTATTTTGTACCAGTTGGCGATTGGCATCAAATCACAAATCCATTTAATGAAGCTTGTCATTTAATAGAGATTCAATACGGGGAAGATTGTATCGAAGAAGATATTGAAAGATTAGATTATTATAAATCTCAATAAGTTAACTATTTTATTATAGATGTATACAATACACTCAATATTAAGGCTGGATGGCAGAGTGGTTATGCAGCGGCCTGCAAAGCCGTTAACTCCGGTTCGATTCCGGATTCAGCCTCCAGTTAAGTTATGAAAGTTGGTATTATAGGATATGGTTTTGTTGGAAAGTCTATTGCTAATGGCTTTAAACCGAATGTGGAGGTATATAAAGTAGATCCGAAACTATCTACTGACATTTCAGACCTTAAGATTTTCAATCCAGATGTTATTTTTATATGTGTACCCACTCCGATGAATAATGATTCAACTCAAGATATATCCGCAGTGATGCAAACAATTAAAGATATAAAAAAATATAATTTTAAGTCTTTAATTGTATTGAAAAGTACTGTGCTTCCAAACTACCTTGAGGATATCAAATCATACATTCCTAATATTGTTTTTAACCCAGAGTTCTTAAGAGAAAAATTTGCTAAACAAGATTTTATTAACGCAAATTTAATTGTTTTTGGTGGTGAAAAAACTTACTGTCAACAGCTAGCCAAGATTTATTCAAAATATACAAAATGTAAGAACAAAGAATATATTTTTACAGATTTGATCGCAGCCTCTTTAATCAAATATACAATTAACTCATTTCTTGCAACAAAAGTTACATTTTTTAATGAGCTAAACAGTCTTTTTAATGAAACAGGAACAAAAAGTAGTTGGAAAGAATTCGTGAATGCTATTACTAAAGATCCCAGAATTGGTAATTCTCACATGTCTGTACCTGGAAATGATGGAAGGCTCGGATATGGAGGAGCATGTTTTCCAAAAGATACTTATGCACTTTTAGAATATTCTAAAAATCTAGACAGTCATTTGGAATTACTGAAAAGCTCAATAATGATTAACAATAAAATAAGAGCATCGTATAATAACGAAACGGAGAGAGAATTAGAGCAAAACATTAATTTTAAAGGAGAAAATAAGTAACCTTGCCCAGGTGGTGGAATTGGTAGACACAAGGGACTTAAAATCCCTCGCAGGCAACTGCATGCCGGTTCAAGTCCGGCTCTGGGTACCATTTTTTTTCTAGATATATGACAGATCAGTACCATAACCCTAATCAAAACAATAATCATCACTATGATAATGATGAGATTGATATATCAAAGCTAGTATCAGTCTTATTGAAAAATAAGAAAAAGTTCTTTTTAATAACGTCTTTAGTATTCTCTATATCAGTTATAGGTAGTCTGTTTTTGCCGAACAAGTACACTAGTACTGTAATTTTAGCTCCTTCTGAGGATAGTAGTAACCTTTCTAATTTAGCAAAGCAATATTCAGGTATTGCTAGCATGGCAGGATTATCTTTACCGTCTGCTGGAGAAGCAGACAAAGTTGCCATGGGAGTTGAGACCATAAAGTCACTTAATTTTTTTGAGCAGTGGGTTAATAATAACGATCTATTATTCTTATTGATGGCACCCAAAGGATGGGACAGGAACACAGATACATTAATAATTGATAGAGACATATATGATACAGATAAACAAATTTGGGTTAGTGATATCAAATTCTCTATTGCAGGTAAGCCTACAATACAGACAGCGCATAGGCAATTTTTGAAAGAAAACTTTGCCATTTCAAGAGATTCAAAAACTGGTTTTGTAACAATTTCAATTACTCATTTTTCACCATTTGTCGCAAAAAAATTATTAGATCTCCTAATATTTGAAGTTAATGAAATTTCAAGAAATGATGATATGGAAAAAGCTAAACGTTCAATTGAATTTCTTGAAAAGGAGATAACTGGAACTCAACTCGCAGAAATTAGGAGTGGTTTAAATGAGCTTATTCAAAATCAAATAGAAACTATAATGATTGCCAATGCCTCTCCTGAATATCTTTTAAAGATTCTATCAGCTCCTATTGCACCCGAAAAAAAATCTACTCCACGAAGATCAATTATTGCAATATTTGGTCTATTTTTTGGCATATTTTTGAGCATTTTTGTAATTTTGTTGCAAGAATATATTAGCTCTAAAGAAATTGATTGAATCCATTAAATCAATATAATCGAAAAATGAGAAAGATATGCGTAATTACTGGCACGAGAGCTGACTACGGCTTATTGACTGGTGTCATGAAAAAAATAAATCTAAGCGACACTTTAAATCTTCAAGTAATTGCAAGCTGTATGCATTTATCATCAAAATTTGGATTAACTTACAAAGAAATTGAAAATGATGGATTCATTATAGATAAAAAAATTGACATGCAACTTGAGGATGACTCCGCACTGAAAATAACTAATTCATTGGCAATTGGCGTAAAGAGTTTTGCAAATGCTTTTAATGAGTTGAAGCCAGATCTCGTAATTATACTTGGTGACAGATTTGAAGCCTTAGCAGCTGCTCAAAGCGCAATGATGGCAAAAATTCCAATTGCACATATTCATGGAGGAGAAGTCACCGAAGGAGCTATTGATGAATCAATACGTCATGCGATAACGAAAATGTCTAATATACATTTTGTCTCCACGGATGAATATAGAAATAGAGTTATCCAGTTGGGTGAGCTTCCCGAAAGGGTTATTTTGTCTGGTGCCCCAGGCATAGACAACATTTCTCAAGTTCAAAATATTACAAAAGATGAGTGCGAAGACTTGCTCGATTTTAAACTTGGAAATGTCAACTTTTTAGTTACTTATCATTCTGAAACAATGAATAAAAACCAAGAAGATGCAATTCAAAATCTACTAAAAGCACTCAGCAGATTTAAAGATGCTCATATTATTATCACTTACCCAAATGCTGATGAGGGCGCGAGTAAAATAATAGATTATTTTAAAAAGTATTTTAAAAATAACCAATCAAATACCCTACTTGTTAAGTCACTTGGTTATAAAAAATATTTACAAACATTGAGACATATGAATTGTGTAATCGGCAACTCTTCAAGCGGAATAATAGAGGTTCCTAGTTTTGAAATCCCAACTATCAACATTGGCGATAGACAAAAGGGAAGGATTCGTGGGAAATCAATTATTGACTGTGATGATTCTTACGATGAAATAGTTTCCGCAATTGAACTAGGATTATCAAAAGAATTTGTTTCAAAAATAAAGAACTATAAAAATCCCTATGGAAATGGAAATGCAGCAGACATTATTTGTAAATCAATAAGTGCAATTGACCTTAAGTCAATTATAAAAAAACCTTTTCATGACATTGGTGTATAGTGAGATTTGAATGAATAAAGTATACATAATAGCTGAAGCAGGTGTTAATCATAATGGAGATCTCAAATTGGCATTTGATCTTATTGATGTTGCAAAAGAATCTGGTGCAGATGCAGTCAAGTTCCAAACTTTTAAAGCAGATAATTTAGTTACTGAATCTGCAAAAATGGCTAAATATCAAACTCAAAATACTAATTCAAATCAATCTCAGTATGAAATGCTAAAAAAATTAGAACTTTCAGATGAGGAATTTATCAAAATTTCTAATTATTGCAGCAAAAAAAATATCGATTTTCTTTCAACAGCTTTTGATCATGAGAGTTTAGAATTTTTAGATAAAAAAATTTCTCTTAAGACATTAAAAATTGCCTCTGGAGAGCTAACTAATGCACCTTTGCTTTTGGATCATGCAAGAACACAAAAAAAATTAATTGTATCAACGGGGATGGCGACTTTAGAAGAAATTGAAACAGCCTTAGGTATAATTGCTTTTGGGTATTTAAATCCAAATAAAGAAGTATCTCCAGCTAGCGAGGATGACTTTAAAAAAGCATTCTATTCTAAAACTGGTAAAGAAAATTTAGTTCAAAATGTAACCCTACTTCATTGCACAACCGAATATCCAGCCCCATACAGCTCTATCAATCTTAATGCATTAGATCTTATGAGAGATAAATTTGAAATTCCTATAGGATATTCAGATCACTCCAATGGTATATCTGTATCATTAGCAGCTGTATCTAAGGGAGCAAATATTATTGAAAAACATTTTACTCTTGATAAAAATCTCGCAGGTCCTGATCATAAAGCTTCTTTAGATCCTGAAGAGCTTAAGATGCTTGTAAATGAGATAAGAAATATTCAAATCTCTCTAGGAGATTATATTAAAGTCCCAACAGCAGTAGAGAAAAAGAATATTAATGTTGCTAGAAAAAGTATAGTTGCTGCAAGACCAATTAAAAAAGGCGAAACATTTATCAGCAGCTCATTTAAATTTAAAAGGCCTGGTCATGGAATTTCACCTTTAAAATATTGGGAGCTATTAGGCCAGGTAGCAAAGAAAGATTATAAAGAAAACGATTTAATTTAAAACATAATTCAAGTACCATGAACAATCTAATAGGCGCTCTATAATAAATAATATGGAAGTAAAAGATTTTTGGGACGATAAATACAAAGAATTTAATCCTTTTGATGAAGTAGAGGGCGATCTTTTTATTGCAAACAAAAAGCTTGATTTAAAAGGAAAAAAAATTCTTATCATCGCTGTTGGAACTGGAAAGGAAGTAGTTAGAGCTGCCAGAATGGGTGCAGAAGTTTATGGAATTGATATCTCAAGCAATGCTGTTAAAAATGCACAGGCAATGCTTGAAGCAAATTCTTTGGAAGGAAAAATGTTTGTTGGAGATGGCGCTAATACATCTTTTGATTCCAATTATTTTGATATAGTATGGGGTAGCGCTGTCCTTCATCATTTAGAGCATGAGAGTTTTAGTAAAGAGTTAAATAGAATTTTAAAAGATAATGGCATTTCAATATTTGTGGATGAGCCAACTTTTTTTAATCCTTTAATAAGATTTAGTTATGAAACTCTATTTGGCAAAGGAAGAGATGGAAGAAGGCGCAAGTTTCTATTTTTTGAGAGACGAGGCGATGATTTTGAAAAACCAATTGATAAAAAAGACCTTATAGTCTATGAAAAATATTTTTCTACAGAGCTAATACCTGAAAAATTTATGTTTATTGAAAAAATCTCTCATGTGTTATTTCCATATAATAATAAAGCTCATTCAATATTTTCAAAGATCGACTTATTTTTTCTATACTTATTTCCAGGTCTAAAGAGACATTCATACCAATACCACTTTATTTTTAAAAAGTGCTAATCTTAAAGTTGTAATAATTATTCTGTAGGTGTTATTGATTTAAAAAATGAGCAATTGGAAAGAATCTACAATTAAGATCAATTCTTCTGTGAAAGAAGCTCTTCAGTTAATGAACGATACTGGAAATAGATTAATTTTTATATATTCAGGTGATTTTTATTTAGAGGGTGTTTTGTCTGATGGCGACATACGCCGCGCGGCTTTGAAGAATATAAATTTAGAGGAGTCAGTTGATAAGATTATGAATAATAAGCCTATTGCTTTTAGTAATGATTCTAAAAGAGAAGAGGTTCTGGATTATCTTTTAGCAAAAGATATATTAGCAGCACCAATAATTGATAAAGCAAATAAGATCATAGAAATAATTTTTCTTTCTCATAAAGAAAAATTTAATTTAAATAATAATTCTGTTTTTATTATGGCAGGTGGTTTTGGAACTAGGCTCAAACCATTAACTGATGAATGCCCTAAGCCAATGCTAAAAATAGGAGAAAAACCTATGCTGGAGAACCTAATTTTAAGTTTTAAACGCAATGGCTTTTCAAATTTTTTTGTTTCTACACATTTCATGCCTGAACTTATTCATGATCATTTTGGAGATGGTTCCAAGCTGGGGGTTAATATTAATTATTTGCATGAGCAAGAACCTCTTGGTACTGCTGGGTCTCTAAGTTTATTATTAGGTAAACTTCCTGACTCACCTATGATAGTTATTAATGCAGATATTGTGACAAACCTAGATTTTAATAAACTCTTATCTTTTCATGATGAGAATAAAGCTAGCGCAACAATGTGTGTCAGGGATTATGAGCATCAAATACCTTATGGGGTCATAAACACAAATGGTATAAAGGCCAATTCTCTTACTGAAAAACCTATTAAAAGATATTTTATAAATGCAGGCATATATATAATTAATCCAGATGTGATTAAGAAAATAGAACATGATGAAATAATCGATATGCCCACTCTATTAGAGAGAGTTATTGCAGATGATGATAATGTTTTAGTTTATCCAATTTATGACTATTGGCTGGATGTTGGTCAACATAATGACTTTGAAAAGGCCAAAAGAGATATACTAAATTATGATATCTATAACAAAGATTAAATTTTTTAAATTAAATATTCTTTAAAGCTACAAAAAGAATGCAAAATAAATTTTATCTAACTCCAGAAATTCAAAAACAAAACCTTACTTTTTTTCAAATATTTATAGTAATTTGGTCAACATCAAATATATTGTTTGGTGGAGTTCCTATGACAGGGGGCTTTTATTTTAATCATATTTTAATTCTTTTACTTTTTATTATTGCTGTTTTGGTAAAACCAAAAATCTTTGCGTATAAAATATTTTGGTTAATAGTGTTTGTAATGTTTATTTTCTCAACTAGTTCTTATTTAGTTGATGGGTTTAACAATACTAGATTTTTTCAAGAGCATTTTAAGTTACTCTTAATTCTTTTAGGATCTCTAGCAATCTGTAACTCTGTGAATTGGAAGATTGTAAATTTATTAACAATTTTACTACCATCACTTCTTTTAACAGAGGCTATAGTTGTTAGCATATATAATCTTGGATTTTACTATGGCAATAGTATGAGTTTTGGGATTCCAGTTTTTGGGGGCCCAAATACTACTGGATTTGTTCTAAGTCTAGCCATTTGTTCATCATTATATAATGTTGTAAATCCTGAAAGATCTTCTTCTTTAAGAATTTTTTCCTGTTTGCTATTCTTTGGTCTTTTCTTAACTTTATATAATACAAATAGCGATGCTGCACTTATATCTACGTTGCTTGTTTTTTTAAGATATATTGGATTAAAGCTAAATAAAATTTTTTATATCTTATTTTTTATTTTTATTATATCTCTATTATTAATTTGGTCAGGCTATATTATTTTGCCAGAACTTGCTGGCTCAGGAAGACTTTTTATATGGGCTTTATTATTGTCAGATTACATATTTTCGTCGCCAATTAACTGGATTTTTGGCTTTGGACCGGGAGGAGTCAATATTGAACCAGATTTTACACGACTAGTTCAATCAGCTCATTCAACTTATATAGAAATATTATATTCTTATGGACTATTTGGCTTAATTATTTTAGTTTTGTCAATAAACTTGATTTATAAAAAAATAAAGAAGCAATATATTTCTAATTCTAGACAGAAATTTATTGATAGTATATTTCTAATCACGGTAGTAAGCTTTCTTTTTGATACCCATTTTCTTACTGCTCATATTTCATGGATTGGGTCACTAATTATTGGTATATCAATCTCAAGAATGCCTTTTTTTAAATACATACGTGAACCTAGACTATAAATGTATAAGATTTATGAAAATTTATTAAATAAAACTCTTGAAAATAGATATATTTTTTTGGGCCTGCTAACACAAAGAGCTACCCCAATTCTTTTAGCAGCTCCTTTAATTTTTTTTTATACAGAGAGGGTTTATGCTGAATTCTTATTTTTGATATCAATAGCACAATTAATTGCTTCAATTGGCAGCATTGGTACTAATCAAGTAGTTATTCCTCTTTGGACAAGATACCAAAATAAGGCAAGAATGATCTTATCTGGTATTTTGGTTATTCTTATTGGGCATATACTAATTGCTCTTGTCATGAGTATGATTTTTACAATTCCCTACTTCAAGTTTTCGCAATCAATAAATATCTTAGAAAACTTTTTTGTAATATGGCTATATTCATTTAGCTGGGCACTTATGAATACAATGATTGCATTTGCTCGAGCTCGAGGAATATTAAAAGAGTATTTTTATTCAGGCCTTCTAAATATTTTAGTATGTATTTTACTTTTACTTTTCTTTATTTATTCTTCATGGCTCTCTTTAGATACGTTATTTATAATCTTTATATCTGGAATGCAAGCAGTTATCTTCACGCTTCTTATTTATGAAATAAAAAATTGGAACTCTCAAATTAAAGTTCCTAATACAGAGTCAATTATATACATCATAAAATCAGGTATCCCGATGATCTTGCACGGAATCACAGTTACATTCCTTCTATTAGCAGACAAATTTGTAGCAAGATCATATTTTTCTGAAGAATTTTTTACAATGTTTATTATAGAATTCCAGATGGCTTACTCTGTTTTAATAGTGCCAACTGCAGTAGCATTTTATTCGGCTTCAAAATTTGCAGAATTTTCTGAATCAAAAGAAAGGATTATGATGGAAACATTATTAAAAAACTCCATGATAATGAGTATATTAGGGTCAATACTTTTAATTTTCATTATTTATTTATATTGTAGTCTTGTGGGTATTAATCTTGGAATTAATTTTCTTTTAATCTCATTAACATTAATAACTCACGGTATTTATATGCAGTTTTCAAATTATTATGCTGCTGATCTTCAATTTACTAAAATTCTTATTTCATCTTTTATAGGTTGTTTTATGTTCATTTGTATAGCATTTATCTCGGTATATACAAATTTACCTATTTTATTAAATATTTGTTGGCTTGGTTATTCAGCGGGAACCATATATTTAAGGTTTTATCCAAACTTGAAAAATTCAGAGCGATAAAAAGATTATTAATTTGTTTTCAATATATAATGATATTTTAATTTGAACTAAAAATTTATTTTGGAAAATATTGAAAACATCTCAATTAATGGAGACCATTGTGCATTAATTCTAAGATCAAATTATTCTGATAATGGAATAAAATTTTTTACTGATAATGAATCTCCCTTACAACTTGGTTACATGAATAGGCCAAAAAATTATAAAATCAAACCCCATATTCATATTGAAGCAGAAAGAAAAATAAAAATGACACATGAGGTTTTATTTATAAAATCTGGAAAAGTAAAAATAACTTTTTATGACAAAAAAAAGATACCAAAAAAAGAAACTATACTCGAAAAAGGGGATGTTATTTTGTTAACGAATAACGCTCATGGCTTTGAGATGCTAGAGGACTGCGAAATTATAGAAGTTAAACAAGGCCCATATATGGGTGATTTAGATAAGGAGAGATTTGATTTTTAGATCAAATTAAAAATATTTTGGAAGAAGATAAAAATGTTCTTGCAATAATTACTGCCAGAGGCGGCTCGAAAGGCCTAAAAAATAAAAACATCAAAAAAGCAAATGGTAAGCCATTAATTGCCTGGACAATTGATGCTGCATTAAAGTCAACATCAATTTCCAAAGTAATATTATCATCTGATTGCAAAGATATTATAAATGTTGCAAAAAAATATCATTGTGAAGCACCCTTCATAAGGCCCAATTATCTATCTACTGACAGATCAACATCTGTGGATGTTGTTAAGCATGCGCTTAAAAAGATTCAAGGCTTCAAGTACTTTATCCTACTACAGCCAACTTCTCCATTAAGAACAGCTGGTGACATTGATAATGCATTCAAGCTGATGAAGCAAAAAGGTGCGCCAAGCTGCATAAGCATAAGACAATCGAGAGAATCCCCGCTGTTAATGTATTCAATGGACAAGATGTCAAAAATTAATCCTTTAATAAAGTCTTTAAAAAAAATAAATAGGCGCCAAGATCTACCTAAATTCTTCATGCCAAATGGCGCAATATATATATCGGATGTAAAACATTTTTTAAAATCAGAGTCATTTATAACTAATGACACACTTGGTTATTTAATGCCTGAAAGTAGATCATTAGATATAGATGATAAGAAAGACTTTGATATCTTTAAAAGATTAGTAGAAAGTTAACAAATAAGAAATCATGAAAAATATTAAGCATATTTTTTTTCATCTTGTAGATAATGGTGATGACCCATTTTACGGAATTAAAAAAACTATTTCAAAAAAAATACCTCATGCTGATATATCAGATATGTCGTTTAGCACACAATCTCAAAAGACAATTCAAGATGTTGAATATAGCAAGAAACTTTTTTTTCGCTTCTACTATTACAGAAAAGTGTTTAAAGAATTAAAAAAAATATTAAAAAATAAACTCAGTAACGTTAAACAAGAAAAGATATATATTTATATTTCCGATGAAGGATTCTGGCCAGATTTTATCTTAAGCGCATTAAAGAAAAACTATTATCAGAAAAAATTAAATAATATTTATATTATAAATGTTCAACATGGTTTTTTTGATTTAGAGAAATCTGGTTTTGCTTTGACTTATTATGGATTTCTTATAAGAAAATTTTCAAACTTTCTTTCCAGTATTTTTTTTGGATATAACAATTTTGGATATGGTTTCTTTAGAAGTAATAGTATATATAAATATTTAGTTTATTCTAATCTTGAAAAAGATTTCATAAATAATCTAGGTAAAAGAAATGTTCTGCCATGCCAAAATCTTATAAAGACCAAATTAAAAAACAATTATCAAAAAGCGAAAAATATAAATCGCAATGAAGAAAATTCGAAAAAGACTGTCTTAATAATAATGCCATATTTTGTTTCAAATATTAGTGGTATAGGTCCAGATGGCACATTAGAAGATATGCTTTTTTTGTTAAAGGACGTTTTAACAAAAATTATTAACAAAGGATTTTATGTTTGCATAAGATTTCACCCTGGAACTAGTGAATTAGAAACAAGCTCAGCTCTAAAATCTGTTCAATTTCCAAAAGATATTTACATAGACAAAAGCAAAGATATTTCTGAGGCTTTGTCACAAGCATCTTTTGTAGCAGCATTTGGATCAACAGTCTTAATTGATGCAAAAATGTTAGGGATAGTTCCTATTAACATATATACAAATTTATATAAGAATAAAGTTCAATTTCAGCATGAGCTAATAGATTGTGAAAATAAAGTTCAAAAAGCTGTTGAAACAATTTTCACAGAAGACACTATTTTAAAATATAAAAAACTAGATGACTTGACACAATGCAGTGAAGAGGACTTAATTGAATTTCTTGAAATCTAGATAGCTAAAGAATATATAAACATATGTAATTCTAGTTTATGTGTATAAATAGAATATAATTAGATTTTAATTAATTAAACTGTATGAAAAAAATAGCACTTATTACAGGTATTACTGGTCAAGACGGATCTTATTTAGCAGAATTCTTATTAAAAAAAGGCTATGAAGTTCATGGTATTAGGCGAAGAGCTTCTCTATTTAATACTGACAGAATTGATCATCTTTATACTGATCCGCATCTTCCAGATACAAAGCTTTTTTTACATTATGGAGACATGACTGATAGCAGCAGCATCCTGAGGATAATTAAACAAGTTGAACCCGATGAAATATATAATTTAGCTGCTCAAAGTCACGTTGCTGTTAGTTTTGAAGAACCTGAATATACTGCAAACTGTGATGGAATTGGAACTTTAAGAGTGCTTGAGGCGATTAGAGTTTTAGGCTTAACTAAAAAAACTAAAGTTTATCAAGCTTCAACAAGCGAGCTATACGGACTAGTGCAAGAAGTACCTCAAACAGAAATGACACCATTTTATCCAAGAAGTCCATATGCAGTGGCTAAAATGTATGCCTACTGGATAACTGTGAATTACAGAGAAGCCTATGGTATTTATGCTTGTAATGGGATTTTATTTAATCACGAAAGTCCTGTAAGAGGTGAGACTTTTGTCACAAGAAAAATTACTAGAGCAATGAGTAGAATTAAACTAGGACTCCAAGATACTTTATATATTGGAAATATGGATGCATTGAGAGATTGGGGACATGCAAAAGATTTCATTGAAATGCAATGGTTGATGTTGCAACAAAAAAATCCGTCAGACTATGTTATTGCTACAGGACAACAATATTCAGTTCGTCAATTCATTGAAATGGTGGCTCAAAACTTAGATATTTCCATAAAATGGAGTGGTAAAGATGATAAAGAGATAGGAAAAGATGCATCAAATAATGTAATTGTTCGAGTTGATCCTGAATACTATAGGCCAACAGAAGTTGAAACATTATTAGGAAATCCTGATAAGGCTAAAAGAGAATTAGGATGGGAGCCCTCAACCTCACTACCAGATTTAATCAAAGAAATGTGTGATCATGATCTGAAGCTTGCTGAAATGGAGCTTGCAAACTCATCATATAATCTTTCAATTCCAGGAAGGTTTGATTAAAAATTTTTTAAACGTTTAGAAAAGGAGATAAATTTTGTCAAAGATGTCAGTTCCAGTGAACGAGCCTTTATTAGATGGAAATGAAGAAAAATATTTAATTGATTGTATTAAAAGTGGATGGATATCTTCTGAAGGACCTTATGTTTTGCAATTTGAAGAGAACGTTTGTAAAAAAGTTAACAGAAAATATGGAGTAGCTGTTTCAAATGGCTCATGTGCCTTAGACGTTGCAATTGCTGCATTAGGTATTAAAGAAGGCGATGAAGTTATCATGCCTACAAATACAATAATTTCATGTGCTGCTGCTATATATAGAGCTGGTGCAATACCTGTTGTTGTAGACTGCTGCCCTGATACATTTAATATGACAGCAGAAATGGTATCAAAAAAAATTACAAAAAAAACTAAAGCAATTATGATAGTTCATATTTTTGGTATCACCGTTGATGTAGATCCAATAATTGATTTAGCAAAGAAAAACAATTTATATGTTATTGAGGATGCTGCAGAAATGATGGGCCAATACTATAAAGATAGACCTTGTGGATCTTTCGGTGATATCAGTACCTTCAGCTTTTACCCTAACAAGCATGTGACAACTGGTGAAGGAGGCATGGTGCTTGTTAATGAGAAAAATCTTGATTTAAGATGTAGGTATTATAGAAATTTATGTTTTGATAATAGTAAAAGATTTCAACATGATGATTTAGGTTGGAACTTTCGGTTAACAAACCTTCAGGCAGCAGTAGGAGTTGCGCAATTAGAACAACTAGATCGATTTGTGGATATTAAAAGATCTATTGGCGACAAATATACAGAAATGCTTTCACATATCAAAGGTATCCAACTACCAGTTAAAAAGACTGATTACTGTAATAACATTTATTGGGTGTATTCAATTGTTTTAAGTGACTCTTTTTCAATAAATGCTAGAGAATTTCAACTTGAATTAGGAAAAAGAGGAATTGGATCTAGGCCATTTTTTTGGCCAATTCATAAACAAAACTTCTTCATAAATAAAGGCTTGTTTAAAGGTGAGTCTTGTCCAGTTGCAGAATATATAGCTGAGAAAGGTTTCTACATTCCAAGTGGCCTTGCTCTAACATCGGATCAACAACAATATGTTGTTAAAAATATTGAAAATATTGTTAAAAATTATTCATAATAATGGAGTCAGAGAAATACAAAATTTTAATTGTATATGATGTCTCTTATCCATCTATTGATGGAGGAGGTCAGAGACGGTTATATGAAGTTGCAACAAGATTAATAGATAATGACATTGCCGATGTTGATTGGATTTGTTTTAAAACATGGGATATTGAGGGCACAAACAAGTTACATCCGAAAATAAATTATATTGGTTTGCCAGGTTTTAAGGGACTATATAATAAATCAGGAAGCAGAAGAATTTTAGAACCATTAGAATTCCTTTACAGCTTATTCAGACATAAACCTAAATTACATAAATATGACATCATATGGTCAGGGCAATGGCCAATTCTCCATTTAATCTTTTGGTCGTTTAATAAAAAAGTTAGAAATAAATTGGTAGTTGACTGGTGGGAGTATTGGGGAAAAACATGGTTTTCTTATTCAAAATTTGTCGGATTTATAGGCTATTTTTTTGAAAAAATATTGCTATTGAGATTAACAAAATTCTCTAAGTTGGTCAGCATATCAAAGATATCAAATGATCAAATAAAAGAATATATAAAATTTCCAAGAAATCTATACCTTGTGAATAATGGTATTGATGCAAGAGAGCTAAATATAATTGGAAATGCCGCAAGCAAAGTATATTCATTTGGATATTTAGGAAGGCTTAAAGATCATAAAAGAGTTGACATATTAATTAGAGCTATTCACTGGATTGAGGTAACTCATAATATCAGGCTTTCGCTTGTCATTATTGGAGATGGCCCAGAGAGAGAAAGCTTAGAAGAACTTGCAAAAGAACTTAAAATAAAAAATAGAATTGATTTTAGGGGGTCAATTAAGTCAAATGATGAGGTGTATAAGATATTAGCAAAATCAGAAATATTCGTTAATCCATCTACAAAGGAAGGGGGTGGAAGTATTACTTTATTTGAAGCATTTGCCCTAGGCTTGCCTTCAGTGGCTTTTAAATGTGACGATGGAATTGACCCAAGCTTGATAGGAGACATGGAAAGAGGAGTTTTGGTTAGGGAGGTATCGTATAAAGCTTTGGGTGAAAGTTTATTTAAATTATCTCGAGATAAAAATACTAAAATAAGCATGAGTAATAAAGCCATTGAATTCTCTAGAGACTATGACTGGGATATAATTAGCAAAAGATATAATGAATTATTTATGTTAATAAATAAAAATTAGAAATGAACAAAATTTTAGACGTGGGATGTGGTAGCTCTAAAATAGAGGGCGCTATAGGGATGGACCACTTAGATCTTCCAGGAGTAGACATAATTCACGACCTTAACCATATTCCTTGGCCTTTTGAGTCTGAATCTGTTTCAAAGATTATCTTTTGCCACTCAATTTCACACCTTAATGATATCAGTGCAATTATGATTGAATGCAATAGAATACTTTGTGCAGGCGGTTCTTTAGAAATACTAGCACCACATTATTCATCAGATAACTTTAATACTGATCCCACTCATAAGATGTCAATTGGCTACAGATCAATGAATTATTTTATCAAAGAAAGTAATTTCGGATATTCTTATATTCCTGAAGAATATTTATTTAGATTGGTTTCAGTCCGCCTATCTTATAGAGAATGTCAAACTTCATGGAGGACTAAACTAAAGTTTAATTTCTTTAGAATAATAGGATTGGAAAAAATATTAAATTCATTTCCAAGAATATATGAACGTTTTTTTTGTTGGATTTTTCCTATATCAGAGGTTTATTTTGTTCTTAAGAAGTCAAATAAATAATTAGTTATGCTAAAAAAAAATGCAGTTATTTTTGGTGGTTCAGGTTTTATTGGGATGTTTTATGCAAATTATCTTATTGAGGAGAATCAATTTAATAAGGTATTTATTCTTGACATTGAAGCACCCCAGGACAAGGAATTTAAGTATAGAAATAAACAATATACCTCTAATGAGAATATTATATTTGTTCATTGCGATGTAAGAAAAAAAATTTCTTGGAAAACAAATGACGAAATTTCATTAATTGCTAATTTTGCAGCTGTTCATAGAGAACCAGGACACAAAGACTATGAATATTATGAAACTAATATTAATGGCGCTCAAAATGTTTGTGATTGGGCTGAAAAACATAATTGTCATAATATAATTTTCTCCAGCTCTATATCTCCATATGGAACTGAAGACATACAAAAAAATGAAGAATCTTTGCCTGTCCCTGTTACAGCTTATGGTGGCTCAAAATTGGTATCAGAAAAAATACATTTAGCATGGCTAAACAAAAATGTAGAAGAAAGAAGATTGATTATAGTGAGGCCTGGTGTTGTATTTGGTCCTGGAGAAGGTGGAAATGTATCTAGACTAATTAAAGCAGTCAAAGGAAGATATTTTATTTATATGGGAAATAGAAAAGTTCGAAAAGCTGGAGTTTATGTAAAGGAACTTTGTAATGCGATGTCTTGGAGTTTAATAGAATTGGAAAGAAAAAAAAATAGATTCATTTTATTTAATATGACTATGAATCCAGGCCCATCAATTGAAGAATATGTAGAATCTATCGCAAAAATATTAAATATAAAAACGTTCATTCCACATATCCCTTTTAAACTACTCTTATTTATTTCATATATAATCGACTTATTTTTAAGATTATTTCAAATCAATCATCCATTTAGTCCAGTAAGAATAAATAAGCTGGTGAAATCAAATGATATCTTGCCCAAATATCTTTTAGATAATAATTATAATTATATTTATACCCTTGATGAGGCTCTAATTGACTGGATGAAAGATTGTCCCGAAGAATGGTAATTAAGATATTATGAATAAAATCAAAGAACCAACTGAAGCTTTTCCATACACACCTCCAACTGAAAAGATCCTAAAAAAGTATTCACATATATTTAATTTAAATGAACCATTACCATCAAGGTTTTTCAAAATTTTTTTTGATAAATTTATTTCTATTATTGTTTTAACTTTTAGTATTCCAATTCTTACAGTTATCAAAATACTTTATCTTATCGAGGGCATCCTTATAAAAGAGAATAGAGGGCCAATGTTTTTTTATTACTATGGTGTAAGCGCAGGTAAAAAAATGAAAAAACATAAAATAAGACTTATTAAAGAAAAATATATTGATCAGAAGGAAGCTAAAAATCATAATTGGATCGCTTATTCTGCTGAATGGAATGAAGAAAGTAGAACTTATGTTGGATCATTTGTTAAAAAGTTTTATTTAGACGAATTACCTCAATTTTGGAGTGTTCTCATTGGAGAAATGAGCATCGTAGGGCCAAGGCCTTTATCAGTTCTTCATTATGAGAGAGATAAAGCACAAGGAAATGTCTCAAGATCACTTTTAAAGGGTGGCTTATTGGGCTTAGGCCATATCAATAAAGGAACTTCTGAAATGGGCAATTCTGAGTATGAGTATGAGTATATAGATCAATACCTTAAACTTTCATCATTTCAGCTTTTAAAGTTGGATCTATGGATTATCTGGAAAGGAATTATTCTTATTATTAAGGGCGGCGGGCATTAGAGTTTATAGATGATTAAATTTATTAATTTAAGTAAAGAAGAGCCATATCTAAAATTTAAAGAAAAATATAATGATGCTTTTCTAAAAAATCAGCAAAATATCGAGGCTATATCAATATCATCATATTCAAAAGTTTTAAAAGAAGTTAATTCAAGATTTGTAAATTTAAAATTTCTGGATAATAAAGAATTTATTTTTTTTTCCAATTATGATTCTGTAAAATCTAGAGAATTTAAAGATCATAATCAAATCACAGCTTTGATTTATTGGAATACTATAGATACTCAAATTAGACTTAAAGCAATAATTAAAAAGAAATCTGAGGACTACAATAAACATTATTTTATGAATAGATCACCAAAAAAGAATGCGTTAGCAATTTCATCCAATCAATCAAAACCAATAGACTCTTATGATAAAGTCATAGCAAGTTATAATCAGTCACTCGAATTTGATGATTTAAAAGATTGCCCAAGCTATTGGGGAGGCTATTCATTCATTCCATATTATTTTGAGTTTTGGGAGGGTCATGAGTCTAGAATTAATAAAAGACAAGTTTTTTATAAAGAGAAGAATTGTTGGCATTCATTGATTCTTCAGCCTTAAAATAGATAAAAAAAATTTGCGTAATTAGTTAATTAGTTTAAAATTACGGTCTTAAACATGACAACAAACCTAATGAAAATAATTTCATCTTAATGTATCTCTAATTAATTGATGTTCGTTATCCCATTTTTTCACTCCTTATAGGTATCTCTCATAGCAAAGAAAAATACAGTTCCAATAAATGAAAAAATCAGAGTTTCTGAAGTTATGCTTATTGATCAAAATGGGGATAAACAGGGTATTGTTCCAATTGATAAGGCTTTGAGTTCAGCAAAAAATAAATCTCTTGATTTAGTTCAGGTATCGCCATCAGATGCCAACCCAGTTGTTTGCAAGATTCTTGATTATGGAAAGCATCTATTTGAAAAGAAAAAAAATACATCATCAAAGGTTAAGATAAAAAAAAATACTACTAAAGAAATTAAGTTTAGACCTTCTACCGATGTAGGAGATTACAATATTAAATTAAAAAAGATTAAAAGCTTTATTCTTAGCGGAGATAGGACTAAAATAAGCGTCCGGTTTAGGGGTAGAGAAATACTTAACAGTGAAATGGGATTAAATTTATTAAAAAGATTAAGTGATGAGCTTAAAGATATCGCTCAAGTTGATCAAGAGCCATCTCTTGAAGGCAGACAACTAATAATGGTTCTTTCTCCATTAAAAAGAAAGCAATAATTTTATTATTATGGGTTATAAATTAAAAACACATTCAGGAGCTGCAAAACGTTTTAAGAAGACAGGATCATCTTTGAAAAGCAAAAGCGCAAATAGAAATCACATTTTGACAAAACAGACAACAAAAAGAAAAAGACATAACAGAGGCCTTAATAAATTAACAGGAACAGTTCTTAAAATGGCCTCTAAATTGATAAATAGGTAAATATAATGCCAAGAGTAACAAAATCATTATCAGCTAAAATTAAGCATAAAAAAGTACTTAAGGCTACTAAAGGACATTATGGTGCTAGAAGTAGACTATTTAAAACTGCGAAACAATCAAATATAAAATCTTTACAATATGCATTCAGAGATAGAAAAAATAAAAAAAGATCCTTTAGATCGCTTTGGGTATCAAGGATTAACGCAGGTGCAAGAAACTTCGGAATATCTTACTCAAAATTAATTAACAGCCTTAATGCAAATAATATTTTACTTAATAGAAAAATGCTGTCCGAAATTGCTGTAAATGATGAGGCAACTTTCAAGAAGATTATTAAAAAAGCAGTAAATTAACAACATTGATGTCTAAATTAGACAAAATAAATCCACCAATTATTCATGATGAAATTGGAACACTGCATCCAATAAATCAAACTAAAGAACATGTCTTAGAACTTCTTAAAGAATTAGGGTTTAAAGAAGTTAGCGGTCCTGAGATTGAAAGTGAAGAATTTAATTTTGACATGCTTAACATCAAAAAATCACATCCTGCCAGACAAATGCATGATACTTTCTACATTAATAATAAAGAAAATGTACTAAGAACACATACATCTCCAGTTCAGATTAGAAGTATGCTTAAAAATACTCCACCTTTTGCATATGCTTCGGCAGGAAAAGTTTATCGAAAAGATGATGATGCAACTCATTTACCAATGTTTCATCAAATAGAAGGTATTTTAGTTGATAAAGATATAAATTTTGCAAATTTGAGATTTTTAATTCATAAAATTCTGCATCACTTGTTTGGTGATAGTGTTGAAATAAGATTTCGACCTTCTTACTTTCCATTTACTGAGCCATCAGCAGAGGCAGATATTTTATCTGAGAATGGTAAATGGCTTGAGATTTTAGGTTGTGGAATTGTAAATCCTATTGTGCTTGAAAATTGTGAAATTGATACAAATCAATATACTGGCCTCGCTTTTGGCCTTGGCATTGAAAGAATAGCAATGCTTAAATACGGAGTTGATGATATTAGAGATTTTTATAAATCAAATTTAGATTTTTTAGGCCAATTCAAATGAAATTTAGATATGAAGACATAATCAATCATTTATCCGAACAACCCTCTAAAGAACTTTTGTCAGATAAAATCTTTCAACTTGGTCATGAACATGAAATTAACGGAAATATTTTTGACATTGACTTTACGCCTAACAGAGGTGACTGTTTATCTTTGATAGGTTTGACAAGAGATTTGAAAAGTTTTTTTGAACATAAAGAAGTTTATGAAACTTATGAAGATGATATTGATAATCTTGAGATTAATTTTGTTAACAATTCGCCAAAAGACTGTCCAAAGATAACTTTTTTAGAAATTGAGATTGAACAAAAATCAATAAAAAAATATAAATCTTATCTGGAAAATTATTTTTCTGTGCTTGGGAACAATAAAACAAATTTCTTCACAGATATTTCCAATTATGTTTCTTATGAACAAGGGCAGCCAACTCATTGCTTCGACAGCAATTTCATAGATAACGAAATTACTTTTGAAAATAAAACCTGTGATGAAGTATTTAAGACCTTATTGGACACAGAGATTGAGCTAAAAGGTAATAATTGTGTTTTTACAAAAGATAACAAGATTATAAGTCTTGCAGGAATAATGGGTGGAAGCTCATCAGCTTGTTCAGCGGAAACCAAAAAGGTATTGGTGGAATGCGCTTATTTTAATCCAGAAAGCATTGTTGGAAAATCAGTAAAATACAACCTAAATTCAGATGCTGCTCATAAGTTTGAAAGAGGTGTTGATGTAAATTCTCAAGAAAAAGTTCTTCGAAGATATATAAAAATTGTGCAAGATCATGCTGAAATCAAAAATATCAAAATAAAGTCAATTTCAGAAATTGAATTCAATAATAAAACTCTTCCATTTGACAATAATAAAATTAGCAAAATTTTAGGAACTAGAATAAAGAAAGATGATTATCATAAATACTTATCTGATCTTGGATTTACTATCAAGGGTGACGAAGTGACAGTTCCGTCTTTTAGGCATGATATTTTTTCGCAAAATGATTTAGCTGAGGAAATTGCTAGAATAATTGGTTATAACAACATTAAAAGTATGCCAATGGCGCTACCATCAAATAAATATGATAAAACTAGCAATTATCTAAAAATTAAAAATCTTTTAATTAATAATGGTTTTACAGAAGTTATCAATTTCCCATTCACTTCAATTTCAGGTGAACAGTCCATCGTGATCGATAATCCTTTGGATTCAAATAAAAAATATCTAAGAACTTCATTAAAAAACTCCTTACTAGACAATTTGTTATATAACGAAAGAAGACAAAAGGACTCCATCAAACTTTTTGAAATTAGCAACATATATTCAAAAGATTTATCAAATCAACATAAAAAACTTGGCATTATTATCTCGGGCAGGCAAGGTAAAAATTATAATGATTTTAACAAGCAGCTAGATAAAAAATATCTCAATCATGTCTTAAATTCTAGAATAGATATTCCGGTATTTGAAGTTAATGAAATTGCTAGAGAAAAACTTAGAACAAAAAAAAATGAAAAGATTTACTATACAGAAATTTTAATTGACGAAATTCCAGAAAAATTTTATGAAGATCTTGAGCCTAATAACCAAACTGTGAAATTTAATAAATACATGCCAGTTTCAGAATTTCCATCAAGCACAAGAGATTTTTCTTTTTCAATAACTAATCCTCAAAAATACGAAAATGTCATTCAGCACATCAAAAATTTTAAACATGAATTTCTTAAAGAATCTTACATTTTTGATTTTTATGTAAATTACAAGAAGGATGAAATTAAAGTGGGTGTTAGGCTGGTATTTCAATCAGCTTTGAAAACTTTATCTGACAAACAGATTCAAGAAGCACTAAATATGATCTTAAAACCTGTTATTAATTTGAATGACGTTTTTATTCCAGGACTTGAATTAAAGTAGCTTAATTTATCTATTTTTAGCAAAAAAATGTAAAATAATAAAAAACATTTACTGACATGAAATTGAATAAAAAATATCTCTTCTTAATTTTAAATCTTGTTTTTATTCAGTCTAATGCTCAGGCCATTGATTCTTCAATAATAGATCAACTAACACCAGAGCAGATTGAGAGAGCAAAAGAAGTTTATTCTGGAAATAATAGCACTGATGTAATTGTTGAAGATTTGCCGGCCATAGATGAGTCACTTATATTAAAAGAAACTGAAGAAGATGCTAACAATGTCTCTGGTAAAAAATATGGGTACGATTTTTTTTCATCGATGCCAACATCTCTAGCTGCAGTAGGTGATTTACCTTTACCAAATGATTATAAAATATCTCTCAGAGACCAATTCACTGTTATTTTATCGGGCTCAAAAGATGCTATATTTAACTTAAATGTTAAGTTAGATGGAACAATACTATTTCCTGAACTGGGCTCTATATCTGTTGTTGGAAATACCTTCAAAGAAGTAAAAGATAAGCTTTCAAAAATGATTGAACAATCATATATTGGTGTGAATATTGATGTATCTCTTCAAAATTTGAGCGCTAAAAAAATTACTATTGTTGGTGCTGTTAAGACTCCTGGAACATATCTAGTTAATCCATTTAGTACTATTACTGGAGCACTTGGTTATTCTGGTGGAATCTCGGAAATAGGCTCTCTTAGAGATATAAAGTTAATAAGAAATACTGGAGAGATATATTCTTTTGATCTATATGATCTTCTTATAAAAGGAGATAGATCAAATGATATTACTATAGAAGCTGGCGATACAATTCTTATAAATCCTGCCTCTCATTTTGTAGAAATAAAAGGTGCTATAAGGCGTCCAGCTATATATGAAATTAAAGATAAAGAGTCTATAAGTAACATAGTTGGTTATGCTCTTGGTTTTACGAACACTGCAAATAAATCTAATATTTCAGTTTCGTTTTTAGATCTTAATAAGGCGTCTATCATAACAAAAACAATTCAAGACTTAGATCAAAATCTTGAAAATGCTCTAGTAGTGAATGTTTTTAATTACATTAACGAAAATAATTCAAATGTTTTTGTAAATGGAGCAATTGAGCAACCTGGATACTATGATCTCGAAAAATATGACAATCTAGCAGACTTAATCAATAATCTAAAATTTATTGATGTTTACCCATGGCTAGCGGTTCTTGAACAATTCAATGATAATAATCTAACTAAATCGACTGTTTTATTTAATTTAAATGATCCAAATACATACAAGACAATTAAATTACTTCCTAACTCTAGAATATATTTTGCAAACATAGAATCTAGGACATATGATGTCTCTGCTTCAAGTGAAAAGTTGATAGAAGAATATGCGTTAGATATTTTTCATAAACAAAATTCTTATAGGTATCCTGTTTTTGGTAGATACTCAGTGAAATCTTTTTTAGATTTAGATGGTTTAGATATGAGTGATGTTGATTTTGAAGCAACATATGTTAGCCCAATTGAAAACATAGTTATTAATACTGATTATCGGAATATGCAATTTATAGCAAAAAAATATAATACCGTTACTTTCAGATCACCAATAAACGATTTAATAGAAGTAAGTATTGCAGGTGCGATTGATTATCCAGGTTCATACATATTGCAACCTAATAGTACTATTGAGGATTTGTATAAACTAATTGGAGATTTTAAAAGTACAGCCTTTTTGGACGGAATAATTGTCACAAGAGAATCCATAAGAGAGCGTCAACTAAAAGCAATAGAAAAGTCAAAAAATGATCTAAATAACGCAATTCTCTCTAGTGTTCAAAAAGGGGACGATATTGTTAACGCAGAACTTATAAAAGCTTTATCAATAATAATTGAGCCTGAAAACTTAGGAAGAATTGCTGGAAATTTCTCACCTAACTCAAATTCTTCAAGAAATACTATATTATTTGATGGAGACAGTATTATTGTTCCCAAAAATCCCAACTTTATAAATGTGCTTGGTGAAGTATTAAATCCTACAGCTTTGGAATTTTCTAAAGATTTAAATATTAATTCTGCAATTCTAAGTGCAGGTGGATATAAAAATTATGCTGATAAAAAAAGAGTTTATGTAATAAAATCTAATGGATTAGTTAGGAAAGCAAACAGAAATATTTTTGTTGGAAACACAAACCTTGAACCCGGTGATACGATTATAGTGCCGAGAAAAATAATTACTGTTAATCCTGTTACACAAGCAATTCTCCCTATTACACAGATCTTATCTGATCTAGCCTTTTCTGCTGCGGCAATTGAGAGTTTGTCAAACAATTAATAGTATAAAATTATGCCAATTTTCAGAATATTAGCTTTGGGCTTGGTTCTGACGCTGAGTTGTACTTTTATTAAAGCAGATAGCTTTAAATATAATACATTTAATAATCACGGGGTAGTTGGATTAATAAATATGCCCACTGCTCGTTTTTTTGATAGCTCTGTTCATGGTATTAACTTATACGATGGCACGCCTGATCAAAAAATTACATTAAGCTCAAATCCGTATAATTGGCTTGAGGCTTCATTTTTTTATACTAACATTCAAGGCAAACCCTATCCGGGTTATGAATATCAGGACTACAAAGATAAAGGTTTTAACTTCAAAATTAGATTAAAAGAAGAGGGAGTTTATCCAGCTATAGCTATAGGTGTTAATGATATAGGTGGAACTGGATTGTATGGATCTGAGTATATTGTTGGCAGCTATGGAATAAATAATCTTGATATTCATTTTGGAATCGGTTGGGGGTCTTATAATGAATCAAAATATAGTTTTACTAACCCACTAATTAAAATTGATAATAGATTTCAATCTAGATCTGAAGTTGAACCGGGTTTTGCTGGCACAGGCTCATTTACACCAGGAAGATATTTTTCCGGTGAAAATGTATCTCCCTTTTTTGGATTATCATATTTATTTAGTGAAAAATTTCTTTTTAAATTTGAACACGACACAACAGTTACAAATGGAGTTATTGAATATGATCAACCTAAGAGCAAATATTCTATTGGTTTAGACTATCTCATAAACAAAAACTTTAACATTGGATTATCTGTAGAAAGAGGAAATACTTTTTCATTTAGAATTTCATATAAAAATGATCCTAAAGTTTCAAGAAAAAAATATGAGTATGAGCCAGCTGAAATCAAAAGTAATGATAATGAATATACAAAATTAATAAAAAATCTTGAGAATAATGGAATAGGCGTAAACAAGATAATTGAAAGTTCATCTTCTATAGGCCTAGAACTGACTCAATTTATACATCCAAATTTGGATATAATTGAAGAGATAATATATTCAGCATCATCAAGCTCAAATATTAAAAAAGAAATTAAAAAAGATTTATTAATTGCTGACTTAAAAGTAATTTCAGAGATTGATAAAGACTTGGAGGCTGATGCAAAACTAGTTTATCAAAGAAATAAGGAATCTGGTTTTAATACAAAAACTAATTTTACATTTAGGCCATTTCTTGCTTCAAGAGAAGAGTTTTTTAAAGGAGCATTTTTGGTAGAAAATAATAGTGAATACATCATAAAAGACAATTTCTTCTTTTCTAGTAACATAAAGTATTCTATATGGAATAATTTTGATGATTTTTCCATACCTCCAGTAAACACTTATCCAGCTCAAGTTAGGTCAGATGTTAAAGATTATCTTAAAAGACTTGGTGACGGAATTAAAATTGGTAGAGCACAATTCGACTATCACATTACACCAAAAAAAAATAATCATATTATGTTTACGGCAGGTATTTTAGAGGATATGTTTTCTGGATTTGGAATAGAATATCTCTACTTTCAACCTAATAAGAATTATGCTGTTGGTTTTGAAATTTTTGATGTAACTAAGCGCGACTATGATATGAGGTTAGGTACCATAGATTACACAAATACTGTTGGCTTTGTTAATCTCTATTATAGAAACTACAAACTTATTCCATTTGATATGAAAGCTTCTTATGGTGAATATCTAGCTGGTGATGAGGGTTTAACTATAGAATTATCAAGAAAATACATAAATGGCGTTGAATTCGGTATTTTTGCAACGCTTACAGATGTCTCATCAGAACAATTTGGGGAAGGATCTTTTGACAAGGGCATATTTTTTAAGATACCCGTATTTACAAATTTAATTAATTATACTTGGAGACCACTTACAAAGGATCCTGGTGCAAAATTAAATAGAAAACATACCCTGCACGACTTGTTAGTTAAATTTAAACCATATAATTACTGATTATATGTCTTTAAAAGAAACATATTTATAGTAATTATTACCGTTTGTATGTACACATATATAAAAATATATATATAATTAATAATGAACGTGTATTAATGGCGTGTATTAATATTGGGTAATTAGAGGTAACCAATGAAAAAAAACTTTTTTAATGATTCATTTATATCAGTTATTACTTTAACAGCTGTCTTTTTTGTTGGTAATATTAATTCAGAGAACGCCCTAACTGATTCTGACATTGCTTCTTTAGAATCTTCATATAGCCAAATGTCGCTAAGTGAGCTATATGCTGAAGCTGATATGTTGATTAATGAAAATCAAAATCTTGGTAAAGAAATAGAAAATACTCAAAACCCTGAAAAAATTAAAGAAGCTACTACACAGATTGCATTAAATGTTGATACGCTTCAAATTATACAAAGATTTATTCTTGCTCTTGGTGGAGCTGCTGTTATCAATGAAATTGGCTCTGATGGAGATATTTCATATCCAGATAGAACACCACCAACAATTAATATTATTGGTGACAATCCTGCAACAGTTGAACTTGGTGGCTCATATACAGATCCTGGTATAACAGCTTCTGACGATTCAGGACAAGTTTCAACTACAACATCTGGTACAGTTGATACAGATACAGTTGGTTCATACACAATTACATATACCGCTACAGACGCTTCCGGTAATTCAAGCACTGCAACAAGAACAGTAAATGTGGTAGATACGACAGATCCAGTGCTAACTATAACTGGAGATAATCCTGTTTCAGTTGAGCTTGGCTCATCATACTCTGACGCCGGAGCAACGGCATCCGATTTAGATACAGTAACTGTAACTTCTACTTCCGATGTAGATACAGATGCTGTTGGAACATATTCAGTTGTATATACAGCAGAAGATGCTTCAGGTAATACAGCTACTGCAACAAGAACAGTAAATGTGGTAGATACAA
>MDTA01149925.1_pt1 | contig 39845 bp, 39 predicted proteins | sample 811151 | NCBI WGS metagenome assembly MDTA01 (sample SAMN05326648, study PRJNA326480) | marine metagenome | isolation source: seawater | place: Indian Ocean: South | collected 2010
AATATCTGCATCAGTTTCAAAAAACGGTAAAAGTAATTTATCATAATCAAATGGATCATATTCCAAATCGGCATCTTGAATCAAAGTTAATTCACCTGATACAAGTTTAATTCCAGAATGTATAGCTGCTCCTTTTCCAAGATTCTTATTGTGATAATAGACTATAAAATTTTTATTAGACTCATATATTTTTAATTTTTCTTTAGTGCCGTCAATTGAATTATCATCAACAATCACGATTTCATAATTAGAATATTTATAGGCTTTTAAACTGTCTAATATTTTATTTATGATTTTATCGATAGTAAATATTTCATTGTAACAAGGAATAATTATGGACAATTTAAAAGAATTTTTATTAATCATATTTAATCTCTTAATTTAGATATAAACAAATATCCATTATTTTTATCTACAGTTATTTTATTATAACTACATAAAAATGGAATATCCCAACAAAGTACGCCTTGCCAACCATTATTATTATTCTTCAAATCAGGCTTATATACATTAATAAAATTATTTTTACTTGATTTATCTTTTACAAAAAAATTACTTACTTTTTCAACTCCAAAATAAATTTTTTCTTTTTGAGAAAGGCGTACAGTATTTTTAGATAAATTAAATAGTAATGCTATAGAGAAAGTAATTATAAAGATTTTTTTGGTAATTTCTCTATAAGCGAAAAAATTTATAGTCAAAATAAAAATTAAAGATAAGAAAAATGGTATAGCAAATCTAAATACTGGAGAAAATTTAAACCAAAAAGAAAAATAAACAATTAAAAATAAAATAAATATTTTTTTTTCATTAAAAATTAGAAATTTTTTTTCTTTTTGTTTCGAGAAAAATAAAAATAAAATTATTGGTAGGAACATTGTAAATAAATGCTCTAAAATTTCATTTATATTTCTTTTGAACCAAAAAGATATCCAATTAAAATCTTTAAGATATTCCTCTTTAGAAAAAATATCACTAAAGTTATGGTAACTTTTATTTGTTAACTCTAAACTTTCTCTTAAAAATAAAATTTCATTGTTAAACCACGAAACATTAAAACATAAAAATTTAGATGGAAATATTAAACATCCGGTGTAAAAAAATTGTTGAATAAAAAAAATAAATATTAGTAGATAAACTATTATATATTCTAGTCTTAAAAGCTGTTTAAATAATATTTTAAAATTTTTTAATAAAATATAAATTGTCAAAAATATTAGGGGGATTGAGCTAAATTTTATTAAAATCGCAAATATAGTGAATGCAAAATTTAGAAAAAAAAATTTATAGAATTTTTCTTGATTTTTTGACTCAATAAATTTTAGAAAATAAAAGATACTTAAAATAGAAAAAATAGTTGCTGGTATATCATTTCCAAATTCAGATAACCTAGTGAACTTTAAAATTAAATAAAATAGACATATAATAATAAAATAATTACTGACGCTTTTCTCAGATGTTTCAAAATTTTTTTTAAAACAAAATATGACAAAACATACATAAACAAAGAAAGTAGAAAGTGTGACAAAATTAAAATTTTTTTCAGGTAAGAAATGAATGCCTATTATATTTAACCATAATGAATTGTGAATAAAAGCATCATTTGTATTTGCTAATCCAAATATTAACTTGTGTTCTACTAAAGTAATTAGATAGGGAAGATGATAATATCCAAAATCTTCATGATACTTATGAGTTAAAAAAATTGGAATTAAAGCAAAAAAAATTAAAATATAAATAAAAAATTTTTTATTAAAAATATTTAAATCATAGAGTTTTGTTTTTATGAAAAAAAATACAACCCCAATTAACAAAATTATAATATTTATATAAAAATGTATTTTAAAGAAAAAGTGAATTGTTGTTATTAAAAAGCCTAAAATTATAAAACCAAAAAAAAAACTTGTTAAGATATTAAATTTATATCTAGTTGTGTAAACTAAACCATATCCTGCAAGAGATATGAATGATAAGAAGCTTAGCAAAAAAAATATCAAAGTTTCAAGTATTATCATTAGTTTATTGATGGCTTGTTATTTTTTTTATGCAATCAACTAATTTTTTTTTATTTGCCCTAGAGTAATAAATATTCAATTTATCATAATTTTTTATGAAATTTTTATTTGTTTCACGTTTATCTATTAAAGCGAAAATTTCTTTATTAATTTTTTTAATTGATTCACTGTTATCCCTTAATGTTTCTCTTAGTTTTTCTCCCGGGAAAAGACCTATCTCTTCATATTCAAACTTATAATTTGGATTTAGTTTCATTTTAATTTTTGCCAAATTAAAAGCTAAATCAAAAATATTAATTGGCTTACCCATGTTTAGTGTAAATATTTTTTCATTGGAATTAATTTCAGATGTTTGAAGAACTAAATGGCAAGCCTCTGAGACAGTCATAAAATATCTGTATGCATTTTTGCTGGTAATTTGTAATGGCTTTTCATTATTAATTTTATCAATAAAATTATTTATGGCAGATCCAGAGCTTCCAAATACATTTCCAAATCTTACAATTTTTATTTTTTTCTTTGATAAATTTAAAGAATTAAAATATTTACACACTTTTTCAGCTGTTCTTTTTGTGTAACCGAGTACCGAGGTTGGATTTGCTGCTTTATCAGTTGAAATAAAAATCATTTCACAAGAATATTTTATTGATAATTCACATAAATTATATGTAGCAAATATATTATTTTTAACTGCAGAAAAGATATTTTTCTCTAAAATATTTACATGTTTGTATGCTGCAGCATGAAAAATTAATTAAACATTTTCTTGTTTTATTAATTGTTCTAAAAAAAATTTATCATTTATATCTAATAATTTATAAATAATTTTCTTATTTTTTAATTTTCCTTGCTGATTGTAAATTCCTATTTCAGATTTATCTACAGCAATTATTTTTTTCACTCTGTGCTGTAGAAGTTGCCTGCATATTTCTGACCCAATTGTACCTGCGGCTCCAGTTACAATTATTGTTTTTTTTGCTAACTTATTTATTTTTTTAATTTTTATTTGTTTTCTATTAAGGATATTATTTATTTCATTTATATTCAGATCATTAACATCTATGTTATTTGAAAGTAAAAATTTTTTTTCAGACAAATATCGAACATCAAAAAAATTTTTTTTGATTTTATTAATAACTTTGTTTTGTAAATTTTTGCTTAAAGAAGGTATTGTTAAATAAACCCTTTTAATATTATAATTTTTATTAAACTCTAATAAATTTTCATAACTTATAATCGGTATTCCTTCGTAATTTTTATTTTGATGTTTCAAATTATCATCAACAAAAAAAAGAACATTTTCATTCAATTTTTTTAGTTCAGCATATATTTGTTTGCCTGCAAATCCTGCACCATAAATAGCAACCCCTGTTAAAATATTTGTTTTATTTTTAAAATTTAAAACTGGATTAATTATTTTTTTATTTTTAATGCTAAGTTTTGATTTAATATAAGTACCTAAATTTTTAAATTTATAGTTACCAATAACTTTTTTTAAACTTTCGACATTAGCAATTGAGTTGTGAATTTCTTCGACGTTATTTATTTTTTTTATATATTTCTTATGAAAATTTGCTAAATTTACAATATCTTTTACTAGGAAACCTTTTCCTGTTCCAATATCATAAATTCCATTATCTGCATTTTTTTTTATAAAAATATTAAAAATATTTCCAATATCATTCACATGAATAAAATCTCTTATAGAGCTTCCATCATTAATTAGCGAAATTTTTTGTTTATTTTTTCTTGATTTTATTATTTTTTCAATAAAAGAAAATTCATCATCTGGATCTCCAAATGAATTAAATAGTCTCAGAATATTATAATTTACATTATTTTTAGTGCAATAATTTAGAATAACTTTTTCAGATGCTAATTTAAAAGAAGAGTAAAGTGCTCTGTTAAATTCATCTTTTTTTTGATCATTTATATTCTCAACTAATCTATAGACAGCTGCACTACTTGTATAAATAATTTTATTAACTCTTTTTGGAGAAATTTTACTTAAGATTAGTGTTAAATTATTTAACGAAAGTTTTTCAAATTTTCTGTAGTCTGCATAAGAGAGAAGGTTTAATAATTTAGAAGGATAAAAATTATTAAATATTATATTAATTTTTTTTCTAGAACTAATTTGACTGATGGAAATTTCGTTTAAATTATTTGCTGAAAATACTTCAGCTTTATCAAGATATTTTAACAAAGATTTTGTAACAAAACTTTTCTTTCCAATTATTATATTAGTTGTCATTTTTTAGATAATTTAAAAATTGAAAATATATAAATAGATGTAAATAAAATCATTATTATAAAAAAATTCAAACCTGAAAATGAGAATAATAATATAGGAAACAAAATTAAAAAAATTAAAAATATATTGCTTTGCGATACAGTATATTTATTAATTAACAAATGATGTATATGATTCCTATCACCATAAAATGCATTTTTTCCTTTAAATATTCTGCTAATTGTAACCCTTAGAAGATCATAACCTGGTAGTATCAAAAGAAAAAATATTTCATCAGCAAACTTAATTGATTTAAAAACATTGTACTCGTAAATAATAGAAGTAATCAAAATTGAACCTAGAATGTAAATTCCACTATCTCCCATAAATAGTTGATTTTTCAAATTTAGAATTAAAACAAAAAATAAAATCAAAATGATAAATAAATATAATAAATAAATTGGTGACTTATATGATAGATATGAAAAAATTATAATAAAAAATATTAAAGATTGTCCATTGATACCATCGTAAAAATTTAAAGAATTTACTAAAATAATTATGCAGAAAATGGTGAAGAATAAACTAACATCATTTAAAAATATAGAATATTGATAAAATGAAAATCTTAAATTTGTTATTATTAAGTCATCATTAAGAGAAAGAAAAAAAAGTGAAAAAAAAATACTCAAAAAAAATTTTTTTTCTGGCTTTAATTTATATTTATCATCTAAAATTCCTAACAAAAAAAATGAAGTTAAGAAAAAAAAAATTGAGAAATAACTTCTCAATGACATTTCGATATTTATAAATTTATAATCAAGAAAAAATGCTATAAAAATAAATAAAACTATATTTGTAGCAATTATTATACCCCCCAGTAATGGAACTTTTGATTTGTGTTTTTTTAACTTATTGTCCGGTTCGTCAAAAATGTTTACTAAACTGCTTATTTTTTTAATATAAAAAAAAAATAGAAAATTTAGAATTATAGCTGCTAAGAATATTTGCATCATTTTATAATACATTTCTTATATGAATATAAATAAAATCCAATGTTATAATAAACTACTATTGAAATCCAATTATTGAAAAAATTACCGCCTGGAATAAATGGAAAAAAATTAATAACTAATCCCATTGTTATGACGTAAAAAGATAAATATTCCTGACTAAAATTTTTATTTATTAACGATTTAATAAAGTTAAATAAAACAAAACCAGCCGCTATAATATAAAAAACCAGTCCAATCAAACCAAGTTCAGCAACTATCTGGATTAAAATATTATGTGGATGGGTAGAACAAATGCCAACCTCCGCATCATACTCTACTTTTCGACAATAGTATCTAAAACCTTTGGGGCCGACACCAAATATTTTGTTATTATTAAATAATTCTAAAGCTAATTTTATATGACCCTCATGATCAGGAGAGTATAATTTTAAATTTTTAGAAATATTTTCAAGATTTATGTCGTCTTTCTTATTGTTAATTTTATCATCACTATAAAATTTTTGATTTGTTAATTGATTAAATGTTTTAAAGAACATTCTGCTAGCTGGATCAAGATTTCCAATATTTAATAATGAAACACAAAAAGCGAACAATAAAAAAAATAAAATTGAGGAAACTAGTATTTTTCTTAAATTTTTAATAATTAAAAATATTGATATGATGAAAACTATGCATAAAAAAAATGAAGTTCTCTCACCTGATAGATAAATTGAAATAATATAAAGAGAAAAAAGAGATATTAAATACCAATAATTTTTTTTCAGATCAATTTTTAGGAAGAAAATAAACCAAAAAACTATTGGTAACAATCTTACTAAAAAACTACCTAATATTAACTCATCTTTAAAAAAACTGGATATTCTTCCTCTTGAAATCTCAAAACCTAAAAAATTTGATCCATTAAAAAATTGAAATAATGAGTCAAATAATAATATTAATAATAGCAAAATAAATATTATAAAATACTTAATTTCTTTAAAATTTTCATAATTTTTACAAAAGAAAAAAATTGAAAGAGAAAAAATTACAAATCTAAAATGAAAGAAAGATGAAAATCTTAAATCATCAAAAATTTGAAAGTAAGCATTTAAGAAAATATAAACAGAAAACATGAACAAAAAGATTATTTTTGGATCTTTAAATAATGTTTTATCTTTATTTAAAATAATAAAAAAAATAATTCCTAAAAATACAAAAAATTCTGTTAGTGCTATTCCAATTACATAAGACAACGGTATTAAAAATAAAATTATACTTAGATTTTTTTTTTTCAAAACTGCCATTAAATGATTTTATTTATTTCTTTTTGAAAATCTTCTTTTGTGGATATTTTATTTTTTTTCATTTTTTTTATAATTTTTTTGTAATTATTTAAGACAAAATTTATATTTTTTACGAAATCTTTTGGGTTTCTTTTTGAAATAAATATACCGTTAAAATTTTTTTTTACATGTTTAATTTCATCAAATACAATTACAGGCCTCAAACGAGCTAAACTTTCAAGAATTACTTTTGGCGCTCCCTCGGTAAATGAAGGTAGTACAAATATATTACATCCATCATAACATTTTATAATTTTTTTGGTTGAGTTTAATTGTCTTAAATATTTAATATTTTTATTTTGAGAAATTATTTGTTTATTTGTACCCACAATATTTAATTTTAAATCAGCTTTTAATGAATTTATAATGCTTATTAAGGAGAATATTCCTTTCTCTTTTTTATACCTACCTAGATAAAGAAGTTCTGGCATATTTAAGTTGGGTTTAGATCTATTTGATAACCATTTTCGATCTATTTCGGATGGATTTATTATAGTGTAATTTTTTTTTATTCCAGTTATATTTTTAGATACACTTAATATTTTAAGAAATTTTCCTACTATTTTAAACATAATATTAAAAGTAAATTTTCCAATAATTCCATATCTATAATAATATTCTTTATAACCATCGCTTCTAATGTAAACATATCCACTAATATTTTTATTAAATATTTTTAAAATTAATAAAGTTAATAAATTGAAAGGTGTTATAGAAATCATAAAAATTTTATGATTATCTATTTTGTTTAAATTAAATAAATTAAATTTTGTAAATTTATTATATTTTTTATCTTTAGAGAAGAAACTCTGACGTCTATTTGCTGATCTGCAATAAAAACTCAAAAAATTTTTTTTTGCTAACCCTTCAACAATGTTTACTGTGTCATTATAATCAGACGAAATAATGTCGTTTTTAATAAATAATCTATCATTTGATATAATTAGAATATTTTTAATCATTACATAAAATATTTGATAATTTTTTTTGGAATAAAAAATGCAATCAAATATTGCAATTTTTTTGCAGAATTAGGAAATATTAATATCTTTTTTAACAAATAAAAATTTTTTTTTTTATTCGTTAATAGATTGATTATTTCAAGTGAATTTAATTTTTTTTCAAAATATTTCACATTTTGAAAAAAATCTTTATCATTAGATTTAATTTTATCTTCGAACCATAATTTATATTCATTAAAAAACATTTCAGAATTTAATTTTGAAAAATTATTTTTATGATATCTATAATAAATTAAAGGTTCATTTATAGAGTGAGCTCTATAATTTTTTGATATTCTCATAACTAAATCAAAATCACCTATAATGTTAAAATTTTCATTAAAATATCCAATTTGATCAAAGATTTTTTTTTTTAACATAAGGCCACTAATAATAATAAAATAATCTTTAGCTAAAAAATTAAACAATTTCCCACTTGGCAAAATATAATTTTTATATTTTTTGTAAAATTTATTTTTTTCATAAAATAAATAAACATTGCTATAATAATAACCATAAGTTTCGTTATCAAATTCCTCAGCTCTACTTGATAAATATTCTTCGTCCCACCAATCATCTACATCTAAAAAGGCAATAATTTCACCTGATGAAAATTTTATTGCTTTATTTCTAGCTTCATAAAGAGGTAATTTCTTATCACTAAAAAAGTATCTTATTCTTATATCTTTAAATTTACTGATTATATTTTTACTATTGTCTGAAGAAAAATTATCATAAAATATTATTTCTAAATTTTTATATTTTTGATCTAAAATACTTGAAATACATTTATATAAATATTTCTCTCCATTATGGCAATTTACAATAACACTAATTTTTTTTGTCATTTTTTTTGTAATAATTAATTGTTTTTATTAAACCTTTTTCTAAAGAATACTTTGGTGACCAATTTAGAATTCTTTTGGCTTTTGTAATGTCTGGGTAAAGTTTTAAAGGTTCATCTAGCCTTATTTTTATTTTACTAAAATTTGGCTCTCCTTTCCCTACTAATTTAACAATTTTGAGAATTAATTTTTTTATTTTGATAGGTTTTTGAGATCCTATATTTATGACTTCTCCATTATTTTTATTCGATTTTAAAGATTTATAAATTGCGCTGATTAAATCATCTATATATAAAAAATCCCTAAACTGGAATCCTGGCGAGCAATTAAACTTGTTACCTCTTAATGAATTATTTATTACAAAAGGTATTACTCTATTGTTATCTTGGTTTGGACCATAGACTAAATATAGTCTAATTATTGATACAGGAATTTTTTTTTTTTTAAAAATTGATAATAAGAATAATGTACTTTCAAGTTTTGCATTCCCATATACTTAAAAAGTATTAATTTTTTTTAATAAACTTTCTTTTTGAGGAGATTTTCGTTTTCCATATTCTATACTCGATCCAATTTGAATAAATTTTTTTGGTAATTTTCTTTTAAAATTATTAATCAAGTTTCTACACCCATAGAAATGCGTTTTTACTATTGATTTATTTTTTGAATGATCAACATAACCTGATAGATTTATTATATAATCGTAATAAATATCTAACTTTTTTATCAAGTCATTTTTTTTTGCTACATCACCAAAAATATATTTTACCCCTTTTACTTTTCTATTTTTTTTTGGTTTTGACATAGAAAATGAATGGACGATCCATTTTTTTTTTTTTAAAAAGGAACACAAGTGATATCCTATAAAGCCTGTACCTCCTGCAATTAAAATTTTATAATTATTTTTCAAAATATTTTTTTAACTCATTTTTTTTCAATAAAGTAATTTCTTTATTCTTTACCATATATATTGTGTCACAATTTTTTAGTGCATTTAATCTGTGTGAAACGATAACTGAGGTTTTTCTTAATTTTCTTATAGTTTTAAGAATATTATTTTCAGTTTCGTAATCTAGGCCGCTTGTTGCTTCATCAAGAATAATTAATTCAGGATTGTTAATCAAAGCTCTGGCAATACCTATTCTTTGTTTCTCTCCGCCTGATATATTTTGTCCATCTTGTCTTAAAATTTGGGAAAGTCCATTTTTTGATTTTTTTAAAAATTTTTCTAAATCGACTTTCTTGACTAAATTTTTTAAAATAACATCATTAAAAACTTTACCATCAGATCCAAATAAAATATTTTCTCTTAATGATTGATTAAATATGACTATATTTTGTGGAACGTAACCTATGGAATTTTGCCAACTTGAAAGGTCATCTTTATCAAAAACATTTATACCATCTACAGTTAATTTAGAAAATTTATTTTTTTGAAAGCCACACAACATATCAATTATCGTACTTTTTCCACTGCCACTTTCTCCAATTATTCCTACCTGGGAATTTTTTTTTATATTTATATTTGCATTTTTAAGAAGATAATTTTTACTTTTATCGAATGAAAAATTTTTAATATTTAGCGTAATATTTTTTTTTAGTTTTATCTTTCCGATTTGTTTTTTTTTATGAATAATTTTTTGCTCATTTTCATTAATTAATTTTTCAACACTTGGATAAGCATGCTTAAATCTTTGCATATGTCCTAATAGTCGGTTCATTAACGGAACAACTCTAAAAGCTGAAAGAGTGTAAACTGACAACATTTGAATTATATTCTGGTTTGAATAATCGTTTTTAATTAGATAAAAAAATATTAGCAAAATACTTACAAAAAGAGTGTATTCTAATATATTCCTAGGTAGTGAATCCAGAAAAGTAACTCTAAATTGAATTTTACTAATTGAATGAACTTGTTGTTTAAACTTATCAAGAAAAAAGTTTTCTCTTGATAAAATTTTTATGGATTTGATTGCAGAAAAACTTTCTGAAATAAATTGAATTTTTTTTTTTCTATTACTTAAACTTGTAGTTGCCCATTTTGATAATTTATTTTTAACTAAAGCAAAATAAACTATGCCTAAAGAAGAAAAAAATATAAAAACAACACCTGTTGTAAGAGGATTAAAAAACATAAGAAAAATAAAAAAGGCTAATATTAAAATTGAATCTAAAATTATTTTTAAAATACTCTGAACAAACGTAGAGGTTGCAACTATTTCGTCTGTAAAATTTCTTATATATTCCGCACTATTCTTACTTAATAGATTTACAACATCTCTATTCAAGAAATTATTATAAAGTTTATTAGAAATTTTTTCTCTAAATTTTGCTAAAAAATCTGATTCAAGCCATGAAACAATAACTAAAATTAAAAACTTTATTGTGAATAATGTAAAGATAAATAAAAGTATAATTTGAAAGTTTGCATCAAGTTTAAAAAAATAATTTATATAATCATTTAAAATTTTAAAGTAACCGTTTGCTAGACCTAAAAATGAATTTAAAATTAGGATTACCATTCCTAAACCTAATAATTCTAAAAAAGATGCAATTATCATGAAAAAAATTAAAATTATGAATTTTAATTTTTGTCCAGGGTCAAATAAATTAATAAACTTAATCATATTTTTCTACAACTATTTAAAAATTATATTTCTCAAAATAATATTATTTTAAGAAATTTTTAATTTTTATTTTTTTCTCTAAAATTTCTTTGTCACGGAGCGTATCCATACATTGCCAAAATCCCTCATGTTTATATGCAACTAATTTCCTTTTTTTTGTTAATTTTTCAAATGGCTCTCTTTCTAAAAAAGTTTTATCATTTTTAATTAATTTTAAAAATTCAGGTTCGATTACAAAAAAACCACCATTAATCCAGCCCTCGTCTAGATTATTTTTTTCTTTAAAATAACTCACGTAATTTCCTTTGATTTTAATGGCACCAAAACGTGCTGGAGGTCTTACTGCTGTTAATGTAAATAATTTTTTATTTTTTTTATGAAATTTTATCAATTTTTTAATATTTACACTTGATAACCCATCGCCATAAGTCATTAAAAATGTTTCCTTTAAATATTTTGTTAATCTTTTTAATCTTCCCCCTGTCATAGTATTTCTTCCAGTATCAATTAGATTAATTTTAATTTTTTTGTTTAAATTTTTATTTAAAAAATAATTTTTAATAACTTTTCCTTTATAGCCTAGGGCAATATAAAATTCATAATGACCATAAGAAACATAATGGTCAATAATTCTTTGTATGATCGGCTTGCCTAAGATCTTGACCATTGGTTTTGGAATAGTTTTTGTATACTCTGCTAGTCTTGAACCAAACCCACCAGCTAAAATTACTACCTTCATTAATTTTTTTTCTTTTTTTTTATGTACTTGCTACCAATTGAATAAGGCAATTTTTCATTATAATTAAGTTTATAACCGTTAATAACAAAAATTCTTAAAAAATAAAAGAAAGGTATGGAGATAAAATGTTTCCATCTAAAAGACCAAATAAAATGTTTAATAGTATTCTTCCAAACTAATAATTCACATTTTAATGGAAACAATTTTAGTTTAATTTTTTTTTGTTGAAATAAAAATTCGTAATTGTATTTTTTAATAATATTTCTACTCAAATTTTGGAAGTAAAATATATCACTTTCAAAGAAGTAATTTTTATCAACATTAATTTTGAAATTTTTACTAATACCAGATAACCATTTTTTACTAACTTTATCCCCCCACCAAGTAAGACCTAATTTTGTAGAATTTTCAAAACACTTGTCATAGGTTATCTTAAAAATCTCACAAAAATCTCTCATTACATGTTTATGATACCAATGAAGATATTCATACTGAATTATATAAACTTTTCCTAACTTCAAAAGGTTTTGAATACCATTAAAAACTAAATCTATTTGAAAATATAAGTCTTTAGAGAAAAAACTTTTTCCCTCTTCATAATTTAACCAATTTTTAATAGGGGAGTTTAATGATGATAGTGGATGTCTTATAATATGAATTATAGTAACATCTTTCAAATTCATTATTTTAAAAAAATTTCTAGTCCATTCAACAAGATGAGTATGGATAAAAATAATTTTTTTTTTATTTTTTTTTCCCTCTATTGTTTCTGCATATGCAATATGAAGAAGTTTTAGTATTTGAAAATTATCTTTTTTTATAAATAATTTTTTATCATTGTATAATTTTTCAAAACATTGAATAAATTTTTTTTTATTTACTGTAAAATATTTGTCTCTATTTTTACCGAGTCTGTGGTGTCGTTCAAAATAATTATTTTTTGAATTAAAAAAATGTGGATATAGCTCTATAAATTTTTTTACAATTTTAGTGCAAGTATTTTGATCAAATAATTCCTCAAATTTATGATCTATCCTCAAATAACCCGGGAAGGATAGTATTTCTTTGTGTCCATCCAGTAAACCTTGGAAAAAATCTGATCCTCCACGTCCACCAGCTACCAAAAGAACCGTCTTCATTTTCTATTATAAAATCTAAACTTCGAAAATTTAAAAGTTTTTAAAATTTTTTTTAAAAAAAGAACACAATCTTTCGGATTTTTTCCTATAGCAGTTTCTGCAGCTAAAACTAAACCATCGGCTCCCATCTCTAGTGAGTTAAATATATCATTTGCTTCTCCTCTAGTAGGTAGGTTGTTCTGGATCATGCTTTCTAACAAGTTAGTTGCTACAAAAATATTTTTATTCGCATGTTTATTTTTAATTTGAAAAAGTTGTCTCTGAGCTATTGGGATATTTTCAATACTAATTTCTTTAGATAAATCTCCACGGTCAATTAAAAAATTTTTTCCATATTTGATCATTTTATTAAAATTTTTAACTGCATTTTTTGTCTCTATTTTAAAAATTTTGTTTTCTTTTTTTAATAACTGATTAAATTTAATTATATCCTCTACAGAATTTGTAAATGATAAAGCAAAATTTTTTATCTTATATTTTTTTCCTATTTCAATAGCCTTAAAATCTTTATCGGTTAAATACATAAGTTTAATTTTTCTATTTTCTAAATGTACGCCTTTGTTATTCTCTAACTTTCCTGATCTAATTACTTTCGCTTTTATTTTATAATTTATTTTTATAACTTTTATTAATAAGCCATCAAATCCAATATTTAAAATATCATCAACTCTCAGAGAGCTAAAAACTTTAGACGGATAAAGTGTAAAGTTGCCTTTTAGTTCATTTATATAAATGATCTGTCCTAGCTTGAAATCTTTTTTTTTTTAATTTTAGTTCTAATTTGAGCACCTTCAGTATCTATGCATATTGGTGTTTTGCAATTTTTTTTTATAACTTTAATATTTTTTTCCAATTTTTGGATCGATAAATGAGACATATTAAGTCTAATCAAATCTATTTCCCTTGAGGCAAAGTTTAAAAATTTTTTATTTATGCTGCTGGGACCTAGTGTTGATATAATTTTCATTTAATATTTTTTACCAATTATAATTAAAATACTTATCATTAGGGTCTTTTCTAACCATCTCTTTTTCATTGTGAGGTAATGTTAAACAATTAGCTATATATGACTCATTTTTTCCAATTCCCTTAAAACCATTCCAAACATTTGGTGGTATAGTTATTAGTGAGTAATTTTTCGGTGACAAAAAAATTTCTTGATATTTATTTATAGTGCTACTTTCTTTTCTGTCATCAAACAAAACTAATTTTACTTCTCCAAACATACAAACATAATTCAAATAGGATTCTTTATGTAAATGCCATGCTTTTATTTTATTTTCATATATTGTAGAAAAATAAACCTCCCCAAAACTTTTAAAAACTTGACTATCATTTCTTAACATATGCATGACCTTGCCACGGTCATCTGAAATAATTTTTAATTTAGATATTTTAACACCTTCGATCATGATTTTAATTTTAAAATAGTTAATAATATATTTTTTAATTTTCTACAAAAAAAAAGAGGTATTGAAAACCATGCATTTGGGTAAACTAAATTAAATAAAAAATGTTTTTTAAAATCAACATAACCTAGTCCACCACTTTTGCCAGTTATAAATATTTTGGCAAAAAAATTAAAAAAATTTCTTAAAGCATAATTTTTATTTACAATATATCTCTCAAAGCTTAAACCTTTTGATCTATAATAATCTAAAGCTTCAGGAATTCTCACGATTTCAACAAATGGATATAAACTTACCCATTCCCTAACTCCATAAAGATTTACACTTAAAGGTTTTGCACAAATATATGCATTTGAATTTGAAAATGCTTCACAAAAAACTTTAATAAAAAAACAAGTATTTTCGAAATTAGACCAAGTTCTTTTATCTTTAATTAGTTTATTATCAATTACATGTAAATTTTTTTCCCATTTTTTTCTTTTAAACACGCAAACAAATATTCCCAATAAATAATCAAATGACACCTCTTTATCAAGAATTCCAAAAAAATTTGTTTTTCTATCTCTCCTTAATTTTGAGTGTGGTATCATTGATTTCGGTAAATTTTTAGTATCAAAAGGTTTGGGAAATTTTTGAAGATGTGATGAGTTTAAATAAAAAGAATTAACCCAAAAAAAATCTACATCTTTATTATTATTCATTTTATTTATTAAGGTTTTAATTGAATTTCTAACAAGTAAATCATCGTCACCTAAAAACCATATAAACTCACCTGAGGCCATCTTGGAAACTTTTAATAAATTTAATGCAAAACCAAGATTTTTTTTATTTCTATTAAATTTTATATTCAATTTTTTTTTATAAGGAGCTATTAATTTTTTGATATTTGCTTTTGAAGAATTATCTGAAATACATACCTCAAAATTTTTATAATTTTGCAAACAAAGAGAATTTAAACAATTTAAAAGATGCTCAGGTCTATTATAAGTGGGAATACATACTGATAATTTCATTTTAATTTTTATCTAAGTAATTTTCTTTTTCTTAATAATTTTCTTATCTTTGTGGCAGATATAAGCTGAATTTCTTTAGCTAAGTTAACTTTTTTTATTTTATATCCGACAGTTCTTCCATAATTTATCTCACAGATATTTGGAGCCTTTGTAATTAATATCCTATTTTTAAAATCAATTAAATTATCGGAAATATTTTTTTTTACTTGATTATAAGTATATGGATTATCACCCAAGCCATGAACATCTTTGACTTGAATATTAACTTGGCCATATGTAGTGAAAATTTTCTCAAATAATTTTCTATGACCTAAATGCCAAGGCTGAAATCTTCCTAACATAAAAGAGGTTGGCTTTTGATTGTCCCATTTGTATTTGATAATTTTATCTAGTGCCAAATACTTCCATAAATCTGCGTTTTGGGTTGTTATTTTGAGATCAAACTTTTTTGGTTTTTTAAATTTTTTGTTCATGCTTGGATATCTACTTTTTTTTATTGTATCCATCCAAAAAATAAAATCTGGATTAAAAATTTTTATTTGTTCGTCCATTGGACAAACAAAATCTGCTATTACATATTTATTTTTAGATTTTTCTGCAAAATATTTCATTCTTCTGACTTGCCTAAGAATTCCAATTTTACTAAAATCCCAATCACTATATTTGCCTCTTATTTTATCTGCATTTAACCAATCTGCGTTTAGAATTTTTACTAATTTTTTTGCAAGTGTCGTTTTACCGGACCCGGGGAGGCCCATTATCAATATTATTTTTTTTTTCATTAAAGATATTTAACTAAAAAATTGGTTTTGCGATCTTCTTAAATATTTTACAAATAAAATCAATATCTTTAAAATTTAAATTAGCATGGTTAGGTAAATATAAACCATACTTGTCTACAAACTCAGAATTTTTTAAATTTGCTTTAATTATTTTAATTTTCTTAATAAAAGGTTGGCGGTTCATATTGCCACAAATTAGTGGTCTACTTTGAATATTTTTATTCTTAAGGTAACGAAAAACTTCTAGCCTATTTTTTACAAAAGTTGCATAACCAAAACTAGAAGTTAAAGTAAGATCACTTGTCTGGGACCAATAATTTTTAAGTTTACTTTTGTAATAGTTAAAGTTTTTAAATCTTATCCTTGAAATTTCATTTATTTTTTTAATTTGATTTAAACCAATTTCAGCATTGAAATCTGTAGATCTAATATTTAATCCTGAATAGTAAAATGTATAAAGCGACTTAAATTCGTCTATTTTAAATTTTTTCTCTAATGTTATTTTAAATTTTAAATCAACATCTCTAGCCCATCCATGAGATCTGATTGCTAAAGCAATATTATTAAATTTATTATTATTTGTTGATACAATTCCACCCTCTATAGTTGATATATGGTGACCATAGTAAAAAGAATGGGAAGAAGCTAAACCATTATTTCCTAATTTTTTTTTATTTTTTTCACTACCCATGCTTTCACAATTGTCTTCAATAATTTCAAATTTATATTTTTTTTGGATTTTTTTCATATTTTTGAAATCATTAGAATGCCCTAAAACATTAACAACTACGACTAAACCAGGATTATATTTTTTACAGATTTTTTCTAATTTACTTATATCCAATCCCAAATTCGAAGAGTCACAATCACAAAGGATTATTTTATAGCCAAGCTGCAAAAATGGACTTACAGTAGTTGACCAAGAAACAGCTGGTAATACTACTGTTTTATTTCTTAAAAAATTTCCTTCCAGCAAAGTTTGAGCAATCAACAGATTTGCCGATGAACCTGAGTTAACAAATACAGAATAATTTCTTCCTAAATACTTAGAAAATTTTTTTTCAAATTTCTTTGTATTTTCAGATTGTGTTAATATTTTTCTTTTTTTTAAAAAATTAATCATTACTTGATAATCTTTTAAATTAATTGTGCCTTCTGCTAACTTATAGTGTTTCATTTTTTTTTGTTATTTTTTTATCAAAAGTAATTAAACAATTAATTATATAATTAATATTTTTTTTACTTAAATCAGGGAAAAAAGGGAGTGATATAATTTTTTTCCAATTTTGATATGCATTAGTCAATTTACCATTTTTATATTTTTTATATAATTTGTTTAAAGGTAAAGGAACGAAGTGAACGGCAGTACTAATATTTTTTTTCTTTAAATAATTTATTAAATCATCTCTATATTTGCAATTTATTGAAAATAACCAATAAGATGAATTTTTTAACTTATATGGGTATGTGGTTGTTATATAATTACATTTTTTTATTCCTTTAACATAATGTTTTAAAATATTCTCTCGTTTTTTATTTAAAGAATCTATTTTTTTTAATTGTGCTAAACCAATAGCTGCCATTAAATCGTTCATATTATATTTATAACCTAAATTTTTTATTTCATAATTCCAATGTTTTGTGAAAGTTTTTTTTTTTTTCAAAACTTAATTTATGTCTTTTCCACGGATCTATATCCCATCCATGAAAACTCAATGATTTTAATTTTTCATAATCTTTTTTTTTGTCTAGAACAATCATACCACCATCACCTGTGGTCATTATCTTTTTTTCCTCAAAACTAAAACAAGCTATATCAGACCAATTTCCAATTTTTTTATTTTTATAGGTTGCACCACACGTTTCGGCACAATCCTCAATTAAAAAAAGCTTTTTCTTTTTCGCCCATTTTTGTAACAAATCCATAGAACACAAATGTCCACCCATATGGACACATATCAATGCAACACAATCTTTGGAATATTTTTTTTCAAGTCATTTAAGTTGATATTCAAATCATAAGAATTTACGTCTACAAATACTGGAATTAATCCACAATACAATACAGCTGCTGCAGTAGCACTAAAAGTAATTGAAGGAACCAACACTTTTTTTCCTTTTTTAAAATTTTGTGAAAGAAGAGCTAAATGTAAAGCTGCAGTTCCAGAATTTACTCCTACAGCATATTTTCTTCCAATAAATTTTGAAAACTTATTTTCAAATTCGTTCACCTTATTTCCATAGCCCAGCCAAGAAGTTTTAAATATTTGATTTATATTTTTAAGTTCTTCTTTGCCAATAGAAGGTTTAAATAATCTAATTTTTTTTGCTTCTGACATTAATAAATTTTCTTTTATATTCGCTTATTTGTTTAAAAGTGAAATCAACAATATTTTTTCCATTATTCTTATAAAAAAAATGGTACCAATCTAAAGACATTTTCAAAGCTGTTTTAGCATTCATATGAGTTTGCCATTTAAGTTGTTTTTTGGACTTAGAACTATCAAGTGCTAAATGTTCGGACTCATAATACCTCTGCTTAGTAATATTGATTTTTGAATTTGATTTAAGAATTTTTTTTGCAAATTTTGCCACATCTAACACTCTCATATTATTTTTAATATTGGGACCAAAGTTCCATGCACCAATATATTTTTTTGATTTATAAAGTTTTTCAGCTAAATTAATATATCCAAACAATGGCTCTAGTACATGTTGCCATGGTCGTGTTGCTTTTGGACTTCTAATAGTAAGATTTTTATTAAATATAAATAACTCAGCACAATCCTTAACTATTCTATCTTTAGTCCAATCTCCACCACCTATACAATTTCCAGATCTAACTGTTGCAACGTTGCATTTGGTTGATTTCAAAAAAGAATGAAAATAACTATGTGAAATAATTTCACACGCAGCTTTACTGCCACTATAAATATCATAACCACCAAGAGAATCTAATTCTTTAAATTTTTTCTTTTTTTCTAAATTTAAATAAACCTTGTCAGTAGTAACAATTATAGATGATTTTACAGATTTACATTCTTTTAAAATATGCAAAATATTTGATGTTCCAATTATATTTGTCTCTAAAGTACTTCTTGGACTTTGATAGCTTTCCAGTACACTAGACTGAGCTGCTAGATGAAATAATATATCTGGTTTAAAATCATTTATTGATTTTTTTAACTTATTATAATCAAGGATATTTGATCTTAAATCTTTTACTAAAAATTTTTTTAAAGAACAATTATCAAAAAAATTTGGTTTAGAAATTGGATCTAGAGAATATCCAACTATTTTTGCACCCATCTGATTTAAAATTAAAGATAACCAGCTACCTTTAAAACCTGTGTGGCCAGTCAGAAAAACTTTTTTATTATGCCAAAAATTTTTTTTCATTATTCATTTGTTTTTTAATTTTATTGATAAAACCAAATTCTTTATTGTTTTTTTTTTCATTTAATAATTTAATGTCCTTTTGATTATCAATGGAATACCATCTACCAACCAACTCTTTAAAAACAGTTTTGTACTTTTTAATTATTAAAGGATAGAATTCTTTTTCAAAATTCTTATAATTTTTAAAATTATGTTTTAAAATATCTTTATTCATAATTGAAATGCCAGAATATATGTAACCAATAAATTTTTCGTTCCTTTTACACTTTGCAGAATTAAAAACAAGATCTCTTTCAAAACTTACAATTTTATTATTTTTTACTCCAACTATCCCATAATTCAAAATAGCTTCACACCCAATAAAAGTAATTTTAGCTTTTTTTTGCTTATGATATTTAAAAATTTTTTCCAGATTAAAATCAAATATTGCATCACCATTTAGCAATATAAAATTTTTTGAAATAATTTTATTTTTAATTTTATAAATTCGTTTTGATATCGATGTATTGACGCCTGTTTGGATTACATCAAATTTATAATTAGAATTTTTATTACTAATTTTTTTTATATATTTTTTGATCATAATTCCTTTGTATCCTGTGGGTAAAATAAAATGATTAAACCCCTTACTTATAAGGATATTTATTATGTACCAAATTATTGGTTTATTATGGATACTTACTAAAGCTTTTGGTATTTTCTTACCTAGACTTCCTAAGCGAGTTCCTTTTCCACCACAAAGTATGACTGCTGAATTCATGGATTTTAATTCCATTTTGATTTTTTAAAAATAATATGAACCTGTGATGACATTTTTTTTTTATCCACACTTAGTTGCAAATCGTCGATAATCAATTTAAATTTATTTAAAATTTTATTCAAGCCAAGTGAGGATTTTTTAGTCATATTAACAGAAAAAGATCTGAACAAATCCATTATATCAGTTCCAAACCACCACTCGGCTATAGACAAAAATTTGTATTTTTTCATAAATTTTTTCAAGGATTTTTCTGTAAACAAATGAGTATGACCACCACCTAAAAGTCTATTAAAAACCTTTTCATAACTATTTTCTATTAAACATGAAATTGAAAACATTGGTACACACAAATAAACATATACTATATTTTTGTTACCCATAATTTTTTTCATTAAATCATGAGGGTCAACTAAATGCTCTAAAACTCCAATTAAAATTATACATTTTGCATCTGTCTTAGAAACAATACTTAAAATGTTTTCTTGATTTACATATTCTATAGTGTTGGGATTTTTATTATATTTTTTGAAAATAAATTTACCAAACTCTATTTGAGATCTAGAAACTTCAACACCGTGTACTTTTTTAATTCCATGATCAATCAAAGAAGAAACTAAGTAACCGGATCCACAACCAAAATCTAGAACAGAAATTTTTTTGAGATTTCTTATATTTTTAAATAAAAATTTTACTTTAGGGTCATAAATACTTTTTTGTCTTTCTTTAAATAATTTTAGATCATTTGATTTATACGTTTGTGAATAATTAATTTTATCTGAATGATAAACTTCTTTACTAAATTCAATTGTGTCTTCGTGACACCCATTTATATGGGAACAATAATTGCATATAACGTACTTCATTTGATGATTTATAAAAAATTCACCTTGAAGCTTACGTTTACAAATTTTGCAAATTTTTCTCTTAGGCTGCTTTTTATAAATTCTTAATATTTGTTTTTGCTTTTTCAATAGCTCGTCATTATTTGAAAAAAAATTTTTTTTGATATGAAATATGTCTATAGATTTTTTTCCAAATTTTAATTTCATTTTTCTAAAGCTTACTTAAATCTAAAATATGTTTATCATATGAGCGCAAATAATTTTTACAAAATAATTTTCTCATTCTTTGAACCTTTTTTGAATTCCACCATTTTTCTATATTATAATAATTGATATTTAAAAAGCTTGATAAAGACTCAGTTGATATATGGGCTATATCTACTGTTTTCAATTTATTTATAATTTTCTTTCCACTTGGTCTTATCGGAGAATAACCCTGGTCTAATAATAATAATACAGGTCGATTCAAAAACATTGCTTCTAAAAAACCAGTTGAATTTAAAGTTTCTATAGAAATTAAGAAATTATGAAAATAGGTATTTTTTTTTGAATTCATAAAATTAACAATCGAATGTTTTTTTCTTATTGCATCTCTCACGTATGAAACATTTCTTGTTTCCAAATATTTAATTGTTACATCTTTTTTTATATCTTTATTAAGATTTAAAATAATTTCATTAATATTATTAATATAATCTTTAACTTGATTACAATGTCTCGGTCTACCTCCAGCAATATCCCCTGGTTCCAACTTAAATTCTGTAGTTGGAATTACTATGCCAAATTTATTTTTAGATGAAAAAATGTTTGATTTTTTTGTATTGTATTTTTGAAAATAATAAGAAATTATTTTTTTTGATTTATCTTTCCAGCCCCAGGTAAAAAATTTGTCTGATATTTTTACATCTAATTTCTCAGCAATAAAATTATCTGCTAAACCATAAGATCCCCCATGTTGAAATACATAATAGAAAGATCCATTTTCTCTTTTAATCGCAGTGTATAAATTAAAAATATCATTAAAATGATGATCTAAACTTGTTAAAACAAACTTTGGATTTTTAGGTAAAGATAACTTATTTAAAAATACAATGTTTTCTTTTAAGTTTTCTAAAAAAGATTTAGGAAAATTATAAATTAATTGTTTATTAAGAAAATTTGTAAATTTCGAATTACTTTTAAGATTAAATATTTTTTTTCTCAGTTTTAAATTTATATTATTGTTATTCATAATTAACCCATCGAGATTCGTATGATAGGGTAACAAAAACTGTTTGTTTTTAATCTTAAATAAAATTTTTGAAATTATTGGCAAATAAATGTTCTGGGAATAAAAATTTTTTGATGAAAAAATCGATAAAAATTTATTTATTAAAATAATAAATTTCAATTTCAATTCACTCTTGGAGTGACTTATATTAGGAAAATTTATTTTTTGTTTTTTAATTTTTTTTTTCAAAAAATTTTTTTCTTTGATGATCTCTGAAAAAACCCAATTATTCCATTCTTTATCTAAAATAATCTTAGTACAATAGTCTTTTGTTGAAACAGGTATAAATTGTATTTGATCGTATTCATAAATTATACAATCTTTTATTTTTTTATTTTTTTTTGCAAAATTGACTTGTTCCCATCTATCATAATAAAAAACTAAAAACTTCCACAGCCATCGCGTCAAAATTATGTTATAAAACGTTTTCGAAAATTTAAATTTGAAATGTTTATTTAAAATTCTTTGAAAAAGATTTAAATAAATTTCGTGTAAATTTAAAAGATACCTAGAATCTTTATCAATTTTTTTTTTATTATCCCAGTGATAACGTAAAATATTAAATCTACTATAATTTTTATTAAATAATAAATTATTTTTGATACACCAACTGCCTATAAATATATTTTTTTTATTAAATAATTTTTCTTTATCTGAAATAATTAATTTCATTTCACAATATGATCTCAAAAAATTTTTCTATGATTTATCAATTGAGTAAATTTAAGATCTTCTTTGCTGTCAATTTCCATAGATTTTGGTTTGGACATAAAAAAAACGCCTATTTTATTGAATAGACGATTATTATATTTTTCAAAACCTTCTTTTTTAAATATATATATTGCTCCATTTTCTATTACCAAATCATTTGTAAATTGGCTTCTAACTCTCCTCTTTAAACTATAGCTTATTGGTTTTAATTTTGGCTTATCCCTCCAAATTGTTAACTTATCTCTATAAGCAGAAAACATTGAGTCTAGTTTATTTTTTTCAAATTCTTTGATTGCTCTATCTATTTCTTTTGCATCTCTAAAAGGAGAAGTTGGCTGTAAAAGAACTATATTTTTAATTTTGACCTTTTTATTTTTACAAATATAACTTACCGCATGTTTTACAGCTGACTCAGTACTGTTGTGGTCTTGACACAAATTTTTTGGTCTTCTTATATGATGAATTTTTTTAGTATCTTTTTTTAATAGTTCAGGAATATCGGTTGTAATTAGTATTTTATTTATTTTTTTAGAATTTAAAGCTGCATCTAAAGTAAAGGAAAACATTGTTTTACCACCTATTTTTTGTAGGTTTTTTTTTATTAATCTTTTTGAATTTTTTCTTGCTGGAATAATTGCAATATAATTAACCTTATTTAATTTAGACATTCTTTAATTATTCTATTTATTTTCTCAAATGTATTGGACTCACTATCATAATAAAGCATATAATCACGTAGTTTTTTTGATGAGACCAAGTATTCATTGTTTTTCATTGATATCAGATAATCTATTTTTCTTTTAAAATTATCATATCCTCTATTATTTAAAGTTAAAAAGTATTCAGAATCTATTAATGAGTTTAGTTCAATATATCTATTATATTTTTTTTGAGCATTTATTTTAATATTGAAATCTTGCTTATAATTACAAACTAAAATTTTTTTACCCTTTGCAAATGCTTCGAGCAATAAAGTAGATCGAGAACCAATTATTATATTACAATTATACACTGTATGATAATTTGCAAACTCATTATCTTTAGTAGTTGTAAATGAAATATTATTTAAATCAAAAAATATTTTTTTGTAAAAATTAATTTCCCTTTTTCCTCTATCACTATTTGGATCTCGCTTAAGTAAAATAACAACGCTTAGGTTATTTTCTAATGAATATTTTCTAACATTTTCTGCTATAGTCTTTAAAGATATAATTCTTTGAGTATAAACTGGATCATTATCAACTGGTAAATTTTCAGATATTAAGCCGATATCAAATGTTTGAATTTCATTTATTTTTTTTATTTCCTTTTCGGCTAAATATTGTCTTAATGAGCCAGCAATATGAAATTTTTGAACGTTAAATCCTATTTGATTAAAATGATCAATTGTTTGTTTTCCAAAACAAATATAGTTTTGTATAAATGTATTTTTAGCCTTTAATTCACTTAAATAACTTTCATCCCTATAGGCATTTTGAACAGTTAAAAACTTATATTGTTTCGACAAGACTTTTGATAATTTATGAAAATCATAATTATTATCAGAAAATGTTATGATCAGTTTTGGATTTACTTCCTTTATTAGTGCAATCCAATAACACAAACTTATATTTCCTTTTAAAAATTCTATAATACATGTTTTTATTAGAGAAAATGATATATATATGTGTTCAATTGATCTCCTCTCACCAGGAACATCTATAAAAAAAATATTTTTGTCTTTAAAAAAATTTAAAAGATATCTACCTGATAATCTGTCAAAAATAACTATTTCTTTATTTGTTTTTTTTAAATGTTTTATATTAACATTTTTATAGGATTGTACTGATAGCAATTTTTGTTTTAAAAAATTTACAATTTTTATCATCAACTATGACTTATATATAGTCAACTTTATGATCTTTGATATGTTCTCTTAATTTTTTTGCAATAGGTTTTTCTTCATCTAATATTTTTCCAATAGAAGGTTCTCCAATAGATTTTTCCATTGTTCTTATAACTTTTACTAATTGTCTCATTCCATTGATCTCAATAGAAGCTGCTTGATCTGAGCCGTACATTGATCTATCAAGTGTAATATGTCTTTCTAAAGAACTAATTCCCATCATTGAAGCTGCATAGGATACACCTAGTCCAGTTTCATGACCACTATATCCTACATCACAATTAAACATTTGTTTTAAAGCCTGTATAGTTGATAAATTAGCATTCTCCACTTCCATTGGATAGGTAGATACACAATGCATCAATTCAAAACTGCATTTATTTTTTTTAAAAATTTCTACACTATTTTTAATATGATCTATTTTTGACATCCCTGTTGAAATAAAAGTATGTTTGCCTCTCTTCGCAACCTCAATTAAAAAATTTTCGTCCACAATCATTGCTGAAGCAATTTTGTGATACTTTAAATTAAATTCATCTAAAAATTTTAAACTATCTAAATCCCAGGCAGAAGCAAACCATTCTATTTTTTTTTGTTTACAGTAATGATCTATTTCTAAATATTGTTCTTTATCAAATTCAAGTCCCTGCTTCTGGTCTCTTTGAGTGTTTCCCCAAGGACTTTGTCTTTCACTATCTAAAAACTGTTTTGTATAAACCTTGTCTATACTTCTTTTTTGAAATTTAACACTGTCAAATCCTGCTGAGCTTGCCTCATCAATTAATTTTTTTGCTAATTTAATATCTCCATTGTGATTAATTCCTATTTCAGCGATAATATGTATTTTTTTCATTTGTCTAATTTACCTATCTCATTTTCGACTATTTCACAAATTGTATGACCCATTAACATATGCATTTCTTGTATCCTAGCTGTTGATTTTGATGGGACTATAATTTCAATATTTGACAGTCCTTTACATCTTCCACCAGTTTTACCAAGAAAACTAATAGTAAATATTTTTTTCTTTCTCGCTTTTTTAATGGCATTTACAATATTCAAACTATTTCCAGATGTGCTTAAAGAGAAAAGTATATCTCCTTTTGTACCCAACGCTTCTAGTTGTCTATCAAAAATATTTGAGAAATCAAAATCATTAGAAATGCAAGTCAAATTTGCAATATCACTTGCTAAACAAATTGAATTAAAAGGATCTCTGTTAAAATTAAATCTTCCTACCATTTCTGCTGAAAGATGCATGCTATCTGTTGCGCTTCCTCCATTGCCACACCACATTATTTTTTTTTTTACTTTTTAAATTTTTAATTATTTTACTTGAAATTAAATTAATTTTTTTTTCAAATAAATTTTTAACCTTTATTTGAAGCTCTTTGTGCTCTAGGAAATTTTTTTCAATAATATTATTTAACATTTTGAATTATAACATTTAATTATTTTTTTGATAGTAAGTAGACTAATTAGCTCAAAAAATTTAAAGTTCAAATTATTTTTCTTTTAAATATGATTGATGATAACTCTCAATAATATCTATTGTGCCATTTTTGTTTAATACTCTTTTTATTTCAATGGAAACCCCTTTATAATTTGTTATCCATATTTTTATAATGTCTAAAATACCTATATAGTTTTCCTCTAATTCTCTGATATTGTTTATATTAGATAAATCTGTTTCATTAAGGCTTACAGCAATTACTTTTGAGTCTGTCTCATTATTATCAATAGAGATCAAAGTTCCTATTGGTTTAATTTTTAGAATTGTACCTTTCTGAGCTCTTGGTCCTAATACAATTACATCTAAAGCGTCTCCATCTCCACCATTTTCAGATGGTAAAACAGTTTGAGGAATAAAACCATAATTAAATGGGTATGGCAGATAATTTATAAGTCTTATTTTGCCATTTTCAATTTGTTCCAATATTTCATCACCATTTTTTGTTAATTCATATTTAATTGAGCTTCCTGCAGGAATCTCAATTACCGCATTATATGTTCCATCTAAATTTTTAAAATTTTGATCAATAAGTAAATTTTTTGAAAATGATAAATTTATTAAAAATAAATTTAATAATAAAATAATCTTAATTATTTTAAAAATCATAAACCATAAATTTTAGAATTTTCTAATGCGCTTATAAAATATTTAGAACTTTTTGATAGCCTAGAAGAAATAAATGCAATATTTTTTTTAACAAAACTATCATAATCTCTACTATACTTCATCTCAATTATAAAATTTTGATTATTTTTTAAAAAATTAATATTTTGATATCCATACAAAATTGAATTTCTAAAATTATAGTCTAAGGTTGCTCTTATTTTATTATTTGATGACAAAAAATAATCTCTATAATAGTGTGTGCTTAAAATTGGATATAAACTTTTATTTAACTTAACAACTTTGTTTTTAATATTTTCAATTAAAACCTCGCTGTTTTTTTGAGAAAATAAAATAGGGCTTTCAATATTTAGCTTAAATACTTTTTTTTTTGTCACATAACCTTTTTTTATCTTAATTTCAAATTGAGGATTTTTTATAGTTTCTCTATCTCCATACCATCTTAGCCTATATTTTGTTTTGTCATATGTTCCATCAATATTTTCTCTTAAAGATGAAAGTTTTGAGTCATCATAATAAATGGTGTTTACCTGTCTTGTTTCATGTATGTCTCTAAAAAAAAAATTACTTCTATAAAATGCTACACAAATTGTATCTTTTGTTGTGTTGCTTATTAACCATTTTTTTTCAAATCTATCTATTTGATTTTGATTTATGTTTTTATTTTTCATTAAAATAAATATTCAATTTTTTTTTTATATATAATTGGAATGATGTTTTTAGTAAAATTTTGTAATTTAGTACTATCAATTATCAAGGATGAATTTTTATCTCTTAGACCCTGAACAATGAATTCTTCAATATTAATATTTCCATCAATTTCTAAATACCCAAAATCATATGATGATTTTTTTTGATAAGCAGCAAAAGGAATTTTAACCTTATTAAATGATATATTTTTAACTCTCGTTTTAGATCCGTCTTTACTAGCAATTCCAATAAATAAATTATTTGCCTCAATATTATCTATTGATATTAGCGATTCCTCTCCAACACTTATTCCTTTATCTCCAGTATTATTAAATACAATATTATTAACTTTTACATTTGATCCTGAAAAATCAATTCCATCATTTCCAATTATATTAAAATTTAAATCACTTATTATGCCAGTTCCAAAATCTATATCTATTGCATCTGAATTTATCTCCGCAAAATCACTTCCATGAATTTTAAATTCTGAGGAAATGATATTAAGAGCATCTTCTGCATAAATTTTTGAAAATTTACAATTTTGAATATTTACTTCAGTATTATAAAAATTAATTGCTCCAAAGTAACTAAAATCATCCGAAAAAACAAAATGACTAGAATTATATTTTTTCTTAAATTGTAAATAACTATTTAATTTTGAATTATCATATTTAGTTACAATTAGGTATGATTTTTCCAAAATTTGATCATACAAAAATCTTTTACCTGTTCCAGATAAAAATTTAAATTCAACGTTATTAAATTCTGATAATTTATCTGAGTTTTTAATTACTATTCCACCACCAAAATTTTGTTTATTTCCTCCTATACTTACTTGACCCTTTGATCCATCTACAGCCCAAGCAGAATCAGAAATTATGAATGCACTATTTATTAATTCAATACTTTGACCTGAGCTTATTATAACGGAGTAACCACCAGGTATAAATAAATCCTTGTCTATTAAGGTAAAATTTTCTTTTAAATATAAATTATTATCAGCTATATTGAAAAATTCTTTATAAGCATCTTTATTTAAATATTTAAATTCTAAATTTTTTTTTTCAAATTCTATTTCTTTAAAAAAAATTTTATTTGTCTGGTGATCAATAAATTTTGCATAATTGCATTGAGTTAATTCCTCTATATCCTTTACAAAAGTTCTTTCATCATTAAAACTTAAATCAACATTGGTAGGAAAATTTTTTTGTAAAATAGAATTTTCTTTTATTTTCTCACAAAAAATCTCTGTCATTGTTAAAGAGATATTATTTTTCTCTTTATTATTTTTAATAACCAATTTTTTTCCATTATCTTTTAATGAAATTTTATTTAATTTCGGACTAAATTTTTCATTTAAAACTTTTGCTCTATAAACTATGTCATCATAAGAAAAAAAATACAAACCAGGCCCATACTTTCCATAGGAAACATTATCTATAAAAAAATAATCAGAGTAAATTAATGAATTAATTTGATCAATTTTATTTTTTTTCTTTGAAAAAAAATTTTCCAAAAATTCTGAGTTTGATATTTTTTTTACTTTTTTTAAATATTTTTCATAAAAACTTTTATTTAAGGTATTATTTTCGTAAAAGAAAAATTTATAAAGCCAATTTTCTAACGAATTTTCAATGCAAGAAGAGGCAACACATTCATTTGCTCTATCGAAGGATGTTCTTTCATCATAATTCATTAAGTTTTTATTATAATTTCTTGCTGATCTGTGTCCGTCATATGCTATTGGTTCAAATAATCCACTTAAGGGATTGTAATAAAATTTTACATTATAGGGTAACAAACCGTGATAAGTGTAAGTTAAATCAGCAACAGCAAATAACCAAGCCCACTTTTCTAAATCGAATGTTTCTTCAATGCCTCTGCTACCATTTAAAAACATTTTCATTTTTTCTTTTGCTGAAGATGCTAAATTGATATTTTCTTTTTTTGACCAGTAGTTTTTGTTGTAGAGCTCAAGATTTCCATCAAAAATATTATCACTATATTCCTCTTTAAGAGAAAAAATTGGTCCATTTCTTCTTTTGTTTCTCTCTACAAGATTTTTATCTGGAGTTTCTTCAATAACGTAAACACCCTGACTCTCACCATTAATTTTTAATCTAATAAATTTATATTTTAATTTAATTAATTGTTCTTCACCAATAAGCTCGTGATATATCCATTCATAAACATAATTCCTTGCTCTTGGTTTCATTAAAGAAAATTTTCTTAAGCCATTAAAAGTTTTGTCTCTCAAAATATCTATTTTGTAAGATGAATTGTTTCTATCTTTAAAATGAGTATCTCTATCTCCTTTTAATCTAATTTTTATTTCAAACTTATTCTCATTATGATTTAGCGCACCTTGTATTTCATTAAATTCAAAATTTTTAGGTCTAAAACCATTTTTGGTATTTTGAATTAATATTTTTCTATCACTTTCTAACTTTAAAACTTCTTCGTGAGAAATTGATAAACTTATTTCTTGATTATTGATAAAAAGACCATTTATAGATTTAAAAAAAATTTTATGAATTTTTAGATAGTTATCTAAACCATTAAAATATACTCTATTTAAAAACTTTTCCTTGGATTTTATCCATGGTCCAGTATTCGTAAAAATTACAGAAACAAAAATAATTAAAATAATTGAAAAAAAAAAATATAGTTTGAGAAAAATACCCGAGTTGAATTTTAAATTTTTTTTTTTTTGTAATATTTTCATTTGCTTACAAAGATAGTAAATTATCTTTAGCAATTATAATTTTCACTTCTTTATCAACTTGTCTAATTTGTTCTTCAATCTCTGCTATCTTAAGAAAATTTATTGGTATTATATCAAGATTAACTGTTGTAGAACTTGATGTAGAAGAAAATGATATAAACTCTATCTCCTCACATAATGGGGATAACTTATTTATAATTTTGTCTATATCGGACTTTAAGACTTGTCTGCTAAAGACTAAACTTGAGTTAAGAACTTCTCCTCTTGTGAATTTTCTTTTTTTCCAAAATTTTGAATAAATAATTATTATTAATAATGAGGCCAATATTCCAATTAATGTAATTTTTATTTGTCCAGCACCGCATCCTAATCCTGTGGCTATAACAAGAAATAAATAAACTAATTCCTCTGGATCTTTAATTGCTGCTCTAAATCTAACAATTGACAATGCTCCAACAAGACCTAATGATAATGCCAAAGAGGATTTAACTATTGTAATAACAAGAGTAGTAGCTAATCCTAAAATAATAAAATTTTTTGAGAAATCAAATTTATTAGAGTAAGAGTTTGAATACTTTAAATATACTAATTGAATAAGAAAACTTAAGATCCCAGACGCGATTAGTCCTATTATAAAAACTTTAAAATTTACCTGGATTTGTTCATTAAGAAAAAAATCTATAAAATTTTGATCCATTTTGTTAGTTTGTTATCTTTTCATTTTTTGGTGGATATATCAAATTCACACAATCCTTGCATGTGCTGTTTTCATAAAACTTACCATTTTTATGTAATTCTCTTATTTCACTCATTTTTGGAGAGTGCCATGCGTTATAAATTGAAGTGTCTTTTATAGACCCAAGCTTTAAATCTTTATTAAAGCTTACACAACATGGATACATATATTCGTTTCTAAAAACAAATCTTTGAAATGGTTGAACACATTTGAATTGATCGACTGGCAGTTCCTTATATTGATCACTAGAATAATATTTTTTATATTTTTCTTTATTTGTTGTTGGGGGCATAAATTTTTGTATAGAAATTAAATCAACTTTAGGTTGCCAAAAATTTATAAAATCTTCTACTTCATGTTCATTTTGTGAAACTTTACAAAAACTTACTCCAACAACTGGCAATTTATAATTTCCTTTTTCTTTTAATTCTAAAAAAGTATCTATATTTTTTATTACTCTATCTAAATGTATGCTTCCAACTCTTACTTTTGAATAAGTATCCGGAGAAATTGCATCTAAGCTAAATCTTATTCTTGTTAATCCTGAGTCTAATATCTGCTGGGCTCTCTTTGGGGTTAACGCTGATCCATTATTATTTAGCATTATATCTATGAAGCCTTTTTGGTGTGCATAGTAAATATATTTATGAAGATCTTTAATTAAAAATGGCTCGTTGTTTCCTTGTGGAGATAGCGACGGACAACCATAATCTGAACCTTCGTCTACAATTTTCTTAAAATCTTCAAAATTTAACGGGTCTCCCTCGTAATATTCATCAACTTCTTTTTTATGACCAATAATACAATGAGGACATTTATAATTGCATTCTTGATTCATATCCAAATGTAAAAACAAGGGGAAATCTGTAACAATTTCAAATCTGTTCGCCGCATCCCAAGTCTTTCTATAATCAATGAATTTTTTTCCAATAATTGATCCTAATTTATCGTTAATATCCTCCTCTGTAGAAAAATGCCTTACTTTTCCATCTGTAGAATACTCCTTTACGGTATTATCGTTTTTTTTTGGAATTTTATTCATTAGTGATAATTTTATTTTTCTTATTGAAACACTTACTCTTTATATATAACTAAAAAAATATAGGATCAATAAATATCTTTTTTCCATTTTCATTAATTAAAATTTTTATAAAGTTATCATGAGTTTTGCTACCCATACCCGTAAGTATATAATGACTATTTTGAGACTTTTCACAAAAAAGCTTAGTTGCTTTACTTGTTACACTAGCATCACCTGCAATATAAAAAATTTTATTTTCATATGAAATTTCATCTATCAAAGATTTTAATTCTTTAAAATTTCCATCTTGAAAAAAATTAGATGGCACTGCGGAATTAATTTTTTTATTAACGAAATTTTGCCAAATAACGTGGTGGGTAACTACTACAATATTATTATAAACTCTATTTTTATTTTTTAAATCAGCAACAAATTCTAATTGTTTTTTACTAATATTTCCTGAATTCTCTGATGAATCTAAAACTATAAAAAGATTGTTTCTTATTTCAAAATGGTCAAAAGTATTTCCAAAATTTTTTATAAATGTTTTTCTTTTTAATGTGTCATCTCCTAATCCAACATCATGATTTCCTGGAGCAACAAAGATTTTATCAAAAAAATTGTTCATCTCTTTTTTAATCAAATTTAAGCTTTCATCGGTTGATACTTTTGTTATATCTCCTGCTAAAATTATTATGTCGTTCTTAATTTTATTTTTATTTAAGTAGCTTAAAAAATTAGGGTAAGTGCCAATATTTTTGTCAGACGGATGACCATAAGTGTGTCCAGCTAAAAAAATTGTATTATAATTATCAGAGTATTTTTTATCAAAATTTATACATGCACGAAATTTTTTTGATAAATAAATTTTATCTAATTTATAATAAATATTTTTAATATTGTTTTTGAAAAAAAAAATTGATACAAAAAAAATTACAAAGAGAACAAAAATTTTTTTCATAAAATATAATTATACTTTATGATATTTCCTATACCAATCTATAAATTTTTTTATTCCATCATTGATATTTGTTTTTGGTTTAAAATTTAAATATTTTTTAGTTTCATTTATATCTGACAAAGTTTCTTTAATATCTCCATCCTGAAAAGGTAAATGTTTTATTTTGACTTTTTTTTTTAGCAATTTAGAGATTATAATTACATACTTCTTCAAACTAATTTTATTTCCATTTCCTATATTTAAAATTTGAAATGGTGCTTCACTAGTAGAGTTATCGTTAGAACTAAAGCCCCACCTAATATTTTTTTTTGGAATTTTATTTAAAGTCTTTGAAATTCCCTCAACAATATCGTCAATATAAGTGAAATCTCTTGAATGCTTGCCATAATTAAACATACTTATACTTTTATTTTTAAGAATCTTATCAACAAAAATATATAATGACATATCTGGTCTACCCCATGGACCATATACTGTAAAAAATCTTAATGCTGTTATTGGTATGTTAAACATGTGACTATAAGAATGCGCAATTATTTCATTGGATCTCTTTGTTGCAGCATAAAATTGTGTTGGATGATCTGCTGTTTGTTTTGTGCTAAAAGGAATTTTTTTATTTGCGCCGTAAACACTGCTTGTACTTGCAATGACAAGATGTTTTATTTTGTATAATCTACAATTTTCAAGGATATTATAAAATCCTAAGAGATTGCTTTTAAAATAGGCATCAGGATTTTTTTTTACGTATCTTACCCCGGCTTGTGCAGCTAAATGTATTACTTTATCTATTTTATATTTTTTAAATAAATAACTAATTTTATTTTTATTTGAAATATCTGCTTTTTGAAAAATGAATTTATTTTTAAATTTTTTTAATATATTTAGTCTTTCACGTTTTAATTTTACGTCATAGTAGTTATTAATTGAATCAATTCCAACTATTGTATATTTTTTTTTAAGATAATTTAATGCAGTGTGGAATCCAATAAAACCAGCAACACCTGTTATTAATATTTTCATTTTTTAATTTTTTTTTTATCTCTTAATCTAAAAAAACCAAAAACTGTATATTTATTTGAGGGTTCGATTATACTCTTTATTTTAACATTACTTAAATTTGAAGCTAAAACCATTTCTTTTAAGGATAATTTACTAAATATCTGCAAATGATCTGGACAAAATTCGCCTGCGTTTTTTCCTTTTTTGCTAGCTTTTTCATCAGGCACCTCAATGTAAATTAAACCATCTTTTTTTAAAAATTTTAAACTTTCTTTCAGCATTTTAACTGGATTACTTACATGCTCTAAAACCTTGTTAAAAGTTATTAAATCAAATTTTCTTTTTAACTTAAGCTTACTCAATGGTTTACAAAAAACTTTTATATTTTTTTTTTTTTAAAAATGATGCATATCGTGGATCAAGATCTAGACCTCTTACAAAATGTTTTTTATTTTGCATTTCCTTTAAAAAAACACCTGTTCCTGAACCAATATCTAAAACACTAATTATTTTATTTTTAAAAAATTTATTAATTCTCTTTACTCTATTTTTGTTATCTGATTTTTTACTGTTTAGATTTGATATATAATTAAATCTTTTTTCAAGACCAGACAAATCCTTATAAGTCTTATCTAAATATTGTTTATTATATAAATTATTTATCTTAAATTTGCTTCGTGAAATAATGTGATCACACGTCTTGCATTTTATAAATTCTCTCTCATAATTTCCTGAAATTGAAAAATTTTTTTCATTACTTGTTTTGCGCTTGTAATAAAAAAGTTTTTTATATCCTTTTGAGCACTTGTGCCAGTCTAGATTAATATTAGTTTTCATAGGTATGTAATAATTTTATCACTCTTGATGTAGGTATATAAATATTTTTTTTTAATTTTGAAAAAATTTTAATTGTTCTAATTAAATCTTTTTTGTTATCTATACTTAAATTAAGTTTTGAATTTTCTTCATATAATTTATTTTTTAATTGATAAATTCTATATTTTTTTTTATTTCGATAAAAATAATTAAATATGTGCTCCTTATCTTTTTTTTTTAAGTTTATATTTTTTAAAACCTCGTAAAATATTTTAGATCTTGACACTTCACAGCTAAGCCCTTTAGGAGATTTTTTATTTAATTGATTTGTAACTATATCATATTTTTTTGACTTAAATATTTCAATTGCTTTATTAATTTGATCAAAATCAACAAAAGGTCTATCAGCATTTACCCTTACAAATGCTGAGATATTGTGTTTTTTTAAACATTTTACAGTTCTTAAGAAAACGTTATCAAGGTCTCCTCTAAAAAATTTAATTTTTCTTGCTTTGCAAAATTTTGCTATTGGATTATCTGTTGTTTTATCAGATGTGTTAATAATTATTTTATATTTTATTTTTTTTTTTATTCGTAAATAAACTATCTCTAGTAAGTATTTGTTTAAAATTTTGCTAAAAACTTTTTTTTTCAATCTTTTCGAACTAAGTCTTGCAAAAATAATTAAGTAAATATTTTTCACTAAATTTTAAAATAGCCTTCTGTTCTATTTTTTATAGCATTTCTACTGTCGAAAATAAATTCAGCTTCTTTTGAAATTAATTTATAATTAAATTTTGTATGATCTGTTACTATCAAAATGAGTTTAAACTTTTTTAACAATGATTTAGTTATATTTTTACTTTTTTTTTTCACACCATTGATATTTATTAAGCCCACATATGGATCAGAAAATTCAAAATCTATATTTTTTTTTTTTAATTTTTTTATAATTTCGAATGCTGGTGACTCTCTTGTATCATCAATATCCTTTTTATACGCAACTCCAAGGATCAGAATTTTATTCTGATAAAGTTTAATTTTATTTTTTTTTACAAAGTTGATTATCTTGTTACTAATCCATGTTGATACTCTCTTATTAACTAATCCTGATGTTTTAATAAATTTAAGATCAAACCTGTTTTTTTTTGCCAACCAATATAAATAAAAAGGATCTAATGGTATACAGTGCCCACCATACCCAGGACCGGGATTAAATTTTGTAAAACCAAATGGTTTGGTATTTGCGAGATCTAAGGTTTCGTTAATATCAATATCAACTTTGTTCAAAAACATTTTTAACTCATTTACTAAAGCAATATTTATAGACCTAAATATATTTTCAATCATTTTTGTTGTTTCAGCTACTTTAAGTGAGCTTGCTAATTCAACTTTATTGACTACATTTTTGTATAGCAGTTTTCCTAATTCTTGACATTTTTCTGAATAACCGGAGCAAACTTTTGGGGTATTGTTTAAATTATATTTTATTTTTTTGTTCTTAACTTTTAATTCGGGACTAATTCTTTCTGGTGAGTAAACAAGAAAAAAATCCTCCGATAAATTAAACTTTTCTCTTTTTAAAAAGTCTCCTATAATTTCTTCAGTTGTACCTGGGTAGGTTGTGCTTTCTAATGAAATTAATTGACCTTTCTTTAAGTGTGGCTTTATAGATTTAAGACATGATTTTATATATGAAAGATCAGGTGTTAAAGATTTTGTCAGAGGTGTGGGCAATGCGATAATTATTATATCTGCTTTTATAATGTGTTTAAAGTTTGAACTAACAAGTGTTTTTTTGGTATTTAAAATTTTTTTAATTTTATTTTTATCTAAATCTATGCCTATTAAATTAAAATTTTTTTTTTTAAAACTTTTAAATAATTCCAAACCTACATATCCAAGGCCAATAATACAAATTACAGCTTCCTTTTTCCTTAATTTATTTTTTAAATTTCTATAAAATTTTAATTCCATATTTATTTAAAATTTTTAATTGCATATTCAGTTTTTTTTTTAACAGATAAAAGTTCTTTATTTTTACTTTTATCTTTTTTTATAAAGTACGAAATAATTTTTTTTCTCTCTTTTAATATCCTAAGTGAATTTTTACTAAGATTTTTTCCATGAATTCTGTAGTAAAACAATGAATTTTTCAAATGAGCGATCTTTAAATTGTTTAATATAAATAATGCCCAAAGATAAAATCCGTCTTGTCTATCAAATAATTCCTCATAAAACCCTAATTTTTTAAATGAATTTTTGTTTATTAGTGAACAAGCTCCATGAGCTGGAAAATCCAACAAATTGTAATTTTTTTTATGTTTATAGTTATAGGGCTTAATTTTTTTTTGTTTCTCATGAAGAAAGTCAAAATTTGGAAAAACCATTGAGATTAATTTATTGCTCCTAATCTTTTTGACTAATATTTTGACCGCATCCTTTTTTAAAATATCATCGCCATCTAATCTAATAACATACTTTCCTTTGCTTCTTTTAATTGCTTTATTTGCGCTTTTAATTAATCCAATTCTTTTAGAGTTAAATGCAAATTTAATATTTTTAATATTTTTAAAATTGTTTATTTTTTTAATTGAATCATCAGAAGAACAATCGTCTACAATTATTATTTCTAGGTTTTTATAACTTTGATTTATTGCACTATTTATACTTTGTCGAATGTACTTAGAATAATTGTAGTTAGTAATATATATAGTAACAAGTGGATTCTTGCTCATTTTATTTCAAAAGAATTCTTTCAAATGGCAATATATCTTTTTTAATTTTTTTTCCTAAACTATTTTTCAAATTTCTCGGGTCTAATCCAACATTTGGTCTTAAACACACTAAAAACTTATTTGATAATTTTTTTCCTGCTTTTAATATTTTGGTAGAATATATTGCTCTTCTAAAAGATGTAACGTGTCCACTTAATATCTCTGATTTTGTTGGATTTTTGTCAAAATTTCCTTTTAATGATTTTATTCTTCTTAAATTTTTTATTAATTCTTTTGTTTCTTTAAAAGTTAAAGATATCTTATGATCTCTAAATTTTTTACCTTTTCTTGTATCAGTAAAATGAAATTCTAAAATTTCAGCTCCCATTGAGTAAGCGGTAAGCAACGCAAGAGAACCTTTGTTGTGATGAGAATATCCAATGGGTAATTTAAATTTTTTTTGCATTGTTTTAATTACATTTAAATTAACTTCTGCGTCAATTGTTGGATATGACGAGGTACACTGCAACAAAGAAAGCATATTGGGATTTTTATAATTTTTATTTTTTGAATTTATAAACTCAATTGTTTTTTTTATTTCAACTATGTTAGAAAGGCCAGTTGACAAGATTATTGGTTTTTTTTGCTTAACAATATTTTCAATGATTGGATAAGCGGTTAAATCACCTGAGCCAATTTTATAAAATTTAAGATATTTATTTATCCATTTAATAGATTTTGAATCCCATACAGATGCTGAATAAATTACTTTATTCTTTTTACAAATCTTAGCTAAATGAATATGTTGACTTTTAGTAAGCTCAAATTTTTTAAAATGTTTATTTCTTGTTTCTGACTCGTAAGAGCTTACAAGTTCATCTCCTTTGTATATTTGCAATTTAACCACATCTACACCAGATTTTATAGCAAGCCTCACTAATTTTTTAGCATAACTAAAGCTGCCCTCATGATTTCCACCTATTTCTGCTATTAACATTGGTCCATTCTTACCTGACCAAAACGATTTTTTCATATTTCGTAATTTCAAAGTTTTTTAAAATTAAAATAAATTTAGATCTGTTATAATGTTATTTATTTTATTGAATGGCAACTTTTTAATTTTAAATTTTTATAAGATTGTTATTTAGTATTTATAAGTTAATATCACCTTTTAAACTTTTGACAAACAATCAATAAATAAAATGAGTGAAGCATTTTTCTACTTATTAGTATTATTTTTAAGTATAATTCAAACTTCAATAGGCATTGGTATTCTTGTAATCGGTACCCCAACATTGCTGATATTCGGTAATGAAATGCCTGAGATTATGTCAAATTTATTGCCACTATCCATTCTTACAAGCGCTATAAATTTAATATATTTTAATATAAGTGACAAAAAACTTAAAATTATGCAAGAAAAAGAAATTTCAAACATATTTTTTATTTATTGCTTACCTGGAATTTTTTTAGGAATAATCACAATCAATTATTTAGCCTCAGAAATAAATTTTAAAATTATAGTTTCTTTTCTTATTTTATTTTCAATTTTTTCAAAATGTAAATTTCAAAATTCACTTAAAAATGTAAGCAAAAATGTAAAAAAGTTTTTAATTAATATAATTGGGGTTGCGCATGGATTAACTAATTCAGGTGGGACTTTATTATCTATTTTCGTATTATCTTTTAGTAGAAATAAAAATATTAACTCCTCAAGGTATAATGTTACATATTTTTATTTTTTTCTGGCATTAGCCCAATATATTATTTTTTTAACTTTTTTTTGGGATGAAAAAAATATTTATTATTCAAGCTACAAATTGATAATAATTATATTCGTTGGGTGTTTTATTGGTAATTTGATATCAAAGTATTATACTAAAAAACTAATAAATTATTTAGTAGATTTATTAGCTGTTACAACATCTTTATCATTACTATTACTTTAATAAAATTTTTTTCAGTGCATAAATCAAGCCAATTGAGCTATTAGTACTGGTCAGCTGCACGCATTACTGCGCTTCCACATCCA
>MDTA01099816.1_pt1 | contig 39808 bp, 38 predicted proteins | sample 811151 | NCBI WGS metagenome assembly MDTA01 (sample SAMN05326648, study PRJNA326480) | marine metagenome | isolation source: seawater | place: Indian Ocean: South | collected 2010
CCTTAATTTTATTTCTTCTAATATCTAGATATCGATATTTCATTCTTAATTCATCTCCTCCATCTGAAATATCCTCTATGGTAAAAGGGGGAGTTTTAGATGGGTTAAGAATTTCAATGGAATTAACCAATACCTCAATACTTCCTGTTCTTATATTATCATTTTTAGATTCTCTCTCTATAACGTGACCACTGATTTGAATAACAAATTCTCTTAAAATATTTTTTGCAATATCAAAAACTTTTTTTGGAGATCTCTTTTCATCAAAAACCAATTGTGTTATTCCATATCTATCTCTTAGATCTATCCATATGATGAAACCTTTATTTCTTATTTTTTGGACCCAACCAGATAAAATTACTTTTTTATTTACGTCAGCTAATTTTAATTCTCCGCAATTATGTGATCTTATCATAGATATTAAATTAAGTACAAAGATATCAAGTTAATCCTTTTAAATCCCCTTCCAATCATTAACAACTAATTTAATTTGATAAACTAAATAAAAACAGCTCGGGACAATAAATAATGTTAAAAATGTAGAAAAGGCTAGACCAAAAATAACAGTCCAACATAGAGGCCCCCAGAAAATAACGTTATCTCCTCCGATATATATATTTGCATTCCATTCAGTAAAAAGAGAAAAGAAATCAATATTTAAACCCGTCGCAAGGGGAATAAGTCCCAGAATAGTAGTTACTGCAGTAAGAATGACAGGTCTAAGTCTAGCTACTCCACCACTAATGACTGCTTCTGTAACATGTTCTATGGGAAGTAGATTTTCCATTGTGATTTTTAAAAATTCCTTTTTTCTAGCAATTAATAATTGTGTATAATCGATTAATACGACACCGTTATTTACAACAATCCCTGAGAGTGCTATTATACCCATCATTGTCATCATTATAACAAAAGGCATATTAAATAAGCTTATACCATACAGGACTCCTGTAAAGCTTAAAAAAATTGACAATAAAATTATTAATGGATTTGAAATCGAGTTGAACTGGAGAACCAGTAGAAAAACAATCATACCTAGGGCAGCTATAAGAGCTCCAGTTAGAAATCGCATATTTTTTCCTTGTTCTTCTATTTCTCCAGTAAAATTTAATTCTATATTGGTACTAATACCATTATAATTCGAAATACTTTGTTTGACTTTTGAAACAACTTCATTTCCGTTATATCCTGCTAGAACAGGCGAATATAATGTAACTACTCTTTTTAAATTAGAATGTTTAATCGCACTGAAAGAAAGAGAATTACTCGGTTTTACCATTACACTAAGTGGTATTTTTTTTATTTTTCCAGTAGCTTGATCCCTAAAGACTATATATTGATCTAATAATTGATTTATGTCATCTCTATTTGATTTTTTTAACCTAACATTAATATCATAATCATCACCATCTTTTTTAAATATTCCTGATTTTTCTCCAAATACAGAACCTCTCAATTGTTGGCCAATTTGTCCTGCAGTAACTCCAAGTGCTCCAGATTTTTTTCTATCAACATTAATTTTAATCCCAGGTTTATTCTTATTTACATCAATTTTTAATTCCTCTACGCCTAGTATGTTTTCAGTATTTAAATAATTTTTAAGATTTTCAGCGGTTTGAATTAATTCATCGTAGTCTTCTCCTGTTAATTCGATATTAATAGGATAACCAACAGGAGGACCTTTTGGGTCTTTTTCCACTGAAACAGAAACTCCTGCATATTTATCTTTTATTTCATTTTGTAACTCCATTCGTAAATTTTCACTTGAGAAACCTTTTCTATATTTAAATTCTGAATTCGTAATTGTTATTTTGGCCTTGTGGGGCATTTCCTGATCCCCACCATTATCTATTTCTGGGTTGTGAGACCCTAAACCGACAAATGCAATATTAGATTCGACCATGAAATTATTTGCTTTTTTCAAATATTTAGGATTATTTATAACTCTATAAACATCAGCCTCTATCAATTTTGTTATAGAATTTGTTTTATCGATCGAAGTTCCCTCAGGATATTCGATATAAATAAAAATTTGATTTGGCTCATTTTCGGGAAAAAATTCTACTTTAGGGCTTGATAATCCCAGAATAATAAATGAGGAAAAAAGTAATCCTATTGTCATGACCAATAAAAAAATCGGATTTTTTCCTTTTAAGGTCAATCGCAATAATTTGGTGTAGGAATTTTCAATTTTAATTAGGGTAACTTTTCTAAAATATAAGGCCCATCTTTTTAAGAAAAGTTTGTACGCCCAGAAAAGAAGATTAAAGACTAAGAGTAAAGTTCCTATTCCTCTCAGGTTTCCTGAGAAAAAAACTAATACTGAACTTATGCTGCATATAATATATGTTAGTCGTATTAATTTTTTTCTTCCAATTATTTTCTCTTTAGTGCTCATAAATTTAGAAATAAGCATTGAGTTAAAAAAAATAGCAACAATTAATGATGAGCCCAAAACAATTGACAATGTGAAAGGAAAAAATATCATAAATTCACCAATTCTTCCAGGCCAAAACCCAAGTGGTAAAAATGCAGCTACAGTTGTGGCTGTTGACACAATAATTGGGGAAGCAATTTCACCAATACCTTTCTTTGCTGCCTCAATCACACCCATACCCTCTTTTTCCATAAGCCTGTAGGCGTTTTCTACCACCACAATACCGTTATCAACTAACATTCCTAACCCCATTATCAATCCAAAAAGTACCATTGTATTTATAGTACTTCCTAAAAATTTTAATATCATAAAAGACATTAACATTGACATAGGAATTGCAAACCCAACGAAGAGAGAGTTTCTAAAACCAAGAAAAAACATCAATACCGTAATAACTAAAATCACACCAAAAATTATGTTATTAACTAGATCGCTTACTAAATTTTTTGTAGTATTTGATTGATCATTTGAAATCTCTAATTCAATTGATGTTGGAAAATTATTTGATTTTATATTAGTAATTAAGCTTCTTATTTTTTCAATCGTAAGGATTAAGTTTTTACCACTTCTTTTTTTTATATCTAAAACTAAAGCGGTTTTTCCATTTGATCGAGCAAATGAGTTTTTCTCTTTTTCCTTGAAGTTAATAGATGATATATCTCCAAGATAAAGTATACCATTTTGAGTTTTTATCACAAAATTTTTAAGCTCATCAGGAGAACTTATTTCCCCCAAGAGCCTTAAGTTTTTTCTTGTTCCGTCACCAACCTCAACACTACCTACAGATACAGTGTTATTTTCTCTTTTAATCGTATTAATTACATCATTAAATGAAACAGATGCTGCTGTCATTTTAAGTAAGTCAATAGCAACCTCTACTTCAAAATCTTGAACTCCCCTTAAAGCTACCTCCTTAATTTCAGGTAGCTCCTCAATTTCATCCTTTAGTAATTCACCATAATATTTGAGTTCATTAATTGGAAGATCACCAGTGATTCCAATATTTAGAACTGGAATTTCTTCTGATAATTCTAACTCAAAAACAGATGGCTCGATTTTGGCGTCGTTGAAAGTAGGCCAATCAGACCCTGAAGTTATAACATCAACTTTATCTTTTACCTGTACTTTGGCACTTTCGTTTGTTATTCCCTCATCAAACTTTACCCTTATCAATGAGACATTTTCTTTTGAAACGGATTTTATTTCATTAAGATTTTTTACTCCCTTTAGTTCTTCCTCTAACGGATCAGTAATTAATCTTTCAATGTCCTCCGCTGTGTTCCCGGGAAAAACAGAACTAACAAAAATTATATTTTCCTTAATTTCAGGATAGTTCTCCCTCGGCATTGAAAAATACGAGGAAACCCCCAGGAAAAAGAAAACGCCAATTACTACATATATAACTGTGCTATGATCGATTGCCCAAGAAGAGGGAAAAAATTCTTTCAGTTTTGATGATTTTTTCATTAGTTCGAATTGTTATTTTCTATTCTAACTATTTGATTATTTTTTACCATTCTATATCCTTCTTGAATTATTATATCTCCTGGATTTAAGCCTTTAATTATTTCAATCTTATTTTTAGAATTTCTACCCAATTTGACTTTAGTCTCAGTCACAACGAAATTTTTTTTATTTTTTGAAGAAGGAATGATTTTATAAACAAGGTGTTCGTTAGTACTGTTTTCGAAAATATTTTTTTGATTGACTAGTATTGCTTTTGGATTATGATAATCATTTATTGAAATTTTGGCTGTCATATTTGGTTTTAGATCAAAGTCCTTATTTTTAATTAATGCTTCAATTCTAAAATTCCTATTATTAGGATTGATAACATTTCCAACAAGAGAAATGGTTGCATTTAATTTTTTTGAAATCACTGGAAAAAATACCTCTACTTCTGATCCCTTCTTAATAAATGGCAGGTGGATCTCTGGTATTTCAGCACTTACTTTTACTTGATCCAGATTAATTATTCTTAATATTGGTGTAATTCCTGGAGAAACATTACTACCAGTCTTAGCGATTAAATCATCAACAACTCCATCAAATGGAGCAATTATTTTAGTCTTTGATAATTGATCTTTAATTTTTATTATTTCTTTTTCAACACTTAAAAAATCTGTTTTGGCTTTAAGAAATTGAATTTCACTTCCTATTTTTTCATTCCATAAATTTAATTGCCTTTCATAGATAGTTTTTGCTAATTTTAATTTTAAATTAAGTTGGTCAAGCATAGCTTTGGCACCTGTACTTGATAGTTCAATTAAAGTTGCTCCTTTCTTTACTTTATCACCTTCTTTGACTTTAATTGATTTTATAATTCCAGGAATTTCAGGATAAAGAACTAAATTTTTATCTGATTCAACTGAACCTTGAATTTCAATGTAATGCTTAAAAGATTCAAAACTCAATTTTTCTGTTGAGACCAATGTAAATTTTTGATTTTCGTCAAGTTGAAATATTAAATCGTTCAGAGATTTTAATTCTTTTTGCAGCTCATTAATTTTATTGCTTATCTCTGTTTTTTTTTGTTGAATTAATTTAAGATCGTTAGATTTCTTTACAGCCTCCAGGTCTAATTCTTTTTCGTTATCACAACCGAAAAAAAGAATAATTATAATTGCTTTTAATATTAATTTTTTCATTTTCATTAATTGTTATAGGTATTAAGGAGTATTTCTAAATCTGTTTTTTTTGAGACTAAATTTTTTAAAGATTCTAAATAATTTTGCTGAGCATTAAATAATTGTTTTTGTGCTTGCCTTAGTTCAAAACTACTTGCCATACCTTGAGAAAATTTTGTTTGGTTTTTCCGTTCAATATTTTCAGCTAACTTCATATTAGTTTCTTTAATATTAAAGTTCTCAAAGGCAAGTTCATAGGTTGCTTTTGCATTTTTTAAGGACACTTTTATTTGCTGTTGTGTATTTTCTAATTTAGTCTTTGATTGTTCATAAGAAATTTTTGCCATTTGAGAATTTGCCGATCTTCCCAATGAACTAAAAATTGGAACTTCAAGACTTACTCCAAATAGAGCTGATCCGAACCATTTTTGATTTTGATCATTAAAAGTAAATGAATTACTGTTTCCTGTATATGCTCCGCTTATAAAAGATGAAAGTTTGGGAAGTGCTTTGCTTTGCTCTAGTTTATATTCAAGTCTTTTTTGTTCTACATAATTATTAGCTATTTTAATATCAATATTTGAATTTAAATCCCAAGAGTCGATCTCTGGTATTTTAAATACAAATGAATCTATAATTGAATCAAGTGAAGTTCGAAGATTCAATTCATCTTTTTCTTTAATGCCTAATGTAATCTTTAAAATGTCTTTTGATAAATTACTGAACTGCAATGCAAATTTTCTTTGAGAATTTAATTCAGATAATGTGATTTTTAGCTGTTCTACCTTTTCCTCCTCAGTAAGACCATTTAGTAATAACCTATTTGTTTCCCTTAGCGTTCTTTTAAGATTTTCAATATTTTTATCAATGTAATTAATATTTGCCTCCGCAAGTAAATAATTCATGTACGCATTTACAACAGATTTTATCACCTCTAGGTTTGTCTTCCTGAGAGCATTATCAAAAAATTCAATGTAAGATTTAGTGGCCTTTAACCCCACAATATATGATCCATCAAAAAGAAGTTGGGTCATTCTTGCTGAACCTACAAGATTTTGTTCGGTTCCAAAACTAACTTCAGTAAAATCGCCCTCTTTTCCACCAAATATTTGAGAGGGAATTAATGATACTGGTAATTCTAAAAAGTTACTATAATTGAAATTAGCAGATAATTGAGGTAATCCCTCAGAAATTGTTTTCCATTTTTCTTTATAAGCCTTATCAATTTCAAGTTTTGCATTTATTATTTCTGAATTATTTTCAAGAGCAAATTGAATTGCCTCCTCGAGATCGAGACTTTTAGGTTTTTCTTGGGAAAAAATGGTAAGACTAATTAAAAATATTATTCTACAAATTATTTTTTTCATATTCATCAATTTTTATAAATCCTGTTTAAAAGTTTCAAACCTTTGATTGTTGATATTGCTCTAATGTGATATTCTATAAAGTCTTCTAGGACCTCTTCAATTTTAAATTCAGTAATTGGAAATAAGTCAATATCTCTAACTCCACGCATACCATTTATATATATCCTTGTTATGAAATCAATATTTATATCTTTTCTGAAATATCCTGAATCTACACCGTTTTTTAGACTTTCCTGAATGGTATCCCTGACAAGATCTAATTCTCTATTTTTAATCTCAGCATGGATCTCTGGATAAAACTTTTGAAGTTGAAATTGTGGAGCAGTTTCTGTATTTCCAAGAATTTTCATTACTTCTTTTTTAATTTGAAAAAGTTCAATTATTGGGTTACTCGTATTTTTTCTTAGGTCTTTAAAAGTTTTAGTTATTTTCTTTTGAAATGATTCAGTGCAAGAGCTAATTAATTGATTTTTATTTTCAAAGTATTGATATATGGTTTTTTTTGAGATACCCATAGATTGAGCTAAATCATCCATTGTGACGCTTTTGAATCCTATGGATAAAAATAGTTCAGTAGCCTTTGTAATTATTTTTTTTTTCATAAAGGTTGCAAAGCTACAAAAGGAAACTATAAAAACCAAAAAAGTTTCCAATGTTTATATTGAATTAACATAAGAGAAATTACATACATTTACATATAGATAAAATTCATGTCTAAATTTAATTCATATCAAAAGCTTTTTTTAGATTATCTGGAATCAAACTTACCAGATAATTCCCCAAAGAGTTTATATGATCCAACTAGATATATTTTAACTTTGGGAGGTAAAAGAATTAGACCAATATTTACATTGATGTCTGTTGATATTTTTAATGGAAATATTAAAGATGCTCTTCCTGCTGCTCTTGCCATTGAAATATTCCATAATTTTTCACTTGTTCATGATGATATAATGGATAATGCTCCATTAAGAAGAGGGAAGAAAACTGTACATAAAAAATGGAATCTTAATACGGCGATTTTATCAGGAGACGTTATGTTGATTTGGTCTTATGAAATATTACAGCAATATTCTTCAGAAATTTCTGTTTCATTGACTAAGCTTTTTTCTCAAACTGCAAGGAAGGTCTGTGAAGGACAACAATTAGATATTGATTTTCCCATTAAATCAAAAGTTTCAATAGAAGATTACATGAAAATGATAGAATATAAAACTGCAGTTTTAATTGGTTGTTCTCTGTCCATTGGAGCCATAATTTCAAATGCTTCGTTAAATCAGATAGCTGAAATAAATTCTATTGGGATAGATATAGGATTAATTTTTCAATTACAGGATGATTATCTGGATGTTTTTGGGAGTATTAGTAAAATTGGAAAACAAATTGGTGTAGATATAATTGAAAATAAAAAAACTTTTTTGCATGTATATGTTTTAGAAAATGGATCTGAAAATGAATTAAAGGATTTTGATTACTGGTTAAAACTAAATCCTAAAGACCCACGTAATAAAATTTTAGGAATTACCGATATTTATAATTCTAGTGGGGCCACAAAAGCAATTAAAAATAAAATAAAAATATTGATCAAATCAGTATACCATAAAATTGAAAATCTGAAGCTTGAAAAGTCTAAAAAAAAATTAATTTTTAGTTTTTTTGAAAAAATAAAGAATAGGGATTTTTAAAAAAATCTTTTTATTAAAGCTTGAACAAACCATCTTTTTTTGAAAGTAAGCATCATTTTTATTTCTTCAAAAATATTGGTTTTATTGTCTAAGAATTTAAATATTGTTTCTGGCTTATTTTTCTCAAACATTTTTTTAAACAACTGACTTCCTTTATCATTATGTTTATTTAATACATCTAAAAAAAGTAGATCGTAAAACCAAAAGCGTGAATTTTTTTCAAATTCATTTAAAGGTTTATTCATTTTTAAATAAGAAACAAGCAAATTGGTTTTATTCAGGGTATTTAAAAAAGTATAACCTGTACTGGGCTTTGTCCATCCTCCTGCAGTTCCAATATTCAACAAATTTTTTGTATTTTCGGATGTGAATTTGTAGGCTGACATTGGTATAATTCCCTTTTCAGTTTCAATTATTTTATAATTTCCAGGATTAAGATTTTTCATATATTGCTCAATGGAGCTTATATACTCATTTTTATCTAATTCTTTCGGAGAAAATAAAGTATATTCTATTAGAGCTTTACTTTTAGACAAAGGAAGAACGTACATAAATCTAGTTGAATCTTTTTGGGGGATATCAAAATCCATAAATGTTACCTCATCTGGATTAAATATTTCATTTTTTGTCTTAATTAGTTGTCCAACAAAGTGTTGTTTTAGTAATGGGTATTTATTATAATTAATCAATTTATCAAAATCTAATAAGCTTGTAAAAATAAAATCTCCAATAAAATCTCCTTTATCTGTTTTAACAGTGTTGGATCTTTTATCAATTGAATTAATTTTTGTGTTTAAGTAAGTAAGGTTTTGCTGCTTAGTTTTTAAATAATTAAAGTTTTTGTAAAAGTCAATCCCTCTTATAAGTTTGTAGGTGTATGGATCTGTTGAAAAATTTGTTTTGAAATTTTTAGCTTTGAAAATTGCAGATTTCCAACTTTTACTAACAATATGATCCAATTCTCCTTTACCTTTTTCCCAAAAACACCAAGTTCTGTCATTTAGGTTTTTGGGGTCTTTTTCAATCAGTAAAACATTTTTATTTGAAAAAAAAGTATCAGAAATTAATTTACTAGCAAGAAGTAAACCAGATGCTCCACCTCCGCAAATCACATAATTAAATTTCTTGATTTTCATAAATTATTTAAAAGTATATAATTAAGATATATACTCTTCTTTTTTATTTAGTTTTGCTAAAATAAATCTTTTTAATGGAAAATATTTTTTATTTTTTTGAATCTATTAACCCCGTATTAGGAGCTCTATATGCAACAATATTCACATGGGCATTAACAGCATTAGGAGCATCTTTTGTTTTTTTGTTTAAAAAATTGAATAGAGCAATTCTAGATGGAATGCTTGGATTCACTGGTGGAGTAATGGTTGCTGCTAGCTTTTGGAGCCTTTTATCTCCTGCAATAGAAATGACTAAGGGAAATGGATTTGAAAAAGTTTTTCCTGCGGCTATTGGTTTTGGTTTGGGCGCTATTTTTTTATTTTTGCTTGATAAAGTTTTGCCCCACGTTCATATAAATTTTAAAGAAACAGAAGGAATTAAAACCCCTTGGAGAAGGACAACGTTAATGGTTTTAGCAATTACTTTGCATAATATTCCAGAAGGTTTGGCAGTAGGTGTTTTATTTGGAGGAGTAGCATCTGGTATACCCGAGGCATCTATTTCTGCTGCAGTTACTCTTGCGATTGGAATTGGAATTCAAAATTTTCCTGAAGGTATTGCTGTGGCCATGCCTTTAAGAAGACAAGGGGTAAGTAGATTTAAAAGTTTTTGGTATGGACAAATGTCAGCAATAGTAGAACCTATAGCAGCTGTAATAGGTGCATTAGCTGTGACATTTTTTACACCTATATTACCTTATGCTCTAGCTTTTGCTGCTGGTGCTATGATTTTTGTCGTTGTTGAAGAAGTGATTCCAGAAACTCAACAGGATGAATTCACTGATATTGCAACAATGGGATTTATTATAGGCTTTATTATAATGATGATACTTGATGTTTCATTGGGCTAATTTGATTCTGAAATAGAGTTCCAACCCTGAGCAGTTAAATCAATTTCTTGGTTTAAAGAAGTAATCAATTTTGCACTAGATTTTTTCCTTGTAAAGTGACCAATTACAGTCAAAAATGGATGATTTTTAACTTTTTCGTAATTTGATTGAGAAATTGCCATTAATAGTTCATAATCCTCACCACCATTTAGTGCTGCCGTCAATGGATTTATTTTGAATTCATCACAGATTTTCACCACTTCAGGATCAATTGGTATCTTTTCTTCAAAAATGTTACATCCTATTTTCGAGGATTTACATAAATGAAGAACTTCTGAAGAAAGCCCATCACTTATATCAATCATTGCTTTGGGAATTATTTTTAATTCACTTAAAAGTTCAAAAACGTCCTTTCTTGCCTCTGGTTTAAGTTGTCTTCCAATACAGTAAGAATATGAATCAAGTTCAGGTTGATTTTTTGGATTTGCATTAAAAACAGCCTTTTCTCTTTCTAAAATTTGTAAGCCACAATAAGCCCCACCTAAATCTCCAGAAACAACTAATAAATCATTATGATCTGCACCTTCTCTTTTGGAAATTTTATTTTTTGACGCCTGACCGATAGCGGTAATCGAAATAATCATTCCCTTACTAGAACTACTTGTATCACCGCCAACCAAGTCAACTTTATATTTTAAACATGCTAATTTAATACCTTCATAAAACTCCTCTAATGCTTCAACAGAAAAGCGATTTGAAAGTCCTAATGATACTGTAATTTGAGATGGTCTAGCATTCATGGAATATATGTCAGATAAATTTACAACGACAGCTTTGTAACCTAAATGTTTAAGTGGCATATAAGTTAGGTCAAAATGTATGTTCTCTATTAAAAGATCAGTACTTACTACACTTAAATTATTTTTAAAATTTATTACAGACGCATCATCTCCAATTCCAACTAGTGTTGAAGGGTCATTTAGTTCAAAGTTTTTGGTAAGATGTTCAATTAACTTAAACTCACCTAATTCCTCAATCGAAGTTATCTTTTTATTTTTATTTTCAAACATATCGTAAAAATAATGAATTAGCTGGAAGAAACTTAAATGATAATTTATATATGAATTTGTTAAATTGCGATATGTTAAAAACCCATTATTTTTTATTTTTCTTATTATTTATTTCAAGTTGTAATAAATACGATTATGAAATAGAAAAAGAGGATATTATTTCTCAAAACATAGAACTACCCTCAGAACTAAAAATAGTAAAATGTGATAATGGTTACGCAAATCAGTTCCCATGTAAGGGACTTGATTTATACAGTCAATTATCTTTGCAAGATCTTAAAAGTGATTTCGCAAATGATAATTGGGGGTGGACAGATCCTATTGATGATAAAGAATATGTTATTCAGGGATTGAATGATGGTACAGCATTTATAGATATAACTGATCCTGTAAACCCAATTTTTTTGGGTAAGTTACTAACTGAGACAAATAAAAGTACTTGGAGAGATATTAAGGTATTTAAAAATCATGCATTTATTGTTTCAGAGGCAAATGATCACGGATTACAGGTTTTTGATTTGACCAGATTGAGAAATGTTAATGAATTTGAGCTTTTTTCTGCTGACGCTGTTTTAAAAACTTTTGGAAGTGCTCATAATATTGCAATTAACGAATTATCAGGCTATGCATATGTTATTGGTAGTCGAAGATTTTCTGGAGGGCCAATTTTTATTGATATAAATGATCCAAAAAATCCAAAAGAAATTGGGGGGTATAGTGGAATGGGATACTCACATGATGCTCAGGTAGTCACATACAATGGTCCCGATCAAAACTTTTTGGGTAAGGAAATTTATATTGGTAGTAATAGTGATGGTGGCTCAAATAATAGAGTAGTTATTATAGATGTTACGAATAAGGAACAACCTGAATTAATCTCCAGAAAGACATATAGTGGATCTAGATATGCACATCAAAGTTGGCTCTCAACCGATCAAAAATATCTATTTTTTGGAGATGAATTGGATGAATACTATTATGGTAATAAATCTAAAACTTATGTTTTTGACTTGTCTGAATTAGATAGACCCATTTTACATCACAGTTATCTTGGAACCACATATGCAATTGACCATAACGGTTATGTAGTTGAGGATCTTTATTATCTGTCAAATTATACGGCTGGTTTGAGAGTAATCAATATTAAAGAAATTAGTAATAAAGAAATGGAGGAAGTTATGTATTTTGATACATATGTTTTTAATGATGATACAACTTTTAATGGTGTATGGAATGTTTACCCTTTCTTCAAGAGTGGTGTTATAGCAATAAGTGATAGTCAGGAAGGTTTATTTTTAGTAAAACCAACTTTATGATTAGGCTCTATGTTTTGATATTATTTTTTTTATTCTCATGCAGTCCAGATTACTCAGAAATTAATTTTATTGAAACAAATTTTGATAATAGAACTTTAAAAATAATTGATATTATTGGGGGAAGCGATGAAGATATTGTAAATAAAGTTATTCCTACAAAGGATGGGGGATTTATGATTATTGGAAATTCAAAAAGTGTAGATGGGCATTTTGAAATGAAAAAGAGATTAGGGAATGATATTTTCGTCACCAAATTTAGTTCATCTGCTGAAATTCAATGGACTAATTTTTATGGTGGATCTGATGATGATATTGGAAACGATATTGTTGAATCTGTTGACGGTAGTTTTTATCTAATTGGTTATAGTAAGAGTAAAGATGGAGACGCCTCTATTAATAAAGGACAACATGATAATTGGTTATTAAAAATAGACTCTTCGGGAAACTTGTTGTGGGAAAAAAGTTATGGATTTGCTGGTCATGACCATGCTTATAATATTATAGCAACTAATGATGGAGGATTATTTTTTAATGGGTTTTTAGATATTACAGCATCTAATGGTCAGGGAAAAGCCTTAAGGCATGGAGTTGGAGAGTTTTGGTGTCACAAAATAGATCAAAAGGGGAATGTAATTTGGAGAAATTATTTCGGGGGTTCAAATAATGACAGATCCTACGATGCTATTGAAACTGCTGATGGAGGATATATTTTGTTGGGCACTTCGGAAAGTAATGATTTTGATATTTCAAAAAACAATGGAAGTTATGACATATGGGTTGTTAAGATTTCTAGATTTGGTGATTTAGAATGGGAAAAGTCTTATGGAGCTACAGGCATAGACAAAGGGATAGCAATAATTAAAAATATAGAAAATTCATACACCATTCTTGGCAATACAAATAGTCAATTAATTACCGGGGTTTCATCAAAAGGAATGAACGATTATTTAATTATAAAATTAGATTCAGAAGGAAACACAATTAGTAAAATTCGTTATGGAGGATCCGACTTTGATTTTGCAAAAGATATAATTCAAACAAACTATGGAAGTTATTTTATAATTGGATATTCCAAAAATCCTAATAATTTATATGATGTGAGTCTCAATAAAAATGCGGTTTTTTTAACTCAGACTCAGAAAAATGGAATTCTTGAAAAATCATGGAATTTAAAAGGATCTGGTGATGATTTGGGAGTATCACTATGTCAAATAGCAAATGGGTCAATAATTCTGGTTGGAACAACAGAAAGTAATGATGGGGATTTTGAAAGGTTTAACTCTAATGGTACCGATATATTTATTGCAATTTTGAATGAGTAAAAATTACCTTAAATTTTAATAATGTTTATTAGTCATAGAATACTATATATTAAGTATTACTTATATTTGCATGAAACTATAACAACTTTAAATTTAGGATGATTAAAGTATCTGTTTCCGCAAAAAATAAAGTTAGGACTCTAATGATGGAAGAAGGCTTTGATCCTTACCAGGATTATATAAGAGTCTCTGTAAAGAGTGGCGGTTGTTCAGGTTTATCATATGATTTGAATTTCGATAAAAAAATAAATCATGACGATAAGCTATACGAGGACAATGATGTTAAAATTATTGTAGATAAGAAAAGTTTGCTTTATTTATTAGGAACTACACTTGATTACTCAGGAGGTTTGAACGGCAAAGGATTTGTTTTTAATAATCCTAATGCACAAAGAACTTGTGGTTGTGGAGAAAGTTTTTCATTGTAATTTTTTAATATGGGATATACTGAGGAAGAATTAAAGAAAGAATTAGAAACTAAGGAATACGAGTATGGTTTTTATACTGATATAGAATCTGAAACTTTTCCAAATGGATTAAACGAAGAAATAGTTTCTGCTATTTCAAAAAAGAAAAATGAGCCAGAATGGATGACGAAATGGAGATTAGAGGCTTATCGTTCGTGGCTAAAAATGAAGGAGCCTGAATGGGCTAACGTTAAATATGAAAAGCCTGATTTTCAAGGAATTTCTTATTATTCAGCGCCTAAAAAAAAGAATCAATATAAAAGCTTAGATGAGGTAGATCCTGAGCTTTTAAAAACTTTTGATAAGTTAGGGATTTCAATAGATGAACAAAAAAAATTGGCAGGTGTAGCAATGGATATTGTAGTTGATTCTGTATCGGTAGCAACCACTTTCAAAGATACATTAGCAAAAAAGGGAATAATTTTTTGTTCCATATCGGAGGCAATCAGAAATCATCCTGATCTGGTTAAAAAATATATAGGAACTGTGATTCCTTCACGAGATAATTATTACGCCGCTTTGAACTCAGCAGTTTTTTCTGATGGCTCTTTTTGTTACATTCCAAAAGGAGTAAAATGTCCTATGGAGTTATCTACCTATTTTAGAATTAACCAGGCTGGAACTGGTCAGTTTGAAAGAACTCTGGTTATTGCTGATGAGTTGAGTTATGTTAGCTATCTTGAAGGTTGCACCGCTCCATCCAGAGACGAAAATCAATTACACGCTGCAGTTGTTGAACTAATTGCTTTGGATAATTCTGAGATTAAATATTCAACTGTTCAAAACTGGTTTCCTGGCGATAAGGATGGAAAAGGTGGAGTTTATAACTTTGTCACAAAAAGAGGTATTTGTCACAAAAATTCTAAAATTTCATGGACTCAAGTTGAAACAGGTTCAGCTGTTACATGGAAATATCCCTCATGTATTTTAAAAGGAGATAATTCAATTGGAGAATTTTATTCAATTGCAGTTACAAATAATTTTCAACAAGCTGATACTGGGACTAAAATGATTCATCTAGGAAATAATACAAAGAGTACGATTATTTCTAAAGGTATTTCAGCAGGGGAATCACAAAATAGTTATAGAGGTCTAGTTCAGGTTAATTCTAGAGCCAATAATGCTAGAAATTTCTCTCAATGTGATTCTTTATTGATGGGGAATAAATGTGGAGCTCATACTTTTCCCTACATCGAAGCTAAAAATAATTCAGCTAAAATAGAACATGAAGCCACAACTAGTAAAATTGGGGAAGATCAAATTTTTTATTGCAATCAAAGAGGTATTGATACTGAAAAAGCAATAGCACTCATTGTTAACGGTTTTAGTAAAGAAGTATTAAATAAATTACCAATGGAATTTGCAGTTGAAGCTCAAAAATTATTAGAAATCACCCTAGAAGGATCTGTGGGATAAATTTAATTATTATGTTAACAATAGAAAATCTCCACGCTTCTGTAGATGGTAAAACCATTCTAAGGGGAGTAGATTTAGATGTAAAATCAGGAGAAATACATGCTATTATGGGTCCAAATGGATCTGGAAAAAGTACATTGTCTTCTGTTATTGCAGGAAATGAAGTATATGAAATAACTAAAGGTAATATACTTTTGAATGGAGAGGAAATCAATGAATTAGATGCTGAAGAAAGAGCACATAGAGGAATTTTCATGTCCTTTCAATATCCAGTCGAAATTCCTGGAGTAAGTGTCACTAATTTTATTAAAACAGCAATAAATTCTTCCAGAAAAGCCAAAGGATTAAACGAAATGCCTGCAAGTGAAATGCTAAAAAAAATTAGAAAAAAAGCAGAGCTTTTAGAGATCGATACAAAGTTTTTGTCTAGATCATTAAATGAAGGTTTCTCAGGAGGAGAAAAAAAACGTAATGAAATTTTTCAGATGGCAATGTTGGAACCAAAATTATCGATACTCGACGAAACAGATTCTGGATTGGATATTGATGCTTTGAAAGTTGTTGCTAATGGTGTAAATAAACTCAGAAATAAAAATAATGCAGTTGTAATAATCACTCATTATCAAAGACTTCTAAATTATATTTCACCTGATTTTGTGCATGTATTACATGATGGAAAAATAGTTAAATCAGGAACAAAGGATCTAGCTCATGAACTAGAAGCCAAAGGTTATGATTGGATAAAATAAGATTTAAATTAGAAGATGGAATTAAAAGAAAAATTATTAGATTATCATTTGGCTTTTGAAGAGCAGTCTGTCGTAAATGAAAACATTCAAAACCTGAGGGGTAAAGCTCTCAAAGTTTTCAATGAAAAAGGATTTCCTACAAAAAGAATAGAGGCCTGGAAATACACTTCTTTAAATTCTCTGATTAATAAGGACTATGTATTATTTCCTAAAACGGATTCAAATATTGAACCTAAAAAAGTTAAACAATATTTTTTGTATGACATAGATACATATAAGATTGTATTTATTGACGGCATCTACAGTCCTTTTCTCTCAAATACTTCTCACGAAGGTTTAGATATATGTTTGCTATCAGCAGCTTTGAGTCAAATTAAATATAAGAAGGTCATTGACAAATATTTTGATAAATCGGTTATTAAGGATGAAAGTTTAACTGCACTTAATACTGCTTTTGCAAGAGAAGGGGCTTATATATTCATTCCTAAAAACAAGGTTCCTGAAAAACCTGTAGAAATTATGCATTTCTCAACAGGGGTACAAAAAAACTTGTGGCTTCAACCTCGAAACTTAATTGTTGTAGATAAAAACTCTCAGGTTCAGATAATTGAAAGGCATCAAAGTCTGCTAAATCGAGAGGTAGTAACTAATTCAGTTACTGAAATATATGCTCATGAAGATTCATTAGTTGATTACTATAAAATTCAAAATGATCTTGATGCAGCCAGTTTAATTGATAACACCTATATAAATCAAGAAAAAAATAGCCATGTTAGTGTTCATACCTTTTCATTTGGAGGAAATCTAGTAAGAAATAATTTAAACTACTTTCACAAAGGACAGCACATAATGTCGACCCTTAAGGGCTTGACTATTTTAAAAGATAAACAGCATATTGATCACAATACCCTAGTCAGTCATTCTAATCCTAATTGTGAAAGTCACCAAGATTATAAAGGAATTTTTTCTGATAGATCAAAAGGAGTTTTTAATGGTAAAATTTATGTTGATAAAATAGCTCAAAAGACTAATGCTTTTCAGCAAAGTAATAATATTTTAATTGATGATAAAGCTACGATTAATTCTAAGCCTCAACTAGAAATTTTTGCTGATGATGTTAAATGCTCTCACGGTTGTACTATTGGTCAATTGGATGAAGAAATACTTTTTTATTTAAGATCAAGAGGTATTCCAAGAAAAGAGGCAAAAGCATTACTTACATATGCCTTTGCGAATAACATACTTCAAAGTGTTCAAATTAATGTTTTGAAGAAAAGAATTAATGAGCAGATTGCCGAAAAGTTGGGAGTTAATCTTGGATTTGATTTATAAATGATTAACATTAAAAAAATAAGAAATGATTTCCCAATTTTAAATCGTAAAATTAATGGGAATAATTTGATTTACTTTGATAATGCTGCAACTTCTCAAACCCCAAAAGTAGTTGTTGATGAAATTGCTAATTACTATTTCAATTACAATTCAAATATTCACAGAGGAGTCCATAAACTTAGCCAAGAGGCCACTGATGCATACGAAAAATCTAGAAAAATATTACAGTCTAATTTTAATGCTAAGCATAATCATGAGATAATTTTCACCTCGGGTTCAACTCATGGAATAAATCTTGTTGCCTCTGGTTATGCTAATTTATTAAAAAAAGGAGATGAAATTATTCTTTCTAGGATGGAACATCACTCAAACATTGTTCCATGGCAAATGCTTTCTGATAAAACAGGGGCGAGATTATTAGTTGCCCCAATGGATTCCAATGGAGTTTTAATAATGGATGAATATTCTAAAATGTGTAACAAAAACACCAAATTAGTCGTAATATCACATGTTTCAAATGCTTTAGGAACAATAAATCCAATAGAATCTATTTTGTCAATAGCTCACTCTAACAATGCAGTTGTACTGATTGATGGAGCTCAGGCAGCTCCTCACATAAAGATTGATGTTCAAAATTTAGATATTGATTTTTATGTTGTTTCGGGCCATAAGTTAATGGGGCCTACTGGGGTTGGGATCCTTTATGGAAAAGAGAAACTTTTAAACCTCTTACCTCCATATCAGGGTGGTGGGGAGATGATAGATCAGGTAACTTTTGAAAAGACTACATATGCTGGACTACCTCATAAATTTGAGGCGGGTACCCCAAATATAGCTGGTGGAATAGCTCTAGGCAAAGCAGTTGAATATATAAATAATATTGGGTATGAAGCAATAGCTAAGTATGAAGATTCGCTGCTTAAATATGCCACTTCTGAACTACTTAAAATTGAAGGTTTAAAAATATATGGTCAATCTGAAAACAAAACAGCTGTAATATCTTTTAATATCAAGTCAATTCATCCATATGACTTAGGAACAATTCTTGATAAATTAGGAATTGCTGTTAGAACTGGTCATCATTGTGCTCAACCCATAATGGATTTTTTTGAAATTCCAGGTACAATAAGGGCTTCTTTTTCTTTTTACAATACTAAAGAAGAAATTGATTTTATGGTTAAATCAATAAAAAAAGCAAAATCTATGTTGGTTAAATAAAAATTTTAAATGAAAAAAATTGCTAGCATACAAAAAGAGATTATTGATGAATTTAATTTATTTGAAGATTGGATGCAACGCTATGAATATATGATTGAACTTGGTAAGTCTATACCAATTATTCATCCAAAAAATAAAAATGATAATAATATAATTAATGGATGTCAAAGTAAAGTATGGGTCCATGCAGAGTTAATTGATAATAAAGTTATTTATACTGCTGATAGTGATGCAATAATTACCAAAGGAATTATTGCTTTGCTTTTGAGAGTTTTTTCTAATCAACATCCTTCAGATATTTTAGCTGCAGATACTAGTTTTATTGATGAAATTGGTTTAAAAGAACACCTTTCCCCTACAAGAGCAAATGGCCTTTTATCTATGGTCAAACAACTTAAAATGTATGCAGTTGCATACCAAACACAATTAAAATAAAATGGATAAGAAAATAAATGTTAATGATTTAGGTGAAAAAATAGTCAAGATGATAAAGACAATTTTTGACCCTGAAATCCCTGTTGACATATATGAACTGGGATTAATCTATGATGTTCTTGTAAATGAAGATTTTGATGTTAAGATTTTGATGACATTAACCACTCCAAATTGCCCTGTAGCAGAGACTCTTCCAGTTGAAGTTGAGGAAAAGGTAATGTCAATAAATGAGGTTAGAAGTGCAAAAGTTGAATTAACTTTTGAACCCCCTTGGACAAAAGATCTGATGAGTGAAGAAGCAAAATTAGAATTAGGAATGCTGTAGCTTATGGAAAGTGATCCGATTTATAATAGAGTTGCAAATAGTCCATTAATTACTATTGATCTAAAGGAATATCGTCCTAACGAGGTAAGATTTTTTTTTGATCTAAAAGATATTTTGGATGAATCAAACTTAATTCGTGAAAAAAATGTAAGACAATTCATAAAGGAACATAATTGGAAAAAATATTCAAATCAATTTGTTGCTGTTGGATGTAGTTTAGATATTTTATTTCCTTCATGGACAAAACTCATAATTTGTGCGGCAATTAAGCCTTATGCAAAAAAAGTTGTTATTGGTAATTTAGAACAACTTGAAAACTCAATATTTGAAGAAGTCATTAATAACTTAGATTTTAATATATATTTAAATAAGCCAATTGTTATAAAGGGATGCAGTGATATTTATATTCCAGATTCTGCCTATGGATTTTTAATAAATAGACTTCAACAGGTTGCAAAAAAAATTTCTTATGGTGAAGCTTGTTCATCTGTTCCACTCTGGTCATCGAATAGATAATTTATAATGAATATCTATGATGACTAATCCAATACTTATAATCACATATTATTGGCCTCCTTCAGGGGGATCCGGAGTTCAAAGATGGTTGTATTTTTCAAAATATTTAAAAAAATTTGGCTATTCTCCAATTATTTTAACTGTTGATCTGAAGTCTGCATCATATCCCAATATAGATTGGTCTTTAACCAATGAAAGTAAGGGTCTTTCCGTTAACTATGTGAAATCATTTAATTGGATAAAAATTTATTCGGTTTTTAAAAAATTTAAAAAGGATAAAATACCCCAGGGTGAATTCCATAAAAGAGGAGTAATAGATCATATAGCCAGTTTTATTAGGGGTAATTTTTTTGTGCCTGACGCGAGAGTCAATTGGGCAAAATCATCGATAAAAGAAGCCTTAAAAATAGTAAAAACGAATAAAATTGAAAAAATCATAACTACTGGTCCACCTCATTCTACTCATTTGATAGGCTTACATTTAAAAAAACAACTAAATGTAAAATGGATTGCAGATTTTAGAGATCCATGGTCTGATATTTTTTATGTAAAATCTTTTTACAGACTTTCTTTTGCAAAAAAAAGAGATAAACGACTTGAAATGAGTGTTTTGTCGAATTCAGATGCAGTGATTACTACAGCTTCCGAAAATTTTCATAAAGATTTACAATCGAAAATATCTGTAAATCAAAATTTTTATAAAATATATAATGGCTATGATTCAAATTTATACAAAGGAATAAAAAAAAGAAAAAACACTTATTTTCAAATTGTATTTACTGGTCTTCTGACTATAAATCATCCCTACAAAGAGTTTATCGATTCATTTATTAAACTTCAACAGAAAGAACCCAGAATGAATATAAAAATAGTTCTAGCTGGCTCAATTTCAGAAATAATTTTAGATAAGTTTAAAGAGTTATCAAACTTTGAATAACATGGATATATTAATCATCAGGATGCAGTTAATTTAATGCTTGATGCAAATATTTTGTTAAATTTTATGTACAAACAAGATAATAATTCTACTATGATTTCAGGAAAATTAATTGAATATATGGCAACAGGAAACCCAATTTTAATGATTGGAAATAAAAAAAGTGAAGCATCTAAATTATTATCAAAACAAACTTATAATTTAACAGCTGAACCTGAAGAAAAAGATCTTATATCTAATTTTATACATACAAATTATAAAAACTGGATAGATAATAAGAAGATAAAAAAAGAAGGCCATGTTGTTAAAAATTACACAAGGGAAGAAACTACAAAAAGCCTAATTAAAATTATAGAGAAAATTTAATCTATGTAGGAATTATTTTCTGTTAAGAAATTATTAACTGCAGATGGAACTAAATCCTTAATTGAAAGATTGTTTTTAATATTTTCTCTAATAAGTGTACTTGATATTTGAATTAAATTTGCTTTAAAAAACTTGATGTTTTTATGTGATTTAAATTCACACGGAATAACTGAATTATTTCTTGGGTAAACAAATATTTTATGGTTATTTAATATTTCAATATAATTTTTCCACCCCTTAAAATTTTTTAATAAATCGCTACCCATTAAAAAAATATATTCTATTTCAGGACTTGTTTTTTTTAAATACTCTAATGTGTAATATGTATAATTTGGCTTTGGAAGTTTGTTTTCAATATCTGAGGACTTAATTTTTGAATATCCTTTTATTCCAAGTTCAACAAGCTTATATCTTTCAGTAAATGAATTTTTATCTTTTTCTAGTTTTAAAGGATTTTCAGGAGTTACCATAAATATTACCTCATTAATTAAATTTTGCTTTAAAAAATAATTAGCAATTTCAATATGTCCATTATGGATAGGATCAAAAGAACCAAAAAAAACCCCTTTCGCAATCATTTTTTTAATATAAAATCATCAACAATTTTATCTAACTCTAATTTAGCGATACTTATATCATCATTAACAATTATATGATCAAATTTATTTTCTTGATCTATCTCCTTTTGGGCTTTGGAAATTCTTATTTCAACATTCTTTTTGCTATCTGTTTTTCTTTTTAATAACCGATCTTTAAGTATCGATAAGCTGGGTGGTTTTATAAAAATTGAAAGCGTGTTTTTTGTAAATTGACTTTTAATATTCAACCCACCTTCAACATCAATATCAAAAACTGCAATTTTTTTATTTTCCCATATTTTAAAAAGTTCTGATTTAAGAGTTCCATAATATATACCCTCATAAACCTCTTCATATTCAATAAATGATTTTCTCCTGATAGCCTCAATAAAAGATTCTTTTTTTAAAAAGTGATAATCTTTACCATTAATTTCATTTTTTCTTGGAGTTCTTGATGTAGCAGATATTGAAAAAGCTAGTTTTGAATTTTTATTTAATAAATGTTTAACTAAAGTTGTTTTGCCAGAACCTGAAGGAGCAGACAATACAATTATTTTTCCATCTTTCACTATAAAATATTTAATAGTTGCTCTTTAATTTTTTCAAGTTCGTCTTTCATCTGAACAACAATTTTTTGAATTTCAAAATCATTAGCTTTTGAACCTATTGTATTAATCTCGCGGCCCATTTCTTGACATATAAAACCTAATTTTTTACCTTCAGAATTTTTAGAACCTAAAGTCTCATCAAAATAGGAAATATGATTTTTCAAACGAATTTTTTCTTCTGTAATATCAAGTTTTTCAATGTAATAAATCATTTCTTGCTCTAAACGGTTTTGATCAATATCAACTTTTAATTTTTTTATTTCTGTGTTTAATCTCTCCTTAATTTTAGTTTTTCGATTTGCATCAATTTTGGAAATTTGATCAAGATACTTTATTAATAATTCACTGCGATAAATGAAGTCATTAGAGAGTATCTGCCCTTCCTGCTCTCGAAAAGAAATTACCTTAGACAATGTTTTGTCTAGCAACAATAATAAATTTGATTTTTCTTCTTCATTTATATCATTTTTTTCAGTTTTTAGAGTTTCCGGCAGTCGCATTGCAATTGATAATAGATCAGACTCTTTATAATCTTGAAAATCTTTTAATTGAGAAATATAACCCTCTACAATTGACTTATTTATAAAAGACTTAGATTATTCATTTGATTTATATAAGATTGTGAGATCAATTTTTCCTCTTTTTAGCGATTTAATTATTTTTTTCCTAAATAAAATATCAAGCTCCTTATACCTTTGAGGTATGCGAGAGCTTATATCAACTGTTTTGCTATTTAATACCCTTATTTCAATTGTGATGGTTTTGTTCGCTTGGGTTCTTTCAGTCTTCCCAAAACCAGTCATTGAAGAAATCATATTCTAATCTATTTCTCGAATTTTAATATTCCTATAAGATACCACGTTTCCATGATCTTGAAGACCTATTTTTCCTGTTTTAAAATTACCAAAATTGGGATTAAAAAGAGGGTGATAATTGACATCCTCAATATCTCTAAACTTCGTGTTTTTAATTAATTTATCCCAATCTTTTCCACTTAAGGGGAAAGAAACAATTTTGGTACCATTTAATTTAACTTCACCTTTATTTGTTAAATGATTTATTTTAAGAAGAACATGATTCCATTCTCCTGCTGGATTGCATACATCTGAGGATGGTTCAACTATATCATAAAGTGCTCCAGCTTGATGAAATTTGGGTTTTATAAAAGCATCCTTATGTTTTTCATTATCAAGAACCTGAATTTCAGGACCAGTTATGAAAGGCGTTGGAAATTTTTCGTCCTCAACAACACCCCAAAAAATTCCACTATTTCCTCCCTCAGAAATTTTCCATTCTAATGATAACTCAAAATTAGTATAACTATTATCGGTTACAATATCTTTTCCAGTTCCATTACCAAGATTTTCTTCATCAGGAGTCAGAACCATTGAACTATCAATAATTGACCATGAATTAATTTCACCTGAAGAATTGTATATGTGCCAGCCTTTAAAAGTTTTACCATCAAAAAGAGTAACCCAATCAGAAGATTTCTTATTATTTTCTGAATCAGTTATTTCCTGGGCTGAATCGATATTATTTTTTTTCTTTTGATTTTGACATGAGAAAATAAAAAGTAACATTAAGAGAAATATTTTTTTCATTATTTAATATTTAAAATTTTTTTTAAGTGATCCTTGTCAATTTCGCTACCTGCAAAATCATCAAAGGTTTTAGTTGTAGCTTCAATAATATGTTTTTTTATAAATTCAGCCCCTTCTTTAGCGCCTTGCTCCGGACTTTTGATACAACATTCCCATTCCATAACTGCCCATAGATCGCAACCATACTCAGTTAGCTTCGAAAAAATCTGTTTAAAATCAATTTGTCCATCTCCTGGTGATCTGTATCTACCCGCTCTGTCTTTCCAATCACCATAACCACCAAAAGCACCCTTTTTACCATTAGGTCTAAATTCAGAATCTTTTACATGAAAAGACTTAATAAAATCATGATAATGATCAATGTAAGTAATATAATCGAGTTGTTGTAAAACAAAATGGCTTGGATCATATAAAATATTAACTCTTTTATGATTTTTGGTTGCTGCGAGAAACCTTTCGAAGGTAATACCATCATGCAAATCCTCACCTGGGTGTATTTCATAACAAACATCAACTCCTTGTTCATCAAAATGATTTAGAATTGGCATCCATCTCTTTGCAAGCTCAGAAAATCCAATTTCCACAAGTCCCTCAGGTCTTTGGGGCCATGGGTGCCATGTATGCCATAATAGGGCTCCTGAAAATGTAGCATGAGTTTTTAAACCTAGCCTTTTGCTTGCTGTTGCAGCCTTCTTTAAAGTTTCAATGGCCCATTTTGTTCTAGCAGATGTATTATTTTTAAATTTATCTGGAGCAAAATTATCAAACATTAAATCGTAAGCAGGATGAACTGCAACTAGTTGTCCTTGAAGATGAGTTGATAATTCAGTAATTTCAAGTCCATAGCTGTTAATTTTTCCTTTTAATTCATCGCAATATGTTTGACTATCTGCAGCTTTATCTAGATCAATTAAAAAATTCTCCCAAGTTGGAATTTGGATACCTTTGTAACCAAGTTCAGAGGCCCATTTACACATTCCATCAAGTGAGTTGAAGGGTGCCTTTTGGTCAACAAATTGAGCTAAAAAAATTGCGGGTCCTTTTATTGTTTTCATTTAAATTAGATTTCTTCCCAGGAATTATTGTTGTTATTTGATTCAATGGCTTTTTCTATAAAAAGCATTCCTCTTACTCCATCTGACAATTTTGGATACTCACCTTCAAACGATTTATCTCCATTTATTGCTTTTGCTACACCTTTATAAATATTTCCCATAGCATCAAAAATACCTTCAGGATGTCCTGACGGAACTTTAATTCCATCCTGAGAAAAATCAGAATTGTATTCATTTCCTCTTTTTAGTATTTGATATGGATTATTTTCAGTTAGATAATGAAGGTAATTAGGGTTTTCTTGTTCCCATTTCAAACTACCTTTTTCTCCGTAAATGCTAACTGTAAAGTTGTTTTCTTCACCAGTTGCTATCTGACTTGCGCGAATAACACCCTTGGAGCCATTTTCTAGATGAACTAATATAGTTCCATCAACATCCATATTGTTGTCGTCATAAAGGTAATTAAGATCTGACAGAAGTCTAGAAACTTTGAGATCTGTAACATATTCTAACATATCGAAAGCATGAGTTCCAATATCTCCTATACAACAACTAATTCCTGATTTTTCTCGATTTAACCTCCATGTATTGGCTCTTTTTTCACTATCATGAATAATTGGGTTTATCCATCCTTGATAATACTGTAAATCTACTTTTTGAATTTTTCCAATTTTACCCTCTTCTATCATTTGTTTCATTTGACGAACCATTGGATAACCAGTATAGGTGTATGTGACTGCAAAAATGCAATTATTCTGTTTTTGAAGAGTCTGAAGTGACAAAGCTTCTTCATAGGTAGTCGTTAGTGGTTTTTCACAAATAACATTGAATACATTTTGAATTAACTTTTTTGCCATTGGATAGTGCAGAAAATTTGGAGTTAATATCGAAATAATCTGCATTTTTTCTTCCTCTGGAAGTTTTGATTCTTCTTCAATTAAGGTGTCAAAGTTTTTATAAATCCTATTTAAAGGCAAATCTATTTGTTTTGCAAAACCAATATTTTCCTCCCAAACTGGATTAAAAACACCTCCTACTATTTCGAATTTATCATACATCTGCGATGCTATTCTGTGGACTATACCTATAAGTGAGTCACCACCACCCCCTAAAATACCCAAACGAATTTTACTCATTTTCTAATTTAATTTTTTCATCTTTAAAGGTAATGATAAAGAAAATTAGTACAAAGAGAGCAAAACCAGAAGGTAACATCCAAATTTGAGTCCAATCATGTCCAGAATCATTTGCATAGAGATCTGTAATAGTTCCAGCAACTCTGAATCCAATTAACATCCCTAATCCATATGTGGCAAGTGTTATTAGTCCTTGAGCTGAACTCTTAAATTGCTCTCCAGCTTTAAAGTCAGTATATATTTGACCGGAGACAAAAAAGAAGTCATAGCATATTCCGTGTAATATAACACCTAAAATTAACATCCATGTTCCTTGACCTACATCCCCGTATGCAAAGAGAAGATACCTTAAAACCCAAGCAGCCATTCCAACTATAAGCGTAGTCTTTATTCCATATCGTTTTAAAAAAATCGGAAGTAGTAAGATAAAAAGTGCTTCAGAAATTTGGCCTAAAGTCATTACTGCAGCTGCTTTAGGCATTCCAATTTCATTTAAAAATTGATTGGCATGTTGGTAATAAAAAGCCAAAGGAATACAAATTAATATTGATGAAATAAAAAATATTAAATATTTTTTGTCTTTCAACAATGATAAAGCATCTAAACATAAAATTTTACTTATACTATAGTCACCTTTATCCGCTTTAGGAGGTGTATTTGGGAGACTAAAGCTGAACAGTCCAAGAATTAATGAAGCCAATGCCGTAACATAAAAAGTATTTTCCAAAAGTTCTTTAGATTCCCATCCTAAGTATCCAATAATTAGTCCAGCAATTATCCAGCCAACAGTTCCGAAAACCCTGATGGGTGGAAATTCTTTAGAAGGGTCTTTCATTTGACGGAAAGCAACTGAATTTACTAAAGCTAGGGTAGGCATATATAATACCATGTAAAGAAGGATGAAAGGATAAAAGGAAACAAAGTTAGCTGAGCTTCCAGCCAAATACAATAGAAGCGCGCCACTTAAATGTAAAAACCCAAGAATTTTTTGTGCTGAAAAATAGCGATCAGCTATCAGACCGATAATAAAAGGAGCTATGATTGCTCCAATAGATTGCGTCTCATATGCCTGTGCTAGTTGAGATCCACTGGCATTGAAACTCTGGGATAAAAAAGTTCCCATCGTTACAAACCAGCCACCCCAAATAAAAAATTCAAGGAACATCATTGATGAAAGTTGAAATTTTATTTTTGAATTCATAATATAAATTAGTTTAAATTAATTTTAGTAGAAGATTTCTAGTAGCAATTGTCCCTTTTGGATCGCTCATTGGAATTCCACCATATTCTCCTCCACCATACTCCACTCCAATGTACCCAGAAAAATTATGTTTCTTTATTATTTCTACCATTCTTTCATAATCAATAGATGTTTCATTTCCTTGGTTATCAAAATCATATGATTTTGCACTGACTGACCCTAAATTTTTATGCATTAATTCTTCCATGCCAATGTATTTATCATATTCCTCCATACACTTTTTATCCCATCTTTCGTTACCTTCTCTTCTCATACAAAAATTGCCAAAGTCGGGTAACGTTCCACAGTTATTTTTATTAACAGTATTAATTACTTCAAGTAATAATTTTGCATTTGAGGATAAACCACCATGATTTTCAACTAAAATATTTATGCCATAGGATTCCCCATACTCACCAATTTTACTCAAACTTTCAATTGAAGTATTTTTCCAATCGTTTACATCGTAGGGCGTGCCACTTGGAACAAATAGATTAATTCTAATAGAATGGCATCCCATTGCTGCGGCAGTTTCAACCCACGGATAATGGTTCTCAATTGCATTAAGTCTCATTTTTTTATTATTTGTACAAAGATCCCCTTCATTATCAATCATAATCATTAGATTTTTTATATTATAATTTTTTGCTAATTGATTATTTTTATTTATAAAAGTTTTTAGTGCTAAATTTTTATTATTTGAATCCATTACATCATTGTATAGAGCATTAACATGTTCAATTCCTGAAAAACCCCATTCGCTGGCAAGTTTTGGAAAATCATAAGGTGAAATTTCACCGTTGTTTATCATGTTGTGTAATGACCATTGTGCAAGTGAAATCTTAATATCTTTAATGCTGAAAATAGTTTTTTTGATTTCATCTATTTTTTTCATTTCTTGATTACTAATTCCAAAAGCACTTATTCCAATTCCACCAAAAACTAAGTTGGATATAAATTTTTTTCTTTTCATTCTAATTGAGCTAAATATTTGTTGTTTTTTTTAAAAGTAAAAAAAATCAATTAAATAATAGTTTTATGAATTATTAATATGTTGATTTACTATCAAGAATGAATCTAAATTATATCCTATAAAACAAATTTTAGGAATTAATAAAAAATCCTTTTTTACTTTAGACAATTAATTTTTGACAAAATATAATTTATTTAAATATTTAGTGTTACTTTATTATAGAAAATTTACTTAAAGCGTAACAAAAAATATTTATTGTAAAGAAAAATAATTATTAATTAAATTTGATAAAAAAACAAAACAAATGATGGAATTTGATTATGATGCTATAGTTGTAGGAACTGGTGCAAGTGGAGGATGGGCAGCCAAAGAGTTGTCCGAAAAAGGTCTAAAGACACTCGTTTTAGAGAGGGGTAGGATGGTTGAGCATATCAAGGATTATCCAACAATGAATGACGATCATTGGGATTATCCTGCGGGAGATATTAAAACTAGAAAGATTAGAGAAAGACAACCCAAACAAAACAGAACAGGGCAGGTAAGAGAACATTCAAAACATTTTTTTGTTGATGACATAGATAACCCCTACAATGAAAAAAAACCGTTTAATTGGTTAAGAGGCTATCATGTAGGTGGAAGGTCTTTGACATGGGCACGGCAAGTATACAGATTAAGTGATATTGATTTTGAAGCAAATTTAAAAGAAGGAATAGCAGTTGATTGGCCAATAAGATATAAAGACATAGCCCCTTGGTATGACTATGTTGAGGAATACATAGGTATTAGTGGTGAAAAAATGAATTTACCTCAGTTACCTGATGGAAAATTCCTAAAACCAATGGAAATGCATTTTGTGGAAAAAGATCTCAGAAAATCACTAGAGGAGAATTATGATGACAGAGTGTTGACTATTGGTAGGGTGGCTCACATAACTGAAGGTACTAAACCAGGCTTAGGAAGAGTCTCATGTCAATTTAGAAATAGATGTAGGCGAGGTTGTCCTTATGGAGCTTATTTCAGCTCCAACTCATCGACCCTTCCAGCTGCATCAGCCTCAGGAAATATGACATTAAGACCTAATTCTATTGTTCACGAAGTGATCTACGATAATGTTAAAAAAAGAGCAACAGGTGTCAGGATTATTGATTCCGAAACTAATGAGACTTTTGAATTTACTGCTAAAGTAATTTTCTTATGTGCATCTGCTGTTGCTTCTGCTTCTATATTGATGCAATCAAAGTCAGATAGATTTCCAAACGGAATGGGAAACTTATCTGGAGAGTTAGGTCATAACATTATGGATCATCATCTAGGAGTTGGCGCAAGAGGAACCTCCGAAAAACACAGTGATAAATATTACATCGGGAGAAGACCAAATGGACATTATTTGCCTAGGTTTAGGAACTTAGGAGGAAAAACGGATATGAAAGATTTCTTAAGAGGATATGGATATCAGGGAGGGGGAAGTCGAGGATCATGGAAAAATTATTCAAAAGAAGCTGCTTTCGGAATAAATTTTAAGGAGAGTATACTTAAGCCAGGTGAATGGGGAATTTCTCTTGGTGGGTTTGGTGAAGTCTTACCATATCATGACAACAAGATGATTTTAAATTATGATAAAATTGATAAATGGGGTCTACCTACAATAACCTTTGATGCTACAATTAGAGAAAATGAGATAAATATGAGAAAGGATATGCGTCAACAAGCAGCTGAGATGTTAGAAAAAGCTGGATTTAAAGATATTAGAAGCCACAATAGAAATTATATCATGGGGCACGGAATTCATGAAATGGGTACGGCAAGAATGGGTCACGATCCAAAAACATCCGTTTTAAATAAATACAATCAGTTACATGAGGTTCCCAATGTATATGTAACTGATGGAGCGGCAATGACCTCCTCAGGTTGTACTAATCCATCTATTACCTACATGGCCTTGAGTGCAAGGGCGGCAAATCATGCTGTAAACGAATTAAAAAAAATGAATATATAACCAAATGAACAGAAGAAAAGCATTAAAAAATATCAGTATCTCAATAGGAACAATTACTGCCACTCCTACTTTAATTAGTCTGCTACAAAGATGTCAGACTGAATTAGATTGGGAACCAAAACTTTTATCAGCAGATCAAATGGTAGTTGTATCTAAATACTTAGATCTGATAATACCTAAAACTGATGATATTCCAGGAGCTACTGAGCTTGGTTTACATAAATGGATTGACGCATATGCTTATGAGTCACTTGATGAAGATGGACTAAAAGCTTATTTAATTCATTTAAACTCATTAATAATTAATTCTTTAGATACCACATCAAAAAAAAATATAGATGAATTATCAAATGATGACTATAATAATCAACTAAAGAAGTTTTTATTGGCCGATAAAAGTAAGATAAAACAGTGGAATGATTTGGTTAAAAAATATTGGATTAATTCATCTAAAAACCCTTCTTTAGCAATTCCTGAGGAGGCAATGGCATATTATTCAATTATTACTTTGAGAAATTGGGCAGTAAGGGGTTACAGATGGGGAAATGAATTTATAGCCAAAAATATTCTTGATTACAGACCAATACCAGGCGAGCAAAAAGGTTGTGTTAATTTAAGTGACGCAACTGGAGGATTAGTTTGGGCTCTACAAAATTAAACTCTATAGGGTTTTTTTTATTTTTGTTGTTGCGAAATATACTCCAGAAAAAACTAAGAACATGGCAATTATTTTAACTGCATCAAGGGAATCATTTCCGGTGTATATTGCGTAGACAATGGCTATTAAGGGTTGTAAATATATAAAGGCTCCTATTGTTGATGGAGGAATATGCTTAAGAGCAAACATATTAAGTGAATAAGTCAAAAAAGTAGTTCCTATTACAACATATAACATTCTCCATACAACATCATATGTGAGTATTTGCCACTGAACATTTTTAAATTCTGCAAGTGTGACTGGTAAAGACAATACAAATCCTATTAAAAACATCCATTTCATTAGTATTATAGTGTTATATTTTTCTGTCAATGGTTTTGATAGAACCAAATATGCAGCAAAAGCAGTTGCATTAATGAAGAACATAATATTTCCTAATAAGGTATTCGGAGCATTTAAGGCTACTTTTTTTCCATATACAATTAATGTAATTGCCCCAGCAAAACCTAGAATAATTCCTAATATCTTCAAATAATTAATTCTTTCATTTAAAAAAATATATGAAAGAACTAGAACCATTATTGGAGTGAGCGTAATCATTACACTACTATTAATTGGAGTTGATAACTCTAAACCTTTGAAAAACATTAACATGTTTATACACATTCCTAGAAGTGCTGCAAAAAATAGTCTTATGTAATCTGCAGTTTCTATTTTTTGTTTTTTTACAAATAAACTTAAAATAAAAAATATTAATCCTGCTCCTACTAACCTTAATTGAACAAACCCAAAAGCACCAATATGAGTAGGCATAATAACTTTAGCTATTGTATGGTTTAAGCCATAAATTGTCGTAGCTGTTAATGTTGCTAATATTCCAAGGATTTTATATTTCTCCATCTAAAAATTTTTTCAATGAATCAATATTTTTTTTATCATTTCCGATAAATATTCTTTTACCATAAATTAAAATAGGTCTTCTCATAAATGTGTAATGTTCAAGGATAAGGTTTTTATAATCTTGTTCGCTGAGATTTTTATTTTTTAGATTTCTTTTTTTAAAAAGTTGGGATCTTTTGTTAAATAAAGATTCATATGAACCTGAAAGATCCTTCAAAAGATTAATTTCTTTTTCAGATATTTTAGTTGATTTTAAATCAATTTGGGTAATCAAACCCAAATTTAGATCGCTCATTATTCTTTTACAGGTAGAACAGGTTTTTAAATAATAAAAAGCTTTCATTCTTAATTTATATTTATACAAAGAAAATGTATTTTGAAATATCAAATGACATTTAATAAAAACAAATACATTTGTTTAAAATATTTTATTTATTGTAATGGAAAAAAAATTACATTTTAACTCAAGGGTAATACATGGAGGGCAAGAAATTGAAAAATCCTTTGGGGCAGTTATGCCTCCAATATACCAAACCTCTACTTATGCTCAATCCACCCCCGGCGTTCATAAGGGATATGAATATAGTAGAACACATAATCCTACAAGGACATCACTTGAAAATTCTTTGGCAAATATTGAGTCTGGAAAATATGGATTGGCTTTTGCCTCTGGGTTAGCCGCAATGGACGCTGTCTTTAAATTACTTAAGCCTGAAGATGAAGTAATTGTGACGCATGATTTGTATGGTGGATCATACAGGTTATTTACTAAAATCTTTCAGGTTTTTAAATTAAAATTTCATTTTATTGATCTTCAAAACATCAAAGAGGTGGAGTCTAAAATTAATAATAAAACAAAATTAATTTGGGTTGAAACACCTACAAACCCAATGATGAACGTAGTTGATATTAGTTTAATAAATAACCTTGCTAAGTCAAAAAATATTTTATTAGCTGTTGACAATACTTTCGCTTCTCCATATTTACAAAATCCACTTTTATTAGGGGCTGATATTGTGATGCATTCAGCAACTAAGTATATTGCTGGTCATAGTGATGTTATATTAGGTGCTTTAATAGTAAATTCAGATAAGTTATTTGACCGATTAAGTTTCATTCAGAATGCTAGTGGAGCTGTCCCTGGCCCAATGGATTGTTTTTTGACATTAAGGGGTATTAAAACTTTAGCATTGAGAATGGAAAGACATTGTTTCAATGGAAAAAAGGTTGCTGAGTTCCTTTTAAATAGTGAGTTAGTTGAGAGAGTCTATTGGCCAGGATTTAATTCACATCCAAATCATCTGATAGCAAAAAAACAAATGAACGATTTTGGGGGAATGCTTTCTTTTGTTCCAAAAGGATCTAATTTCAGAAATGCAATAAAAATAATTGAAAATTTCAAGGTTTTCACACTAGCTGAGTCCTTGGGTGGAGTTGAAAGTTTAGTTGGTCACCCTGCAAGTATGACTCATGCTTCAATCCCAAAAAAAATAAGAGAAAAAAGTGGAGTTGTTGATTCACTCATAAGGTTAAGTGTAGGTATTGAAGATTATCATGATTTGATTGATGATATTACTCAAGCAATTAATAGTTAACCTTTTCTATATTTGTGCTTTATGAATACATTGGTAGTTCAAAAAAATAAAAAAGTTTATTTTTCTTCAGATCAGCATTTTGGTGCCCCATCGGAAGATTCTAGTAAAAAAAGAGAAGAGATTTTTTTAAAGTGGTTAAATTTCATCGATAAAGATGTAGGGGCATTATTTCTTTTAGGCGATCTTTTTGATTTTTGGTTTGAGTATAAAAAGGTTGTACCAAAAGGGTTTATAAGGATTTTAGGAAAATTAGCAAATATCTCAGACAAAGGGGTTCCTATTTATTTTTTTGTTGGAAATCATGATTTGTGGATGTATGACTATTTTAAAAAGGAACTTAATATCAAAGTTTTTTATAAACCGCAAGAGTTTATAATTAATAAAAAATCTTTTTTGATTGGACATGGCGATGGTATTGGACCTGGAGATCTTGGTTATAAAAGAATGAAAAAGGTATTTACCAATCCTATAATTAAGACATTATTTAGATGGATTCACCCTGATTTAGGTGTTAAATTAGCTCAATATTTGTCAATTAATAATAAATTAATTTCAGGGGATGAAGACAGAAAATATAAAGGTCCTGAAAATGAAACAATTTTTCAATATGTGATAAAAAAAAATAAAGAAAAGCTAAGAGATTTTTATGTTTTTGGACATCGACACCTTCCATTAGAAATTCCACTGCAAGAATCTAGATACATAAATTTAGGAGACTGGATTACTCACTTCACCTATGCGGAGTTATTTGGGAATAAATTTTCTTTAAAAAAATGGGAAACTTTTAATGATTGAAAAAAAATCATTATTTATTGAGAAAACTTTATTAGTTGGTTTAATAACGCCCAAACAAAGCGAGATTATATCTAATGATTATTTGAATGAATTAGAGTTTTTATCCTTTACAGCTGGTGGAGATGTTGTTAAAAGATTCACTCAAAAAATGAATTTACCTAATCCAAGAACCTTAATTGGAAAAGGAAAGTTAAAGGAGGTTCTAGATTTTGTGGAAAAAAAAAATATTGATTCGGTAATATTTGATGATGAGCTGTCTCCTTCTCAGCAGAATAATTTGGAAAAGATTTTAAAATGTAAAATTTTAGATAGAACGGGACTAATACTTGATATTTTTGCCCAAAGAGCCAAAACTAGCTATGCAAGAACTCAGGTTGAACTTGCTCAATATCAATATTTACTTCCAAGACTCAAAGGACTTTGGACTCATCTTGAAAGACAAAAAGGGGGTATTGGAATGAGAGGTCCTGGTGAAACAGAAATCGAAACAGATAGAAGAATTGTAAGAGATAAAATATCAATACTGAAAAAAAAGTTAATGGTTATTGATAAACAAATGTCAACTCAAAGGGGTAATAGAGGGCAATTAGTCCGAGTTGCATTAGTAGGATATACAAATGTTGGCAAATCAACACTTATGAATGTTATTTCAAAAAGTAATGTTTTTGCAGAAAATAAACTTTTTGCAACACTAGATACTACAGTTAGAAAGGTTGTAATTGGAAACCTCCCATTATTGATGAGTGATACAGTAGGTTTTATTAGGAAACTCCCAACACAATTGGTTGAATCTTTTAAAAGCACATTGGATGAGGTTCAGGAATCTGATCTACTTCTTCATGTTGTTGATATATCTCATTCAAATTTTGAAGATCATATAGAGTCCGTCAATAAAATTTTATTAGAAATTAATTGTTTAGATAAACCTACAATTTTAATTTTTAATAAAATTGATCTTTATTCACCAAAAACTTGGGATCCAACTGATTTAACAGTAAAAAGAAATAAAAGTAATTTTTCATTAGAAGAGCTTCAAGCCTCATGGTTTGGTAAGGATAATAAAAAAAGAATATTTATTTCTGCAGTGAATAAAGAAAATTTAATCAAACTTAAGGAAGTGATATATAAATCTGTTAGAGATATACATGTTTCAAGATTTCCCTATAATAATTTCCTATATCCCGAGGGATTAGATCAATATTAATTTGATTTATTTAAAACATATGCTCCAGCCTGATCTGTTGGTAAAATTGTACAGTCAGCTATGTTGACATGTTTAGGTGTATTTATCATATAGTAAATGCAATCTGAAACATCATCTGGAGATAATGGTTTGAATCCTTGATATACTTTTTTAGCTTTTATTTCATCCCCTTTAAATCTTACATTAGAAAAGTTTGTTTCCACTAAACCAGGGTGAATAGCACTAACTCTAATCCCATAGGGATTCAAGTCCAAACGCAGTCCCTCTGTAAATCTATCTATTGCTGCCTTACTAGCACAATAAACATTTCCTTTAGGATATGATTCTTTTCCTGCAATCGAACCAACATTAATAATTTGACCAGATTTTCTTTTAACCATGTCATTAAGAATTGCTTTTGTAACATATAAAACTCCTTTAATATTAGTATTTATCATTTCTTCCCAATCTAAAATATTTGATTCATGGGCAAAATCAAGTCCATGGGCATTCCCGGCATTATTTATCAAAATATCAATCTCTTGAAATTCTTTTGGCAAAGAGGAAATAGATTTGAAAACATCATTTTTGTTTTTGACATCAAAACTAAGGATGTAATTTTTACAATTTAACTCTTTGGATAATTGGTTTAATTTTTTTTTGTTTCTTCCACATAAAATCAATTGATGACCGTTTACTGATAATATTTTTGCAATCGACCATCCAATTCCACTACTTGCACCTGTAATTAAAATTTTTTTATTTTTCATTTTATGCTACTCTTTTACCTTTACTGGCCTCCAATAATGAGAACCAGTCTACATAATCCATATTAATCTTGATTGCTTCCATAGAGGCTTTAATTCTTTCTTTTTTTGTTGTTCCTATAACAGGAAGAATATGAGCAGGGTGTTTCATTAACCACGCCAGAAGAAGCTGATCATCTGAGCATGAATATTTTTCTTGTAATTTTTTTAAAACTGGTTCAATTCTTTTGTGGATATTATCGATTTTTTTAAAATAAGATCCAAGAGGTGACCAAGCCATTATATTTATATTTTTTATTTGACAAAAATCTATTACTCCATCCGATAAAAATTCACTATTTGTCAATGAACATTCGATTTGATTATATTCAACATCAATATTTTTTTTAATAAGTTTAATTTGGTGTTCAGTAAAGTTTGACAAACCGAATATTTTTATTTTTCCTTCACTTTTTAGCTTCGAAATTATTTCTGCAATTTCATCATTTCTCATTAGCGGACTTGGTCTATGTAACAAAAAAATATCTATGTAATCAGTTTTTAAATTTTTAAGAGAATTTTCAACTGAATACCTAATATGTTTAGACGAATAGTCGTAGTATTTAATTTTAAATGGCTTGGAGTCGCATGGGTATTGAATACCACATTTTGTTATTAATTTAATTTTATCTCTTTGAATACCAGAAGATTTAAACGCCTCACCAAATTCTCTCTCTGTTGTATATCCCCCATAAATATCTGCATGATCAAAGGTGTTTATCCCAGTCTCTATGATACATTCAATTAATTCTATCATTTTATTATTAGATAGATTTTCTCCCCATTTACCCCAATTCATTACCCCAGAAATAATTCTTGATTGATTACTTTTATTCATTTTAAACTAAACTTCTTAACCAAAAATAGGAATACTTTGTATCTACAAAAACTCCATCTACCCTATTTTTTAACCAATTATTAACAACGTTTGGTTAAATTAATCTTCATTTTTGTTCCACAAAATTCTAAAAATAACCAGTTAATGGAAAATTCGAACATAGATATCAACTCAATAAATGAAATTATTGAAAAAGAAAGTGCTTTTTTAGACCCACTTAATCGTGAGATAAATAAAGTTATTATTGGTCAGAAAACAATGGTTGAAAGACTTTTAATTGGACTTCTTGGTCAAGGTCATATTTTGTTAGAGGGTGTGCCTGGACTTGCTAAAACTCTTGCTATAAACACCTTGAGCCAAGCAGTAAAAGCAAGTTTTAGTCGAATTCAATTTACCCCAGACTTACTCCCTGCCGATGTTATTGGAACAATGATCTTTAACATGAAAGAAAATGATTTTTCGATTAAAAAGGGTCCAATTTTTGCCAATTTTGTTCTTGCCGATGAAATAAATAGAGCCCCTGCAAAGGTACAGTCTGCTTTACTTGAAGCAATGCAGGAAAAACAAGTTACTATAGGAGATACTAGTTTTAAATTAAAAGCTCCATTTTTGGTAATGGCAACTCAGAACCCTGTGGAACAAGAAGGAACATACCCATTACCAGAAGCTCAGGTTGATAGATTTATGTTAAAAACAATTATTGATTATCCAAAAATTGAAGAAGAAAACATTATAGTAACTTCCAATTTAAAGGGGGCTTACGAAAAAATTAATCCAATTGTAACAACAAAACAAATACTCTCTGCCCAAGATTCTGTTCGATTGGTGTATATGGATGAAAAAATTGAAAAATACATCCTTGATTTAATTTTTTGTACCCGTTACCCAGAGAAATATAATTTAAGTAAGTTGAAACCATTAATCAGTTTTGGTGCCTCACCAAGGGGAAGTATAAACTTAGCAAAGGCAGCAAAATGCAATGCATTTTTAAGACACAGGGGTTATGTTATACCTGAAGATATTAGAGCAGTAATATATGATGTTTTAAGACATCGAATCGGCTTAACATACGAGGCTGAAGCCGAAAGTATAACATCAGAGGAAATAATAGGTCAAATTGTTAATGAGATTGAAGTGCCCTAAAAAAATATAAATTTATATGGACACCAAAGAGCTAATAAAAAAAGTTCGAAAAATTGAAATTAAAACTAGACGGTTAAGTAATCATATTTTTGGAGGTGAATATCACAGTACTTTTAAAGGTAGAGGGATGACATTTAGTGAGGTTAGACAATACCAGTTTGGAGATGATGTTAGATCAATAGATTGGAATGTTACGGCTAGATATAATAGTCCATATGTTAAAGTTTTTGAAGAGGAAAGAGAGTTAACGTTAATGTTAATGGTAGACATAAGTGGTTCAGAATTTTTTGGAACAGAATCTATAACTAAAAAAGAGATAATTACAGAAATTGCTGCAACACTTGCTTTTTCTGCTCTTCAAAATAATGATAAGGTCGGAATGATTATGTTTTCGGGCATAATAGAATTATTCATTCCACCAAAAAAAGGACGTTCACACATATTAAGAATAATTAGAGAGCTTCTTGAGTTTAAACCAAAAAATAAATTAACAAATATCAGTGAGGCCTTTGCTTTTTTATCTGGAGTCATAAAAAAAAGTGCAATTGTATTTGTACTATCAGATTTTATTGATGATGATTATGATAAAACTCTTAAAATTGTCTCCAAAAAGCATGATTTAACAGGTATAAAAATTTATGACAAACTCGAGACATTTATACCCAAAATGGGACTTGTTCCTATGATTGATTCTGAAAACACCGGAATATCGTGGATTGATACCGATTCAAAACGAATTAGACAATCATATTCTTTAGAATATGCAAGAAATAATGAAATTTTCTCAACTCTTTTTAAAAAAAATGGTGCTGGATCAATAAGTTTTGACTTGAGAGAGAGCTATGTAAAAAAACTTTTAGGGTATTTTAAAAACCGAACAAAATAAAAATGAGCAAATATTTTTATTTTTTATTGATACTATCTTTTGGATTTATTAGGGGACAGTTAACTTCGAAAGTTAGTGCAAATGTAACTTCCTCAACCTTTAGTATAGGCGAACAAATTGACTTTTATATTAATGTTGAGGTAGATTCAGTTGAACAAACAACCTTTCCCAATAAATTATCAATTAATCCAATTGAAACCCTAGAGTCCTTTCCAATAGATACA
>MDTA01217987.1_pt1 | contig 39800 bp, 23 predicted proteins | sample 811151 | NCBI WGS metagenome assembly MDTA01 (sample SAMN05326648, study PRJNA326480) | marine metagenome | isolation source: seawater | place: Indian Ocean: South | collected 2010
AGGTAGGACTGTTTCAACTCGTCTTCAATATTGACCGGCAGGATCTCTTTGGCTAACTCACCCATCGAGAAAGGTTCCTTTGCGTTATCTGGAAGTCGTATCAGGGCCGTTTCCGGGCCCCATAGTTATTCTTCAACAAGCCGCCAAGTCTACCACAGTCGCACCCTTTCCGGGGCAACTGTGAGGCAGCCTTAATCAAACACCACTGTCTTGTTTTCGTAGGTGATCACCCGATCCTCGATGTGAGAACGCAGGCCCCTGGCCAGCACGTTCTTCTCGACATCTTTACCGAGGCGGACCATATCCTCTATGGAGTCACTGTGGGTGATCCGGATAACGTCCTGCTCGATGATCGGGCCCTCGTCAAGGTCCTGGGTCACGTAGTGGCAGGTGGCACCAATCAGCTTAACACCGCGGCTGTAGGCCTGATGATAAGGGCGAGCACCGGCGAAGGACGGCAGGAAGCTGTGATGGATGTTGATCACCTTGCCGGAGTATTTCTCACAGAGCTCGCCGGGAAGGATCTGCATGTAGCGCGCCAGCACCACCACATCGGCTTCGTATTTCTGGAACAGCTCATCAATATGGGCGAAGGCATCTGCCTTGTTTTCCTTGCTGACCGGTACGTGGTGATACGGAATCTCGTGCCACTCCACCATCCGGCGCAGGTCGTCATGGTTGGAGATGACCGCCACTATCTCGGCGTTGATCTCCTTGCTGTGCCAGCGGTGCAAAAGATCCGCCACACAGTGGGATTCCTTGCTGCACATCAGGATCACTTTCTTCGGCTGGGCCGAATCGGCGATGTGCCAGTTCATGTTGAATTCGCGGGCAATCGGCTCGAACGCCGCCCGGAATTGGTCAAGACCGAACGGTATCGAGGTGGCCTTGATCTCGTGCCGCATGAAAACCCAGCCGGTTTGCGTGTCGGAATGGTGACTCGCCTCGGTAATCCAGCCATTGTATGTCGACAGAAAATTACTCACCTTGGCGACAATTCCCACCCGGTCGGGGCAGGAAATCACAAGACGATAGGTATGCTCCATGAAAGCCTTTCCTTAACTGAAATCCGGGAAAGCAGGTACGTCGGGGAATCACCGCCGACATTAACGGCAGGTTAACGGTACGCACCTATGAAAATGACCGGCTATCATAGCCTATCTGAACGCCAGAAACGAGGAATGGAGATATGGACAGAGGCCTCTACCAACGCACAATCAAAAACGTCTCCACGGGGCGCTCAGGCCGCCTTTCGATTGCGGCCGCCCTGGCCTTTTTAATTACCACCACGCCGGCCTTCGGACAGGCCATTCTCGAGGGTGAACGGTTTCACCCGGTTACCGCAACCCAGGGCATGGTTGCCACCAGTCATACACTGGCCACCGAGGTGGCTCTGGAAGTGCTGAAAAACGGCGGGAATGCAATCGATGCAGCCGTTACCGCCGGTTTCGCACTGGCGGTCACCCAGCCTCGTTCCGGCAACATTGGCGGTGGCGGTTTCATGCTGATTTCCAAGGGCGACGGCTCAGATCCGGAAGCCATTGATTATCGGGAAAAAGCGCCCGCTGCCGCCACAGAAACCATGTTCCAGGACGAATCCGGCGAGGTGGTCAAGAACCGCAGCCGTTTTACCCACCTGGCCGCAGGGGTTCCAGGAACGGTTGCCGGCCTGGCACTGGCGCTGGAGCGCCACGGCACCATTACCCTCAAGCAGGCACTGGCGCCGGCGATCAAGCTTGCCCAAGAGGGTTTCGTGGTGCCCCAGCGTTTTACTGAAGGTCTGGAGCAGGCCCGGGAGAGACTCGAGCGATGGCCCGCCACCCGTGACACCTTTTATAAGGAAGACGGCAGCGCCTGGCAGCCCGGCGAACGTTTTCGACAGCCAGAACTGGCGGCAACACTCCAGCGCATTGCCGGCAATGGCGTGAAAGGCTTTTACGAAGGCGAAACCGCCGATCTGATTGCCGGCGAGATGGAACGAAATGGCGGACTCATCACGCGCCAGGACCTCAAAGACTATCGTCCGGTAGTCCGAGAGCCGGTTTACGGCAACTATCGCGGGTACGATATTTTCTCCATGTCGCCGCCCTCCTCCGGTGGCACCCACATCGTCCAGATCCTGAATATTCTGGAAGGCTTCCCGATGGCCGAGTTTGGCCATAACTCCGCGGATGCCATTCATCACATGGCCGAAGCCATGAAACTGGCCTACGCCGACCGTTCAAAATACCTGGGCGACACCGATTATGTGGAGGTGCCGCTGGAGGGGTTAACCAGCAAAGGCTACGCAGACGAACTCCGCAAAGGCATTAATCCGGACAGGGCACGACCAGCCAGCGACATCAATCCCGGCCAGCCGGCTGTCTGGGAAAGTCCTGAAACCACCCATTTTTCCGTGGTGGATAAATGGGGCAACGCGGTATCAAACACCTACACCATCAATTTCAGTTACGGATCCGGCATTACGGTGGAAGGCGCCGGATTCCTGCTTAACAACGAAATGGACGACTTCAGTGCCAAGCCCGGTGTACCCAACGCTTATGGTCTGATCGGCGGCGAAGCCAACAAGGTTGAGCCCGGCAAGCGCATGCTGAGCTCCATGTCGCCCACCATCGTGAAAAAGGATGGCAAGAACGTTCTGGTTACCGGCAGCCCCGGTGGCTCCCGGATCATTACCACGACCTTGCAGGTGATCCTCAATGTGATTGATCATGGCATGAACGTTCAGACCGCCGTGAGCGCACCCCGCATGCATCACCAGTGGCTGCCGGATGAAATCCGGATCGAACAGGGCATCAGCCCGGACACCATTCGACTGCTGGAGGAACGCGGGCATAAGGTGGTAGGTGGATCAGCCATGGGCGCCATCCAGAGCATCCTGATTGACGAAGACGGTGTTCTCAATGGTGGCGCGGACCCGAGGAGGAGCACTTCGTCGGCCATGGGCTATTAACGGGCAATTGACCAGGGTCACTGACCTGAAAGGAGGCTTTATGTATCTTTCTGTACAGCTGAGCTGCTATCCCCTGAAAGAGGAGTACAAGCAGCCAATCAAAGACCTGATCGCGCGCCTGGAGCAGACCGGACTGGAAGTCTACCCGGGGCGAATGAGCACCGAGATTTTCGGCGACTATGATGAGGTTATGGGCGTGCTCTCGGATACCATGAAATGGTCATTCGAGACTTACGGAAAATCCGTCTTCGTGGCAAAGATCATGGAGGGCGACCGGAGACCGAGATGACAGCACCGGGTGGGCCAGACAATCAGCAACAGAAGCCGGACCAGAACCAACAGCCGGCAATCCCGAACCAGTTTGCGTTCCTGTGGCTCAGTGCCGCCATCTTCCTGATGGTGCTCTGGCTTCAGGACGGCGGACAACCCCGGCTTCAGGACCTGGCCTATTCCGAATTCAAGACCGCTGTGATGAACAATCAGGTGGCGGAAGTCACTCTGAAAGAAGAATCCATCACCGGTCTGTTTACCGACAGCGGTGCTGCAGACTTCAGCTCTGACAGCCCCGCACGGACCAGCACCCCGGGGTTCCAGACCATCCGCCCGCCCATGGAAGACCCCGCCCTGCTCAACCTGCTGGAAGAGCACGAAGTTGTAATCCGGGCCACCCCCTCCGGCCTACCCTGGTGGCAGGAAATGATCCGCGGCTTCCTGCCCTGGATCCTTCTGCTGGCCCTGATGTTCTGGTTCTGGGGCGCCGCCCAGAAGCGGATGACCCAAGGTGGTGGGCCGTTTGATTTCAGCCGTTCCAAGGCAAGACGGGCCCGGAAGGAAACCTCGACGGCAACACTCGATGATGTCGCCGGCATTGAATCCGCCAAGCGGGAAATTGCCGAGATCATCGATTTCCTGAAATCTCCCGAAAAATACCGGGCACTGGGTGCCGTCATGCCCAAGGGCGTGCTTTTGGTCGGCCCGCCCGGCACCGGCAAGACACTGCTGGCCCGGGCCATCGCCGGCGAAGCCGAAGTGCCCTTCTACAGCATCAGCGCCTCGGAATTCATCGAGATGTTCGTGGGTGTTGGCGCCGCGCGGGTTCGGGACATGTTCAAGGAAGCCCGGAAAGACGCGCCGGCGCTGATTTTCATCGACGAACTGGATGCCATTGGCCGATCACGTGGTGCGGGCCTGGGTGGTGGCCATGATGAAAGAGAGCAGACCCTGAACCAGATCCTCACGGAAATGGACGGGTTCGAGGCCCACGAAAATGTTCTGGTACTGGCTGCCACCAACCGGCCTGACGTTCTGGACAGCGCCCTGCTCCGCCCCGGCCGTTTTGACCGCAAGATCACCCTCGACCGCCCCCACAAGGAGGCCCGCGCGGCCATCCTGAAGGTTCATGTGCGCAAGGTGCCACTGGCAAACGATGTCGATCTGGAACAACTGGCTGCGCGCACGATCGGTTTCTCCGGGGCGGACCTGAAAAACCTGGTGAATGAAGCCGCGCTGACGGCAGCCCGGGAAAACCTGCACGAGGTGAACGCCCATTGCTTTGAGCTGGCAAGGGACAGAATCATTCTCGGCGAAGAACGGGACACCAAGCTCACGCCCAAGGAGCGGGAGGCGATTGCCTACCACGAATGCGGCCACGCCATCATGGCCTATTACATGCCCAACGCCGACCCACTCACCAAATTAACGATCATCCCTCACGGCATGGCCATGGGGGTGACCGAACAAACGCCTCGGGAAGACCACTACACCTACAACGAGAGTTACCTCAAGGATCGCATCAAGGTGATGCTTGGTGGCCGCTGTTCGGAAAAGCTGATTTATGGTGAAGTCAGCACCGGGGCCCAGAACGACCTGAAGGAAGCCACCGCACTGGTACGCAAAATGGTCGGCCAGTGGGGTATGAGTGAAAAAATCGGCCCCCTTGGCTTAAGCATTGGCGAAGAGCATGTGTTCCTTGGCCGGGAGATGGGCATGCCCAGGGAATTCAGTGAAAAGATGGCCGAGATGATCGATGAGGAAATCCAGTCCCAACTGCTGGCGCTGGAGAGGGCTACCCTGGACTTCCTGACCGAGCACCGAAACCAGCTGGAAGCCCTCGCCACGGCCGTATTGAAGCACGAAACCCTCTCTGCCGAAGACGTCGAGGAAATCCTGCGCAAGGAAGACGCTCGCAAGATTGCTTGAGGATTCAGGGAGTCACAGTCACCGGAAGGTTCAGTGCCACCAGCAACCGCTCCGCGCCAGGTTCCTGAAGCAAAGAACAATCACGGCTAAGCACCAGCTGAACGGCTTTCTCCTCGCGCAAAATACCGGCTACGGTAACTGGGTCCGTTGATGGCAGCGACCGTACACGAAGGTCCCGCTCTGGAATATCCAGCTCCAGAAGTATGCGTTGCCTTTCCTCGGGCGGAATATCCGGTCCGGCCCCCAGTAACATCGTTACCGGCCGATGGGAATACCGAATAGCCTCAGCTGCTGCCTGAACCGCGCGGCTATTGGCCTCCCTGTGATCATTCAGAAAAACCACTACCCGGCCCTGCGGCAAAACGCGATGTTCGCACCAGAGCAGAACCCTGCCCGGCGAACGACGAACCAGCCCCTTGGCCGTTGACCCCAGGCGCGCCCCCGGCGCCGAGGACCAACCAACTCGGCCAAGCACCAGAAGATCCCGGGGCCCAGCCAGAGCCAGCACTTCATCAATTACATGGCCACGGGCAATGCTGAGCGTGTGCTTGCCGCCATATGGCGCTACAGCGCCAGCCAAAGCGCGCCGAGCCTGGCTGGCCAGCCTTTGCATTCGCTGCTCAAGGCCGGCCGGATCAAAGGGGCGGCTGACGCCGGACGAAGCCCCCACCTCTCGAGCAAACCCATACCCCGCACTTCGCAACAGGTTCAGTTCCTCAACAAACACGCCAAGCACATCAGCACCGGTGGACCCTGCAATCTCTGCCGCAGCCTTCAACGCGGCATAGCTCATTCTCGAGCCATCCAGCAATACAAGCACACGGCCGGCTTCATCACTGCTCACAGCCCGAGGTCCAGGAAATCCGGGTCGTAATGGGACAACAGGTAGTACAGCATCCGGTCCCCAAGCAAAACCACCTTGACCGACACGGGAATCGGCTCCGGCTGCAGACTGACGGTACTTACCAATCCATAGAGCCGCTCCAGGGACTCGATGCGGATTTCACCGGATGACAGAATCCGCTTCAGGCTTTCCCAGGCCATGGGCTGAGTCAGCACCCTCCGGGCATCGATGATCAGATAGCCGCCGTTGGCGCGGTGCATGGAACCACCGCGAATCAGCGTGAAGTCGGTATAGAGGTTGCCCTGACGGGCTCGATGTTCAATCTGCCCGGCCAGGTGCTGATGATTGGGCAGATCCTCGTAGATAACCGGCGCGCCGACGGTTTCGGCGTTATCCACCAGCAAATTGACCTTGTACCGCGCCAGCAGCCCTGCCGGTGGCCCGTTATCACTGTCCTGAAAGGCTTCGGCATGCTCCACCACGTCTTCTCGGACCGCGTCCAGGTAATCGACAACTTCCGGGAGATGTGACCACTTTTCCCTCAGTTCCCCGATCGGGCCGCCGAGAGTCAGCTGTACCATCTCTTCATTCAGGGCATGGACCCGCTCACGCACTTCTTTCCGCATCCTGGGAATCTGCTGGATGGTCTGCTGCAGCTTTTTCTGCAGTTCCTCAACCTTGGATTCAACCAGTTGCTTTTCTTCATCGGAGAATTTCTTGTATTCCTCGGGATCGATCACCTCACCTTTGCGCATGGGGGCAAAGGTAAAACCGGCTGGTGTGGTGATCATGGCAATGTTGTTGCGGTTGGCCTCTTCCTGGATCTCGAACAGCCCCTGGTGCTGGCGCTTGGCCATCTCTTCCTGCAGCTCCTGCAAGCGGGCCTGGTACTCCTCGCTCTCAAAGGCCGCCGGAATGGCCGTGCGAAGCTCCTCAGCCAGATCACTCATGTCTTTCTTGAATTGCTGTCCCTGCCCCGCTGGCAACTGGATCGCACCCGGCCGATCTGAAAAGCGGAAGTTATAGACATGGCACCAATCCGGAGGGACTGGTTGCCTGGCTGCGTGCCGGGAAAGAAAGCGCTCAACAAGTTCATGCTTACCTGCCCCGGAGGGCCCGAGGACAAACAGATTGAACCCATCAGCCCGGATACCGGCGCCAAATTCCAGCGCTCGCAGAACCCGGTCCTGACCGTAGGGTTGATCCAGGTCTTGCAGGTCATCGGTGGTCAGGAAATCCAGTTTTTCCTCTGGACAAGCATAGTAGACCTGGTCTCCGGTTAACGGGGCGGGTAATGGCATTACATCCTCCTGATGGTTTCCACCCGGGTGTGGAATACGCCGATGATGTCGGACGAGTCATCCGGGGGCGGCGCCCCCTCATCAGGAAACTATAGATTATGGCCGGCGCCCTGCTCCAGCCATCGGGGCACTAACGCCACTCGAGGGTCTTGGGCTCGGGCGAATGCTCACAGAACAGGTGGCCGACATCCGGCACCGCAAAGCAGCGATCACCGCGCTGGGGTTGGCGGGCGTTGAACTCGGTATGGCTGATGCCAACCTCCCACAACTCGTCACACTCCCAACCATCGGGCTTGAGTTCGATCCGCACTTCGGCACCGATCAGGTTGATGGCCTCGATACGGAACGGCAGATGGGCCTGGTCACTGGCGGACTGGGTCAGGCGAACTTCGTGGGGCCGAAGATAGAGCTGGGCGTCGTCGTTTTCGCAGCCTTCAGGTAAGCGAATCCAGGCGTCGCCCTGGCTCATGACGCCCTCGCGGATCTTGCCGGAAAGCACATTCACCTGGCCCAGAAATTCGAACACGAACCGGCTGTCCGGACGACCGTAAAGCTCCAGGGGCGTATCAACCTGCTCAATCCGGCCATTGCTCATCACCACCACCTGATCGGAGAGTTCCAGCGCTTCTTCCTGATCGTGGGTCACGAACACACTGGTGAAGTGCAGCTCGTCGTGCAGACTTCGCAGCCAGCGGCGCAGGTCTTTCCGCACCTTGGCATCAAGCGCGCCAAAGGGCTCATCCAGCAAGAGAATCTCCGGCCGCATGGCCATGGCCCGGGCCAACGCAATACGCTGCTTCTGGCCACCGGAGAGTTGCGCCGGGTAACGGCCCGCCAGATGTTCCAGCTGCACCATCTCCAGCAGGTCTTTCACCCGCTTGCGGATCTCCGGTTTGCCCGGGCGCTCCTTGCGCGGAAGCACGTTAAGGCCAAAGGCCACGTTCTCGGCCACTGTCATGTGGCGGAACAACGCATAATGCTGGAACACGAACCCCACGCGCCGGTCCCGCACGTGCAGGTCGGTCACATCCCTGCCACTGAACCGAATTCTGCCCGCCTCGGGGGTTTCCAGGCCGGCAATGATCCGCAGTAGCGTAGTCTTGCCCGAGCCGGAGGGACCCAGCAATGCCGTGAGCTGGCCGTCCGGAATGGTCAGATTGATATCATGCAGGGCCTGAAACTTGTCGAAAAACTTGTTGATACCCTGTATCTCGATACTCATTGGAAACCCTTAGTTACGACTCTGACGCCATTCAACAATGGCCTTCACGACAAGAGTGATCAGCGCGATACCTGCAAGCAGTGACGAAGCTGCAAACGCGCCCACCGTGTTGTAATCCTGGTAAAGCAGCTCTACCTGCAACGGCAGCGTATTGGTTTCGCCCCGGATATTGCCGGAAACCACCGATACGGCGCCAAACTCGCCCACTGCCCGGGCATTGGTGAGGATAACGCCGTAAAGAAGCGCCCAGCGGATATTTGGAAGGGTGACCCGCCGGAACAGCTGCCAGCCGGAGGCACCCAGTACCACACCGGCCTCTTCCTCTTCCCGGCCCTGCTGCTGCATCAGTGGAATCAGTTCCCTTGCCACAAACGGGCAGGTTACGAAGACCGTAACCATCACGATGCCTGGCCAGGAGAACATCAGTTGAATGTCGTATTCACCAAGCCACTGGCCTACCCAGCCATTGCTGCCATAAAGCAGAAGGAAAAGTAGACCGGCAACTACTGGGGAAACAGCGAATGGAATATCAATCAATGTGGTCAGCAGCTTGCGCCCGGGGAACCGGAAACGGGTCACCAGCCACGCAAGGAAAACGCCGAATACCATGTTCAGCGGCACGGTGAGCAGCGCAACCACGAGCGTCAGACCGATGGCGTGAAGCGTGTACTCGTTGAGAATATTGCTGACGTAACCGGCCCAGCCCTCGGCAAACGCCTGCACAAAAATCAGCACCAGGGGCATGAACAGCAACAGAACGGTCAAAGCAACAGCCAAACCGATCAGCGTGCGACGAACCAGCGGGCTATCGCCCACGCGACGATGTTTACGCGCAGCCATACCCTAACCTCCGTGCAGGCGCTTGAGGTAGCGCCCTTGCCAGACGTTGATCGCCAGAAGCAACAACAGCGATACCGTCATCACGACCGCGGCAATGGCACTGGCCGCCGGAAAATCGTACTCCTCCAGGCGAACAAAGATCATCAGACTGATCACTTCACTGATGTAGGGCGAGTTGCCGGCAATGAAGATGACCGCACCGTATTCCCCCAGGCTTCGGGCAAACGAAAGCGCACCGCCGGTTACAACAGCCGGCCAGAGTGTGGGAAACAGGATCTTCCGAAAGACCGTCATGTCCGAAGCACCCAGGCTCATCGCCGCCTCTTCATCTTCCGGTGCCATTTCCTCAAGTACCGGCTGAACCGTGCGCACCACGAACGGCACGCTGGTAAACGCCATGGCCACCACAATACCAACCGGCGTAAAGGCGACTTCAATTCCAAGCTCGGCCAGGTACTGCCCATACCAACCGCTTTCGACAAACAGGGTCGCCAGTGTGATCCCGGCCACGGCGGTTGGCAGAGCAAATGGCAGATCCATGATCGCATCCAGCAGCCGCTTACCCGGGAACTCGTAACGCACCAGCACCCAGGCCATCAGCAGGCCGAACACGCAGTTAAAAAGGGAGGCCGCCAGCGCCGCCAGGACGGTCACCTTGTAGGACGCAACCACCCGGGGATCGGTGATGACAAACCAGAACTGCTCCCACCCCATGCCGGCGGCACGGATAAACAGGCCGCTGATGGGCAGAAGCAGCACCAGGCTGATAAAGAAAAGCGAAATGCCGAGGCTCAGTCCGAACCCCGGCAAAACGCGTTTGGTGGCGGGAGCGCTCAGCCGCTTTGCCGGGCGCTCCGAAACGTCAGTGGTGGCCATGGATCAGGTGCGCATCCCTTAGCGGCGACGCTGCAACTGGTCCAGCTTGCCGCCACTGGCAAAGTGGGTCTCCATGGCGTTTTCCCAACTGCCTGCGATGTCCTGAATCGGCATCAGCTTCAGTTCCGGGAACTTGTCCGCTACTTCCGCTTTCACGGTTTCGTTATGCACCCGATAGTTGAAGCCGGCCAGCATACGCTGGGCCTCTTCCGAATAAAGATGCTTCAAATAAGCTTGGGCCAGTTCCTCTGTGCCCTTTTTCTCGATGTTCTTGTCGATCCAGGTCACCGGAAACTCGGCCAGGAAACTCACTTTCGGAACCACAACCTGGAAGTTCTTGTCCGGGTTCAGCACCGGGATGTTGTTTACTTCGGACTCAAAGGTCAGCAGCACATCACCCAGGCCGCGCTCGACAAACGTGGTGGTGGCGCCACGGCCGCCGGAGTCGAAGACCTTTACCTGACCCAGCAGATCGCTCAGGAACGCGTCAATCTTCTCCTGGTCGTCACCGAACTTGTCCTGGGCGAAGCCCAGCGCCGCCAGGTAGGTGTAGCGGCCGTTACCGGAGGTTTTCGGGTTAGGCATGATCAGCTCGACGTCTTCGCGGATAAGGTCATCCCAGTTCTGGATGTTCTTGGGGTTACCCTCACGCACCAGGAACGCCATGGTGGAATAGTAGGGAGAGCTGTTGTTGGGCAAACGTGAGGCCCAATCCTCGGGAATCAGGTTGCCGCGCTCGGCGAGAATGTTCACGTCAGTGACCTGGTTGTAGGTCACCACATCGGCACCGAGGCCCTGAAGAATGGCGCGGGCCTGCTTGGAGGAGCCAGCATGTGACTGCTGGATATCGACAGTCTCGCCTGTTTTTTCTTTCCAGTAGTCCTGGAACAGAACGTTGTATTCGGCAAACAGCTCGCGGGCAATATCGTAGGAGGAGTTCAGAAGCTCACGCTCCTGGGCAGAAGCCGGCCCCGTCAGCGAGAACGCCAACGCCAGCGCACTGAACCACAGGCCCTTACGGGCTTTGGAACCAGAAAAAATTGAATTCGGCATAGTAGGCAGAGCTCCCAGTTAACTCGGAATCTTGATATACGCCAGAGGAATAAAGATGGCGCTATGTTAGAACGCAAAGATAAGGTCGGAGTTCTAAAACAACAATGCCTTAACTAGATGATTTATTGCTGCCGTAAAAACTTAAAGTTATAAGAGGCATCTGTTACAGACAGGCGTCAAATTTGATCGCGCCGGACTGGTACCCGGCGCATCTTCCACTACTATCAAGGTAAGTCAGCGCTGGAGAAGACGTTGCCGTGGGACTGTCGATCAAGACAACGGAATTTGCGCCGGAAGAGTTTGAACGTTTTGCCGCCAAGGTCCGCACAGACCTGAAAGCGCTCACTCGTCTTTTGAACCGGCCCGGCTTTGGTGAGGGTGAGAGTTCCATTGGCGCCGAGGTAGAGTTCTACATCGTAAACTCTGACCTGCGCGTGCAACCCATCAACACCGACATTGCCGCCAGAGTCCAGGACCCCCAGCTTACGGTTGAGCTCAACCGCTTCAACCTCGAATACAACCTCAGCCCCCAGGCCTTCAAGGGATCACCGTTTGCCAGAACGGAGCAGGAGCTGCTCACTGCGATTCGGAGGATCGATGAGCACGCCGCGCCATTGGATGGAGAGTTGGTACCGATCGGCATTTTGCCGACACTTCGCCAGTCCGACATGGGTGCGCAGGTGATGACGGACGAACCTCGTTATCACGCGCTATCCAAAGCATTGCTCGAACAACGGGGCGAGCCGTTCAGCATCCATATTGGCGGTAACGATGTGATTAACCTGGAGGCCGACGATGTCTACATGGAAGGCGCCAACACCTCTTTCCAGTTGCACTGGCGCGTGCCAGCCCATCGTTTTGCGGATTATTTCAATGCCGTACAACTCGTCACGCCGGTGGTTCTCGCTCTGGCGAGCAACTCACCCAGTCTGTTTGGCCACCACCTGTGGGACGAAACCCGGATTGCCCTGTTCAAACAATCCATCGACAGCCGATCACCCAACCATAAAACCTGGCGCCATCCGCCAAGGGTCTACTATGGAACCGGCTGGATTCGTAGCGCCTGGGAGTTGTTTGCTGCCTCGGCATCGCTCTACCCACCCATCATTCCCCTGATGTCGGAGGAAGATCCGATGGCGATGATTGATCGTGGCGAAGTGCCAAAACTGGCCGAACTGCGACTGCACCAGGGAACCACCTGGCCCTGGAACCGGGCCATCTACGACCATACCGAAGGCGGCCATCTGCGCATTGAGATTCGCTCCATGCCTGCAGGCCCGACCGCCGCTGATATGTGTGCGAACGGCCTGTTCATAACAGGGGCAGCGCTGGCAGTGCTGGATGACATCGGCCATCTGACGTCGATACTCCCCTTCCATTACACCGAACACAATTTTTACCGCGCCGCAAAATATGGCGTCGGCGCAGAAATCATCTGGCCTCACAAGGATCAGGTGCAGTTGCAGGATACGCCCCTGTTAACCGTTGCCCGGGAGCTTCTGCCCCGGGCCTGTGAAGCCCTTGCGCAGACAGCCGTGGACGAATCGGAAATACGCCGCCTGCTGGGAATCATCGAAGGCCGCATTGAAACAGCCATGTCGGGCGCCCGGTGGCAGCGCCACATCACCGAGTCCCTGTTCAAGACTGTAAGCCCCGATGACGCCTTCCGAACTATGCTGTCTCTTTACATGGCCAACCAGAAGAAAAATACGCCGATCCATGAATGGACATTGTCACCGTGAGCAACTCGAACGTACTCGATTATCTGCATGATCCCTCACCCCGCACGCTGGGCCGCTCCCCTCTTGAATGGCTGGAGCAGCTGCAGAAACCCACGGTTGTCCGTGTTGCTGGTCGCGATCGCTCCCGCACCCGGGCCATGGCGACGCTGCTTCACGGTAATGAGCCTTCGGGCCTGTTTGCGCTTCACCGTTGGCTGCTTGAGCAGCACACCCCTGAGGTCAACATGCTGTTTCTCCTGGGCGGCGTCTACCCTGCGAAAATCCCGCCCACCCTCTCACTGCGACAGCTACCTGCGGGACGTGACCTCAACCGCTGTTTCAAAGAACCGTTCGCGGGAGAAGAAGGCGCGATTGCAAAGGCCATGCTGTCAAAACTTCATGACGCGAACCCGGAATGCTTGCTGGACGTACACAACACCTCAGGCACAGGGCCGGCCTTCGCGGTGACCATCACCAATGATGCGGCCCACCAGGCGTTGACCTCTCTGTTCACAGACCGCCTCATAATGACAGATCTTCGCCTCGGCGCCCTGATGGAATACTCCGAGCAGGACGTCCCAACGGTAACCATCGAATGTGGTGGGTCCCAAGATGATCAGGCCCATCAATTGGCGTACGAGGGCCTCGTGCGGTATGCCTCAAGGCCAGACGTGTTATCACTTGAAAAGGCGGAGTGGGACGTGGAGGTACTAAGAAATCCGATTCGGGTGGAGCTGATTCCGGAAGCAACCATAGAATATCTTACTGAACCCTCCGGCCGGGCTGACCTCACTTTGCCACCAGACATCGAACACCGAAATTTCGGGATCGTATCGCCAAATGAGCCGCTGGGATGGATTGGAAAAAAAGGCCTCAGCGTACTCAACGCCATCGGCCATAACCGGACAGAGAACATGGAGCAGGTTTTTCAGGTCAGAGAGGGGAAAATCTTCCCCGCGCAGGCCATCAAAGCCTTTATGATTACCACCAACCCGGTGATTGCAAAGAGCGATTGCCTCTTCTACGCGGTCAAGGCGACTGGTGAGCCCATTTTCTGACAAGAAACAAAAGGCAAGCGCCCCTTTCGTCCCTCCAATCAGGGGTTGGACACTACTTCAACGCTGTCGGCGCGGCATGCGAGTTTAGCCCTGTCGAAGCTTCGTGTCGGGTTGGTGACGTATCGAACTCCGGACACCCTCACAGTCGCGCCTTTGGAGATACCTCGCATCTGGAGTGCCTTGCCATTGATCTGAGCTGAGGAGCGGCAATGACGTTTCCAGTCATCGCGTCCTTTGGCGTCAACCAAAGCCCCACGGAAAATGCCGACTACATCTGGCATTGGCGCATACTCGGGCTCCCAGACCGGCTCGGGGGTGGGTTTGGTCGACTCAAAACTCGCATAGGCTGCCCGACATGCCTCAATGTCGGATTCTGGAACCGTCTTGCCGTGCCTGAGCTCCCTCGAAGGGCGCAGGCATGCTTGAGTACATTCTACACTCCTTGCTGACCGACACTCCCCGGCCATCTTCGCCAACTGCTGGTAAAGATTCTGCTCAGCCGAGGCGGCGCTTGTAAGAAACGCGAGCAAAACGGCGAAAATGGAAAATATGCGAACGACGGCTGAGTTCATCGGGTATCCTCTCTTAGTAGTTGTTAACCATCATGGGGCCGTATCTCCTCCTCAGACGGTCAAGGGTTATAAGTAGCCGTTCGTCCAACTGTTTCTCCCACAAAATAACGCTCAGGCAGCCAATGGTTTTATGGCTTGAATGTCAGAACCTGCGGAACAATATTTGCCCTTCCCCCACCTCCCTGAAGAGTAAAGGCAGACGCCATCCAATAGGTTTTACGGCGTGGGTCTGGCTGGATATCGAGGTAGTCTCCCCATGCTCGAGCGTGGGGCTGGTGGCTAGAGGCATCCCCCAGAGCCATCTGCCAGTTTGGCAAAGCATTTGAATCGCTGTCATCCAGCCACCCAACCCCCAGCGTTGGATGGCTGCCTCCGGCACCGCACACCGCTACTATGCCCACATCGCCCCGTTGGTTCGGGCAAACGGACGGATAAGCCCAGGCCCGGTCCGAATTCCACAGATCGGGCTCATCAATCAGCTCATTCGAACTCTTCCGGATTCTCACCACGCGTACGAAGGGAAAAGGGTGCTGAACATCCGCCGAGGCCACCCAGACGAAACCAAGAACACCGCCTGACTCCCACGCTCCGAGAACGCGATCATCCATGCGATTCATCCATTGACTTGTCGCATCATCAGGTTTTGCGTAGGGGCCGTCGCGCCAATGCCTCACAGCGACGGAAACTTGCGAGACATCCTCTTCGTCGTCAGGCCATCGGAACACCTCGATAGATGGCTGAAAGTAGCTCAAGCTGGCAAAGATCGCCGTACTTCCCATGCCCCGACAAAAACGGAGAGATCCGAATTCTTCGGTTGACCAGGCTTCCCGGGAGATCGCTTCACGCGCCTTCAATTGATCCAGGGACAGTCGTAACACCACCGCTCTTTGCCAGCGGTCCGTGGTTGTGCTGAACACGTTGAACGACAGCAAGAGGTGGTTATCTGATTCGGCCAGATCGGGGTAATCCAGCCAGGTCCCCGACCACTGTTCGTCAATGTCCGTCGGAGTTGTATCCCACCAGGTCCATGTACCAGGCGCGCCGGATGAACTGACAGCGACACGAATCAGGTTTCCTTGGGTGGTCTTGGAAAACTGCAGAAGCCAGATCCAGAGCCGTCTGGAAGAGCAGTAGTGAATAAGCTGATCGCAACAGAATCCAGCACCTGCGGGAGGCAATTCCGTATAGGGGTCTACAAACACCCAGTTGTCGCCACCATCGGTGGATCGGGAACAGAACCAGTTGCCCGTGACGATAATGCGTTTGCCGGAGCATGCCAGAGCGGGTTCCAGGATTGTACCTGCCTGTCCCCCGGTGTCGCCGCTGTTCAACCGCTTGGTATCGACGATAGCTGTCATGGCTTCTTGCCTTTCCGGCCTTTTGAACCCTCATCGATGACGGCCTCAGGCGGTGCCGATGTTTGCTCATCCGGTTCTCCCTCGGCTTCCGGCTCCGGCTGGCTTTCCGATGACGGACGAGAGATTTTTCCGGGCCCCGGCGCCTTTCGACGCGGCGAAATGTTTTGATCTTTCTGATCGAAATCAGGTTTTTCTGCCGGTTGTCCGGAGGCCACCTTTTCGGCTGCGTCTCGTGCAGGTTGCTTTTCAGGTGCCTGGTCAGTCAAAGAATGGTGTTTTCCCACTCCCTTCTTCTCTTTTGGGTCCGCCATTTATGTCACCAGTCGCAAGATATAGCCGCCCATTACGGTCCAGAACAGAACGCTATACCAGCGCTCTCCCAGTTTCCTGTTGATGGTTCTTCCCAGCAAGGTACAACCTGCCATAACAGGGACCAGAATACCTGCCAGAACCAGATGCTCTGTTTGCAGCAAGCCCGACTGACTGAACACCACGGCCTTGGTCGTGTCGCCGACGAGGGACACCAGAGAGGCGGCGCCCACAAAATAAAAACGCTCAAGCTGCAGGCTACGAAGTGCGACGCCCTTCAGCGGCCCCGAAGTACCTGAAATACCTGAGGTAGCGCCAGAACAGAATGCTAGCCCAACCCCCCAGGCTTTTTTCGCGCGATGATAGGGCGAAAACTCCCATACGAGGGTGACAACAATCACCAGCGCAACGGCATACCGAATCCATGGCTCTGGCAGTTTGAGCATCAGAGTCGCGCCCAGTGCGGTTCCCAGCAGAACTGCAGTGATGACGGCGCCGGAGGCCCTCCAGGGCAGGGTTTTCCGGTAAACCGCCACCTTCGCAACGTTGTTGCAGGCCAACAACAATGCAGCCACGGCGATCCCCTCTTTGGTACCGATGGCCATCATCATGGCGGGCACCAGAATCAGGGAACCGCCGAGGCCCGCTGCAGCGGAGACAATAAACGACGCCGGGATGGCCAGCGCCAGAAGGATAAGAGATATCGTATCAAGTTCCATCGGTGCGTCCTTGCTTAAGGGAAAAGTTGATTGCCGGGTCGAGGCCAGACGCTGACAACCCGGGCCGCAGCATGGGGCCAGTTGCGCACCAGATTTTCCACGGAGGTAACCGGACCCGTTGGTATTGCCGAAAAGACATCGTTTGTTGAGCCGACAACAGCCAGGAGCAATATCCGATGACCGGTCGAAACGCCGGAAAAGTCCACGTTGATCGACACGGCTCGTGGCATTCGAGCAGCCAGGTCAACCGACAAACGGTTCAATGGCGTGCCGTCAGCCGCCAGCGCCACGTTCCATCCCGGAGGTGTTGGCTGCGGCGCTCCGCCGGTCAGACTGCGGACAAAGGGCACGACGTTTGTGCAATCCGTTCCCAGCAACGTGTTTTGAGAGGCTCCGGAACGCCATAACAGCACCACAAACGCTCCGTTTGCTGCTACCGGCCGGGTGTCTCGATGGTGCAGCAAGACATCAACGGTGCTTCGCTCGCGGTATACCTGCCAGACTGAGTTCCTGACTCGCCGGGGTATCACTGTTTCCATCAGATCAATCTCCGAACCGGGTAACGCCGGTACGGCTGCGTTTTGCCAGGGTGCCCTGTAAACACCCGGCGAGCCGTTCTCGTCAAGTGCGTTGGCCATGACGTCAGCCCACAAGGCAGCATCTATTCGTCTTGCGCCCGGGTTTGCAATGCCTCTCAAGCGGCGGTGGCGCTCAACAAGATCACCCATTTGGTCACTCCACTCACCATTTGGGATAACGCTGGGGTAAATCCACCGGAAGGCGGTCTGGAACGTCCAGAGTTGGTAGCGCAGATTGCCGTTCCAGATGTTGGTTCCCCGGAACGATGGCGTTGTCCCTACCGGTGCTTCTGGCCGTACAACGATATCCGGGCTCGCGAAAAAGGGCTCCGCCGTGGCCCCGGGACGACGACGTGGATTTTGCATGGGGGTCGGGAACATGCGGCGGTCATCCCTCGGGTGCACCCGCACATAGGTTCGGGCGGGCTCAGCTGCAGCGAGATTGACCTCCCAAACGCCTCGGGACTGCAAGGTGGCCCTCATCAACCTCGGCGACGTGCCCGCGCCGGACGGATCTTGCCAGATGTGAAGGTCCTGGACGACCGCTTCCGGCAGACCGTTCACGAACAGCTGCCATGGGCCATGGGCATTGCCCGCGATTTTGGTTGAAGTCCATACCCCAATGCACGTGCCGACATACACTGTACTGGGGTTGGCCGGGTCAACCGTGACCGAGTACGCCGGGTCGATCGGGCTGGTCGCCCGGGGGGGCAAGGCTGGCAAGACCTGGCCCAGACCGGTCAGCCGACAACCTCCGGCTGCATTATCATAGTAAAAACAGGCGTCTGCAGCGGCGACTGGCGCGATGGCCGCTACCGCTGCAGAGGTTGGCGATGCCGGAACGGCCGGAGTCCAGTTGGTGGTTTGGCCAGTCGTGGTGAGATAAAAATCGTTGGTTCCCGGAACTGGCGCAATATCCGTAAAAAAAGTCGCCTGCGGGACGACCAATGGCGCCGCCGGCGCGGCAACCCCCGGCCCGATCAACGCCGTTGATGTCCAGCGACCCGGATTTCCCGGGTCTTCGCTGTAGCGAATAACACCCGCATTGAACAACGCCAGGAGAGTCCGCTCGTCCACCCATTTAACAGTCACTACCGGACCAAAGCCTGCCGGGGGCACACCGAAGGCCATGTTGGCAGCGGTGCTCGGCCTGCGGTTGCCAGGCCGGCCATCGCGCCACTGAACGAAAGTGCCAACGGCGGTAATGGGTAACACCCGCCATGTGTTCGGGTTGCTGGTGCCGAGATTATCGGTCACCCACACTCGATTGGTTCCCAACGCCACTCTCGCTCGGTTACCAGAGGCTCGCCGCACGGTGTCGATTCCCGAGTAAAAGTTACTGGTGTTATTCGCTTGTTCGGGGTCATTATCAATCAGGTTGCAGGGAGCTGCGTATCGACCGGACGGGTCACAATCCCAGCTCGCCTCCGCATACTGTCCCATCACGTAGTGGGACTGGACAGGATGAAAGGTCACACCTCCACCGTCACCCTGCATGTTGTTTTTCATTTCCCAAACCGTACTACCCACTCGTACCTGGCGACCATTGTCTTGACACCCAAGTATGGCGAAATGACTCGATGTGGGATGGCTGGCGCTGAAGATGGATTCGATAGAGGCAAGGCCCACGTTGCGGCTGCTGAACGTATTGGTTTGCCCATCGCGTAGGGAGACGAAAACTCCGCCATCGCAGCCCACCCAGATTTGCCGGGACCCGTCAGCATTAGTGGCTTTTTTTAGTGCGTGAACGTCCGGATGGACCGAATCACCGATGAGTCCCGCCCGAGTTGCCCCGGCATTCGTTCCAGCGGGCTGGTCAGAAACCCCCGGCGAGGGCACCAGGTTGTTGCCGTTTACGTCGAAAGCCCAGATTGACGCGTTCCAATTGTTCAGCTCAACCGTTGAACCGCCAATATAGACGCGATCCGTTCGGACCGGGGGTGGTACCAGCGCTGTATTCCGAGTGGTCACAACCATGGCCTGATCATAATCGCGTTGGCCATCCCAGAGATTGGCGGCTGACGGCACATTATTGAGTGGATTGGCTACGGGGGCAGCATCAGCGGGGTTAGCAATTTGCCAGACATGTGGAATCTTAAGCGAAGGGTTGGCGCTTGGGTTGGTGTCGACATCTCCCAGCACATAAACCCTGTCGGCGTCATCATTGGCTGCAATACTCAATCTACCGAGAAGCGTGCTGCCTGCTGGCACTGTTGGTGCTGGCTGAAAATTCATCCCGACCCAATTCTGAGTCGTGCCATTGTCGTCAGAAAATGCGACTCCGGTGTGTCGGTAGCAAATAAAAAGCCGATTATTGACGTAGCAAAGATCTGTTGGATCACAAGCGGATAAAACAGCTCCAAAAGCCGGTGGAGACGCCGGTGCTGCAGGAAAATTTAGTGCCGTCCACGTAAACTGGAGAGAACCCGAAACGATAGATCGGGTGCCTCTCAAAAGACCCGCTGATGTGGCTGCCAAAACGATGTCACCGTCCGCCCCAGCGGGAGACCCTGGAACTCGAACCATCCTTACGATTGACACACCTTCCAGAACACCAATGCCCGCTGAGGACTCCCAGGGATCGAACCTCAACCCACCTGCAGCAGGGCCTGTGGCGGAAAGAACACCAACTCCGTGTATGGAGTCAGCGCCATCAACACCCTGCGTGGCACCAATCTCACCGGTACCCACCATCACAAAATCGTCAGCGACGGTCGCGCCAAAATTCACCAACAGACAACCACAGGCGAAAGCACTGGTGTTACCCCCAGCACGTCGCGGCTCGTTGGCCCACCCACCGACGGGCTCCCAAGTAGCGCCGCCATCGCCGGTATACCAAACACCGCCCTTGGCAGAACCAGCGTAGGCCCTCTGGCCATCCGGGCTGACAGCGAGATCCCGAACGCGCCCAGACACGCGAGGTCGGCCGTCGGCTTGGCCCCGGCGAACCACCGAGGGTCCAATCGGTACCCAGCGATTGGTATTATTAGCGGGAAACACCATAGGAGCGGGGCCGGGGCCGGCAGCAGCCCGAGCAGAAGGCAGGTCCAGCGGTTCACCGAATGCTCCAATACCCTCGCTCTCCATAAAGACTTTCATCGCGTCCGACAGCGCCTGTTTATCTGGTGCACCGGATATTGACGTTAAAAAACTGTCCCTTGCGGCCGCATTCTTTTGCTTCTCAGCTTTTCGTTTACGGCGCCTCTCACGTGCTCGCTCCTGAGCTGATATCGAATTCACTGGGATATCACTCATGACTGATCCTCCTCAATGATCCGAATCCAGCCCTCCTGGAATTCGTGAGGCGTTCTTGGCAGAAGTGCTGACTGCGTCGCGGCAACGATGGGGTCGTCTCGCCAGGTCAAGGGGCCGGTCCGACGGGTGAACTGTTGCTTCTCGCCCAGAAGATTGACCTTGGGTAACCGAATCTCCTCAGGATCAACAAGCACCGGACCTACCCGAACAGAAGGGATCACCCGCTTAAGGCCATCATTGATCCAGGCGTCATTGAGAGCCAGTGACTTTCTCGGCAGAACGCCGGAGGTAAGGTGAACCTTGCCAGCAGGCAGCATCAACAGCGTCAGCGTATGGCAGGTACCGGGCCGGACGTAGAAAAGATCCTCGTCAACCAGATAAGGATGGTCCAGTGGCTGGACATCCGGAACATGAACCTTGCCCAGCAAACCCAACTGCCCTCGGCGACGACCGCTCTCCCTAGCCAGCGCACCGATGGACTTGTCGACGAGATGGAACTGGTCGTAGTTGTCATCAATAAAATAACCGAGCAGTGAATCGTCGCTGCGCTGGAGATCGCCCAGCCGTACCGGAAACGCCTGACCCCGGAGCGCCTCGAACGCTGCCTTGCGGGTATTCGCCGTTTCAATTGAATCCACTCGCACATCGTCAAGATCGTCGGGTACATCCAACCTCAGTGTCGCCTTGACCACAGCGATGGGACGCCCCACCAGGCCGGCAATCGATGACGACCCCAAGGTACTGAAGGTATCCACTGTCCAGAGTGTGGTGTCGATTGCCCTCAGCAAACCTGTCAGCGAGCTTTCGGTAGTCGGTAGCTCCCCCTTCCGATGCTGCACATCCGTTCTGATCACCCCGGAAACAAGATTGCCCACGGGCGTTGCATCGGGCGGCAGATCGGCCATAGGGCCAGCGCCCGGGGGCAAGGGCCTCCCCGGAGCTGGCTCCCAGCGGACCGCTCCGGTCAGCTCATGATGACTGATCTGGCCCAATGGATTACCCCTCTTATCGAAAGCTTCGAGAGATTCATCAATGTGGTCGGGTAACAGAAAGCCGGCAACAGGGTTAACCGCCAAGGTTGGCTCCAATTGATTCACAAAGGCTTCAGGAGCCAGTGCCGGGTCGCCCTGATAGGCCGGGTCGACCAACCGAAAAAGCCAGCGCCCGCCCCCCTGGATGCGCAGTGGCATCTTCATGGCAGAGGTATCATCCGGTATTTCCAGGGGTGTGGTGGTTTGAATGTCCGTGGTAGGCACGTCAAGGACACGGCCAAATGCATCCACCAAACGAAGCGCTTTAAAGGAGATAGTTCCCCCGAACAAGGTCAAAGGATCGGCAATAACCTCTGGTCGGTCATCGGCGTCAGGCGTGGAGAAGAATCCGCCCAGATAGTTCAGGCCCAGGAGTTGTTCCCTGACCCCATCCAGAGAGGCCGACGCCAGATCCTGGGGTTTGATGAAATCCGCCAGGGTATTCAATGTGTTTTCCTGGGATGCCGTCAGCGTATCGCCTGTGGCCTCCCTCTCCTGCTCCGCCGCAACCCAGCGGCTGATACCTGCCTGAAGAGCCGTCCCCAGGCCCCGATGCAGCGGGCTACGGCCAACAATCTCAATCATCTGGACATCATTGGCGTCGGTTTTTCGAACCATGTCCAGTTCATCGAGCTGCCAATCAGTCAAAGAAGTCGAGCCCTCCAATTCAATCCGCCATTCCAGCCAAAGCGGCACCCAGGGCTGTCGCCAGGCGGTAACCCCCAGGGGGCTCGGGCTCAGCCCCTCAAGGTAAGAGGCAACAGCCAGCTCAGCCGTTATTTGCTTTTTCAGGGACGTCTCCCGGAAAGAGAATTGCTGCCAGGTTTCCTTTCCCGGCGCTTGCGGATCCGCAAGGCTGCCAGACAAGGTGTACGCCCCGCTGCCGTCATAGCGACCATCTGCGGAGTAGAGCCGTAGCATCTCCCCTTCTATGCGGCTCTGATACTGCGGGCGAGCCTCGTCCTTGTCGGTGGCAGCGTTGGCCAGCCAGCGGCTGCAGTAGGGATTCAGAACCAGAGCTTCACGTACGATGGTCAACACTTCGGGCGGGATTGCGCCCGATCCCAGCGTGGGCACCAGGTCTTTCGCCTTGACCACGCCTTTGATGCCTTTCACCGCCTCATTGGGGTAACGGCACCGTAAACGGCCGTTATCATCGTGGAGTCCGTCATAATGATGGCGCAGGCTTGGCTTGGCACCTTTTATGGCCAGCGACGGGGGCTGGGGCATGAAAAGACGGGGTGCGGGTCGTTCAACGGTGCGCCGGTCTTTGAGCGCACCCCGAATCGCATCGGATTTGAGCTCGATTGGTGGAGCTTTGGGCGCTTGCATTTCCTCGCTGAAGACAACTTTGTCACGCCAACGAGGCAGCGGCGACACCCGTTCGGCGGTGCTCTCCTTGCTCATCCTGGCTCGCCCTTTTCGCCCGACCGAAGTTGCGTTAACCGACGCGGAGTCCTCAACGCGCAGATGATCGAGTTTGGCTGCAGGCAAGGGTTTGCCCGGACGAGAGCTGAACATGTCGTCGTGCTCTCGCTCGGCAATATCCCGGAGGCCGTCCTGAGTGCCCATACGATCCATCAAATCGCTGGTGAAGGCAGCGGCCAGCATTTCAGCGGCACGCCTCCGGGAAACGCTATCGCCAATGGCATCTGCGCCGAGGGCGGTAACCAGATCATCCGTATCAAACCCGGCCGCGACCGACAGCGCCTCTGAGGATGGTCGCTCGTCAATGACAGGCATGTTCTCTCCAATGGGGACGCCTGAAATCATGCCGTGAAAAAGCGACATGAAGGTGGGAGATTTCTGGGCAATAAACAACTTGGAGGCTTTATCCACCGGCAGGCCCATTTCCGGAGTCATGTCGGCGTAAGTGAAAGATTCAACACGGCCTTTTGCCACAAAACTGGTTGGAGTTGCCTCAGCTGGCTGCTTCATCTCCCCTTTCGATAACAGACGTTCCAACACGGCCAGATCCGGTTCGTTGCTGGGCGGCTCGGCTTCCGGGTCCAGATACCATCCAAGGTCAGCCATCACATCCAGCAAGTCTTTTTTGCTAACCACCGCCAGCGGATCTTTGTCCATGTCCGTATACCAGCCCGCAACGGTGTAGGTACCGGCATCTTTCTCAAAACCGTCTTTCGCGGTCTTTCGAAGTTCTGGCAGATCTTCCAGGGCATCATGGAAAGCGAAACGATTGGCACTGGCATGATAAGACGCGGTCCAGAGCGGTGATCCGCCTACGGTCCCGTCCAGAGGTTCATAGGTAGGCTGTTCCGGGGTACCGAAATTCGATCCGTTAAAGGAGCCCAGAGGCCGAATGCTCGCGGTTTTTGCATCGATCACCCAGCCTCGAATCATGGGCCGTTTAATGCCAACGGGGAAAAGCGCTCGCACCACAACCCAGTGGTTGGGCAGCTCTGTCATTTCCAGCTCGCCGCCTGCAGCTGATTCGCCCCCCCTCAGGAGCGCATCGGGAAGTGCCCAGTGCAGGTGAACACCATTTTCCGGCACCTGCCCTTCAGCAAAAGGCGCAGGGTCGCCAGGCCCACCGGTCACGGACACCAACGGCTCCGGGTTGGATTCTTTTGCAACATAGGCCTGAACATCGATGGGAACCAGGATGCGTTTGTTCCGCCGCAAATCCGGGTCCCAGGTATTGACGGCGGCCAGGTCAGTATCCGCTCGAACCAGCCAGGCCCAACGTTCGTCATAGACCGCTTTTGTGAGGGTCTTTTTCTTCAACAGATGTTTGAACATAGCGCCCCCTCACAGCTTGAATGTGGCGTTAACCATGGGCTCATAAGCCACGGTCGCCCGGAACATGGCAGATATCGGTGGAACCTGAACCTCCCCAAACACCTGCCGCCATGGGAATCGAATTAACTGCAAGGCGTACTCCGCGCTATCCAGACCATCGCCCGCGCCGGTTTCATCATGCTCAGCCAGAGCCGCGGATAGCCGCCGAATATCAACAACACCGGATGACCCCACGCGAAACGGCACATCTATATCCTCCACGTCGAGGTAGCTGAAGTCGCTCTTCCTGCGGGGAGTCAGCGTTGCTGAGCGTTGGTTACCGTTATCCTCGTGTTTGAAGCCAAACTGGACGCCCTGGCGCGGTTCCTCCAGGTGAACAACTTTGGGAACACCATCAAACAGGCAGAGCAAAACGGCGGGGGCCAACCTTTCCAGACGCAGCAGCCGGATTCGTCGGGGGTCGTCCTCTTCGAACCGGGCTTCGTCGCCCTCCTCCGGGTCTACATCAAAAGCCCGAACATGCATGCCCGGCCACCCGGATACGGCGGCGGAGCGAAGCAGAAATCCGGTAATGGGACCCGTTTGCCCAGCTAGACGTGGGGCGAGCGTGCGACGACGTACGTTGCGCTCTTCGGTATCCAGTTCGGCGCGGATGGCGTTGTATTGGGCATCCAGTTGGATGCGGTCGTCACTATTCACAGTGCCAACGCTGAGCGCGCCCTGGACCAACGCGTCCGTCCAACGCCGATCCATGTAGAACCAGCGAATCGATTCCTGCGGGAGTAGTTCGGAGTCCGCCACCAGATTGGCAAATGGAACCCCGTTGAGCAGCCGCAAGCTGACTAACCAGTTCCTCAGCTCCGCGGGCATCGCGGTGTTTTGGTCAATCCTGAATTCGCTGAGCGGAGCCCGTGCGGTTTTTTCCAGCTCCTGGCCGAGGTTTTCGAGGATGTCCTGGTTTTTGTTGATCATGACTCGTCCTCATCCGTGAAATCTCTGGGGCGGTCCCGCAGGATCACATCCAGATTGTCATTCAAGCCCTCTCTGATCAGGCGATCTGTGACCGGAAATGCAGGGCCGGTCAGGTGTTCGTTGATCAGTTCATTCGACAGCGTGCTGGACACCAGATCGACACGCTGCCGGTCCAGATCCGCCTCCAGGGTTCCCCGCAAATCGACTTTGCCCAGTTCACGTGTAAGCAGGTCTTCTTTGGGCACTTGGACACCCCGCAAACCCTCGAAAACTTTGTTCAGGTCGCCGACGAATAAGGCCGGCTCCAGCCCCAACCCCCGAGCAAGCACGGTGGTGGGCTGACCATTGAATTCCAGTGGCCGTCCGGGTCCGACTTGGGGCATTGGATTTCCCAGAAACTTTTCAGGGGTTCTCACAACAGCATCGGCAAAGAAACGTCCTGAAAGCCGGCCCAGATGGCGAAGGTCTATTTGATCAATGCCTGCCCCGAGCACCTCCTCCCAGAGAGTTCTGTTTTTTATGAGCAGGGACTTCAGTCGGGCAGCGTGATAGTCGTTTTGTCGCCACCGCATCAACGAAGCGATGATGGACGGTTGAGACAGAGTAAGAAGACGGCCCGTTTCAAAGGCAGTGGCCAGTGACAGATCTTCCCGGCCATCCGGTATAACCACTCGGAGCTGGTCTGAACTGTGTGCCAGCTTCAGTCGATCAGCACTGGAATTTCGGGTGGGATGCGGCACCAGCGGTCCTCTGTACCAGGACCGTACCTTGTCACCCTCACGGGTTTGGTGGCCCAGACCGACATGCCCACTTTCGGCAACCTCCAGAGGCAGGCGGCCACTCACGGATTTCTGACCTGGCCCTACATCGCCAAGCAGGCGGGAGTCCAGGTTTTCCATCAATGATCGGAAGGTGGTGTCGCCGGTCGTGGTGAAACTCCAGTGCAGTAAAACCGGGAACCGATATTCGGGGTCCAAAGGCAGGGCCTCGAAGGTTTGAATCACCCGAAAGGGCTCGGCCATATTGAGAGCAATGTCTGCCGAAGTGGAGCCTTTGGACTTTTTGATGGCCCAGGTACCGGAGCCGGAATATGGGACCGCGCCGGCAGTTGCCGCAGCGCCGGACTTGAATTGTGTCGACCGGGAGCCTTTGACGCCCGGAGCCAGAGGCACCGGCTGAGTCAGATTCTGAAGGTCGCCGGCATTGATTCCCGCAGCCCGTGGAGCCAGAGCCGTGCCCATCACCTGATGGTCGTCGTAACTGGCCATACTCTGGTGAACGGTACTCTTGACCATGAAAGGTGTAACGAACGACGGCACCGGATCCGGGGACCGGTCCAACAGCACATCGTATTGGCCCTCAAGATTCACCAGGCAGGCCAGATACTTCACCGGGGCATCATTGCCGTCCTCGTCCTTGCCCGGCACAGGCAGACGGTTGCTGATGACAACGGCAAGAAACCCGTCATCATCCCCCATCATCAGTTCGGTATCGTGGATGTCCACCTCCCGGGCATGAGCCAGCAGGTCCACGTCGTTTTTGGTGGGAAAAACCTTATCGATGACTGATTTTCTGATGGCCAGACAGTTGCCCTTGGCGACTTCTTTTAATCCGTCGAGTTCAATGCCCTCGGTTACGCAATTCGCGACATCAACGCCGGTTTCCAGCCTGGCTTCCCCTTCGGCGATGAGCACAAGTGCCAACCAGGGTGTATTGGCGGGTGCGCCGTCAAGGCGGCGTTCCCAGGGCAGGGTCCGTCTTTTGATGACCACCTGTGGCAGGCGGCTGCCATAGCTACCAAAGGAATTGGCCGGTGGATAGGTCGACAGAATCTGATCGGGCGGCAGAATGTAGCGCGGCGACCGAATCCTGAGGTGGATATTCTCCTCGTCCACCTTCAGCGCACTGGCATCCAGACTGGCCTCCGGCGTTTGCGCTGAGAATTTCTGGTTGGCCCTTATTCGCCACAGTCCGGCCTCCAGAGGCGGATTCAGCTTGGCGTAGAGCTTGAATTTTCCTTCACTAACAGGCATCGCTTGCTTCCTTCTTGCTATCCTCTTTCGCCGGTCCCTGCGTGGATCTGCCCGGCGTTAATCGTCCTGTGCCGGCACCCATTCGATCTCACAGTTGCTGCCGCCAACCGCGCGCAGCCTTGAAACCGTTGTGGGCAATCCCTTTTCCGCAATCAATTCGGCCATCGCCTCAGCCGAGGCGACCGCCCCAATCATTCCCGCAATTTCACGGGCCCCGCCCTGCAGGGCCCGAACGGAAACACCGGAATGACCGGCAAGGGCATTGATTTCAAACAGCAGCACCGAGCGCGCCCCGGCCTGAACAACCACCGGCTGAACCGGCTGCCTGAGGTGCCGTGCACCGTGCAGCTCTATTTCCACATCACTGGCAGACGGACCCTCACCGGCTTTCAGAATCACACCAACACAGGTAACTGTGTGATCGAACCGCGTGGACACGGCAGCCGCACCACGCACCACATCCTGGGCCAGATGCCATCCCACGGAGGCTCTTCCGGCTGTGCCGTTCAGCGACAGAACGCATCCGGCCCCCAGCGCAGACCGACCGGTCAGGCGAACCAGTCTGGATTGATCGTGCCAACCCACAATTCTCAGACCGGTGGGGCGACCATCGCCTCCACCACTGGCCTGCACGGCAATTGTCGCAGTGTGTTTCGGGACGGCGATCTGGCGATCCTGAACCTGCTCATCGGCAACCACAGCACCGTTGCCCAATAACATGACCACTCGTGCCGCGCCGGTAATCTTGAGTTCAGGCCGGGTATCTTCCCCATCAATTGCGGCATCCGGAGATCGCATGGTGACAATATCGCCGGGGCGGAGTTTGCTACCGGGCGCCTGGGGAACCGGTCCAGCTTCTGTCCCGAGGCCCTTTACATAGGCGGCCCCCGCACCCGAGCCAACCCGGCCGCCGAGATACGTCTGGCTGGCGCTGGTAACGCTGGTGCGAGGTACAGAGCCGCGAACAACGACCGTCAGATCGTTGAAGCTGGACGGAGCATGGGTTGTGTTCAGTTTGATCGGCAGGCTGCGGCCCAGTCGGCCGCGAACAGATTCGGTGGACGGTGCCGGGCGGCGCTTGATGCGTTTGTCCGCAACGGTTGTGGTCGCATCCCGCAGGGCCACGCCTGCCCCGTTGCTCATGAATCCGGTCACGAACGGCTTCGTTGGTTTGATGACCCGGGGGCTCTCATCCAGAGACATGAAGGCGGTCGAACCGTTGCTGGCATTCGAGGCCTCCAGGCCATCCATCAGTGTTCCAAACATGGGTGGCGCGGTGCGGGAGTTCTCGTAGATAGCCTGCGCTTTGGCGCTGCGCTGCCCTGTGGCCAGCAGCCCCTCGGGTAACGCGCCGGTACCGTCCGCAAACAGATACTTCCGGGCTTCAATAAAGGCTTCCTCAATGCTCGCGCTCTCGGCAACAACTCCCAAAGCGGTGGCCCGGTTCAGGTTGTCGGCCCGCAACGTACCGGCGGCAGACAACGGCAGTGGGCGCCGGCCTGCTTCAACCCGGTAGTAATCGATTTCCGGGCCGGTTTGCGAACTCATGTCCGCCTCGGCAACCATCTTTAACCGGCTGCCGGCGAAAATAACGTCGCCTTTCGGAATGGGACTGGAAGGTTGCTCGGGATCTTCTGGCGGCCCCCAAACACCGATCGGGAAGGCTTCCAGGCCATAGGTAGGGCCTTCCTCGGCAGTCTTTTCGTCCTTCATGCCCTCCACCAGGGGGCGCAGGTCCGAGGTGCGGTCCGTCCAGGTGTTTCCAACCCTGCGCTCAAGGCGAATTTCCAACTCACCCTTCAACCCGGCGGCGTTCATGGGGCTCAACCCCATCGCTACCGCGGCGCCACTCGGCAATTTGGGCGTAATGTCCTTGTCGATGGCCGGGTTGTTGAAGTCAAACCGGGTGACCGGGCCGGTTGCGACAACCGATACTTCGAACTCCGCGAAGACTTCGAAGGGCCGCTCATAACTACCGTCACTGGAGGGTGCAGAGGTTTCACCCTCCGTGGAAGCGGGCAAAGCCCCCTTACCCGCTGCCCCGGAGAGAGTCCGCGCCCGGCCCGGCGCCGTTTCTTCCAGATACTTGGGTACGAACTCATCCCAACCCACGAATATGCCGCGAATCTCGCGGGAACTGCCGAACTTCACCTTGATGTCGCAAGGACCCACTTCGATGGTCGCTTTACCCCGGAAATCAGGCCCCTCGACCTCAATACGTGCACCAAGGCTGATGCTGATTCGAATGGTGCCGAGGAACGTTTTTATCTTTACTCCGGCGGAAATGCGGGCGTAGGCGTCCGCCATGAAGTAGAACGGATCGAAATAGACAATGGCGTTCGCACCAAAGGCAATGCGGGCCCAGGCGAAGCCAAAGTCGGCACTGACCTCCACTTCCACCCCTGCCATCAAGGCTTCCGATGTGAGGGCAAAGTAAGAGCCACCCTTGATCACAATGGCGTTGGACACCCGCCATTGCAGGCCCAACCTGGCAACAATCGGATACCCCTCACGCTGAAAGCTGGGGTGATAGCCGCCCAATGTCAGAACGAACTGGCCGGCATTGGGGCCGAGCCACCAGGTAGCAAAAGCAAAGCCCCCTGTAAGGCGAACCTCGGGGTACAGCAGCCAGCTATTGTCGGTAAGCTGCGCCTGTATCAGGAACAGCCCCTCGGAGGACGAGAACCGGGCAAGCAACCCCAACTCAATGGATACGAGTGCGGCCTGGGGCCTGGGCAAAGCCATTCGAGCCAGGCCAAAGAGATTGAGTTCCAACCCGTTGCCGACGGAAACCGACAACACGGCGACACCATCCACCAGAGAAAAGCTGGTAAAACTGATGCCGGCGGCAAACCAGAAGTTACCCGGCTCCGGAGGGAAGTACTCGGCAAGCTTTCGCAACTCCTCCAATGGATCGGAGGAGACGCTCGCCGCTGGATCCAGAGCCTTGATGAAGGGGTATTCGCCAAACTTTGACAGGTCACCCGGAACGCGTAGCCCCCGTTTGATGCCCAGACCGCCCCCAATGCCGGTCAGGAAGAAAGCGGGAGGGCCACCAATGGGGCCTTGAATGGCACCGAAGACAAAGAACGAAGGCAGCCCTTTGTCGTCGCTGTATCCGCCGAACAGGGAGAGTCCATACACCCCGAAACGACCCATCAGCATTCCGACGTAGCCGATCTGTCCGTCCAGGTCTGTTTTCAGAAGACCACCAGCGATAGACAGACCACTGAAGTCCCCGGAAACACCCAGGCCCTTCAAATCGACCGCCCAGTTGGTCAACTCGAAGACGTCACCGCCGAGCCAGTGCAGGCCAAGTTCCTCAACCGATGCCGTTAGCCCGAACAGTGAGACGCGCGCATCGAACAGCAGCGAAATCCCGGTAACGGAACCATCAACTTCGGTGACATCAAAACCGAATTGCTCCAGGTAAAGCGGGCCCAACTGTCTCTGGATCGCCAGCCACCAGGGGCCAGGCGGATCCCCTGCCCGCAATGAAATGCCAAGGTCGCCGCCCGGGTTCTTCTGAATCGCCAACGCCGGGCTGAAGGCAGGACGGGCCGAGGGCGACGCATCGTTTCCGGCGTCGCTCATGATGTTGTTGGCAACCGCATTGTCGCCGCCGGCCGCCGAGGGCACGATGGCCAGCCCATCGAGCTGAACCTGAACGCCGCCGCCTAACCCTGCCGGCACCGCCTCGCCGTATAAATGAACGCCGATGGCGTCGATACTCATAATGCCGAGGTTCAGCAAAGGCCCTGCGTTTTTGCCAACGCGAACGCCCAGACCGGCAATGGAGAAACCCGCATTCAGTTGAAAATCGCTGCCGACCTTTTCAACGAGCAAGATCGACAAACCCGGCGCGATTCCCGGCGACGTCACCCAGTTGGCAACCACTTCGAGATCCACCGTCGGGTCGCTACCACCGAGCGAAATACGCTCGCCCGGGGGCAAAGACACGAAGATGCCTGCAAGATCGCCGTTGCGGGTGAAGCCGACATCCACTTTGCCATCAATGGTAATTTTCAGGTTGTGGTCGGCCAGGTTGAAGCCGAGCTGGAACAGGCGCTTCAACAATGCTTCCGGGTCGACGATGTCGTCAAACAGGGTGGGATCCAGGGTTGGTGTGCCACCGGTGAACAGAACATCCTGCAGTGCATCAACCGCATCCGTTCCCAATGTACCAAGTGCTTCCAACGTGACACCTGCGGCCATGGAAACAGCCTGGGACAGGAGCGCCAGGGCCACAGCTGCGGGCTCGTTGTCTTCTGTTTCACCGGACGGTGACTCTTCAACAACAACCACCCGCGGCGGCGTCTGATTCAACGCCCACCGGAACTGAACGGACTGGTCGCCCGTGCCATCAGTGACGAGACCAAGGGCGGCCATTCGAGTGAAACCGGTGCCGGACACGCCGGCTTCAATTTTCGCTACAGGGCGAAGAATCAAACCATTGCCAACGTCGAATCCGCTTGCCACATAGGAAACAGCAACAGCTACGCCGCTCGCACTGAGTCGCACCCGGTCGAATCCGACCGTTCCGACATCCGCGATCGAAAGTGCCGCGGCCAGTTCAATGGCAGGGCCCGTGGGGCTGGCATCCAGGGTGATCTCCACGGGATCCGTGCTGCCCAGTGACAGTCGACAGATTCCCGTCGCAGGCGTCGATGTCGAAACGACTGTGCCTGCAGGGTCGAGAGCATTCGCCAACTGCGAAATTGCGGTAACAACCAGATTGGGCAGGCGGGATAAAAGTACCCCGGCGGGGTCTGCGGCAAAGGTCTGAATTCTGGCGTCGGCAAACTGATTGGATTCCAGGAGATCCAATGCGCTGCCCAACTCAAACACTGCCACGGCCACATTTTTTTGCAGCGACGGCGTCGGGTTGGCCCTTTCGGCAATCAATGCGTTAAGCGCGACCGGGATGGCCATACCTGCGCCAGTCGCCAGAAGTGATCCCAGGCCCGGTCCCGAAGGGTAAATCTGCATGGGCGCTGCTGGGGCAGACCGCAGGAGGTCGATGCGAACATCTGGCGAGAGGGAGATAGCAACGCCCTTCCCATCAAAGGTCGCCGAACTGGAAACGAGGGTGCCAATCGAGCCGTTGGTGGCAATGGACAGGCCGCCGCCCAGGCTGATGATGACCGGAGTTGCGCCCAATGAATGACTGGTTTCGATGGCGACGGCCACATTCAGTCGGTCTGATGCCACCCCGTAGGTTACGGACACCTCATTACTGAAATCGAATCCGCCTTCGGTGAAGCCGGGTATCAACAACTGGCCGATCGCATCGAACGCCTGAATCGCCTGGCCAAACGGGTCGGCCTTCCAGGGTGCAGCGCCTGCCTTCAGCCAACCCACCGGGTCCATAAACAGCGCCCAGGGCAGCAACACCCTGCGTGAGGGCAATTCAGAAGGCGGCGCCAGCAAATCCAGGCCATCCATAATCACCTCAATGGCGACCCTTGCATCGTCAGAAGCGGTTTCGCGGAGGTGATCAACCAATCCCGCCAGAAGCGTTGACGGAATGAACGACGCGCCCAGTTTCGCCAGCGCGGCCTGCTCGGAAGTGCTTAGCGATGACAGAAGATTGATTGACGTCGCGGACAACGAACCGGGAGTTTGCCAGGCAATAGTCAGGGCGGGTGAAACTCCGCCCGTAGCTGCACTGGCTACAAGCTCAAGACCGCCCACATCCGGCTCGATTGCGCCCATAGAGCCGGAGATGGAGGCCGAAGATGCGGAAGCAAATAGCGTCAGGCCCAGTGGAACAAGGTCTGCCGCCACATGGCTTACGTCCAGTGCAAAGGCGCGGGAGTTCAGATCGACGGCAATGGTTGCCGCATCGAGTGCCCAGGATATCTCGGCGCCTGCGCCACCAAATCCGCCAAGCGCCCTTAGTGCGCCGGCAAGGCTGGCCGGAGATGCATCTACCGCCGCGTTGATTGCCCCATTGGCATCCAAGATAAGCTGATCAAAACCTTCCGGATCATAACCACCTCCGGCAACCAGCCCGATGTCGGCAAGCAGTTGGCTGAGATCCGGAGATGCCGCAGCCAGGCGCCCCACAACTTCGGCCAGAATCAAATGAACCTCAGACGTGGGCAAGCTTGGCGAGGCTACGCCAGCCCCGTTTTCAATCACCCACTGGTCCCTCCGCACCCCGAAGCAGTTGGCCTCGTGCAGAACTATCCGGGCGCCAGATACCCGCGTGCTACCGGCTAAGGGCAGGTACAACCGGGCAGATACCCAGCGCACCTCAATGTCGTTCTGGCCGGCGCCCGGGCCACCAACAAGCCAACCATCCTGAACACCGAAATGCAGATCCAGGATGACCTGCCTGTCTGTTTGCACCTCAAAACCATCGCCACCGGGGCCGCGATCGCAGGTCGCCAGTTCAAGAATGGCCCCTGCCCCGAGGAAGACGCCGCCGAGATTGGCATCAATAACCGGAAGATCCACGCCGGCGTGCAGTTTGGTTGGTGGCGTTGCCGGAGGTTCATAGGTTTCGTGGCGGTAGGCAATGGCACCGGCGACCGTTGCAGCAAGGCCCGCCTCCAGGGCTTCGGCGTCAAGGGCACCGAAAACCGCGTCTACCGGAAGGCCGGCCCGGATTGGTTGCTGGTCCGCCCGCAAAAGCTCATCAAAGCTGTCGGGTGTTAAACCAGCTGCCAGGGACGCCCGCTCAAGAACATAGCCAAACTGCAGGAGGGCGTTGGATTCTCCGGCAATCTCCTCTTCGTTAATCGTCTCGGGCTCTGGTCGCTGGAGCTGCAAGAGGAGCCGTAAGGCGTCACCGCTCAACCCCGATAACAAGCCATTCAGGGAAACCGGCGCCCAGGGCGAGCCTACCGTTACCACCCGATCAATCGCAGTGATAGTACTCGCCGCCTTGATAGCAGCCGCCCCGGCGGAACCGAAGGCAACAACCGTGATGGGCGTCGCCCTATCCTGCAGCACCTCGATCAGGCGCTGGCATTGCTCGTCTATGGCACCGCGATCCGGTCTCTCTGCCGCGGCTGTTGCTGGAGTCGGCAGGCAAATGGACCAGTGTCCGTTGGCGGACCCCGGAACGCCAGGCCCGCTGACCTCTCCCCGAACATCCAGACTGTCGCTTCCGAAGCAAGTACTCCAGAGGTCCTCACAGCCCACGTAAACCACCGCATCCGGTGCGCTTCCGAAAGCTTCCTGCGGCAACAAGTTGATGGCACCGAATGCCACAAGCTCGCGATAGCTCAATCCTTCAATGTCGATGCCATTCACACCGGTTGGCAGCGACGCTGGGCGGCCGATCAGGCCGTCGGTGCCGGTGAAGCGATCGATTAACGCCTGAAAGCCCTCGTCCAGCCGGTTCCGGCCCGTCATCAGATCGGCGAGGTCCGGAAGCTCGGTACCTGCCGCCCGAATCGCTTGTGCAATGGAGGCCAACTCCGTCGGCTCACTGGAATCGAAATTGCCGGCTGGAGGTTGATACCGCCCGCGGTGGATGTCGCACCCAGGGTCCAGCCACACCGCAACGCCCGGCGCCCTGGGGGCAGCGGCTATGGCGGCTCGATAGGGCGTGCGTTCATTACCATTGCCCTGCGGTGCCCACTGGCGGAAACCACTGAACAGGTATGAGAGCGGGCTCATCGCCAGCCGAACATTGCTGCAATTCAGTACCAGATCACCCATCCAGGATTTCAGAGCTGCTTCCGGGTCGCTCAAAAGCTGTTCAATGGACAGGCGGGCCCCCTCACCGTTCCAGCCAACCAGGTCAGTAAGCGCGGTGATAATCGGCGAGCCCAGGCGCCGAAGCAACGCGGCAACGGCGTTTTCGATGGCCCCCCAATCCGGGCTGAAGCGAACCGCGCCATCGCTACTGAACTCCGGCAGCGGCAACGGAACTTCGATGGTTGAACTGTCGGATGCATCGACCGCCTCAACTTCGACTGACAGGTCTGGCGCATCCACACGCACGGCAAAGCCCGTTGAAGCCCCCCAAACCACCGAGGCACCAATCGACCGGGCCGAGACATCAACCTGGCCCATATCCAACCTGAGGTCAGACCCATCGGCTTCCCGAAGCCGGGTACCCGCGTTTATTCGGCTCAGGAACTCCGCGTTCGGCGCCGCAAAATTCAGCCGCAACAGCCTTGCACTGACAAAAACGTCTGATCGCTTGTCGTCCAGTACAGTGTTTTCGAGGCGAGCTTCCAAATCAAAATTGACCCAGTCACCGTCGATCGAAACCTCAAGCGCTACAGGGTCCAGATCAATGCTCCATGGATCCGCTGCCGTGCCAGTGCCGGAAACACTGGTTGAGTTACCGGTGATGAGTTCCTGGGTTGAGGTTAAAACAACCGCCATGGCTGCCGGCGAGGCAGCGAGTGAATTCCAGTAGGCGGTCGTTTTGCCCAGTGGGTCGGTCAGGAGTTCGATCGCCGAAGGGCCGGAGATGCCGGTAGGCGGATCAAGCCCCAGCAGTTGAGAACAGATTTCGCCGGGGCGACCGAGAGTGGCCAATGCCGAAACTAGCGCACCGTCCACCAGGCTCTCGGCAGCGTCCAGCGCGGCATCGGGAGATGACAGATCCAATAGCTCATGATTGGTGCCGCCGAGCGTAACGTTATGAGCGGTCAATGCAAAAGCCGGTTTGCCGGCGGCCAGAGTAATACCGGTTTTGATTGATCCAATTGCCGGGTCGCCGGCAAGCAGTGGTGAACCCATGCCCGCTGCCTGCCCGAACACGGCAAGAAGCGACAAATTCGGCACGGCTTTGATACTGCCATCCAGGGTTGCCAAGGTCAGCAGGTCCGCCTGCGCCTTCACTTCCGCCCCGGCCTGAGGTCTGAGCGAACCCTCAAGCCAGGGCGTGATGATCAATCCCCCAGCAGCTGACGACGCCACCCGCAAACCAACTGCTCCGGCCAATGATCCGTCACTGAACTCAATGGCGCTTCGGCCAGAATTGACGGTTCCGCCCAGCAGCGCGGCCCACTGGCCGAGCCAGGCATTGCGAGCGGGCGCGGAAGAAAGGATGGATTCAATCCAGCCGGTCAGCGCAGACACGCCATTTGTAATCAGGGACTCCAGCGGAAATGGCGGAATATTCGTAACAGACCGTAATCCCGCCAAACCGGTGAGCGCCGCAAACGTTGCGGTTGCCGGATTGGTGGTGTCGAGCGCCTCGGCCTGGGCCTGGATCAGGCCGGTCATGAATTCCAGAAAGTCGGAGCCCAGCTCGTTAATGTTATCCACGGTGAGCTCAAAATCCCTGGGTGCATTGGTGCCAGGAAGCTGAAGCCGCTCAAACCCGAGACTGAATTCCAGATCATCAGAGGGGCTGGTTGGAACGTCCACGCCCACGGCCACGGCGCCAATGTAGAGATCCCCTGGCACAGGAGCATCGTTGGAAATGATGACTCTGATCGCCAGTTCGATGTGCGCGTCGTCCCGGCCCAACACCAGCCAATCGGGTTGCGCCCCGGAAATATCCAGCGCTCCCGCGCCCTCCCGTTCGAACTGGAACACCGGAACATGGGCGCTCACAGAGATTGCCGGCAACGAGCTACCGCTGTCGTATTCAATGCCAAACCCGACTCTGGCGCCGTTGTCGGCCTCATCAACCACTACGAAAATGGTTGCACCGGAGTCCCTGAAAAGCGGGACCCAGACAGCACTCCCTTGCTCTTCCCTGTCTGGCGCTCCCAGCACGTCGTCGACAAACGCAATCAGTGCCTCTCGCTGCTCATCCAGGTACATCATCGAGCTGAGACCGCGCTTGCTGCCGTTGGGATTGCCCAGTGGGTCCTGGAACCAATCACCCTGTAGTTCGCCATCGCGGGTCAGGCCAACGGCTTCCGCCAGCGTGCCAAATACGTCGAGATTCTGATCAGCACCCATGTCAGACTCCCGGCATCAGTGAAAACCGGGCAACGGGCTGCACCAGCATTTTATTCGGCGCTGCGGCAATAGCGCCGGGTACAAGCGGCAATCCACGCTTATCGTTACCGACCTCTGCGCAGAGCACAGAAGCCACCTCAAGCACGGATTCCCAGGCGAATGCCTGAATTGCATCCCGCCAGGCCAATATCAGCTCTTCCGGGCCCTCCAGGTCTTCGAACGTGGACATTACAAGACCGCTCGGCGACTGTTTGGTGCCAACGCCAATCGGTACCGGAATGCGGAGCTTTCCATGCTCCTCGCACTCCGCCGTCACCGTTACGGTGATAACGCCGCTGGAGAATTGAATACGGGTTTGATCGCTGTGGATGAGCAGCTCGCTGTCGCCTTTGGTCCAGACAACCAGCGGCGTGCTGTTTCTAGGAAGGTCCAGAACAAGGCGAACCACTTCCGAAAGCAAACGCTGAACGTCTTTGCCGGGAACAGTCAGCAGGTCTGGAGACAGGTCGCCAACATCAAGCAGGACGTCAGCATCTATGCGGTTAAGCCAATCGAATTGGGAAAAATCGACGGTAGTAAATCGGGCGGAAGTTGCCATAGCGATCCCTCGCAGCGATTGTCTTGCGCAGGTTTCGAGACCGGCCGGAAAAACATCCATATTCTCCGTGGTAGCCGGACTGCAGCATCAAAACCCTGTTGCGTAAATTTGAGCCGAAAGGCCCATGGAAACAGCAAACAGCGTCATGAATTCAAGCTATGACTTAGAGGAGTATAGGCAGGGACAAGGAGGGTGCAAAAAATTGGAGAAAATTAATTCATATATGCACATAAATCATACACAGTGGTACCGTTTTCTGTCCCGTAACGGGCTTGTTTCACGGCTTTGCAATGGAGGCGAAACCGCAACGGACAAGCAGTCGCCCTGCCTGCGATTGTTATGCTTTTGGCTCTGACCACACGGCATATTCATTGCCATTTGGATCATTAAAGTGAAAACGGCGGCCACCTGGGAAAGTAAAAATATCCTTGACGATCTTTCCTCCAGATAACTCTACCTTTTCAAGAGTAGCTTCCAAGTCGGTACTAAAAAGGACAACCAGCACACTCCCATGGTCCGTCGTGGCTACCTTATCTGACTTGAAAAAACCGCCATCCAGTCCAGCATTCTCGATCGCTACGTACTCGGGACCGTAGTCAACAAACGACCACCCAAAGGCATCACCAAAGAACCTTTTCGTGGCTTCCAGATCCCTGGAGGGCATCTCAACATAATTGATCTTACCGGTTTCTTTCACAGCTTCCTCCTTGATGCATAACGAATGATATGGAATCCCCCTGCTCCCACGGCATCAATGTGCCACATTGAGGGTGTCTGACGTCTTCAACCAAAAGCAGAGAGAATCATCATGAATGTTACAACCATCGGCATCGATCTAGCGAAAACTGTGTTCAGTATTCATGGCACAAATCAACACGCAAGGTCGTGGTTCGCAAACGCATAATCATCCTGGCCCGGAACAAACTGGAGCTATTTGTTACGCGCTAACTGCTCCACCTTTTGCACAAAATCAACAACCTGCTGCCTACTTGCCCCGCGAAACGGCAGGTAACAGACTGCCGTCTTAAAGATGATTATCGCGTATCCATGCCCGATCTCGGAGCCCACTAGTTCTGAGGGCTTCCAGCTTTTACTGCCCTCATCAGAGTTTTTTCGAATGAGGCCGTCCTCAATACTGTACTGATACTTCGTGCCCCGACTCAGCACTATCTGACTGAGACCTGCGCTATGAAAGCCACTTACTCTATTAGAGAAAACGTACCAAATGACCAAGCCTATTGCCGCCAACACTCCGGTTGCAGTCAGGCCTCCCAATAAAGGCGATGTTGCGCTGTTGATGATTATTGGCAAAGAGGCAGACCAAAGTAAAAAGGTAGTTATCAGGAAGCCATATCGCCAAGCCGGAGCTTTCCTGACCTTTAAGGAGCCCTCTTCGTTTTTCTCTAACGGGTCTAGCTCAATTTCCAACATATTTACACGTAACGCGAAGCTTTGCGGCTATTTTGGAACCGCGAAGCGGTGGAAAAATTGTCCGGCAACAGCGGCTGGTTATGCATTATTCGTAGTGGCTCCAGAGTCTGAGGACTTTCACCACTTGCTCGTCCTCCAGTACTTGGTAGACCAGGCGATGCTGAATATTAATGCGGCGCGAATAGGCCCCCGCAAGATCACCAATTAGCTTCTCAAACGGAGGCGGCTTGCG